>Ga0105158_1000750_pt1 | contig 13389 bp, 13 predicted proteins | sample LHCtaG_FD_81567 | JGI IMG/M metagenome (GOLD analysis project Ga0105158, IMG submission 81567) | Hot spring microbial communities from Little Hot Creek, USA to study Microbial Dark Matter (Phase II) - LHC4sed_matched | ecosystem: Environmental > Aquatic > Thermal springs > Hot (42-90C) >... | reverse complement strand
CAAACCCAGAAGAATACCTCGGATAACCTTCCAGAGACGAAGAAGCAATAACACCCACCACATCAACACCCAAATCAACAACACCGCGAAAAATAAACAAACCCACAGATATAAACATCAAAACAAGCATACAATAACCCCTAGAAATAATATTTGTTATACAGCTTTGTTCTTCAGTTTATTAATGAACTCAATAAAGTTATCCTTGCAAACGATCACTTTTTCAACATCTACATTAAATAATCTTGTTGAAAGAAGACCAGAGATATGTTCAAGTTTTTGAATAACTTCTTTTAATCTTATTTCTAAATGTTATTTCTATTAAAGATATTTTGTCAGAGTCGTGTAAGAGAAGAAGATCTACTTCTTTCTCTTTATGGCTACCCTCTTTATTAATAATTACTGAAATCTTTGGTAGACATGCATAGCCAGAATTAGCTGCAATCCTAAAGACTTCATACTCTAGAACACCATTTTGTAGCACTAAGAAATTATACAAATCATTTAATTCATCAACTGAAAAATCTACTGTTCCACCAGAAGGAGTAGAATATATCCTCTTTAAAATACTGATAAATTGCTTAAAAAAGGGGATAACAGATCACCCTTACTTTTAAAGATGCCGTCCCTACTACATATTTTTTTAACTATACGAGAAATTAAACGGTGTAATAATTGCTCATTACAAGTTCTAACATAATCACGAATTTCAAAGAAGCTATCTATATCCAGCTTTAAAGACTCAGAATGCTCAAAGATAACAAGATGCGAGTAATCTCCTGAAAAGAAATCTATGCCTTTGAAAAGATACTCACAAAAACAATAATTGTATAGGTTTATCACCAATTTTATGACGCTCGTAGAAACGGATGAAGCATCCATTTTCAGGCTTTTCCCATAAGTCCTTAATAGATGTAAATGCATGATAGATTGAAAGATAACCAGTTAGATTTAAAGAAAGATTTTCTAGGTGATTAATAAGGTGGTAACATCTCTTACGATAGCTTTCAAATAATCCATTAGCATCTTCCAAAATTAATTTTCCAAGTCTATTAAATGTATTCTTGCATTCCTTTTCAAAATGATTCTCTGAGATCTCACCGAGGCAAGTTTACTGGCTAGATCATATATTGAGTCGAGCCCCCATTTAGTGTTTTGTTCAACCCTTGTCTTAAAGAACGTATTCTTTGTTTCTTCGAAATCTCTAAATGCAGTTTAAAAAAGTGTATAATCCGCCTTTTTAGTCCCAATATATTGTTTTAGCGATTTCATCATCACTATTTTCTATAGATTTAAGTAAATGCATGAAGCCTTCTTCACGTAATTTTTGAAGCCCATTTTCTTTACCACGCGCATATCTATGGTAACTGTCTAGAGCATCTTTAAAGATTATTTTCCTTAACTCAGAAGACCAATCTAGCCTCGGAGCCATTCTATAAGCTCCTCTAGCGTCTTTTTTTGACCTTTCTCGAACGGGTTACCTATTGCAAAATTCTTATCATTCTGTAAGTCTACTATGTAGAATATCCCGTTATGTACATCTAGATATCCTAGACCAACACTCTTCCTAGACCCGATTGAGAGACCCATCATCTTTATAGCTTTAAGTGTGGCTCCAAATAGTCTTGCATCATCTTCTCCCTGGATCAGGTTATCTATAATCATTTTTAGTTTTATCTGAGGCCCTGGAGGAATAGTGTTTACCCAATATAGTGCTCCTTCTCTAGCTTTACCGCTTTCTCTGTCTATTCCTACACTTGGCTTATACATCATTCCAGACCTGAGAAACGTGTCTAGGAAACGGACCTTGCCTGCTAGAACCCTATTACCATATAGCTTACCGATAGGGCAGTGAGTCGCAAGATAGTCTTCAGCCATCTTCTCTAAGATGATCTTATCCTCTAAAGCTCTCTCTATCTCTCCTCCATCATATCCTAACTCTCTCAACAGATCCTCTAATTCTTTACCTCTGTTCCTAAACTCTTCTTTAAAGCCTTCAACATACTGGTTGAACTGCTCTCTATCCCCTCTATAAGTTATACCAGCCCTCTTTTCAGCATATAATCTAACAGCTAACCCAGAAAGACCATTAAATATCGTGCTCCTAGCTATTAATTCACTAAGATTTCTGAATGCACCTTTCCACGTCGTTGATGGGATTATCAATCTTCCATCTGGAAGTCTAAGGAAGTCTCTTACTCTTTCACCTTCGCCTGAACCTACGTTAAGAGGGGATTTCAACATGAATGTAAGTTCTCCTACAATCTTATTCATTAAAGGATTTAGATGTAGATGCATTACTCTCCCCCCATTGGATGTCTTCTTAGAGTGGTTATAATGTTCACGCCCGTACTGAAGAACCCTTGCCCATACTCAATAGTGCCAACGAAACCTAGGATAGCAAGCGCCCTTGCTATATCACCGCTTCCCGTAACTCTACCTATTAGCATACTTCCGGGAAGAGCGGACTTTACGCTAGGCCTTTCAGCATTATTCTTCATATCCCATCCGCAATGGAGTGTGCCCAGTTTTCCGTAAGCCTCGGTAAAGGTGATCTTTCCATCTACCTCTATATTGAATTCTTTGCTAAAGCTCTTCAAGTCTATTTCTCTTGGGTAGGGATAAGATGTATTCTTTGAGGGTGAGAGCGACGCTAGACTTGATATAGCGTAGAAGACTACCCGTTCGCCATTTAAGCATTCTCTGATCCTCTCTTTCTCCTTCTCAATGTCTATCTTCTCTACTCTTGTGATCCTTGCTATGCCGAATCCTCGCGTGATACCTCTACCAATGGTGAATTCTAGTCCAGGTTTAACCTCGTTTGAAAGGTTCTCCGGGAGTTTTAAGTATGCCCAGAACATTGTCCCCTGGGCTATTGCTTCATACGCGTATAGCATTCCTTTCTGAAATGTTGCTCTATGCTTACTAATGCTTACGCAGATTGATTCGTGGGCAACTATATCTACTTTCTTAACGATTCTTCCTAGGGGTTTAACAGGCTTGGGGTGGAGGAATTCTAGAGCTGGATGGCCTTTATCGCATGTCTGTCTGAATCTTATATTCTCACCCCTTTCTACGTCTCTTAGGATGTCTGCGGCATAATTGCATGCTGTTTTCTTGTCATCCGTGCTGCATGCTTTACATCTATATATGAATGGGTGTGAGGGGTAGGATTTCGCGCCTTCAAACGGGTATGCTGGCGATGCTGTTATTATTGGCTGCTCCGCCTCTACATTGAGGTATTTCCTATCAACTATGCCACTTTTATATAGTGATGTAATTATGGCGCCCCTCAGAGTTGATGGTGGGATATGGTCTAGAGGCGAGTAGTATCCTCTCTCTCCAAGGCTCTTCGTCACTATGGCTGGAGACAACAACTCAAAGGATATCTCAAATAGCTCCAGCCCAGATCCACCTCCTTAAATCATCTAGTAGGGGGCTCCACCTGGTCCCGTCTAGCCTCTTCTCGATTTCCTCCAGATCCTCAAGCTTAATGTCTATGAGGGATCTTCTCCCAAACCTGCCAAGCCTTAACTCGGCCAGGCCGAGGAGGACTAATCCGAGCATGTCGGTCTCGGCGATGTCCATGGTTTCATCTTTTCCAAAATTGATCTCGATGAAGCCCTTGAAATCTATATCTGGGAGTATGTGTTCTGATGTGTAAAGGGCACCTTCCTCGACTTTCAGGGAGGTATCTTCAAGCTTTGTTCTTGTTAATCTGATCGTTGATTTTGCTCCAGCATCATCTTGGAGCTCGAGATCGCTTACTGAGACCAAGCCGCCAACGCTCGCTGATGGATAGCCGAATAGTCTACATACATCGCATATTCCTCTTGACTTATGGGCCTCATTTATCATTTCGGGGTCTATGAACCCGCATGAGGTAAATCCGTAGGCTTCAGCGACTCTGCTTGTAGCAGATCTTAGGGCGCCCTTGAAACTTGAGCCGGGCGCGTATATCCTATACTCTTCCTCACCCATTTTTCTGACTAGTTTCTTCGCGACTGGAATATCCACGCCTAGAGCTGAGGGGGTGCTCCAACCCACCGTTGCTAAACCTATTGTTTTTATCCTTACGCCAAACCTCAGAGAGCCCCACCTCCACATATCTTTATCATTCTCTCAGCATCTGAATAAAGGGATGTCCATCTGCGTCCAGCTGGATCGCCCTCTTCAATGACCTTCACTAATTGAGATACGGTTCTATAGCTTTCTCTGATCTCTTCGCTAACGCCTTCTCTGGCGGCCTGCCTGGATGAATAAGCATAGGATAGGGCTATCCAATGATCTTTAAGGCTTCCTAATTTACTGGACATTCTCTCCGCGGCATTTATTGCCTCGAATATGCAGTTTCTTAGCCTCTTAGCTTTCTCTTTAATCGAGTTAACCTCGCTGAGAATATCCCCCTTCAGCTCTCCCTCAAACCTGGACATAAGGTATAGGTTCTTGAAGATCTGTAATGGGTCATCCTCTCGAGATATAACTAGCCTTATTAGAGAGGTGAGTCCATCCTCACCTTCAATCTTGAATGGTTGACACGTTAAATTTAATGCTTTTAGTTCATTGTATTGTGATTTTACAGATGTCCCTGTAAGCGTAGCTGTTTCTGATATGTCATAGCATACATAGCTTTTACCCGGATCACCCCTGCTTTTACTCTTAGCCTCGCTCATAAGTACGTTGGCCGCATCTATAAGGCCCCATAGATTTGCTTTAGCATCACCCACTGCTAATCCTATTGATAATCCTCTTGCACCGCCCAATTGTAGGGGGAATTCCCTGCCCACTACCAGTATGAATCCTAGTGCGGCCCATGAGGGCATTAGAAGCAACGCATCGTCTCCACCTGCGTAGATGATTCCAAGCTTTAACTGTGAAATTAGTTTCCAGGTCTCCTTATCGTCTCTTGTAGTATTCTTAACAGCCTTAGCTAAATCCCTGTACGCTTTTTCTATTGATTTCTTCAATGCTATATCTATCCTAGCACTCCTTTCATAGGCATCTGTGAGTGATATGCAGGAGGCCATGAATGGGCCCATGAGATTTCCATCGAGTTTAACTACTGCGATGTTCCTATACTTGTAGCCCGCCTCACCCTTAATGACTCCTTCCAGCTCCTTTCCATCATGACCTGAGATCAACTCTATTATTACTCTTCCAGCTTCGCTCCATTCAAGGCTGAATGCATCCCTTGGTGATACCTCTAATCCGTTAAATATCATCTTGGACTCGTATCTGTTCCTGAAATGTATTTCTGAGCCGATGTCGTATAATGTTTTACATGTACTGCATGATCCCTTTTCAGCTTCTGGTGTGCGTATGTATTTCCCTGACTCTATGGGCCGCTTATAACATATCTTGCAGACCTGTCTAACTCCCTTACCTGTACTTGGCTGGATTGCGTATTCAGATTCTCTTATCTTATATTTTGTAAGAGATAGGTTTTCTCCGAGCTTCTGTATGGTTAATGAATATTCGTCTAGTAATGGTATGAAGCTCCATCTAACAGGTATACCGTGTCTTGAGAGGATCCTATTAAGCTCCCCCAGCGCCCCCTCAACTCTATCCTTGATGGCCTCGGGTATTATGAACTCTATTATGCCGCCAGCAGCGTAGAGTATGCTGGCTAGGGGGAGTGGGCCATCGGGGTGGGCTGACCTCTGAAGTGTGTAGGGAGTGTATGACATTGTTACCGTATCTATCACTAGGCTTGCTGCAGCTAAGCATCTAAGCTCGGAAGTTGATGTAACAAAATCTTGGATGGAGCCTATATCTACTAAACCCATGAGTATTTCTTTCCGGGCTTCTCCAGTTCTGGGAGCCTCCTCGATCTGTATGCCTAGTTTTAGAAAATTGTCTAAAGGCTCTCTAACCTTTATGACGAATCTCTGGCTTAAACTTCTAATAGCCTCTGGTTCCTTCCTGTATATCTGCTCCCATAGCTCCCAAGTATTCATCTTATTGTGGAATTCTTCTGGGCTTAGGCCTAGTTTATCTGCCAGATTCTTTATTTCTTCTCGGAGGATACTGCGGAATCGTCCTTGTAGCCTATCTATCTCTGAGGATCTTGTATCCGCGTCTCTAAGTATTCTTACTAGTTTATCCTTAGTGTCTATGTGATGGAGCCTGATAAGACGGGTCACCGTATCTAGGGTATCCGGTTGCACTAGGTCTCCGATAACCCATCTACATACATTGACTGAGACGTCTATATGGTCGTGATATTTGAAGGGCTTGCCTATATCGTGGAAGAGCGCGGCTAAGACTAGTGTAGCTTTCTCCTCTCTGGTCAGCTTTTCTGATGTGGCTAACGTCCAGGCAATAGCCGCTGTGGTGACCAGGTGTGGTATAAGCCCACTCGTATTCAGTCCAGGTCTAGTGTCTGCGGGGATTTCGAACCAACATCTCTCAATTAAATCATATATCTTTGGATCGTCAAAGAATCTTGAAACGCCTGTCTCTAGGAAACGTTCTCTAACAACCCTATCATAGAATGTGTAGACGCGTTCTAGGATATCCTCTTCGCCATGCTCTATTTCTTCGAGTCTCCCTCCTAAAAGTCTGTAGAAGAGGTATGCTTTGTGGGGGCTTGGTATTATTGATGGTAGAAGCTCTCTGACCAAAGGCATCTTGAAGAATAGTACTATAAGGTCGTTCAATAATTCGATCTTGGTCGCCTCATCTATCCTATCTTCACGACCAGTAGCATACTCCATGCATTCTTTCAAAAACTTTTTAAGATTAGATATCATTGACCTCCAATTTTCTAAGTTTTCTTCAGTAACTTCAAGTACGTCTTCTATTTTATCTCCAGCAAGTCTATACGGGAGGATATAAGACTTGTATATTGGGTATGGTGGAAATTCTATCTTGACTTCATGTAACTCTTTCAAGAGCCTCTACCTCATTGATTATATTTAGGTCTGGATATTTTCGAAGAGCTAAATTAGTTAATTGGTTGATTATCTTCTCTAGATATTCTCCTGAAATATTTTGACCAGGCTCTAGTAGAATGGAGCTATCAATATGTAGTGGTTTCGAGTATCTCGATAACTCTATAGAGTCTACGGCATATTTGACTCTACCAAACCTCTTACCACCTATCTCCTTTCTATACTTTAGTCTTCCTAATAGTACAGGTCTACCGATGCTTTTCTCTATCAATCCCATACCAATCAGGATTAGCCCTAACTCTTCAGGAATGACATTGAAGAAGTCTACAACACCCTTGAAGATTGAGCCAGGTCTTACAACTTCAAGCCTCATATTATAAGGGAGGTCTAGAACTTCTTTTCCACCATGTTCTAATGTTAAGTCGGAGAACTCTACCAACCCTCTTAACCCATTTGTACCGAATAGATTACAGATTAGACAGACTGATTCTGAACGAGTATAATCACATGGAGGACCTCTATCCTCAGAAACTCTATCTCTCCATAATCTATAATGTCTCCAACCTTGTGTGCCTTCCAGAGGCTCAAATTTAAGGACACTTGCTTTTAGAAAACATGAATTAACTCTACCATTAACATTCTCGAAACTTAGCTCTAACCTTGACCTTACATTCCCCTTCACGGTACTACCAGGTATTACTAGAATGTCCCCTACAGATGAGAATGTCGATAAATGTTGTATCTGTCTTTGTATCTCGCTTTTTAATCGGTTTGGTTCTCTTATCTTCTTCAAGATCTCCTCAATCTTACCTTTTTCAATCTTTAATTCTCCTCCAGAGCCGACATGTAGATATTGTTGTGAAGTTAATGTAATGTGTATTCTTCCTGCAAGATTCTGGATAATATTTCGATTTCTTGGTGGTCCTCTTAATACATTAACTCTTGACGTATGCATACCAAGTTTCCTCCAATTTCTTTAGTATAGTCCAAGCGTTCTCATCTTCTGCAACTAGCCAGCCATTTTCCATTCTAACTAGGCCGGTAAGCTCAATTCTCTGATCTTTATCATCCAGCGGTTTTAATGCTGCTTCTTCTGATCTTGGATAGTCTTTAACCTTGAATGATAGCTTATCTAGTTTAACGGCTCCGAAACCTCTTGTCTTAAACCCTCCTATCTTGACCTCCCCCGAATTTATCATCCGAATTATCGTACTCACTAGTCCAAGAGCATAATTCGGCAAGTTTCTAGAAGTTATTGAGAATCTAAACTTGGCTCCAGGCTCTATGAATTCTACTGTATATAGTGCTCCTCCGAAGACGGCCCCCGTCCTTCTATCAATTGCTATACCTGTCCTCGTACTGAAGCTGAAAGGTAAGACCTCTCCATCCTCACTCAATGGATAAGCATCACTAAATATTATCTTTGAAGAATATGATGGCGCGCCAAAAATCTTGCAGAGGAGGCATGCATTCTTATAGAAAAGCTCCATAGCTTCTGAAGCTTTACCAATTCTAAGAAGGGATTCTATCGCTTCCCCCAATTTTCTTTGATACGGATGGTTTGGGATCTCAGCATCCATACAGGTTTCCCTTGATAACCCGCTACATGCTTTTAGCTGTAGGCTTCTAAGTATAGCTGTCGCTACAGACCTGAACGTACCTTTAAGACTGGAGCCAGGTATAACTGGAATAGTTCTTCCTCTATAGTTAATTCTAAGAACCGCTAGGTCAACCAATGACTCTAGTGGTGCCTCTTTTCCCACACCAATCCGCAGCGGTTCTATGTTGATTATGTATCCTTGTGTTAAGGTCTCTCTTAAGAGAATTGAAGATGATGTCCAGAAAACCATTATAATTCACCTTTATCTTGAAGCTTTAGTTCAAAGTCTTTAATTGTATAAACCTCCCACTCAAATTTTTTGAGTTTTATTAACCCACATCCAACACTTTTTCTCGCTCCAATGCTTATGCCTGTAGTCAGTAATGTGTTAAAGAGGACTCTTAGAATTTTCACCCTCCTATCTTCATCCTCATCTATAGATTTGGAGAAAAGTTTTATGTTGTATAAATCCATTCTAAAACTCCATTCTAATCCAGGGCATACAAGTTCTTCATTAAACAGATTTCCAGGATTTACGCCTCCAAATTCTCTATCTATTCCTATTCCCGTCTTAGTGAATGTTCTCGCCTCGTTTAATGGTTCAGCATCATATATCCTAACATGGCTAGCGAGCTCACTATTACCAAAGATTCCACAGACAATACAGAAGTCATTATTTTTTGCTTCATCCTCAACTGCTTGACGATCCCATGGATTATGTACTTTGAACCCCATAGAAGCTGCGATAGATTCTATGAAAGACCTGAACACGCCTTTTAAGCTTGACCCTGGAATGATTGGTTTGCCGTTGACTCTATAGACGGCTATATCTACAGGTGCACCAATGGATGGTTCTCTTCCAACACCAACTCTTAGAGGTGTCTCATTTAGAAGGATCCCCGTTATCTTCGTGAATGAGCTTAATACGTGAAAGTCTTTGAAGTTCATCTTGGCTGTGCACTCCTTAAGACTTCGAGAAATTTTTCAAATGTTAGCGTATCAATATCAATTTTAGGTAATCTATAATTCTCTGCTATCTCATAGATCCATTTAGCAAGACCTAGAGCAAATCTTGCTTTCTCTTTACCTTCACCACCCTTATACACTCGGTCCATCAATTCATTTATCATTTTGGCCGTATTGTACCCTCTCCCAAGTCTAGCGGCTTGTCTATGAGCATAAGCTGACGACAATAGAAGACTTTGCTTTGGATCTTCTATAAAATCGAGGGAAGCAAGTATGTTCTCTATCTGAGTTTTAGCCATACCCTCAATCCTAGCTTGCACACCTATCTTTGTAGCATAATCTAGGAGAGTGGAATATTCCAAGACCATAATTTAACCAATTTGCAAAGAGTTTTATAAATCTTTTGTACTGAAGATTTTTGGTTTAAGCTTTTTTACCTTAATTAGTCATTGAGTGGATATTTAACTGGCTTACTAAGCGTCTATGTTATCTCCTTGTCATCTTTTTCCATAATAGCTTACCGAATGTGGTTATTTTTAGGTAGTTGTCTTCTTCTATTATCCATCCTAGTCTTATTGCTTCTTCGACGGCTCTCCCACCAAAAATCTTTATACACTGTTTTTTTATCCATCTTCTCGACTTTTAGTAATCTGTCTATCATGTCTGAAAACTTCTTCCATCTTCTGAAAACTATTGGTAATGCTGGTATTCTGATTAACTGGTTGAAATATTCATGTATGTAGAATGTTGGTGCACCGGCTCCTGGAGAGTTTGCAGCAAGTATGGCTATTGCTGTTTCTGGCTTATACCCTCCAGTTACATGTACAAAGGCTGAATCACCTTGGTTCTTATGGTATGAGATTATCTCTACTATTTTTTCGAATAGATTGGCTAAGCCATCATTGAATCTATCTGGGATTCCTAGAGACGGTATAGAGATAGGTTTTAGGACCGCTAGTCTGCCATCCAGTTTACTGCTAGAGAAGCTTTCCAGATACTTAGCTATGATTTCACCACATAATTTACCGATATTTGTCTCGGAGGTTAATAAGTAGCACCACTGCTGTTTATTGTTCTGGTATCCTTCGACTATGAGGTCTAGACATGTATTCAATTCAGCACTAGCTTTCCTACAATCTAGTTTTAATAGTTATATAACTTCTCGATCAGCTCGTCTCGTAGGTTGGGGTTATTCTTTAATTTCTCTTCTAACTGTGGTACATTGTCTGATATGACTCCTTCCCTAAGAGCATTTGACACGATCGATACTCCAACCAGTATTACATGAGCCCAACCACCCATACTCTTTCAAATTAGCATCTCGACTATGTAATTTAAAACTTTAGAAATATTTGGAACTCTATTTAAAAAGCTAAAGTTAAAAACTACTATTGTCACGACTTTGACTGGAGATGAAGAAGATGTGAGAGATCTTGATGAAATTAAGTTTAACTTGGTTGAACGTGAAGATTATACCTTAATACGGCTTGATCTGGAGAACATCATTTCTCCAGACTCTCTGAAGAGTCTTGCTCCTCCGAAGGTTGACGGCCGTAAAGGCGTAGTCCTAAGCGGAAGAGGACCTATATGGCTTTACTGCTACTTGACGCACTTCTATCATCCGACAAAATTTATCGCGGTGTATGACCCGAGGATCGGTGGAGGTGTAATAGTCGAGTCACACACGCCAAACCACAGCGTCGGAGACGTGATAAGGGTTGATATTGAATAAAAAGGCGTTAGTGTCTTCAAAATAAGTAGTATATAGTTATTGGAGTCTAACAATAGTTGGCCAAAGCAAGTAGTTTATAATCTTAATAATGCGTGTCGAGACCTTGATCAATCTTTAAATATTATATGTACAACGTAATACTTTAATTTTGAGGAGGCTACTTAGCATGGGCGTCTTTCATATTTCTGGTTTAGGAAGGAGTCCGGGAGCGGTAACTGTGCCTCTTACTTCAATATACCTTCTACACGTAGCTCAGACTTTGGGGAATATTGATGCGTCAAATTTCTTTGTTTATTCAGGGGAAGCGATGAGAAAAGATAGTGGAAGTAGAGAGATGCATCCTGGAAAGCCTGAAACACTTATTACTTTCACTTCAAAGGAGTTACTCGATGGTAATATCGAGATAAAATATTCATCTAAATGGTTTAATTTAAATTACTATGGAAAAGAGAAAATAACGAGGCCAATTCGGAAATATTTTGAAGATTTGTTTGAGTACTTGATGAGTACTTTCGAATATAAGGCGGCACCACTTGTCATATATTTTGTTGAGGTGGACCATCGAAGCTTCAATGATGCATTCGAGAAAGCCGGGTTGACCATGAAGGGTCTTCAAGATAAAGAAGTTTGGGTGAATATGATTGGAGGTTCGAACCAGTTGAATATTGGTTTACTAGCTGCTGGAACTTATACCGCAATACCTAGTAGATATTATTATTTATTTCAGTCTGAGATCGATCTTCTCGAGCCTGAAGAAATAAGTAAACCTAAAGATGAGAGAGGATTAGAAAAAGTTGTCAGAGAAATCATAGATAAATGGATGGAACTTCCTATGTTTAATCTTGGTCTTGGAGAATTGTTAAGAGATATATACGAATTGTTCTCAATTAGGGAGAGTGTCGGTATAAAAGAAGTTATCAAAGTTTTAGAAGAAAAGCATTCTCTAAATAGACAGTTTTTAGCTAAGCTTAGAAGATTCTTAATATTTGAAGATGATAGAGTTAGGAAGAGGCCTGATCTTGATAGATTTGTACATATGTGGAGAGAGATCGATAGGATTCAAGTATCTAATTTTGCAGAGTGGAAGAAAAAATTAGAGGATATGAATATACTTCAAACAATACATGTCCCGTGAAGTTTAACTAACATACGCTTGTTCTAACTACTTTCGATTTTCTATATGAGGTTCGATAACGAGGCGTTCGGAACGGGCCTTTTGAGACTATTTGTCCATTAATTCTCTTTATGAGATTCACATACCAGCTATTGCGACTATTCTATCAACTACCGAAGCTTCCTTTCAATTCTCTTTATAAGATTTACTGGTTTCCCTGCTCGTCAAAAAGTTATACCTAATTGCTTTCAATTCTCTCTATGAGATTCCTAGGTGCAGGACCCGGAGTCATCATAGCTGACACAACTTTCAATTCTCTCTATGAGATTCAAATTTCGAATCTGTTGCTGTCTCCCGAGGATGTTAGGGATACTTTCAATTCTCTCTATGAGATTCGAGAGATTGAGGATTTCAGGAAGACGCCTGAGGTGTATGTTGACTTTCAATTCTCTCTATGAGATTCAAAAGCTACACATGACGGACTCTCCTTTTGAAATAATCATTAGCTTTCAATTCTCTCTATGAGATTCTCCCACATTGCTTTTAGCTCCTGTCTGTCTGCTTGCGGCAGGGCTTTCAATTCTCTCTATGAGATTCATAGGCTGAAGTCTATTTTGCCGAATGTGGCCCATATTCCTTCTTTCAATTCTCTCTATGAGATTCTCACGTCCCCTCAGGGAGTCAATCACGCCATCAATTTGATTGACTTTCAATTCTCTCTATGAGATTCTGAGCGGCTAAAGGCCCTGAAGGGGCGGTGGAGCCCAAACTTTCAATTCTCTCTATGAGATTCACTAGCTTCACTGAAGCCATAGGGCCGAACGAGCTGAAAACTTTCAATTCTCTCTATGAGATTCGTTGATAAGGTGCTGGCTGAGAATGCTGACCTGTTGGGGGCTTTCAATTCTCTCTATGAGATTCCCTGGATACCTGACAATGAGGTGGGTAACTACCACATGTTCTTTCAATTCTCTCTATGAGATTCGAGCTATTAAGACTCGTGCTGCCAGTCTATTGAGTCTTTCAATTCTCTCTATGAGATTCACAACTGAGCAAAACGAAGAAGACTGGTACCTAGTCGTCT
>Ga0105158_1000749_pt1 | contig 13411 bp, 10 predicted proteins | sample LHCtaG_FD_81567 | JGI IMG/M metagenome (GOLD analysis project Ga0105158, IMG submission 81567) | Hot spring microbial communities from Little Hot Creek, USA to study Microbial Dark Matter (Phase II) - LHC4sed_matched | ecosystem: Environmental > Aquatic > Thermal springs > Hot (42-90C) >... | reverse complement strand
GATATTAGACGTGGGGAGGTTTTAAGGGCTACGAAAATTTTAGGCGTGCCGGAGGAAAATGTGATTTTTCTGGATTTTGTTGATGGGACACTTAAGGAAAATGAAGAGACAGCGGAAGAAAAAGTTGCTGAAATATTGGAGAAGTATGCCCCGTCTGAAGTTTATTTTCCCTTTGAGCGAGACGCTCATCCAGATCATCAAGCGGCAAACCGTATTGTAAGAAGGGCTGTTGAAAAGCTTGGTGTAAAGCCGATGATGTACCGTTATACTATTATGCATAAGGCTGCGCGTTTTGGTCCGCTGATAGAGTTCATTGCCAGCATTTTTAAGCGCGATAGAATTTACGTTGATGTTTCAGAGTTTCTCCCACTGAAAAGAGAAGCTGTTAAAGAATTTAAAAGCGAGCTAACAGCGATCTCACCCAAGCAAAGCAAGCCCCACACTAAAAACTTTAAGAAATTCTTGAAAAAGAAAGAAACATTTTATATTAATAAGTGAAAGCGATTTAAATGTTGCAAATCGTATTTTTGTGTTCTTTATCCATTTTCTCAGTAACTTATTTAGCGTACTTTCTCTACTTGAGGAAATACGTCTATAAGCCTTGGAATATTCAGGTGGATGAAAAGTTTGAGCCTGAAGTTTCGATTTTGATCCCTTTCCACAATGAGGAAGCAAATATTGAATCTAAGTTGGAGAACCTTAGAAATGTTTTGTACCCTAAGGAGAAAATGGAAATAATTGTTGTTGATGATGCGTCTGATGATGGTTCTGTGAACAAGATTGAGGGCTTTATGCAGAGGTATCCTAGTTTAAACATTAAATTGGTGAGGCAAAATCCGAGGGCTGGGAAGTCTGCCGCCTTAAATAAGGCTTTACGGGTGTCCACAAAGCCGATTATAATTGTTTCTGATGCGGATACGAGGTGGCCTCCAGATATTTTGCGGAGGGCAATGCCCTATTTGGCTGATCCCAGTGTGGGCGCAGTCACTGGGAGGGGCGCGAATGTGAATGTTGGGGAGTCTTGGGTGACTAGGGCTGAGGAATCCTACTTACAACTTGCCAATTTTGTTAGGCTTGGCGAATCAAAAATTCATTCAACTATTAGATTTGAGGGTGGTTTCTGTGTATATAAACGTAAATATTTTGAAAAGTTTAATTGTGAAACCGGTTCAGATGATTCCGGAACCGCACTTGAGGTTGTTCAAAATGGTTTCAGAGCAATTATGGTTCCAGAAGCAGTTTTCTATACGTATTTCCCATTAAAGATTTCGGGTAAGTTTAAGACTAAGTTAAGGCGGGCTAATCAGTTGATTGGTCTTTGGATTAAGTGTTTAAAACTTATGATTAAAGGAGAGCTTCGCCTTCCCAAGAGAATCGCCGTGCCCGAGGTAATACTATTTACTATTAACCCGTTAATATTTATGACTTTGATACTTACAACGTTTTTGATGGTAGCTTTATCTCCCCTATCACTATTTACACTATCACTTATCGCTTTAATTACCGGACTAGTAGTTTTTGCTAAGGAGGTTTTTATCGAGGTTTTATTAGATAATTTAATACTCTTTTATGCGTTATTATCTTTTATCTCTGGACGTAGGTACATCGCTTGGGCAAGGCCGTATTAGAGATTAAGAGCACTAACATGAAAAATGGGAGGCAGTCTTGAAAGCCAAGGTTACTATTGGCGTCTGTGTTCGAAATTGTTCGGCAACTGTTAGACGCGCTATTGAAAGTATTATGGTTCAAGATTATCCACATGAATTAATGGAAGTAATTTTTGTTGATGATGGGAGCACAGATGATACACTGGCAGTAATAGAAGAATATATGCCTAAAATGGATATCGATGTTAAGGTTTTTCATCACAAATGGCGTGGGTTAGGATTTTCGAGAAATGTTGTTGTTAAAAATGCCACTGGAAAATACATCGTATGGGTTGATGGAGACATGATATTGCCGCGTGATCACGTGAAGAAGCAAGTAAAATACATGGAAGAAAATCCAAAGGTAGCCATAGGTAAGGGAAGATATGAATTATGTGAGACAGATAACTTGGTTGCATTTTTAGAAAACATAACTCACGTCTTAGAGTTTTTAAATAACGAATGGAGAGCTGATGAATATAAACCATTGGGTACTGGCGGAGCTATTTACAGAGTTGATGCAATTCAAGAAATTGGAGGATTTAACGAAAATATATGTGGAGCCGGGGAGGATATGGATGTGGAGTTTAAAGTTAAAAATAATGGCTGGATGCTTGGAGTAACAACTGCATCATTTTATGAAATCAGAAGACAAAACTTTAGGGATTTATGGAATGAGTATTTTTGGCATGGGCTTGGTGCAAAATCAGTCATCCATTCTATAAAGCGGGCACGCAACATATTATTTAGGATGTTTCCACCGTATACTGTTTTATTTTTATTAAAACGTTCAATTTTGGGATACAAAGTGGTTCGTAAGAAGAAAGTCTTTTTGTTGCCGTTTCACTGGTTTTTTAAAAGGATAGCATGGCTATTAGGTTTTATCCATGGGCACTTTAAAAGTTCATAATAATTTAATTTTAATAATTTTATTTCTCTATTTCTCTCTTAATTTCTACTATAGGTGATTTAAAACGAAAAAAGCCGTAGTTTTTGCTCCGCATCCTGATGATGAAGTACTTGGTTGCGGAGGAACTATTGCAAAAAAAATTAGAACTCGAGAGGCTATTTTCGTTGTCTACGTGACCGACGGCAGATATGGTCTTAAAGAGGTTGGTATTAAAAAGAATCCGGATCCAATTGAGGTGCGAGCAATCCGAAAAGAAGAAGCGATAAGAGCGGCAAAAATACTAGGACTTCGTGAAAAAAATTTATATTTCCTCGATATCGAGGATAAATTTTTAAATAGATATAAAGAATATGCCTTAAAAGAAATTATTAAGATACTTAAAGAGCTAAAACCTTCTGAGATTTTTTTCCCACAAGAAATGGAAAATAACATTGACCACCGAGTAACTAACACAATAGTGAAGGAGGCTTTAAAAACAACGCGTATTGGTGCCATCGAATATAGATATGCGGTTGCTTGGATGTTTCCCCTTAATTTAATGCTTCATTTTTTAAATGAACATATGTTTTATAATATGATGAGCTATTTTCTAAGGCGTAATTTGTTTTATGTAAATATATCAGAATTATTGCCGATTAAAATAAAGGCTATTGAGCAGTACAAAAGCCAGATAACAAATTATTTCCCTAAACAAAAAAGACCTGCGCTTAAAAAGTCAATTTTGAGAAATTCGTTCAAAAATACAGAGGTGTTTTTCATATAGAAACGGTGAGATCAATTCAAAGTTGCTAATTCAAGAGTTGGTTAAAATGCCAATACGTTCAAGACTGGTCGTTTCAAAAAATATTGATATGAAAATTACACCTAAGGTTACAATAGGTGTCTGTGTTAGAAATTGTGGTGAAAAAATAGTCGGGGCCATCAATAGCATTATAAGACAAGATTTTCCTCATAAACTCATAGAAGTTATTTTCGTTGACGATGGAAGCCAAGATGCTACGTTATCGATAATTAAAAAGTATGTCTCACAAATGGATATGCAAGTAAAGGTATTTCATCACACATGGAAAGGATTAGGGCCTTCAAGGAATGTGGTGGTGGAAAATGCTACTGGGGAATTTATAATATGGGTTGACGGGGATATGGTGCTTCCAAGGGATCATGTTCAAAAGCAAGTAAAATTTATGGAAGCAAACCCAGATGTAGGAATAGCTAAAGCAAGGTATGGCTTTTCACTAAACGACAATTTGGTCGGAATGTTGGAAAATTTGTCGTATATTATTAACGATCGCGACTCTTCTAAAATCGAATCAAATTATCCTGGAACGGGGGGCGCGATTTATCGAGTTAATGCTATAAGGCAAATAGGTGGGTTTGATGATAACTTAACGGGTGTTGGTGAAGATCAAGATGTCGCATTTAGAATTAAAAAGGCTGGCTGGTTGGTTAAACGAAGTGATGCGTTTTTTTTCGAAATTCGAGAGCAAGATTGGGATGATTTATGGAGAAAATATTGTTGGTATGGTTATGGGAATTACTTCTTATATAGGAAGAATAAATCAATTTTTAAGTTATGCATGATGACTCCACTTGCAGGCTTTTTAACAGGGCTTTTTCATTCTTTTTCTGCATATAAATTAACGGGCAAAGCTGCAGCTTTCTTGCTGCCATTACATTATTTTTTTAAAAATTCTGCTTGGCTTTACGGTTTCTTGCGTGCATATTTCACATCCAAAAATCTATCTAAACTAATTCGGAAGAAGACTCATAGTTTTCGCAATATTTTAAAATATAATTAAGTCAAGATCTAAATTCTAATATTGAATAGTCCTTGGATGTTACAATAAATATGCCGTTTTTATCTACACATTGAATTCTAAACTTTGTATTTTCTGTTATTGGAATTGTGAATGAGTGGAATGTCGACCATGTTGAATTATAGATTTTCGTCGAGCCTGTTTCATTATAGTCTATGTCTTTATGATGGAAATTTGTGCCTATTATTGATGCATAGAAGATTTTTCCATTTGCATATTCAATTGTGGCATTGGTTGGCACAGTTGTTGTCCATGAAATTGTTGCATAGTTGCCATTTGTCGTAACAATGAAGTTTTGTATCGCCCATACTGGTTCTAATAAGCCTGCTTCTGCAAGAGCTACAAGATAAGGTCTTATATCGCTATGTCCTGGTCTGTTCCATCCAGGTCCACCATATCTCCAAATAATCCATCCATCAAGTCCATAACTTCTCATGATTTGGACTGCTTGAACCCAATTGTCAATGGGGCGGGGGTCAGATTCTAAAGTATAGCAGGTGAACGGAATAACTGGAATCTTGCCCTCTCTCTTCCCGACAAAGTATTGAAGCACATTTTGGCAGCGCTCGTCAACTGAATCGAAACCGTAAAGCGTTCTAGTTCCAATCATTGGACTTACGAAATCCAATAGCCCTCTATCTATCCAGTCGGTCACATGTTGACCATAATAAAGAGCCCAATCACCCCACATGCTGCTACTTCCATAAGGTGCAAATACTGCTGCTGAAAAAATGCAGTTTGGCTTTTTAGCCTTGACGGTGGATACAATAAGTTCTACGAATTCAGTAACTTCATCAGCCCTCCACTCGGCGAATTCATACCAATATCTGCCTCCTGGGACAACATCTGAAGGCCAGTTGACATCGGTTAAACCAGTTTCTCTAATAAACTCTTGTCTAGCCTCTTCACTATAATCTATGTCGTCTCCGTTATATCCCGTACAGTCGTCAAACATTAAACCTTCAAAATCATAGTTCTTCGCCAAAAATGAGCAAAGCGTTGAAAGAACCGTCCTTGTAACATTCTTTGTGAAAGACGCATAGTTAACATAGTTCCCTTCCGAATCCACAGCTCTCATATCTAGATTTAACGCCCACTCGTTTCCAGGCATTATCAAAAGGTGAACATTAAAGCCATAGGCATGAAACGCGTCTATGGCTGTCTTTAATGTTTGATAAAATTTCGGTTGACCATTTTCCCAGAGGTAGCCTAACGACACTTCTATAACAATCATGTTTATTCCGTAGTCTTTACACGTCTCTGCAATTAATGTCCAGTTATGTTCTATATACCATCCTGGCTGAATAAACATTCCGCGAACTTCGCTTTTGAAGAGGTCTGAACTAGGTGGAGTTGGCGGTGACAATGGAAGCGAAACCACTGTTACATCTGATTCAGCATAGGTAGAATTACCTCTGTTGTCAGTAACTTGACATGTTATATTATATGTGCCACTTGTTGATGGAATAAATGTGAAGGACGAAGATGTTTGTCCTTCTTGCAAACTACCATTCACATACCAACTATAGCTATAAGGAGACTCGCCGCCAAGAACGTATGTCGAAAAAACCACGGTTTGGTTTATAGTAACAGTCGGGTCAACTGGTCTAACAACCATTCTGGGCGCTATATATGGACCAGCGGTTAGAGTTATGTTGTCCCAATTTAAAGAAGCAGGGCTACTTAAATAAGACCATGTGAAAAAACTTATCTGCTTCGATATATTTAAAACAGGTAGTAGTCCTTCAGAAGCTTCATCAGGTTGGCGCAGATCGATAGTTACTTCACGCCACTCACCAGAGGTTACTTGAACGTTATACTTGAAACTACACCAAGCGGCTGGATTTCCAATATCACCAGTAACTAGCTCAAATTTTAAACCAGGAATAGAGGCATTTGTTTTAACCCATATATGTATCATGGGAGTGTAGGTAAAATCCCATATAGTTCCCACAGGACGTTTATAAAACATTCCACCATATCCGACCCCCATAATCCCCTTTAAGCTGGCAGACCCTTCAACTTTGTCTGCAGAATCAATAATCAGCAAGTTCCTATCTTTACTTGTATAATCCCAACTGTTGACTTGGTCACAACTATCAAAAGGGACATACACTTTTATTTTGCCACTGTTTTTTATAACGACATTGTTTATTAATTGAGAGAACACTAAAAGGTTTAAAAAGCCAAAGAATAAAATAAATATTAAAATCGATGATAACCATTTTGTGTTGGACACCCTTAGTCACTCCTTATTTTCTGGCTAAAGATATAAGCTAATTTATTGCGCACTTCTGTTCTGTTCATTTAAACATCATATATACAGTTACTCTTCTAGAATAAAAATATTCTGTATTACGATAACAGATTGAATGAAAAACCCGATAGCCCTAAGACTCTTCTTCTGAATTTGATTATACCATATCTGATTGTTTGACACATTTTTAGAATTTGGAAAAGGGCGAAAATGTTTGCAGAATACTCGACATGAGACTGATTATAGATGTTAGATTAGAAAATTGGAAGGAGTTGTTTAAATCGGATGATACTTAAAAGGAAGGTTGGTGTAGCTATAAAATCCGCTAAGTTGTTTAGGAATTGGCTAGGGGCATCGTTGATATATCACTTTGCAAAAAGGAATCCTTGAACGCGAAAGCGTTGGCATAGAGTGTTTAAATGGATTAAAATGCGACATACCACTTAAAGCTCTATGAGTTTATTGTTAATGCTTTTTACAATAGGTCCATTAAGAGCTTTGAATGTATGGAGGTATTTAGCTATTAATAATGTTAAAATTCTCTAGAATTGCTCTGCAATCGAATGCCTCTCGCCATAGTTACTTATTTGGGGCTAGATAATAGATTCAGTCAAGTATCTATCTTGAAAACCTGTTTGGTCTTCTATACCATGGATCTACGGAAAAATTCATTGAACCCGTTTTTAGGTCCTTCTAGTGTTCATAGAAGTTGCCCTACCAGGGCATCCATGAGTATTAAATTAGTTAAAGAGTTTAATTTTAGAAAATGGAGTTTTGAAAATAGATTGTGAAGGATGTGAATATGAAGTTCTAATGCGTAGACCTCAAACTCTTAACGGCTGCACTATAGCGCAGTCCTGTGACCAACTTAATTATTTATATTTTCAATTTTCTGAAATTCGTTTTGAGTTAAAGTTTGTTTCAGCTTATGTGATATGTATGAGAAAGGAAATAAGCGTGGTCATTGTCACACACAACCGGCAAAAAGATGTTATGGAATTAATAAAAAGCTTATTAGACCAGACCCTAAAACCATTTGAGATTATACTGATCAATGATGAATCCAGCCCTCCATTGAACGTTGACTATGAAGATGAAAAGTTAAAAATAATACGTTTTAATAAAGAAATTGGTATATCTAAGGCGAGGAATTACGGAATAAAAATTTCCCAAGGGGACTATATAGCTTTTATAGACGATGATGCAGTTGCTGACGCGAATTGGTTAAAAGAAATTCAAAAGGGAATTCGAATAGGAGCCGAAGTATTAGGAAGCCCCATCAAACCAATATTTAAAGTTCCTCCTCCGAAATGGTGGAATGAAAAAGATTTTGGTGCATATGCGGGGATTGGAAATCGGGGAAGAATTCGGGGTTGCAACATGATTATTAGTAAGAAAGTTTTTGAAAAAATTGGCTTATTTAGAACTGAAATTAGCAGATATAAAGGAAAACTGTTTAGCGGGGAAGACGAAGACTTAGTTGGGCGAGCCATATATAAGGGTTATCGTGTTTTATTTTTGCCGAAGGCAATAGTATATCACAAGGTGCCACCCCAAAGGATGACTCTTAGATACATCTTAAAATGGGAATATTTTTTTATGGAAAATCTATAAGGAAAATCTATAAGGAAGAAAAATGGATATAAGCCTTTAAAGACTCTTTATTTGTTATTTATAAACCTTATTAACATGGCAAATCCCCGCGTCATTTTCTCTAGAGAAATTGAAAGGATTAGAAAAATTGCTTGGTTAGCTCAGTTACTCGGGCAACTTGTCTGAATTATAGAAGTTAGTGTATCCCAATGGGACAAAATATTTCCATATAAAGGGGACCTGCATGATTGGAAGGAACATTAAATCTGCTAATGTTTCGCTGGTTATTCCAACGAGAAATAGGCCAGAAGATTTAAAAAAGCTTCTAAATTCGATTCTTTTTCAAACAATTTTGCCAAAAGAAATAATTATAGTAGATGACAGCAATGATAATAAAACTAAAGATCTAGTTGATCACATTAAAAATGAGTTTTTTGCGAAAAGTGTTAATGTCCGATATTTACGAGGTGGGAAGGAAGGAGTAGCCCAAAAGAGGAATATAGGTGCATCTCAATCAACAGGAGATATATGCTTCTTTATTGATGATGATATGATTTTAGATAGGGATTATATTAGAGAAATATTGGAAGTTTATGAAAAGTATCCAAATGCTTTGGGAGTAGCGGGATATATAATAAACCTTTACTTCACTGGATTTTCTGTTAAAAACAAGTTGTCAAACATTATTAGAAGAATACTTTTAGTATTTCATTTTACACGTGACGCATGCAAAGTAAGGCCCATCGGAATAAGTTATCCATTTCCACTAACTAAGATTATTAGCTGTGAGTGGCTAAATGCCGGTTCAGTAAGTTACAGAAAAAAGGTGTTTAAAGAGTTCAAGTGGGATGAAAATCTTAAGACATACTCCATTTCAGAAGACAAGGATCTTTCATATAGAATCTATAAACATTACCCAAACTCTCTATTTATGACGCCGTATGCAAAAATATTTCATGCTGAGTCTCCAGCTGCGAGATTTCCCAAGAAATATGTGATTTATATGGGTGTATTCCACTCTGTCTATGTTTTTTATAAGAACTTTGAGCAAACTCTCTGGAATAACATCTACTTTTACTACGGCTTATTTTTTGGCCATTTAATACATCAGATTTTAAGTCGAAACCCATATAACGTCATTTATCAAATCGGTGCATACATACAGTTGTTTAAAAATTTCAAAGAAATTAGAAAAGGAAATTTTGCATTTCTCAATAAAATCATCGATTAAGATACTAGCACTAAACATAGGAAGTGTTTAAATGCATTTTGGATTACGAAGTTTAATTCTTATCGCGCTGATATTACAGCTCGCGCTTGTTCTATCCAGTTATTGGGATATATCTGTTGCAAGACAAGTTGTAGGATTTCTCTATCTCACCTTTGTCCCAGGCGTAATCATCTTAAAATTCCTTAAGTTAGAAAACTTAAGCTTAGTTGGAACTGTTTCACTTTCTGTTGGAATAAGCGTTGCGTTCTTGATGTTTTTAGGGTTACTGTTAAACGAACTGCTTCCACTTGTTGGGTTTTTGAATCCTCTATCTATAGAATATTTAATCATAGTTTTAAGCATGTTAATTACTTTGTTATGTTTAGCGTTATACATTAAAGCAGAAACTTTTCGAAATACGCATATCCAACTATCTCTAATAGACAAAATTATGCTTTTGATCTTGATATGTCTTCCAGTTTTAAGCGTATCAGGCACGTTAGGCGTGAACATACGTACAGAAAACTCACTTTTACTCTTATTTTTCCTTTTAGTTTCAATTTTTGCTTTGGTCATTTCACTATTGCACCAGAAATTTACCCTTGAAACCAAATCCACATCTTTATTTATCATGTACTTTTCCATTTTAATGGTTACATGGTTAATGACAAATTATATTTTTGGTTATGATAGTCATCTTGAGTTTTACTCTTTCAAAGCGACCAATAATGCTTCGTACTGGAATCCCACTAGAAGTCATTTTGAAATAGACAAAGGAAACGCTATGTTGAGCATTACTATATTGCCGACTATTTATTCGAAGGTTATGGGTTTAGATCCCGTTTGGGTTTTTAAAATAGTTTATCCCTTGCTTGCAGCATTTGTACCACTTGCTCTTTACCAACTCTTTCTTCTCCATGCGAAAAAAGATGCAGCAGCTTTCCTCGGAGTTTTTTTGTTTATCACTCATTCTTTAGATGGGTTGGGTTCCATCAAGGAGTGGATTGCTACCATTTTCTATGTGCTACTTTTCTTTATCATCTTTAGTGAAAAAATACCACAGTCTAAAAGGAAAATACTGTTTATAATTTTTGCCGGAGGATTGGTCGTTTCGCATTATTCGAAATCTTATATTTTCATGGTCGTTCTTATTTTAATGTGGATGATTTCGTTTTTAATGAAAAAGAATTTGAAAGTTACTCTGGATATGGTTTTGTTATACTTGTCTATGACTTTTGCATGGTATATCTTCACATTGCAGGGCACAACATTTGAAGCGTTGCTAAAAACGTTTGATAACGTATTTAGAAGCTTGACCACGGAATTCGCTAATCCAGAGTCTCGTGGGTCCACCGTGATGACGGCGCTTGGGCTTGTTGGACCACCAACATATCTCCATTTGATTAGCCGTATATTCTTCTATTTGACTGTACTTCTGATTCTCGTAGGCTTTGTTTCAGCTGCTTTAAAGTTTTGGAAGGAAAGATCCGAGTTTGAATATTTCGTTCTTGTTTGCATTAACATGGGAATTTTGGCTTTAACAATAATTCTTCCTAATCTTGCTCCTAGTTATAATATGACTAGGTTTTATAGAACTGCACTAATTGTTTTGGCTCCTCTCTGCTTTTTAGGCAGCGAAGAGATTGTAGCTAATTTGCATAGGCTAAGGCTCGCTTCATTACAGAGGAAAATTTCAGCTTTGTTTCTAACTTGCGCCGTTTTAATACCGTTTTTCCTATTTCAGACAGGATTCTTTTACGAGGTTGCTAAGGTTGAGTGTTGGTCCATACCGCTTAGCGGTTACAGAATGCCTCCATCTGAGGTTTCTGGTCCCCTTCTATATGGAGCGGATGTAAGCGGTGCTATTTGGCTCTCAAGATATACAGATAAAGCCTCTGCCATTTACGCTGATATTGTTGCGTGGGATCGTGCGTTAACAAGTTATGGGTTAATTGATTATGGACGGTTCCGCGCATTAGGGAACACCACAAGAACGCTGGAAACTGGGAGTCTGATTTATTTGAGGCGGCTAAACATTGTTCATGGAATAATGGTGGGCGGCTATCTTCCCCAATGGAACACTACAGATATGCAACCGCTGCTTAATAAATTAAACCAAGTCTACTCAAACGGAGAATGCAACATATACAAAAATCCTTAAAGTAAAATATGCTGTTGATTGAACGTGAGTTTTAAATGAAAGTATTAATGCTTACGCCTTTTTATTATCCACCAATAGGGGGTGCTGAGGTAGCAACCGAGCAGCTAGCACTCCAGTTGAATGCGAGGAACATAATAACCGATGTTATGACATTTACTAGTAACTCCTTTCTCAAACCTATTTCCACAGTAAAAATTAAAGGGATAAGAGTTATACAAGTTCCAGCAATCAACTTAAGACCATTAAAATTCCCAGAACTTATTTTTCAAGTAAGCTTCTTCCCTCGCATATTCGTAGAGCTGCTTAAAGACTATGATATACTACATTTTCAAAATGATATAGATTTAACTTTTCCATTGTTTTCACGTCGCGTGGCTAAGCCGAAAGTTTTTCATTGCCGATGCCCAGCCCCTATGTTTCGCCTTTACCAAAGAAATCCTGTGAGTCAGCGCTTATTCAGAAATAGTGCTGATATTTTCATTGTGATTTCCGAAGAACTTGTTAAATATATTGTTAACTTAAAAATTCCTAAAGAAAATGTAAGGGTAGTGCCAAATGGTATAGATACCAGTTTGTTCAAACCATCCGCAAAGAAAGCTGAAGATATATTGCTTTTTGTTGGAAGGCTGGAGCCAGTAAAGGGGTTGCATGTTTTGCTTGAAGCTCTAAACCATGTAAAAACTCGAGTTAAACTTGTAATAATTGGGGGGCGCTCTTGGCACCAAGAGTACTCCGATTATATTTTGAATCTTATTGAACAGACCAAAAATAAATCTGTCCATGAAATCATATATCTTGGACAACTTAAAAGGAACCAAATTGTCGAATGGTATCAGAAAGCTTCAATACATGTGAGACCCGACACCAACGGCATAAGCGGAGGAAACACTGCATTGGAAGCTATGGCTTGTGCAACACCAGTAATAGGAACAGGAAATGGAATTATAAAAGATAAGCTTAATGGTGTTATCGTCCCTCCGAACAATGCAGTGGAGTTGGCAAAGGCTATAGAATTCCTAATAAACAATAACAGAGTGCGAAGAAAACTTGGAGAAAACGCAAGAAAGTTTGTTGAAAAATATTATTCATTTGATGTAGTAATCGAAAAAATCATTCAAATCTACAACGAAATCCTTGGAAAACATAAAAATTAAAAGGGCTAATCTATTAGCGCCTTTTCTAATTTTTTAACCCTTGTCTTTATTTTCTCAATCTCCTTCTTTACAGTCTCATCTCTAACTTCGTTCTTTCGTTTTTCGTTGGATTTTAAGATTAGGCGTATGAGTTCTGAATCGTAGTTTTTCAGTAGCAGTTCAGCGTTTGGAATAAGGCAGTGTCCGCCGATAACATCTGGAAACATTACTGGTCTGTCCAGTCTGACGCGGTGTGTGTCCTCAATAAAGTCCACCACGTCGTCGAAGTCTGCTCCGAAATATCTGCCTATACGATGCATTTCTTGGAAGCATACTATCATCCAAGCCCTATAAGTGGTTTCGAAAAGCTTAGCAAGCTCCGTCTCCAAACAGCTTTTCAAAACCTTGGTTTTTAAACCAAGTTTTTTAAAATGCAATTCCGCAGCCTTTGCAGATTCCTCATTCACGCCTCCCACATATTTAGTCCAACGCTTCAACTCCCACTTCATATAGTCCAAACTTTTGTGGACACCGCGCACAGGCGAATGCGCCACAAGACATGTCTTCTTAAGACGTTTGTATATTTCTGCTGTGGTGCCGGGTTCAACGGTGCTGTTTACGACTACCAGTTTAGGTTTGAAACGCTTCACATATTCCACAACGTTACCCACAAACTCCTCCTTG
>Ga0105158_1000746_pt1 | contig 13424 bp, 13 predicted proteins | sample LHCtaG_FD_81567 | JGI IMG/M metagenome (GOLD analysis project Ga0105158, IMG submission 81567) | Hot spring microbial communities from Little Hot Creek, USA to study Microbial Dark Matter (Phase II) - LHC4sed_matched | ecosystem: Environmental > Aquatic > Thermal springs > Hot (42-90C) >... | reverse complement strand
CAATAGCATGCTGGAACCTAACAATAAAACTATTCACCCTATACTACAACCACCTAAGGAGGTGAACTTAAGTTGCCACGTCCGGAGAAGCTTCCTAAAACTTAAAAAATTTGAGGCTGAAGGAAGGCTTCCACAACACATAATCAGAGTTTCTATGCCAAGATACTGAAGAGAGACGGCAGAAGAGAGCTTAAGATAATTGTGAGAAGCGACTGCTACAGGATTGACGATAAACACCTGCATCTTCCAAAAGGGCTTAGGCTGAAGCATAGGGGCGTGTTGAAGTGGATGGGCAGGCAGAGAAGGCTGGAGATGATCTATGAGGATGTGGATGGGGTGTGGAGGGGCTTTATGACAGTTAAAGTCGAGAAGCCCCAGCTTAAGGGAGGCGGCAAGCCCCTCTACATAGACTTGGACGTGATAAATCTCGCCACAGTATGGTTCAGAGGCTTGAAAACAGCCCCTAGCTTATTCAGGCAAACACATTCTATCGGACTGGTGGTACTGGACGAGAAGAATAGCGAAAGAAGAGAGTAGGCTGACAAGAGTCAACAAGGCTAAAACATCACAGAGACTTAGGAGACTCTATAGGATAAGGCAGAGAAGGTTTAGGCATGCTATGAACGCCATGGTTAAGCAGGTGGTTGAAGGCACCCATCAGCTCGGCACCTCAAAAATAGTACTTGGAAGATTGAGGGGCATAAGAGACAACGGCCGCAAAGGCGCTAAAGGAAACGCCGTGGTAAACAACTTCTGGAGCTTCAACCACATAGTTAGAAGGTTTAGGGAGAAGGCTGAAGAGTACGGCATAAAAGTTAGAATGTCAATCCAGCGCATAATGTAGCCAGCATCACTAGTATTGCCCCAAGGCTCTCAGAGCCAATGGTCCTACTCAACTTCTCTCCCCAGATTATGAGGTATCAATTAGTTTAGCAGCCCTCCTTAAATTCTTTTAAGTGAAGGCAGCATAGATGTTGTTTTGGTGGTGATTATGGGTTTCATTCACCTTTATACTGGTGATGGTGAAGGTAAGTCTATTACGGCTTTCGGGCTAGCCTTGAGGGCTGTTGGACATGGATATAAAGTTATAATAGTGCAGTTCATGAAGGGTAGGAAGGATATAGGCGAATACAAGGTTCGAAGGAAACTTGCACCAAACTATGAAATCCACCAGTTTGGACGAAGAGAGTTTATCAACTTAAAAAGCCCGGAGCCAATAGATTATATACTGGCTAGGAGGGGACTTGAATTTGCTAGGAAGATGCTTAAAAAGAAGCCGCGTCTCCTAATCTTAGATGAAATAAACTTAGCAGTTTCTATAGGGTTGGTGGGACTCAGCGACGTTCTTGCACTCCTAAACGATGTACCCGAGCAGACAACAGTTGTTTTAACTGGCAGAAATGCTCCAAAAGAACTTATTGAACGCGCAGATTTAGTTACGGAGATGTGTGAAATAAAGCATCCATGGAAAAGGGGGGTTCAGGCGAGAAAAGGTATAGAGTATTAACGTTTGGCCTGCGTCGACTTTATGCCTGTTTTACTTTCACCTGCACCTTTTAAGCTTCTAGTTTTAGATGTCTCTCTTCCCTCACAGTAGACAAGGTATAGAAATATCAAAATAAAGGAGACGAATATCAAAACTTGTAGAAGGATCTTAAACATGTTAAAGTATTCGGCGCTCATTTAAATACTCTCTCCAAGACTCTAAATGCGTTATAAATTCTATTTCAATCAAATATTTAAGGCATTGCCCTCTTCCATTCTCTCATCAAAATATCATATAGTTCGTCGCTTTCAACAATTTCATCATATCTCCCTAAAGCCTCAGCAAGCCTCTGGCTGATTAAATGGTAGCATAAATAGGCTTTTTTACCCATAACATGGAAGTAGAAGTCGTCGCAGGAGCAGAAGAGTGAATCCGGCATAACTAAATAATCCCTCTCCCTGCCAACAACTATCCAAACAATCCTACCGCTGGGCTTAAAAACATACTTTTTAACCCTGTTGTCTCTAATGGTTCTCCAAGCCTTTAAGAATCTAGAGCCGAAGAGGGCGGTTAAGCGATCTAAATGTTCATCACTGATCTTACCAGACTTCTTAATCTCCTCACAGATGCCTTCGAGGGCTCCACTTTCAGCTTTTTCTCTTTCCATGAGCCGCCCAGATATATTAGTTTGGGCCGAGATAAATGCGTTTTCTGCTAAAAATCTGCTATAAAAAGTTTCCCCTCATGTCTGCAATGGTTCATCACGATTTCAGCCCGCCCATCGTAATCATTGGGGCAGTAAAAATATGGTCTTTCAGAGAGATAAATCTTTATCTTCCACCCAAACACACAGCTTATTTCTAAAGAAAGAGTAATATGCTTTGGTGGCAAACATGGAGGAGACATTCACATTCGGCTCCGAGGAGGAGCTTAAGGAGGAAATATGCAAAACAATGAGGAGACTTTTCAACAGGGGCTTAATCTCAGCTCTAGGAGGAAATATTAGCGCCCGGCTACCCAATGCCAACGAATTCTGGATAACTCCAAGCGGCGTATTTAAAGGCGAACTTGAACCAGAGGATCTGGTGAAAGTTAGCTTGGAAGGCAATGTCATCGAAGGTTTTCTAAGGCCTTCAGTTGAAACCCCATTCCACGCAGCCATATATAGGCGGAGGGCTGATGTAAGCGCCGTCATACACAGCCACAATCCCATTACAACAGGCCTCGCACTCGCCGGAATAGAGATTAAGCCAGTAACGATTGAAGCTGCAGCGGTTCTAAGGAGGGTTAAAGTTGTCCCATGGGCTTTTCCAGGAACAGAGAGGCTAGCTAGGCTTGTAGGCGAACATATCGAGGGAGCAAGGGCGCTGGTTCTTATGAATCACGGCGTCATAGGCGTTGGAAGCAACCTTCTTGAAGCCGAGGCAATAGTTGAGACCCTTGAAGAAGTTGCAACAGCCCAGTTTATCGCATCATTATTCAGGAGGGATATCCCGCTTATCCCGGAAGAAGACATGGAGCTGATAAGAAGGTTATATGGTGTTTAAGCGCCTTCAAAGGGGTGTATGTAATATGCATGGATACATGGGTAAAATATTGAGAGTAGATTTATCCTCGGAGAAGATTTGGGAGGAACCTATTCGGGAGGAAGATGCCAGAAGATTTATTGGCGGCGTAGGCTTAGCTGCAAAAATAATTTATGACGAGGTTAAGCCGGAGACCCCAGCATTCAGCCCAGAAAATAAGCTTGTTTTCATGACCGGCCCTTTAACTGGAACCTTGGTGCCATGCACCGGCAGATATGTTGTATGCGCAAAGTCTCCGCTTACAGACGCTTGGGGTGAAGCTCATTCAGGCGGATTCTGGGCCCGCGAGATTAAGAGGGCTGGATATGATGGTATTGTGATTGAGGGAATGGCGGAGAAACCATCTTATATAGTGATTGATGACGGCGAGGTTAGGATAGAAGACGCTAAGCGAATTTGGGGTTTAGGCTGCCTTGAGGCTGAGGAGAAACTTAAGAAAGAAATTGGAGAAGACTTTAAAGTAGCATGTATAGGTCCAGCCGGGGAGAGACTTGTTAGATTTGCATGCATCATAAACGATGGAGGCAGGGCTGCTGGAAGGTGTGGTATTGGAGCTGTTATGGGCTCAAAAATGCTGAAGGCCGTAGCTGTTAGGGGGAGGAGAGAGATTCCGATGAAAGATCCTGAGAGGATACGTGGTATACTTAGGAGGATATATCCGCAAATAATGTCCTTCCCAACAACGCAGATACACGCATCATATGGCACAAGCGGTGAACTACTATCGTTCCATCAGTATGGGGATGTGCCAATAAAGAATTTCAAGCTAGGAGACTGGGATAAAATCGAGGGAATCTCCGGCGAGGTTTATAATAAATTGATGGTTAAGGCGAAGAAAGCATGCTGGAACTGCCCAATAGCCTGCTGGCGATACGTAGAGGTTAATGAGGGCCCTTACGCCGGATTAATCTTGAATAGAGGTCCAGAATATGAAACATTGACGGCGCTCGGCTCACTGCTGCTTAACGATAAGTTAGACGTTATTGTAAAGGCAAACTATCTATGCAATCAATACGGTTTAGACACAATTTCGACAGGGGTGTGTATAGCATTTGCGATAGAATGTTATGAGAGGGGATTGATATCAGAGGAGGAGGCTGGGATGACGTTGAAGTGGGGCGACTCGGAGACAATACTTGGGTTAATTGAAGCCATCGCTGAAAGAAGGAGGTTAGGCAGCCTATTAGCCGAGGGGGTTAAAAGAGCCTCCGAGAAGATAAGTAAGGGAAGCGAGAAATTCGCCATGCACGTTAAGGGCCTAGAAATGCCAATGCATGATCCAAGGGCGTTTAAGGGCATGGGGCTACAATATGCTGTATCCAATAGGGGGGCATGCCATCTACAGGGCATGGTTCTCCGCATAGAGCAGGGGGAGCGGCTAACAGACTTGAAGATATATGAGAGACTTGATAGATTCGAGGTTAAGGGTAAAGGAAGAATATTGGCGATAATGCAGAATTGGCATGAAGTTCTAGAGTCGCTGATAATATGCAAATTTCTTGGAATTCCACCAGGACATATACCAGGACTCTACACACTCGTAACCGGCATGCCGACATCCCTTGAGAGCCTACTGGAGGCTGGTGAGAGAATTTATACTCTAAAAAGGATGTTTAATGTGAAATGCGGTATAACTCGAAAGGATGATGTATTGCCGTATCGTATAATGTATGAAGGGCTTAAAGAGGGCGGGACTCTGGGTAACACTATTAGCCCAGAAGAACTTAAAGCGATGCTTGACGAGTACTACTCCGTTAGGGGATGGGATGAAAACGGCATTCCAAGAGGCGAGGTATTAAAGAGACTTGGAGTTCAATCCTAGACTTGGCGAGGGGCTACGATGGGTTTAAATTTCTCCCTAAACATGTGAATAAAGAGCAAGGCTATGCGCATATTAAAATTGTCCTACGAGAAAATATTTAGCTTGGAATCTGAAAACCTAGGAAATTTTACCCAAAAATTAAATATCCGCCATTTCTTGAGTATTTCTCACGATAAATTCTAGACGCGTACTCCTCCTCCAGCTGCGTTATGTCTCCAACTTTTAAGCTTATTTTGAAGGATTCCTCAAATCCCTTAATCAACGCCCTTTTAATTTCTGAAATGTCTACCTCTCGCCCCATTTCATCGCTGACTCTCGTTGCTGGGCTGCATGCGCTTGAACAGTTTTTCCTCAACTTTTCATCATAAACTGCTAAAACACTTTCCAGCATCTTTAGATCCGAATTAACCAGCAACGTTCCATGGTGCAATATAACGTTTCTACTCCTCAATTGGGCGGAGCCGGAAACCTTCCTCCCACGTATAAATATGTTGCCGGGCGAAATCAAAGCAACCTCATTAGAATTGAATCCAAGATACCTTAGCCCTTGAACAACTCCTGAACATAAAACTCTATAAGATTTCTCTATGTCGAGGCCACTTACTAACGGGTCATCTGCATCCACAACTATGGTGTAATTCAAGTTGCCTAAATCATGATAGACCGTTCCTCCGCCGGAAAATCTTCTAACAACCTGGATGCCTTCTCTAGCGCACATCTCTAAATTAACTTCGGCATAAACGTCCTGAGAATAGCCAACTATAACAGCACGCCTGTTCCTCCAAAATCTTATAGTTGGCGGAACAAACCCCTTAATTTTAGCCTGAAGAATGGCTTCCTCAATGGCAAGATTCTGCGCAGCGTCATAAGTTATCTCTGAATCTAGTAGCCTCCAGAATGGCACGCCAACCACTCAAGAGAGAAATGGCGGCTATGAAAGGAGAAGACTATAGGGTTTTTCAAGCAATGTCTTAACTCTGTTTAAAAACCTTGCTGCGATAACTCCATCAACAGCTCTATGATCAGCTGACAACGTAAGATTCATCATCTTCCTAATCTTAATCTCTCCATCAACAACGGCAGGTTTATCCCTTATTTTGCCGACCGCAAGTATAGCCACTTCAGGTGGATTTATTATAGCTGTAAATGAGTCTACGTCAAATATGCCTAAATTGGAGATGGTGAAAGAGCCGCCGGTAAATTCATCCTCGCTGAGCCTTTTTTCCCGAGCTTTTGAAACCAGCTTCTCAACTTTAGCGGCCGTCTGGGCTAAGTCTAAGGAGTCAGCGTTCTTTAAGACCGGAACTATTAATCCATCCTCTAATCCAACAGCTATTCCAATGTTAATGTTCTTTGAGATTTTTATGTTCTCTCCATCGCATACCGCGTTAAGTTGAGGATGTTCCCTTAAAGCAAGGGCTACAGCTCTCACTATCATATGGGTGAAAGAGAGGCGGACACCAACCTTAGATTCAATTACAGGTATCAACTCATCCCTTAACCTCGCGGCCTCAGTCATATCAACTTCGGCGCCGATATAGAAGTGCGGGATGTTCGCCTTACTATAAGCCATCTTCCTAGCTATGGCTCCACGCATACCTGAAATTGGAACAACTTGAAACTCTTCAGGCGGCGGAGCCATTATAGCCTCCTCTCTGGGAACTGCGGCAGCGGTTTTCTTCGCCTCCATCCTCGCTATATACTCCAGAACATCTTTCTCAGTTATCCTCCCTCCGGGGCCAGTTCCATTTATCTGCGTTAGGTCAATGCCCCTCTCTTTAGCTATCTTCTTCGCCAGCGGAGACGCCTTTATTTCAACCTTTCCCTCAGCTTCTCTTGGAATCTCAGCTATATGTGCGGCTTCTTGAGTAGCTTCGCCCTTTTTCTCCAAAGATATTTCAGGAGCATCTTCTTCATCCCTAGTTATATAGCCTATAACCTGCGCCACTGGAACAACGTCGCCCTCCTTCGCCAATATCTTCCTGAGGACGCCGGAGTCCCTTGCTTCAACTTCGAGGACAGCTTTATCTGTCTCAATCTCCAGAATTACTTCCCCCTTACCTACTTTTTCGCCTTCCTTTTTCAGCCATCTAACTATCTTCCCCTTCTCCATGGTTTGGCCGAGTTTAGGCATTATTATTTCGGTAACCATTGTTCTCCCTCAACTAAATTATTTTCTTAACAGCTTCTATAATTTTCTCTTTGCTCGGTACCGCCTCCGCCTCAAGCGCGGGGCTCATCGGTATCGGTACATCGGCGCCGGCGACTCTCATAATAGGCGCATCCAGATAATCAAAGGCTTCCTCTATTATTAATGCTGCTATTTCGGCTCCAAAACCGCATGTTTTACAAGCCTCATGCACCACTACAGCCCTATGAGTCTTCCTCACCGACCCAACTATTGTATCTACATCTAGGGGTTTAAGCGTTCTGGGATCAATAACTTCGGCATCTATGCCTTCCTTAGCCAATTCTTCTGCAGCCTCCAGTGCGAAATGAACCATCCGTGAATACGCAATTATCGTGACGTCTCTACCAGTTCTCTTAACATCCGCGGCTCCCAAAGGAATAGTGTATTCGCCCTCAGGCACCTCCCCCTCAACATTATACAGCATCTTATGCTCAATGAATAGGATTGGATTATCATCTCTTATACATGTTTTAAGTAGACCTTTAGCGTCAAAGGGCGTTGAAGGCATAACGACGAGTATTCCCGGCGCATGGGCAAACCATGCCTCCCAGCTTCCGGAATGATGAGCAGCTATACCTCTACCAGCTCCACCTTGAGTTCTATAGACAACTGGAACCTTTAATTTGCCGCCGAACATATATCTGCTTTTAGCAGCGATATTAACTATTTGATCCATTGCAAGCGTTATAAAATCTATATACATTATTTCTGCAACTGGGCGCATCCCAGTCATGGCTGCGCCTGCTGCAGCCCCAGCAATAGCTGCCTCAGATATCGGGGTATCCCTCACTCTCTCCGAGCCAAATTCATCATATAATCCTCTCGTAACACCATAGGCGCCGCCATATATGCCTACATCTTCACCCATCACAAAAACGCTCCCATCCCTTAACATCTCTTCCCTCAGAGCCTCATTCAACGCCTGCCTATAAGTTATCTTCCGCATCTTCAAATTCATCCTTTTGGCTGCGGAAAGATTTTTTATAGAAGTCGCCGGATCCCTATAGAACTCTGCATAGACATCTTCATATAGGGATTCAATTGGGGGATAGGGGCTGCTCAATGCGAACTTCTCTGCTTCATCCACCTCTCTTTGAACCTCTTCCTCTAAGACCCTTAATTTCTCCTCCATTAATATCCCGGCGTCAAGCAGTTTTCTCGAGAAAGCCCTTATTGGATCCTTGGCTCTCCACACTTCCTCCTCTTCTTTCGTCCTATATCTCCTCGGGTCGCTTAAAGAGTGCCCATAATACCTGTATGTTTTGCACTCAACGAACGTTGGCCCCTCGCCTCTCCGAGCCCTTCCAACAGCCTCCTCAACAGTCTCTTTTACATCTAGCACATCCATGCCATCGGCGGTAACGCCCGGAATATTATAGCCCTTAGATCTTTCAGCAATGTCTTCGAAGGGAAAGGCTCTTTTAACAGACACCGACATACCGTAGAGGTTGTTTTCACATATATAGACTACTGGGAGCTTCCATATTGCAGCCATGTTAAGTGATTCATGAAAGGCCCCCGTGTTAGCGGCTCCATCTCCAAAGAAACATAAAACTACTTGATCCGTTTTTCTCATCTTAATTGATAGAGCTGCCCCTGTGGCAATTGGAATGTTTGATCCAACTATTCCCGTTGCCCCTAGATTTCCAGAGGTGACATCTGCAACATGCATTGATCCACCCTTACCCTTACAGTAGCCAGTAGCTTTACCTAAGAGCTCCGCCATCATAAATTTTAGGTCAGCTCCCTTCGCTATGCAGTGCCCATGTCCCCTATGCGTACTTGTTATGTAGTCGTCTCTACGTATAGCTGCACACGCGCCGACTGCGACTGCTTCCTGGCCTATATAGAGGTGTGAAGCGCCCTTAGCAATATCCCGCATTAAAAGATCCATATATTTTTCCTCAAATTTCCGTATTCTCATCATCTGCTTTAAATACCAGATTAGCTCGTCAGGATTATACTTACTTATGTCTCTAACCGTCAAGAGTATGCCTTCTCCTTTAATTCAGTAATAGAACTAAATAGCCCACTACTTATATTTAACGTGCATCCTGAAGTATCCCTCCGCAAAAACTTTTATGGATTCCCCCATTTGAGACATAATGAGGGTTATTTCATGTCTGAGAAAGGCGTTTATGACGTGGCGATTATAGGCTCAGGTATAGGTGGATACGTCTCAGCCATACGATGCTCTCAGCTGGGTATGCGCGTCGCCCTCATTGAGAAAGAGAAAGTTGGAGGCACATGCTTAAACAGAGGATGCATACCAACCGCTGTTCTACTCTCCTCAATCAACCTCTTGGAAAAAATTAGGCGGGCTAAAGATTACGGGATAACTGTTGGAGATTACTCAATAAATCTCAGGGAGATTAAGGCTAGAAGGGAGGCCATAGTTAACCGCCTGAATAATGGGGTAAAATACCTCTTAGAAAAGAATAGAGTTGAACTTTTCAACGGATTTGGAAGAATAAAATCGCGTAGCCATGTTACCGTAGAGAACAATGGAGGGAGGAGATTAATTGAGGCAAAGAACATTATTATAGCATCAGGGTCTAGGCCAGCATACCCATCAAGTATCCCGGCGGATGGAAACAAAATAATAACCGCGGAGGAAGCATTGGATCTAGAAGAGACCCCGGAAAACATTGTTATTATAGGCGGAGGCGTTCTCGGCGTTGAGTTTGCTCAAATATTTCGGATACTGGGAGCAAATGTAACTATCTTAGAGAAGAAGCAGAATATACTCTCGGGTTTCGATAAAGAGGTCACCGCTACAATACGCAGAATATTGGAGAGGAGGGGGATCAAAATATTCACTAATGTTTCCAATGAAATGGCGAAAGCTGGTGATGAAAAAGTTCATTTAACCTTCTATATCAACGGAAGTAGAATGGAGTCTTTAGCTGATAAAGTCGTAACGGCTGTTGGACGGAGACCAAACATTGAGGGCATAGGTCTTGAGAACGTCGGCGTTCAGCTCAAGAATGGCTTCATAAACGTAGATAGCCACATGAGAACAAATGTTCCGAATATTTATGCTGTTGGAGATGTTGTTGGTGGAAAAATGTTTGCGCACGCCGCCTTCGCGGAGGGAGTTGTAGCTGCAGAGAATATTGCCGGGATAGAGTCTGAGATAGATCAGAGATTTATCCCCTCATGCGTTTACACGATGCCTGAAATAGCATGCGTAGGTTTATCTGAAGATGAAGCCATAAATTTAGGATACGATATTTCAGTCGGCAGATTCCCATATATTGCTAATGGCAAGGCATTAACACTTGGAGAAAGAGAAGGTTTTGCGAAGATAATCGCTGAAAAGAAAACCGATAAGATTCTGGGAATCCACATAATTGGCTTAAATGCAGCTGATTTAATTAGTGAAGCCCTAGCCGCCATCAGATTTGAATATACATCTGAGGAACTTGGCAGAACAATTCACCCTCACCCAACTCTCAGTGAAGTAGTTATGGAAGCTGCCCTAGCGGCATCCAAAAGAGCAATACACGTTTAATCTAAGAAAACCATTTATGGAGTACGATTGAAGATGACTTAAACAGTTAGCGGCAAGCTTTGCTTAAGATGAAGTCAAAATTATGGGGGGTGCGCAGATACGTCGTTGAATTTTATTTTCGTAAACCATCTTTCAGGTTCTTCAGCGATTAATTGATATGAATTTTTTATTAGATCTACTGCCTCCCTCTCCCTAGTAAAGTCAAGGCGGCAAATCTCCTTAAGTATAAAGTCTATTCCATGTGGGTAAATCTCCTTTGCAAATAGATCATCTGAAGGATATAGGTTCCCACTCTCATCCCTTCCGCGAAATAGGAAGGCGGCGGCAGTGCCCATTGAAGTGTAAACTGGGTTTATGGAATGTTTTATATCAAACAATAGAGCCCCAATCAACCTATCATTTCTGGAGAGTTTTCTCGGCAAATCCCTTCCAACACGATATATTGTATCGCCGAGAGCCTTATTGTTAAATCTTCGGATTAAATCCTCTATGTACTCTCCCATGTTTTCCCTATTGAATTCTTTTGGATATTCGAGAATCAAGGATTCTCCAGACTCCCACATAGCTCTTTTAACAGCCTCATAAATGTAGGGGTTACTTATAGCCTCCCATATATACTTCATTTTAGAATCCGTAATAAAACCTAGGTAAGCAGTTATGGCATGTCCCATATTGTGGACAAAAATCTTCTGGTCCACATATGCTGTGATGTTTTCCTTTGGAATTATGCCTTCAACCTTCGGAATGCCACATTTAAATGCTTTTGCATCCGCAATTATTTTATCATAAGCCTCCGCAACTACCATAAGAATGTCTGATTTTTTCTCTTCTTCAGACATTAATGGAACCATCTTGCCAATACACGTCTCAACTAAACCAACCATTGAGTCAATTGGATAATCCTCTGGCAAAAACTTTAATAAGCCCTCTCTAAAGATTTTAGAGGAGTCCCTGAGGTTTTCGCATATTAAGATGTCTACTGCTCCTTTACCAAGATTGTACCTTTTAATTAACCCTCTTGCCATCGTTTCATATATGCTTGGAAGATTGTTGGCTCCTACAGCGGTAGCTATAATATCTGCTGTCACTATTTCATCGACGACCTTCTCTACGTCTCCAGCATTAACTGCCCTAACATTCTCAACCCATATAGTTTCCGAAGAAACATCTCTTATGATAATTCTATATCTCCTCCGCTCATTTAACGCTTTAACAATTTCATCCACGATATCGACAAAAACAACTTCGTAGCCAGATCTTGAAAAGAGGTATCCGATAAGAGAGCGCCCGATATTGCCGGCTCCAAATATAACTGCCTTCATAGGTCCACCTATCTTTCACTTAATGGCTTATTAGATTGCTATCTAGAAACATTCTTTCCCTCTCAATATTCCATCCGCTGACATCGAAGAGCGGGGCTCTAGCGTGGGGATAAATCACGCCTTTACCATCGATTTCCTGCCTCCTCACAGCTTGCATAAGCGGAATAGCCGCATCTAAGCCACCACATTTGACAACGTAGTTGCCGGGATCAATGCTGCCATCAGCGATCAGCGTTATTGCTCTTGCAATGTCCGATGGATCGCTTCCACTGGAGCCAGTAACTATAATGCCATCGTAATGCACTCTATGCGTATCTAATTGTATCATTCTATCCTTGAATGGGGTTCCTCCGAAGAAGATGGCAACTCCATCTTTAGCGAGATATTCAAGAGCTTCTTCCTGAACTTTCGCAACTCCTAAAGCCACAATAACATCGTCAACACCCCGGTTACCAGTTTCTTTATTAACCGTCTCTCTTAGTTTCCCAGGCTCCGCGGCAATTAATTTTATCCCCAATTTTTCAGCTTTATCCTGAAAGATCTCCCTTACTTTTTCCCGCCGTCTTTCCAGAAGCTCAGAGACTATAATTTTAGCTGGTCTAAAAGTCATGGCAACCTCAATGTGCATTAAACCCATTGGGCCAGCTCCAATTATGAGGGTTACTCCACCTCTTTTCGGGCCAATCTCAGCTCTTCGAGGAGAAGCTAGGCTATCCTTTATCACATGAACAATTTTTTCCTGCGAGGCTATAACGCATGAAAGAGGCTCTGCCAACGCCGCTCCAAAAAAAGGTACGTTATCTGGATATGGAATAAGGCACCCGGTTTCTATAACTTCTTCAGGGATCAAAACATGCTCGGCGAATAGTCCAGGCAGAGTATATCCAACAGCTATCTTATTTACTCCCTCGGCATTATTTCGATATCGTTCTCTATAATGTCGAGGACCCATCGGCACAGCTGGTTGAATTGCGAGTCTCTGTCCAACATAATATTTCCCCCTTAAGTTTTTACCAACCTTAACTACCGTAACCGCCCCCTCATGCCCAATTATAACCGGGTACTTTGAGGTATCCCAACCATACATTAAAGGATGCTCAGGGCCTTGATCAATAAGCTTAATGTCTGAAGCACACGCCATTACAGCATCAACTCTAGCTAATATCTCATTATCACCGCACTTAGGAACTTCAACTGTCGCCAGCTTTAAGTTCTCTTCTTTAGCACCAAACAAAACAATAGCTTGCATTGCATCAGGCACGTGATAATCGTCAGAAACATTCAGGTATTTCACTATTTTATTCATTTTTCATTTCCCCATAAACGTTTAATTATATTCCCCTAGTTAAGAATATTTCCTACTGCTGATGCTGAAAAAATTTGCGCTCTTTAATAAGATTTTTGTGGCTGCTCCTTATGTTTCTTTATGGATGTTCTTGATCTTCTTTCGAGTGAGTTTGCTTGTTCAAGGCTTTTTAGGGCTGTTAGGTGGCGTGGTGGTGT
>Ga0105158_1000744_pt1 | contig 13436 bp, 14 predicted proteins | sample LHCtaG_FD_81567 | JGI IMG/M metagenome (GOLD analysis project Ga0105158, IMG submission 81567) | Hot spring microbial communities from Little Hot Creek, USA to study Microbial Dark Matter (Phase II) - LHC4sed_matched | ecosystem: Environmental > Aquatic > Thermal springs > Hot (42-90C) >... | reverse complement strand
TCCATGTGGCGAAGGATCCTTTGTTTAAAGCTGCGCCCGGGTTCCCCTTTATGCTCTGTCTCACTACTATGACGCCTATGAGCGAGGCGAAGAGCCCCATTGCGGCAATCGTTAAAGGTAATACTGTGAGAATGCCACCGCCGTATTCTGCACCTATTATCATCGTTGCAACAATGCTTGCAATATAGGAGTCTACGAGGTCAGCGCCCATTCCGGCGACGTCTCCAACATTATCTCCAACATTGTCGGCGATGACTGCAGGATTCCTCGGGTCGTCCTCTGGGATTCCGAGCTCAATCTTCCCGACAAGGTCAGCGCTTATGTCTGCAGTCTTAGTATAGATTCCTCCGCCAGCTTTAGCGAAGAGCGCTAGGGCACTGGCTCCGAAGCTGAAGCCTAAGACTACGTTTGAGGCATCGGCTTCGCTCCAGCTCGCGATGAACCTGAAGACGTAGAAGAGGATGCTTATTCCTAACAGGGCTAGTCCAACTATGAAGAGCCCCATGACGGCTCCGCCGTAGAAGGCAATTGGGAAAGCTTTCTTCAACCCCTGCTTCGCCGAGTTGGCTGTTCTAACGTTTGCCTCGACAGCCGCCATCATTCCAACGTAGGCGGCGATAGTTGTGCATACAGAGCCCAAGACGTATGCTATTGAAATGCTGGCTCCGTACTCGACTCTTCGAGACGAAACAGTGTAGAGTACTCCTAGTAGAACCGCCATTGCTGCGACGAAAACAGCCAGCGTTAAGTTTTGCCTCCTAAGGTATGCTTTAGCCCCTTCCCTTATTGCCCCAGCTATTTCCCTCATCCTTTCTGTTCCACTGTCTTGTTTCTTAACATAGTAATACAGGTAGCTCGCTAAGCCGATAGCAGCCAAACCGGCTACCGGCGTTACGTGGAACCATTCCATGGTTAATCCCTCTGAATTAAGGTATGGGGCAAAGATCCTACCTTATAAATCTACGCAAAGCAGGAGATTAGAGGACAGAATACAGGTGTCCAACTTCGATTTTCGGTTCTGAGTATGTATCATTATTCCGGCCAAAATAGTCTGGGTTTCTTGCTTAGGCTGTTTCAAGTAAAACATTTCTCAACCGATAGGAGTCTACAATACAACTTGCTTCTCATTGCGACTTAATTGAAATCTAGAAAGGATTTTAAACTGCTGCATCATAGAATCTTAGAGGAATCATGTCTGAGACGGATGAAATAAAAAGAAGGATAGACGAGTGTATAACTGAAATGAAGCCCTTCACATATTTCTCGCATGATGCCGAAGTAGCAATCAAGAGTTTCGAAGAACTTAAGAGGACGATTGAAAACATCGATAAGAAAGATGTTCCCAGTATTATAAGAGGTTTGGAGGAAGGGTATGAGAAAAGCTTGGCATACTCCAGCCTTGTTCCTAAAACAGTGGAGAACTTAAGGTTCATCATAGAGTGGCTTAAGAGGAAGGCAGAGGAAAAAGTCTCTAAGCAATAAGCGTGCCAGAATCTTTTCACAGGAAGCAATAGTTATTGGGTTCTAAGCCGATTCGCTGAATCGTGACGATAAGCATCACAGTTACCTAAAGTGGATGATAAACCTTAAAAGTTATAGAAGCGTAGTTTTGCATGGTTTTCCGAGCGATGGAGGAGAAATACGTTATCGCAACCGTTGGAAGCCATTCTGCTCTCCAGATACTTAAAGGGGCTAAGGACGAGGGATTTAAGACGATAGCAGTATGCGTCAAAGAACATAGCTTCCTATACCGCCACTTCAATGTTGCCGACAGGATTATAGAAATACCCTCTTACAGAGAATTCGAGAAAGTCGAAGATGATCTTGTAGACGAGGCTGCTATACTTGTACCCCATGCGTCTTTAATAGCCTACGTGGGTACGGATGTTGTTGAGAGAATTAAAGTACCCTACTACGGCAATAGGAAGATACTTGCGTGGGAGAGTAATAGGAATAGGCAGAGGGAGTGGCTTAGGAGAGCGGGAGTCAACATTCCTGAGGTTTATGAAAGCCCCGAGGAAATAGACGGTTTATGCATAGTTAAGTTCCATGGTGCTAAGGGAGGGCAGGGCTATTTCTTGGCGAGAAACAAGAAAGACTTCTACGATAAGATAGGTGATGCTAAAGAGTACTTCATCCAAGAATACGTAGTCGGTACCCCTGTCTACATCCACTACTTCTACTCGGTGATGCGTGGGGAGCTTGAGCTAATGGGCTTCGATAGGCGCTACGAGTCTAACGTAGACGGTATTACGAGGATCCCTGCGATTTTCCAAGAGGGGTTGGACGTGACGTATACGATCGTAGGCAACCTCCCGCTCATGCTACGGGAATCGCTTCTGCCAGAGGTTTTCAAAATAGGACAGAGGGTTGTTGAAGCCTCTAGGGAGATCTGTAGCCCAGGAATATACGGGCCCTTCTGCCTCGAAACCGTTGTAACACCAGACCTTAAGTTCTACGTTTTCGAAATCTCTGCCAGAATAGTCGCTGGCACAAACGTCTTCATGAACGGCTCGCCATACGCATATTTGAAACACGGTAAGCCGATGAGCACGGGTAGAAGAATTGCCGTTGAAATAAGGGAGGCTATAGAGCAGGATAGGCTGAAAGAAATACTAGGGTAGTGTGGATTTTTTTAAAAAAAGAGGTTTTTCAATGGGAAGAGGAGAAGAAATATTAAGGTGAGTAGCAACAAGTGATTATAGTGGTACTGCATAATGGTAATTAGGAGAGAGGAAATTCAGAGTATTGTTTCAAAATACGATGCTGAGAATATTACTATTGGCGTACTAGGTTCGCATTCTGCGGAGGAAGTGGGAATATCTGCTAAATCCCTAGGATTCAAAACGCTCGTCGTATGCCAGAAGGGCAGGGAGGAGCTTTACGCGAAGTACAATAAGCATCTCTTCGACCACGTGATTCTCCTCGAAAAATTCTCAGACATCGTGAGGGAGGATGTTCAAGACGAGATAATAAGATTAAACACAATATTCATACCCAACAGGTCCTTCTCAGTATATGTTGGCTACGATAATATTGAGAATGTTTTCAGAGTACCGATCTACGGTAACAGGATGATTCTGAGGGCTGAGGAGCGTGATGCAGATAGGAACCAGTACTGGCTCCTCGAGAAAGCAGGAATAAAGACCCCTAAGAAATTCGATAAGCCTGAGGAGATAGACCGACTCGTAATAGTTAAGGTTCAGCAGAAAAAGAAGCCTCTTGAAAGAGCGTTCTTCTACGCCTCAACGCCGGAGGAATACTATAGGAGGGCTGAGGAACTGCTGAGTAAGGATGTGATAAGCGAAGAGGGCTTGAAGAAGGCTAGGATAGAAGAGTACGTGCTGGGGCAGAAGTTCAACGCGAATTTCCAGGGATGGGCTTTGAAAAATGTTTTCGACGACTTCGACCTAGTGGGCTTCGACGATAGGAAGCAAACAAACCTGCACGGCATACTTGGACTCCCGGCTAAAGACCAGGTGTCTCTAAATGTGCCTGTTAAGAATGAGGAGGTTGGCCACTATGGTTTAACGATGAGGGAATCCCTCAAGCCTCTCGTATACAGGGCTGCAGAAAAATTCAGGAGAGTATGCGAAAAAGAGTATCCGCCCGGGATGATAGGGCTCTTCGCTCTCCAAGGCGCGATAGCCTATGATACAGAAGATCCTGAGCAGAAGAGACTGGAATTCTATGTTTTCGACGTCAGCCCGAGGATACCTGGATGCCCGTGTGTGGGGCCGACTTCTCCGGAGATGCGTAGGCTCATGCTGAAATACTCCATTTTCTTAAAGGAATATGGTATAGAGAGAATTGAGACCCCTATGGATCTTCCGATGCTAGAGATAAGGTATGCTGCTAAAAACGACGGGCTTGAGGAGATAGTGACATAATCCTCGATTTTCCAAATAGCGTATTAGAAAAGGACTTGAACAGACCTCGTTAACTGTTACTAGCATAATCGGGTATAGAATAGTGACGCATTTTAGTGAATCACACACTCAAAGTGGTTACGCGACTATTCATATTTTCGGCGCGAGTAAGTATGTCAGCAGGAAGAATAATAATGTTAGAAAACCAGTGGCTGCGTGAAGAATTATCAGGTGCTTATACCAGCGTTTAGCACGCTTAATGAATGGCGTGACTCCTGTTAGAGTAGTGGCTACCAATAAAAACAATGTTATATCTGCAAGAAGATAGTGTAATGAGAGGCCGTACATTTCAATCAACTCCTTGGGTGGCCGACTGGAATGATATAAAGAGGCTTTTGCTCGTACGGCAGCCGCAGAAGACTACGAACATCATCGTCATTGAAGGCCCCAACCACAACCATACCCAGCCTGCGAGCAGTTGCCTGCAGATAGAGGTTTTGCCCCACGTGGCCAGCCTCCATATGCACGTAGCGGACACCTCGCTCACCATACCTGCTTGTCGTACGCTCGTAGACGGCCGCCACCACTATGTTGACCGGTGCTTCCCTGACCCAGCTCTGGTCTAATGCAGCCCGAGCTAGAGCTGAACGTAAGTCTCCTTCCAATATCCTTTCTAGTTGATGCTCATGAGGATCATATCGGTAGAGACCTTCATCTAATCCTGTTACGCCATTTTTTCCGACTACTAGATAGACTTCCAGAGGATAGGTTGCTCCGGCAGACGGAGCTGCTCTAAATCCTCTAACGGGATCTGTGATTCCTTGAGCCGCCCACATTAGCTGCGAAACGTCTTCAAGACTCAGGGGTTCATCAGTATAGCTTCTTACTGACCGCCTTCGCCAGATTGCTTCCTCAACAGACATTGTGCCCTCCAAATTAGGACTAGGAAGCTTAACGAAACCATATGCTTCAACAGGTTTAGTTTCATTGTTTTTACTCCATGTTAAATAGGCTAAAACCGCAGCTGTGACAAGAGCTGTTGCAATCACAACCACTATTATCAATCCTCTCCGGTTGAATGATTCAATACCCATATTCGTCCTCTTTACAGTAAATGACTAAGTTGTTTAAATACCTTAGCTATAAAGGTCACGATTCTGAATTCAGCCTCAGCCAGCCGAAGAATTTTTAAACCTAATCAAAAAAACAGAGTTTTAGACATAAAAATAAATACTGCTATCCAAACTTTCAAGACATCAAGATTTGCATCGTATTTATAAGTAAGCCGAAATTTGAATCAGGCCACCCATGTATTGGATTTGACAACAGGCAGTATAAACAGATTGTTTTGGAGAGGCTTTGCGCAAAGGTTAGGGACTTAGAGTTTGTTGCGAAGGAGATAATCACGAAATATGATTCGGACACTTTAGGCTTCCACATGGTAAGTTCCCTAGGAAACCATAGGTATGATGTAATCGCTGGGGCGAGGCTTGCGGGATTAGAAGTATGTGAAGAGGGCAGGTGAGGCGAACAGCGCGTTGAAACATAGTAACAAGAAAACCAAATCGAGAAGAAATTTTACCGTAGCTATATTTGGTTCAGCAAGAATACGTAAAGACAGTGTTATCTATAAAGAGATCCGCAACTTGGCCATGATGATTTCTGGGGCAGGAATGAGTATTGTTACTGGAGGTGGACCTGGGCTTGTGAATGCTGCTACTGAAGGCCATTACTACGGGCGCCGGGATAAAAGAGCTAAATCAATAGGTTTGAGAATCCGTCTTCTCTTTGAAGAAGAAGAGTCCCGCCACCTAGACATAAAAAAGGAGTTCAAACGTTTTTTCGACCCGTTTCGACAGCTTCATAAACCATTCTAATGCAGTTGTGGTGGCTCCAGGAGGCGTAGGAACACTGCTCGAGTTTACCTATACGTGGCAACTACTTCAAGTAAAACATATCTCCGACATCTCCATAATCCTGCTCGGAGAAATGTGTTTTGATTTCGTAGAATGGATAAAGAAATGGCCTTTAAAACACAAATTACTAGACCCTGAGGATGTCGAACAACTTTTCTTAGCTAAGGACATACGCAAGGCCTTCTCAGTAATTAAAAAGGCTCACGAACTATATGATAAAGAAAACAGGGTCCGGCTGTCTAAACTACACAGAATTCAGAAGGAGGAATAAACAGGATGTAAAGGTTTTCATTAAGCCATGGAGCAGAATAGGCTTAGTGAGATTATTGCCTGATTTTTTTAAAAAAAGCAAATAGGCTTGTAAAAAGCCGCTAAGATTATTACGACGTATTAGGCCGGTTTAAGCTAGTCTGTATGCAACAGCCTAACCTCATTATCACCATACATAATTGCTGCACAAGACAAATGATACATACGCATACCAGCACAACGATTTTCGGCTAAAGGTTTATTAAGCCTAACTACTTTTTTCGCTGGGAATGAATAAATATAATCCACTTATAAATCATACTACTCATTCTAATCATTTTCATCATGTCTCTGAATTCAAGAGAAAGCTCCTCGTCTCGCTAATACTAACAATCCCAATACTCCTCCTATCCCACATGGTTCAAGAATGGTTAGGCTTCAGCTTTAAGCCGCCTTTTAACAGAGAGCTGCTATTCACATTGTCTTTAATCGTTTATGTTTACTCCGGGTCGCCCTTCCTCAAAGGGCTGGTTAAAGAAATTGGGAAACGTCAGCCTGGAATGATGACTCTAGTGGGTACTGCTGTCTCGGTTGCGTTCATTTATTCTGCCGGAGCTGTTCTAATAGGGTATGGAAAGGATTTCTTTTGGGAACTAGTTACTCTGATAGATATTATGCTTCTTGGACATTGGGTTGAAGCTAAAAGCGTTCTCGGAGCATCGGAGGCACTAGAGAAGCTCGTTAAGATAATGCCTGCAACCGCCCACTTGTTGAATAATAGTGAAACGATAGATGTTCCAGTTTCAGAATTAAAAGTGGGTGATATTGTCCTAGTCAAGCCAGGCGAGAAAATTCCTTCAGACGGCATCGTCGTAGAAGGAGAGTCTTCTGTCAACGAATCCCTATTAACCGGAGAGTCAAAACCTGTTCGCAAAGCTAAGGGAAGCACGGTTATTGGTGGCGCAATAAATGGCGAGGGAGCATTAAAGATTAGAATTGAGCGCACGGGAGAGGATACTTACCTATCGCAGGTTGTTAAACTTGTAAAACAGGCTCAAGAAAGTAAATCTAGGGTTCAGGATTTAGCGGATAAGGCTGCAGCTGCATTATTCTACGTAGCACTCGTCTCAGGGATAGTAACATTCTTAGTATGGTTTCCTCTAAAGGGTTTAGAATTCTCTCTTGAGAGAACAGTAACTGTGCTAGTCATCGCCTGTCCTCACGCCCTTGGCTTAGCTATTCCACTAGTCGTAGCAATCTCGTCTTCAATCACGGCGAAGAACGGTATCCTTGTCAGGAACAGGAAGGCGTTTGAAAACTTGAGGAATATTAATGCTGTGGTCTTCGACAAGACAGGTACTTTGACGAAGGGAAATTTTATGGTGACTGATGTGATTTCTCTTATACCTGAAGAAGAGCTTCTAAGACTAACGGCTGGCGTGGAGTATAATTCTGAACATGCGATTGCAAAAGCAATAGTCGTGTATGCAAAAGAGAAAAATATCAGTATTCCTGAGGTTGAGGAGTTTAATGCCCTGCCGGGGATAGGCGTCTACGGGAGAATTAATGGCATGAAAGTTTACGTCGGAAGTTTAAGCCTGCTCAAAGAAATGGGAATAGAGCTGTCTGACGGTAGAATCAAGACTCTTCAAGACCAGGATGAGACTCTTGTCTTCACTATTGTGGACGGAAAGCTTGTTGGCGTGTTTGCTATTTCCGACGAAGTAAGAGAAGAATCGTACGATGCTGTCAAGAAGCTTAAAGAATTAGGCTTAAAAATCTACATGCTCACGGGGGATTCAGAGAAAGTTGCTAAATCGGTTGCTGAAGAACTAGGTGTGGAAGAATATTTTGCACAAATATCTCCAGATGAGAAGGCTGATAAAGTAAGAAGTTTGAGAGAAATGGGTTTAAGGGTTGCTATGGTCGGCGATGGAGTTAACGATGCTCCTGCTCTTGCTACAGCTGATGTTGGAATAGCAATAGGTGCCGGTACGGATGTTGCAATAGAAAGTGCAGACATAATACTGGTTAAGAATGATCCTAGAGACATAGTGAAAATCATCGACGTTTCTAGGAAGACTTATTCAAAAATGGTTCAAAACCTATTATGGGCTGCTGGCTATAACATTATTACCATACCCCTAGCTGCAGGAATCCTCTATGAATATGGTGTTACAGTACCGCCAGCCCTGGGAGCACTAATAATGTCTTTAAGCACAATAATAGTTGCTCTAAACAGCCAGACCTTGAGAAAATACGATGTTAAAGATGTTAGTCTTAGAGAGGAGAAGTATATTACCATTGACCCAGTGTGCGGCATGCAGGTTTCTCCCGAGGATGCTTACAGTAGGGTTAAGTATGACGAATACGTTATCTACTTTTGTTCAAAAAGGTGTAGAGAAGAATTTGAAAAGAATGCTGAAAAATACATAAAACTTATGAAAGAGAAAAGTAATAGAAGCGAGCATCGCCATCATTAGTATTAAAGTATTTTTGCGATTTCCTCAAAGCTTTTCCTCGGAGGTCTTTTTGCCTCAACTTCTCTTTGCTTGGCTGAAAGCCTCTCAGTAGCTTCTTCAGAATGTTTTCCAATTATGATTAAAGTTATTAAGACGGCTTCCTCAGGAATCTCTAGGGCTCTCTTAGCCTTATCGTGATCATAACCAGCAATTGGATGTGCTACCAGTCCCAGTTCAGTGGCTCTAAGAATCATGAGAGCAGTCGCCATACCTGTGTCGAAAAGATAGTATTCCCGTTCCTTTATTACGCAATCATAGTTCTTTTCAGAATAAACTGCTACAATAAGCGAAGAAGATTTAGCCCAATCATTACCGCTGGAAAGAGTTTTGAACAACTCTCCTAGCTTTTCATTACTTCTAACAAATACGAACCTCCAAGGCTGATTATTGTAGCATGATGGGGCTAATGAAGCATGGTAAGCAAGATCCTTAATAAGCTCCTCGGAAACGCTTATCGGTTCAATAGCACGATAAGCCCTCCTATTTTCTATCGCATCATGAACATTCATGCGAATTGGAGCCTAGAAGAAAATTATAAGTTTTTTACCGTTTGTTTTTTCGGGAAACACTTATAAGTTGACTCTGAAAAATGTTGACACATGTCAACTAACGATTTAAATTTAAACGAGAAAGCGAAAAACGTTGTAGAAATTCTAAAGGAGCTACATTCAGGTAAGAGTATAGAGGAGCTTAAGGACAAGTATGGATACGTCCTTTCAACAATATCTCCTTTCGAAATACCTTTAATAGAGCAACAGTTGGTTAAGGAGGGTGTAAAGATAGAGGAGATATTGAAGCTATGTGATCTTCATGTCGAGCTCTTTAAAGATATTCTTCTTTCTAGAGAAATTAAAGATGTTCCAAACGGTCATCCTTTAGACTTATTATTGAAGGAGAATGACCTGATACTTAAACAGTCTGAGGTTCTAGCCGTGTACGCATCTGCCCTGCTTAAAAGTCAGGAGGAGAGTGATGCGAAAAACATCGTAGCCAAGGTTAAAGATGTTGTTCTTAAACTGTTGAGTATTAAGGTTCATTACCGGAAGATTCAGATGCTTGTATTCCCGTATTTAGAGAGGAGAGGTATAACAGCTCCTACAAGAGTTTTATGGGGGAGGGAGGATCAGGCAAGGATTAAGCTTAGGCACCTATTGGAGTTTATAGAAAGGCTGGAGAAAAGGTTTGATCCAAATCTTATCACTGAAATAGGAAACAGGGCTTTAGATTTGGCTAGAGAAATTTCAGAGCTGGTTTTCAGAGAGAACAGGATCCTCTATCCAACGGTTCAAACCCTGCTCAGTGATGGGGAATGGGCAGCTATATCTAGTACTGCTGAAAAGATTGGGTATATTGTTGAAACCAAGGGTGAAAAATGGAGTACTGATGCGAAGCCGATTCTACCGTATGAAGCAGATGCGAGTCTGACTCGAGAAAAAGTAGATTTGCTTCCGCTAGAGTTCAGGATGATGATTGCTTCTCAAGGAATCAATCCCGATTCGTACGTTATTAAGGGTAGTGGCGACATTGATCTCGACACGGGTTTCCTGAATATTGAAGAGATTAAGGCCCTATTCAAAGCACTGCCATTAGAGATAACTTTTGCAAACTCTGACGATAGGGTTAAATTCTTCAGCGAAAGCTTCTTGCATAAAGGTTTTGTTAGAACTAAAACGATAATAGGCAGAAGGTTCGAGTACTGCCATCCACCGAGGCTTGAAAGCATCGTTAAGAAAACGGTTGACGAAGTCAAGCGAGAATCAGGATATAGAGAATTTTGGACTAGGATAGGAGACAGAGTGATAAGAGTGTTGGTAGTGCCTGTTAAGAATAGGGAGGGTAAATATCTAGGATCTGTTGAAATAGTAGAGGATCTGACGGAAGTCGTTAATAATCCTGAGGAAGTGAAGAAGAGAATAATCGTGGTTTAGCAATGGAAGATGTTTTCGAGCTAGCATACAGGTACGTCGTCCCCTCTATAAGAAACGCTCTTGCAAGAGAACTCGTTAAAAAAGGGATGTCTAGGAAAAACACTGCTAAACTTCTTAATTTGTCGCGATCAGCAGTCTCCAGATATTTGGATGATGAAAGAGGCGTGTTTGTAAAAACAACTAGATTCAAGGATGTTCAGCATATGGTTAGAAAGCTTGCGGATGACATAGTTCGAACGGGGATGGATGAGTATACGGTTCAGGAAGAAGTCTCCAGGATAGCAACATATTTCTTGTCAAGAAAATATTTCTGCGCAAAACATAAGGAGATTAACCCAAACATTGATATAGCAAGATGTAGGATTTGTAAGAACGTTTTTTCAAAGCGAGTTGGAAACAATTCTGATTCAAAAAATTCGGATAACGCTTAAATATTGAAATCATTTCTAAATTAGACTCATGAGGCCTACTACGAGAGATTTACTGCTTAACGCTTTTGCAGGAGAGTCGATGGCGCATATGAGGTACTTGGTTTTTGCGGAAATAGCTGAGCGCGAGAAGTTCCCCAATGTTGCCAGGCTGTTTAAAGCAATAGCCTTTGCAGAGTTCGTTCATGCTAGGAACCACTATGATAAGCTTAAGAATTATAAAGAGGACTTTAAGGTCTCCGCTGGAACACCAACCGGACCGGGAGACACTTCTAAAAACCTTGATCTTGGAATAATGGGGGAAGATTATGAGGTTAATGAGATGTACCCCACCTACATGGAGGTAGCGAAGTTTCAGGGAGAGAAGGCTGCGGAGCTAAGCTTCAAATGGGCTTACGAGGCCGAGAAGATTCACTCGCAACTATACAAGGAGGCTAAAGGCTACGTCGATCAAAAGAAAGACTGGCCTTTGAAAGGCAAGATTTGGATATGTCAAACATGCGGACACACGTATGTTGGAGAAGAGCCCCCAGACAAGTGCCCGATATGCAATGCGCCTAGGGACAAGTACTCGGGTTTCTAGCAAGAACATTTTAAGCTCTTTATTTTTTCGTATAACGCTTATATCATTTCGTTAATCAACAACTTTCTAGGTGATGTTATTGGAGATCGGAGATTTTGCTCCCGACTTCACCCTTGTCTCAGACGAGGGTAAAACAATATCGCTTAAAGATTTTCGTGGAAAGAGAGTAGTGCTCTATTTTTATCCCAAGGACGGGACTTCAGGATGTACTCGAGAGGCTAGGGAGTTCAGCAAGCTCCATGAGAAGTTCAGAAAGGAGAACACTGCTATAATAGGAATAAGCATGGACGATGTGGAATCTCATAGGAAATTTAAAATGGAAAACAATATTCCATTCATCCTCCTAAGCGATCCTGAAGGCGAGGTTTTGAAGAAGTATGGCGTTTTAGAAGAGCCTGTGAATAAAGAAGCACCGTATAGAAGCGTTGTTAGAACAACTTTTCTAATAAATGAAGACGGAAGAATAGTTAAAATCTATAAGAGAGTTAACCCAAAGAGCCATGCTGAAGCATGCTTATTAGACTTAAAGAGCTTAACACGCTAAAACCTCGATATGAGCATCAAAAATTTGGATAAGATTTTTTAATCCTCCACGTCATTTCAGCCTAATGCTCGACATATTGATTAACGCTTTCCTCGGCGGGTTCGTATGCTTGGTTGTTACGGGCTTAGGTGCAACGATAGCGTTCTTTAAGACAGGTTTATCAGGTAGGAGCCTAGACTGTTTCTTCGGGTTCTCAATAGGAATAATGATGGCAGCATCTTTCTTCAGCCTCCTTCAACCCGCGTTAGAAACGGGCGGTATAGTCATCTCCAGCATCGGTTTCCTAGCTGGGTCTCTACTAATGTATGGATCCGATGTATTTGTGCCTCATGAGCATCCTTTGAAAGAGGTTGGGGACGAGAAGGCTGGGAGGCTTAGGAAAATAATAGCTGCAGTAACTCTGCACAATCTGCCCGAGGGCTTTTCTGTCGGAGTCGTATTCGGGTCTGGAAACCTTAAGGCTGCTTGGGCTCTGACCTCAGGAATAGCTATTCAGGATTTTCCGGAGGGGGCTTCGGTTTCAATACCCTTCCTGAAGCTCGGCAGGAGCAGGAGTAGAGCAGTTCTCCTCGGATTTTTGTCAGGAGTGGTTGAACCCTTGGGAGCCTTGCTGAGCGCTCTCCTAGTGCAGGTTTTCCAGTGGCTGCTCCCCTTCTTCTTGGCTTTCGGAGCCGGGGCGATGATATACGTTATAGGCAGCGAGATGATTCCTGAAGCGCATTCAAGCGGCTTCGGTAAGGATACAATGCTGTTCATGGTAATAGGGTTCATCACGATGATGGTTCTAGACGTTGCCCTATGAAATTAAAAGTGTTGATGAATTACTGGATTTTAATGAATTCACCACTGAGATATCTGAAAATGTTTCAGCCCCTTCTCAAAGATTTATAGAAGACTTGCCCGTCAAGTAAGAGTCTTCTAAGTTATAGAGGGCGCCTCGTCATTCTTTACTTCTCGTATTATTGTGAAATGCTTAAACCCTACTCCAAGTTCTTGGAAAACAATGTTGTGTCTCCTCTTTTTATAAACGTGTTATATTTCTGAAAAATATTTAGGGTTATATGAAAAACGTTTTTATAACACGGTTATACAATTCCTTAAGGAATGAGGAAGGTTCTAGTTTCGGAGGCTAATCCGAAAACAGCCTCGAAATTGAGAGAGTTACGAAATGAGGGTTTTAAAATCGTTTTTAGAAAGGGGATTGTAGAAAAAGTGGATTTAGCTAAGTATAGGGATTTTGAAATCCTTTCGGTCTTCGTGTTCTCTAAGGTGGATAGGCGTGTTATCGAATCATTGCCCAATCTAAGGCTTATAGTAACAAGGTCCTCAGGCTTCGATCATATTGATATTCAGGCTGCGAGCGAAAGAGGCATCGTGGTTTCAAACGTCCCGGGTTA
>Ga0105158_1000737_pt1 | contig 13519 bp, 16 predicted proteins | sample LHCtaG_FD_81567 | JGI IMG/M metagenome (GOLD analysis project Ga0105158, IMG submission 81567) | Hot spring microbial communities from Little Hot Creek, USA to study Microbial Dark Matter (Phase II) - LHC4sed_matched | ecosystem: Environmental > Aquatic > Thermal springs > Hot (42-90C) >... | reverse complement strand
GAGGATGGGTGTGCAATCAATCATCCTGGCAAGGCTGCTTTAATGATCTCCTTATCATCTGCCTGGCTTCTTCACCACCCTTCTTCAGGACTCTTATAAACTTCTCCACGTCTAGACCATCCGTATAGTTGTTGTCATTCAGCCAGCGTGCAATGACTAGCATCATTGTCTCAGCTCCTATGCCGAAGCAGTCGCTCAAAGCCCTGTAAAACCTGCCCGGGTCCTCGCAGAAAACATCGTACATGTCTTGACCAAGCCTAAGCTCAACATGATACCTAAGAGCCTTAGCACCACTAGAGCCTAGGATCGACTCGAAAGCCTTGTAAAGAATCGATCTCAGATCCTCCACCACTTCCCCCCACTCCTAGGCCAGCATATAGTAAGTTTCGCAGGTAAATATTCGTTTTGTTACGAAATCGTTTCAAAATAAAACTTTTAAATACATTTTACACAGATAGGATATATATAGACACATACCCTTGTTTAAAGTGAATGAAATGGCTACTTTTCACTTTACCAAAGAGTTCATAGAAAAGTGTGAGGAATTTGTCCGCTATAATCCAAAGGTTGCGAGTAGTCCGCAGGAGCTTATAATAAGGTCGGGTCGGATGGCATTACACATACTGAAAGAAAAGTTTGGTGATTGCGAGGTTGGTGACTCGGGAAATTCATGCTACAAGTCTTATTCGAATAGAAGAAAAGCTGGAAAGAAATATTCCAGCGAAACTGTGCCCATACGCATACCTGATGAAGATGTTAATAAAGTTAAGCAGCTTATTCGAAAATTAGGAATAGCCAGAACTGTAATAAGTTTTTATTATTTTGCTACATGGATGGTCCTTCTGGAAATCTGGAAACTTCCCGAAAAACCTCCATACTAGAATAGAAACGGTGTACAAAAACAGTTCCTCTTTACTCTACTAAGCTTTGTTCTTCAGCAGGTAGTTCTTCTGGAATCTCTTCAACCTGTGGTCTTCTGAGTCTAATTTTTCCTCGGAATCGTATGATTGTATACCCAGAGCCAATAATGCAAGCAGCATAAGTTAATGTATTTCCTATGTGGACGCTGGAGTATTCTGCGATAACTTCATTGAAACCAGCAACGTCAGCCGTAGCCTTCACGTTGTAAACGACCCCATAAAATGGCTCTTCTAAAATATAGGTCCCTGCTCCTAGAACGTTTTTTCCGTTTATGAGCACCTTCCCCTCGACTGGTTTGCCATCGGATTTGTAGTTTAACTTGAGGGTCGTTTTAGCATAGCCGAATACCATACTTTCGAATTTCAGGGAGTATTCGATTAAGTCGCACCTTGCGCTTATGGTATTAGAGTTGAAAACTATGATATTACGCTTTCCAGAAGTAATTCGGCCGACCTTAATAGTAATATCGCCGATCTCTCGGCATAATGGGTTAGATTGGAGCTCAACCTTGCCGTCGAACGGCATCCAATCTAATTCATAATATGCGGTTATGTTAACTGGTACAGTTTTTCCTACCTCGATCCTTTGAAGTTTGCTTGAAAGGGCCACTAAGACCCTATCCCATCTTAGCGTTATTGCATTCGATTTAAACGCTGTTAAGTTATATCGCTTATCTATGATCCCCGTCACTTTCAGCGTTACTACCCCTGGTTGATCTGCCTTCAGATATTCCTTTGAGAGCCACACCTCACCCTCGAATAGGCCGTTGTCAAAAGCATATCTTGCATTCCAAGCCACTTGAGCTTGTTCTCCGACATTATAGAACTCCTTATCGCTCTTTAGTTCCACTACCACCATGTCCCATATTATGTCAAAGGGCTCTTGCAGCACTTTGGATAGGCCGTATAACTCGTCGGTTATTGACTCTACGCGTATAGTCTCTCTGCCTACATCCATTTTCCTTAAAGTGAATGTGAAAGCACCCTTACCCTCTTTCGTCATGTTAAGAATTTTGATCGATCCTTTGAAGTCGCTGCGATCGTACATATATCTCGCATAGAGTCGCACCGTAACTTCGCTACCTATGTCTACTCTCTTTGCTGGAGAACACTCAACTTTATAGATTTCAACAGCGTCAAAGATTACGTATGGTCTTACCTTGAAGTCAAGTATTTGCACATCATAGTAAGATTCGAGGCTGAGACTTTGGGCTATGTCTAATTTGCCCACTTCATTTGATGATACTGCAAGTGTTAGATATCCCGATGCGTTTACTATGTACTTTTTCCCCTTATACTCGAAGACTGCTCCTGCAGCAGGTAGCTCATCATTATCCCTGACGACAAGGATGCTCACTACTGCTTCAGATCCAACATCATATCTCTCTTTTGGACTCCAGAACTTCTTTATAATCAGCGATTTAGTAGCCAGTAGTTCTAATTTGTAGTCATTATTGTTAGTGTTGCTGTCCAGATCCGATCGAACTGAGATATTTATTTCATTTGTTCCAGGTTTTAGCAGTATCGTTGTTTTAATAGTTCTCGTTTCGCCGGCTTCCAAAGCGGTCTCCGATATGGTCTTCATCTTAAATGCATCTTTGATTGCAACTTCGAAAGGCATGCTGGTTATGTCGCCTTTATTCTCTATAGTTATTGTTAATTCGATTTCCCGCCCGGGAATTGGGTCTCCACTATATGTAACCGATTTTATTGCTAGGTCTGGAAGGCCGTTGGCGACAAATAGCGATGCGGACAATGGATCGGCATCTAAAACCTTGACAATAAATCTGGACACCTTGTCGACGTATTCTTCTCCAACCCATAGAACCTTAAGAATTTCGTTTCTTCCTGAGGGGTGATTATGTACGTATAGTAAGACACCATTTTTCGGAATGCCTGAATCTTGCCCCTCTGAAAACCTATATTCAACGTAAAGGGATGCTTCTGTAGTTAGGGGCAAGATAAGCCCCCGTACTCCTGCAGCTGATGAGGATCTATAGATCGCTACTTCCAAGTGTTTTCCCCTGCTTATCGATAATATTTCAGAGCCATGGCTAACCCAGCCCAATTTCGCCTTTTCAGCCATAAGGATATGTGGTGGGTAATTCTCGCTGGCCGAGGGGGCCATCGGAGTCCAGCCGTCAGCTTTGGGTTGATCACTTAATCCACGCGCTTGTAGGAATGCATAAACACAGTAGAGCTTTGGGGAGGTGAAAGGGACTACTATGTATCTAAGTGGGCTGACAAGCCCGGGGATATCGGTCAAACCCCCCTTCGCGCACGTTTTATATTCGCAGGGACCCAGATGGACTATCATTAATGCCCAATAAGCAGTTATATCAACCGTCTCAGACAAGTTGTATAACACTTGGGTCAAAAGTCGTTTTAATATATTGCTGTCGTAATAATAGCTCTCAAAGCTATTCCAGCTATTGTTCAATACTATGAAGTTAGGGTAAACACTGATGTCTAGCCGTAATTTCCCGTAGCTTACCTCATCAAAATATTCCGTCAAGTAAGTCTTTACTGAGTAACCGATAAAACTCGGTTTAGTTTGAACCGCGGTGTTTTTGAAAGCTACTGGGACCACTAATATTTTACGCACTTCTACTTGAGCCTCAACGGTCTGACAATCTAAGATAATACAGAAAAGTATCAAAAAACACAGTGCCGTGAGCGTCCATGCTCTATTCACGGCATTTCACCACATTACCATTATATACTAAAGAGATTTGCGGGTTTAGCAATTTGCCCACCCGAAGTAACCAGAATGACAAAGACTCCTGTGAAGTCCGCATTTACTGGAATGTATATGTCTATGTAGGCAATCTCATTGGAGTCCCAAACCCATTGAGCCGACGCGTAATCAGATGGGTTAACTACCTCACGTACCTCTGAACCACTCGGCTTCGCTATTGACGATATCTTAGTTACATGCCAACATGATGCCATCCCAGCGCTACAGTCACCTTTGTACGGGACTCTAAAGAATTCTCGCATCAAATTATTCGGCTCGGCGCTGTTGCTATATACAAGGACGAGGAATAGATCGAAATGTTCAAGATCTTCAGACGAGTAACTTATATTCCCCATATTGAGTACCCTGATGCCTATATGTGTGACATGAGAATTCACTGTAGTTAAGCTTAAGTCTTTGCATTCAAGCTTTTCCTGAGGAATTCCTATTCGGAGGGCTTCAACTTCTAGAATCGTTTTCAGCACTGTTTCCGTTAATAGTGAGATCGAGCCGTCGACTAGAAACAAAAGACTTGACAAAAGCAACGCTAGAACAATCACACGCGAGGCAGCCATTTCTCACCTAAAACCTCCAATTCCCCATGGCGAAGATACGTAAGCATGCACTGGCATGCTAGTATTGGCCAGACTTGTGAGAGTTCCTTTTATCGCTAATGTTTCACCGGGGTCCCAAAGGCCCTTCCCAGCTGCGGGGCATGGGCAGATCGGGTTCAACGTTTCCCCAGGCATGCCCGAGGTAAAGACTAAATCTACATGCCAAGTCGCTCTATCACCTATTGGATTGTAGGCAAGGTAATCCACCACTTGGTCTCCACCATCCCTTGAATAGTAAATCACTATAATGTCTAGATGCTTGAACTCTGACTCAGGTATCCCTATCGAGCCTTGATTGGTCGCTTTTATTTCAATCTCACTCTCGGAAATAAGAGAAACGGAGTCAACCGATATTGCGACATTCCAAGCGTGCCTTGTAATCTCCAAGCGAATTTCAGCCTCTCGATTGAGAAAGGAATCATATATCTCGAGCGAGGTCAAGTAGAATGATGCGATTAGAAATGTTAGGGAGAGAGCGATGATCCCGCAAGCAGCTATAACTGAGAAGCCCATCCCGTCACCCCGCCGTGAAGAGAATCTCGGCATAACGGCCAAACGGGGTGACAAATCTAAAGTAGTAATCGCCCGGCCCCAGATTATTTACCAAGATGACACTGATTTGGATTGTTTCGCCCGGCTCCCAAACCGAGTCGCCGTCATCATTTACTATGTTGTATGTCCATCTAGGGCCAGTTCCTGACTCTGCGTATGGTATCCTCTCAAAGGCCCCGCGTTGTCCGAAGAAAACATCTGAAAGCTTTATTTCGCTATCATAGAGCGGCCTCTTTCCAATATTCTTAACGAAAACATAGGCCACATTGTCACTCGAGCTGCCGAAGGCGAAGATTGCCTCGACCATAACCTTGGATCTTTCGCTGGCGTCGAGCCAGGCGGCCCTCATTGAGTCCGACATTGTTGTTGTTCCGAAGGCCATGGCTCCCCCCAAGATGCTGGCTGCTATAACCGCCGCGATAACAAGGTAAGTTTCACTAACTATGTTCGTCGCCATGAACGTCACCTCGGCATAAAAAGAAAAAGATAAAAAAGGAAGACTGGGTGTTACATAGTCATTTTTCATTTTAGTCATCCTAGGTACATTACAGTCGTCAATGATAGTGGTGTTATTCGTTGAATTGTCAAGACGTTCCCAATGGCTGGCTTGAGTTCAATGGTTACCTGAGTATTCGTCCCAGGACCAACGGTTGAGTCCTTAAAGGCTACAATGACTAGGAACTTGTCACCCTGCTCAAGGTATCCAGATGCACCACCATCTAATATTGGATAGATGCATGCAACTACCCCTTCTGTTGATCCAGATGGATCACACTTTATTTTCGTTTCATCCGCAAAAGTGATGTTATCATATACGTTAGGCCAGAATTTGTCGTGTGTCGTAACTGATATCGCGAAGAATTGTTGAGTGAGCGCTACTGGGGACTTGCCTGGGCTGAGCCTTATGGTAAAAGTTATGTTTTTCACGTAATCTCCGTCTGTAGCCTTGTAAGCTATCACGGCGCCGTCTAGCTCTAATGCTGAGGATGCCTGCTCCATTCCTGCTCTCATTACGTCTTGGGCCTTCTGCGTGCTCTGGAAACCTACGTTCAGTACCGCGAATGCGAAGGCCGCGGCTACGATTACGAATGCAACGAGGATTATAGCTGTTTCAATGCCCGTCAAACCCTTTTTCCCATTCACCCGGCTTTTTCCGTTCATCGGTATTATGCGTGGAATACGTGGATTAGAGGGTTTGGTGTCACTGGAGTGACACTTCAAAACATAATACAAGCTATAAGAGTTTTCTCTCATAGGATGCAATGAGCTCGTCGAAGGAGATTATCTCGGCGATTAAGACGTCTGTCAAGAGGCTTGAGGAACTCGCACCCAAGCTTATCGAAGCTTACGGGAAGACTTTCGGTTCTTCCGCGATCACGGTTGTGCCTGAGGTTCGGGAGGAGGGTGAGTCGGCCGCAGCAAGGATTTCTCAGCATAAGGAGACCAAGCCTGCTCAGACTCAAGCTAAGGAAGCGGAGCGCCGAGTAGAGTATCCAATACTTTCTCCTCCGCTTGGAAAGGCCGGTTTGGAAGGACTTAAGGCGGTTAACATCACCTCACTCGCGACTTTTATCGCGATGCTCGCTGGCAAGGATGGGGCCCTCAGGCTATTAAACACTTATCGGAATATGGGTCTCATATCGAGTGAAATTCACGATAAGCTTACAACTCTTATTAGAGTTTTACCGAACTATGTACAGGCCACGGAGCCAGATGATGTTTGGGCAGATGTCGTCGTCGGACTTATAAATCTCTACGAGAAAGATCCTACTAACTGGGGGTTCCTCCTCCTAATCAGGCTTGTGGAGCTAGTAGGTGATGTACATGCAACCGTCGAACTCGAGTGAAGTTGACAGGATCCTCCACGCCCACAGAATTCTCACATGCGTGAAGTCCATTCACTCATGCCCATATTACCAAATGGCCCCTCAGGGCCTAAGAAACGCTCTGAATGAGAACGCGCACCTCCTAGTGTATCTCCATAGACTCGACCATGTCCCAGTCTACAAGGAACAGCTCTCCAGAGGCGCCGATGAGAGCATTCCGAGCGTGATATATCCCGTGGGCGACCCGGTATTCATTCACGTGCTTTCTAGGGGGCCTAAGGAAAGAAGGCTGTACATACATATAGAACCATTAGGAGATAACATCCCCTATGTTAGAAACGCGAATAAACTCGTTGACACGGTTATAGAGTTAATTCTAAGGTCGATAAGAGAAGATGAGGAAATCAGGACGTTAGAGGAAAAGAAGGCGAAATTGAGAAAATACTTGAACGCGGTGGCGAAGGTGTCGAATAAGCTCGGCTCCAGCTCCTACTATAGGGAAGATGGTAGGCTCATTGTTAGCCGCGAGGTTTGGAAACTCTTAGAATATAGCGTGATGAAGGAGATGGCCGGGGTCGGCCCCCTAGAACCGATAATAAGGGATCCATACATAGAAGATATTAGCATGCCTGGAGCTGGACCTGTTTATATTGAGCATAAACTCTATGAGAGCTGCGAGACGACAATAAGATTCAATGCAAGGGAGCTTCGAAGCTATGCTGAGAGATTAGGGCAGCTAGTAGGTAGAATTCCTTCGCTGAAAAGACCGATAGTTGACGGTATACTTCCGGATGGGTCAAGAATCAACATAGTCTACGATGAGAACATAAGCCTTAAGGGCCCAAATATTTCCATCAGAAAGTTTAGCGCGAAACCGATGAGTATAATCGAGTTAATCAGACTGGATACGCTGGATTATATGATGGCCGCTTATATCTGGATGCTCTTGGACAATAATCTAAACGTATGGTTCTGCGGTGAAACCGCCTCCGGAAAGACCACGCTTATGAACGCCTGCCTTGCTTTCATACCATTCAACTACAAGGTAGTTTCAATCGAGGATACTCCTGAGGTGATTGTCCCCCATGTAAATTGGGCTAGAGAGAAAACAAATGATGAGGCTGGGGTAGGGCTCTTCGAATTGCTTAGAAATGCCTTAAGACAGAGGCCGAACTACCTGATCGTAGGCGAGATAAGAGGAAAAGAGGCTTACGTCGCATTTCAAGCCATGCAAACAGGACACGCATGTTGTTCAACATTCCATTGCGGTAACGTGGAGCAATTGGTCCAAAGGCTTACAGGTCATCCAATAGAAATTCCGAAAACCTTTCTTGACATTCTCAACGCTATCACGATCCAGGGCATGGTTAGGCATCCCAAGACGGGAAAACTGGCAAGAAGGGTGTTTGGAATATACGAACTCCTCGGATACGATCCCATCGAGGGCAAGTTCAACTTTATCGAGATATTCTCTTGGGATCCGGCCACGGATTCTTTCACTTTCAGAGGTGAGGGAATGAGTTACCTTTTAGAGGAAAAGGTAGCCAAGATGAGAGGAATTCCTAAGAAAGAGATAAAGAGAATTTATCGAGAGCTTGAGGAGAGGGCGGAGATACTCAAGTTGGCAGATTCTCTGAACATCGCCGATTATTACGAGTTGTTCGATCTCTTCAAGGAGGTAAGGTTGCAAGGTCCATCAAAAGTCCTCGAAACGCTTAAGAAAAAATATGCTATGGTGCTAAAGCCCAATTAATTAGAGTTCACGTATAAGCTAGCAGCTTTCTTCTGAGTTCACGTATTCTTTTAGTAAGATCTCTTAATTCTTTTAATTCCTCTTCGGTAAATTCGAGGTTGTAATCTTCGTCAACTTGTTGAGACTCTAGCATAACGGGCTCGGGAAATGTAGGTGGCGTTTTTGCTTCCATATCAAAAGCAGGTTTCTCTTCCTCCTCTCTTCCTACTTCGTGTCCGTAACTTGGCTCTACTCCTTGTAGGTTTTTTCTTAATTCATTTATTTGACTTAATGGTCCAGCTTGTGGCTCATTGGCAGATTCTTCTAGTGGTGTCGGGATTTCAGGCTCAGTAGTAGAGGCTTCAGCAGGTTGAGCAACGGTCCTAATTTCCATTCCAATTCGCCGTGCTGTGATTCTTTCAATTACATAAGGCGCTACTTTCCTTATAAATTGCCATAGGAATGGTGACGAAAAGGCACCTAATATTATGAACATCATCTGCTCTCCGGTAAAAAGTTCGGTCATGATTAGGCTTTTTGACAACCATTGCGTGATAGACAATAGTAAGATTGTTACCGTCACAGTCACAACTACTTCAGCGGCAACGTTGCTAGTGTCCTTCATCCACCGCCAAACACCCCCATGACCTCTATGAGATATCTAACGCCAACGGTTGTTAAAAATCCTACAACGCCCGTTGCGAGTAATAGATAAGCGAGGGCTCTAAGTATCGGGAAGGGTGATCCACCTTCAAGCAAGCCCATGAATAAAGAATTCACTATAATGAATATTACTGATACCATAAACGTGATTATGAAGATGAATGTTGTCATTGTTGTTACCGGCGTTATAAAGAAGGGGAGAAGAACAAAGCTCGTCACGCCCACTGCAGCTTCGGTTAATCTTCCGAAAGCATCTAGTATAAGCATCAACATCAACGTTACACCCACGAATGCACAGTGTATTGGAACAATTAGTCCTCTTGCATAGCTTGCTACAGCTGACCTGATTCGTCTAGCATGAACTTTTAAATCAATAGACCTTATAAGAACTTCTGAAAATCTATCGGGATCAAGCCCCGTTCTCACACCCACTACAAAAAGTCCTAAAGAGTTCCATGCAAGCCTTGAAAGTAATTCTAATTTGAAAAGTCTCCAACAACGTTCAAAGTTTGCACCCACGTCCAGTTGTGCCTTTAATCTCCTTAATGAGTTCATAAACCACCTCCACCTGCCAGCGACGAGAACGGAGATAGATTCAATAATACTCCCTGTTGAGGCCGTGATATCTGCCAGAGAACTAATGAATAACGGTAGCTCTTCATCGATATGGTTAACTATATTGATGATCTTCTTGCCAACGTTATAGGCGATAAAAGCGATTAAGCCAAGCGGTATTAATGTTAGGAAAGCGACTTCCGGGGGTAAGTTCAACAAAAACACGACAAAAGGCAGTAGCACCGTCGCAATTATTAGAAGAGTTATTAAAATTCTGTACCGGATTATAATCCTTGCCCTTGGTCGGATGAGATCGTAGGATGGAAGCACCCTTCTTGCTAAAAGCATGACTATCGCGCAGGCGGCTGGAAAACAGACTATTGTCAAGATAATATGGTTAAGATCGCCGAAACCAAAGACCACCGACGTGATCACGAGTGTTATGAAGAGAAAAAGGAAACTGCTAAGCAATGAAGAATAGGCATCGGTTAGGAGCCTATAGCGTTCTTCGGCTCTTTCTACGGCTCTCTGCTCAGATAATTGATGCGTAGAGCTTTCCATCTTTAAAAAGTCTATGAGGGATGTTCCAGTTCTCAAAGTTCTAGCCAGTCTCGCAAAGAAATCTGATATTCTTTTTACCTTGATCGTAACTAAGAGTCTCTGGAGTAGTGTTTGAGTGTCTACGTGCCACCTTATCGCTAATGATCTTATCCTACTGAAAATATTTCCAAGACTACCTAGCTCCTCGGATGCAGTACTTAATACCTCCACGTAATTCTGAAACGACATGTCAGCCGCCGTAGCTAACATACCATTTAATAACATGAAATTGTCCCAGTTCTCCTCACTGATTTTCATTTGGGGAGCCTTCACAATCGCTATGGGACGGACCTGTCGTAGCATTCTTTACACCATCGTTCCGCTTATCGGTATCACCTTTATCCCGAAAACAGGATCAACCGCAAATCCTATAGTTACGTCTACACGCTTCACAGCCCCCCTGAGTTTAGCGACCTTTATCATTCGCAGTATTTGTTCACCCATCTCCTTCATTTCTAGCAGGATGTTTCCATCACATACGCTTCTAACTCTGACGAGGAGATCTTCATTTAAGACGAATGGATGAAGAGTTAAGAACACTGCAATATCATAACCATCTACGCAGTCACGCATATGGCTGAAGAATTCTAGTATTTGATGTTCGGATGCTGTTGCTATGAAGTGTGATATGTTATCCACTATTATAACCTCTTTCTCCATGACTTTATGCAGGAATTCAACGAATTTCATGAGAGTATCCAAAAACTTTTGACTAATTTCAGCATCCCACCTGATATTTCTGACATTTATGGACGTTACACTAAATTGCCACGAAATAAAGTGAAGGTCACAGTCGAAGCTAAGGGACTTCATGCTGTTCAAAAGACCCCTTATGGTATTTTCCGTGGTTATATAATGCACGCTGTATCCTAGGTTTAGTGCGCCGTAAGCAACTGCTTGGACGAAGACACTTTTCCCGGCGCTGCTTGGCCCCTCTACGAGGCATAGCGTCGGAATCGGTATTCCGCCTATCTTTCTATCTAGTTCACTGTTCCCGAACTTAATTATTCGCGTTGCCTCAACCTCGCTCATTACTAAGCCCCTCCTTTTGCACGCGTTTCGAGAGTAGGCTGTATGTGATGATCATGGAACGTTCATCAAAATTTGTTGTAAGAAGGTAAGTTGAAAGAACTAAGCCCAGAGGCTTTGGCGCTTTCTTAATATTCTGCATTAATTCTAATTTTCCGATTAATGATTTGTATATCCAGTTTTCAATTGTATGCGACTCATTCAAAGCGTTGAGGATTTCTCGCGCTTTATTTCCCAAAAGAAATGATAAACATCTGTATGGATATATAGAATATGCGTGTATCGGACCACTAGACTCAAGTAGGAGGGGCCTTCTAACCTCTTCAGTATCTTTCATCAGATTCTTATTTAGGCTTTCAAAATTTGGAACATTTTCTTGTGATTCAGAGATTTTCTCGATTTCTTTTCCGAGGGGTATTTCTTCATGGGATTCAGGTCTGGTTTTATTTTCATTTTCCAATCCTTCGGTATGCAAAGATATTACAGGGGTGAAGGGGTTTATCATGGAATCGTAGAACTCTCTTAATTCCATCAACAGTTTTACCAATTCTTCTATACCCTTATTCATGTTCTCGAACGCCTCCTACTTTCCCCAGCAACTCATTTTCGCTTAGTACATTAGAGATTATTAGGCTAGTCTCCCTCGAAAGTATTTCAGCTACCTTCATAAGAATAGTCGGTGAGCTATACAATAATATGAATCGATTTCCCTTTAGACGTAACCTAATTACATCTCCTACATCGCTGCATAAGCGTTCAATAGAAGTTATGTTTTTGGTTCTAACAATCCATCTGAGGTATGGATTATTAATGTACAATACTTTTTCATTGTTATTGTCACAAATCTCTAAGTTGACTACTTGCCACTTGAGCATGCTTAAGTCCGTTTGTACTTGCTCGCTATAAGCTATCATCAGAACGGCCTTGTACAACTCCATATTACTCCCAGACGAGTTCATAGCCCTCAACTCCCCTTACCACATCCTTAAGAAGCGACAAATCTAGTGGGACAAAGCTGTCTTCTTCTTGCTTGACATTGAGGGATAAAACTTTCGCGCCAACCCTTTTTGCTTCTCTCAAGATTATGATCCTGACTTCGAAGAAGAGCCCCGGGTCGCGGCTAGTAAACTTTAGAATGCATTTAGCGATTCCTTTTTTCGCCTTTAGGGATATGAAGTGGGTGGGGAACTTATTTGTTATTCTGTCGATAAGGGCTTTTGCAGCTTCAATCGGCTCCACTGTAAATTCTACTTCGTAAAAGATGGTTGATATTTTCGGTGTACCTAAGTCAATAAACAATCCAATCCGAGCCCCTCTTTCAGCGGTCAATATCATTATGCTTGCTTTCTGCTTATCCCTTAATGATAAGGCCTGAACAATAGGTGCAGGTAATAGTAGGTATAGGCTTGCACTCCTCTTTCTGATAATAGTAGGAACAGACAGGAGGTCCGAGTCCCAGGCGAGATTATTAATTACGAATGTGGATGAATTATGAAAATTAGAATTAAGATCATCATAATTGAATGCTTTAGGGTCAGTTTTTTCCTTAATTCTTAATGCAGGTTTTTCGTTAATGGTCATACACCAAATATAAAGATGCAATCTGAAATATATAAGTTTCTATTTGAACTATAAGTTATCATTTTGAAACTATAAATCCTATCCAGAACTCAATAATTTATAAAAAATAAGGCGATGTGCATGAAGTTGGTGTCGGTTAAGATGCCGGAGGCGCTAATTGAGGCGATGGATGAGCTTGTTAAGAAGGGGTTGTATCCGAGTAGGAGCGCTGTGTTGAGAACCGCGGTTAGGGATCTATTGAAGAGGGAGTTATGGTCGATTACGGAGAAGTTCAAAGAAACCAAGCAAGCTACTAGAGTCTATTGAAGAATATTTCTAACTCAGTTTAGAAGATCTCATGATCTTTCAAAGCTTTGTAGTATTTTTTGCCACTTTTAGTTCATGATGCGAGGACATTATTAATAAGTGGGGATACGAACCCATAAATTTCTTTAGTTTTTCTGGATTAAGGCCAGTTCGGTGTCTCGCTAAGACACTTCCTAGAACTCTTCCACAGAATAACCTACATGCCTGTCTGGAACTTCTTGTCTGCCCATCTTCGCAGGCAAACCATTCTCTCAAGGTTTGAGTAGTAATTCTGGAAGAATTGGAAGAATAATGAGAATTTTTTGCCAAGATAGTGGAGAAATCTGAGAAGGTTGGAAATGTATCAATTGATGGATGGAACATTTTGGGAGTAGGAGCACCTTACCTTAGCTCTATCCATGAGG
>Ga0105158_1000734_pt1 | contig 13530 bp, 14 predicted proteins | sample LHCtaG_FD_81567 | JGI IMG/M metagenome (GOLD analysis project Ga0105158, IMG submission 81567) | Hot spring microbial communities from Little Hot Creek, USA to study Microbial Dark Matter (Phase II) - LHC4sed_matched | ecosystem: Environmental > Aquatic > Thermal springs > Hot (42-90C) >... | reverse complement strand
TGATGCATTTTATGGATCCGTATAATTATGATGTTGAGAGGGTGATGCATTGCGGTGTTCACTATGTTACTCCTGAGCCTAATGTTGTTCCGTTCTGCACTTTCAATGTTTTGCCTGAGCTCTACAGAGATAATGTTCAGAAAGAGTTTTCGGTAAGCCTGGAGGAGTGGAGCAGACTCAAGCCTGGGACGGTTGGTGACAAGGCTAAGTACAGGAGGGACGTCAAGAAGCTCGAATCCGGAGAAATATACAAGAAGACCTATGCGGGCTTTCAACTAGAAATCACTTAGAATTAAATAAATTTGTATAAAAGTAGTTATTTCTATAAAGGGAGTCTCCACTTCTCTTCATCCCAAGATTTATATGCAAGGACAACGGCATCTACCCTCTTTTTTTATCTCTTGCATGTAGCCTCTAAGCTAATCTGCTGCTTGACAAAGTACTCCCGCCTCAGCCCTCGGATCGTTAAACTCATCAAGGCTAACTGTGCTCTTAGCGTCCAATATCGTGAGGAGCTCCCCTGTATTTTTATTCCTTATCAAATAATCAGGACTTCTCTTCTCTGGTCCTTCAAATCTCAGGGTTAGCCCCATAATTCTCATCCCTCTTACGACGCATTGGTAGACTAAGCATAGATTCCTCTTCGGGAGACGACACTCAGTACATAAACCGAGTTTAAGATAATCGCATTTGCGGCATAGCTTCCCCGCATCTTAGGGGTCCATGCGCAACATGCATCCTATGGTACTATGTATTCTTCTAAAAAGACTAATGTCATGGTCGTCAGCAGCATAGTGTAGTCGTTTGTTTTTAAAACTTCTTATCTTTATCCTAAGCTACGCTAGATAATATCTTTTAGCATCATAATTCTAAAATAATTTGCTCTAAGCCTTTAAAGCCTTCTTCACAGGCTGCTTCTAAGTTCAGCTAATTTGCCAAATTAATATTAAAGGTGAACAATCCGCCTAGCTACTTATGGCACTTCCACGAGGAGTTGTTGAGAAAATATTCTGGATACTTGGTCAGAGTTAATGATGTTAAGAAGATTGAGCCAAACGGTAAGGAGTATTCGAGCAAGCTGGCCAAAGCTGGATTGATCGAGAGAGTTGGGTGGGGCCGGTACCGGGTTCCATGCGAGTTAAAAGATCCTTGGAATTTTGAAAAAGACGTGGGTTTAATCCGAGGATGTTGGTAACAGGAGGTTAAGCATAGGGGCATGTGAAGAAGCTTTCTTCTAGCTTGATAAAATATTTAAAAACTCCATGGCCTTTTAAAAACTCGAAATGACTAGGTTGGGGGAGCCTGCTCCCGATTTCGAAGCCCCTACTACAAAGGGCAGGGTTAAACTATCCGCGTTGAAGGAGAAATGGGTCGTTTTGTTAACGCACCCCTCCGGCTTCAACCCTGTTTGCACAACCGAGATCATATCGCTATCCCAGCGCATGGACGAGTTTAAGAAGATGGGTGCCGAAGTCTACTCTATATGCTCCGGGAGCCTGCAGAGCCATATTGCTTGGATAAGAGACGTCGAGGAGAAGTACGGCTTGAAAATACTTGTCCCCGTGGTTGCCGATCCTGATAACAAGATACTGAGCTCCTACGGTGCTTTAGACGCTAACGGCAATGTTTCTAGGAGTGTTTTCATCATAGACCCAGCGGGTGTTTTAAGGTTTGAGGCCCATTATCCTCCTGAGGTCGGTAGGAACGTTAAGGAGCTTGCCAGGGTTTTAAAGGCTTTTCAAACCAGTGTTAAATCAGGCCTCTTGGCTCCTGCGAACTGGGAGCCTGGGGAGCCTATGCTGATGCCTCCGCCTTCAACCATCGACGAGGCTGAGAAGAAGGTTAGGGAGGGGGCGGAGCGCTGGTACTTGCAGAGGAAACAGGTTTAGACTAGGCCTTTCCTCCTAGCTGATTTAGCAATGGCCTGAAAAAGTATTCTTACTGCAGCCGCTGCCGAGGACCCTCCATAGTCCAGGACGGGGTTTAGCTCAACCAAGTCCATGCCTACGAGCCTATCGGTCACTGAGTGTTCTAACAGGTCTAGGAGGATGCTGGTGGAGATGCCGCATGCCTCAGGGTTCCCTACACCGGGTGCGTAAGCAGGGTCGAGAACGTCTAGGTCGATGCTGATGTAAATGCTTCCAGCCTTCTCCACGAGGCTTCTAAGCGTGCTGGAGGCCTCGGAGAAGTTTCGAAGTATACTTCTCGAAGTGATGAAATCCCTGCCATGAGCGTACTCAACCTCTTCTCTACACGTTGCCCTAACCCCTACGTGAACAACTCTACACAAGTCCTCGCTTATCCTCCTCATAACGGTCGCATGGCTAGTCTTTACGCCCTGCGGATACTCATCCCTATAGTCGAAGTGCGCGTCGAAGCAGACTAGGAGCTCGGGCCTTAGGGCCCGAGCAGCCCCTAGCGTTATAGTGTGCTCACCGCCTAGGAGCACGGGGATTTTGGAGTCCTCGCGTACCTCTCTGCAAACCGTCTCGACTCTTTTCAAGACTTCTTCAACGCTGAAGGTTACTGCGACATCCCCCATGTCCGAGATGGGGATTTTCTCCAAGTCTATGCAATCTTCCAAGCTGAGCATCTCGGCCTCGGCTGAGAAGAGCCTTATGCTCGCCGGCCCGAACCTCGAGCCGGGCCTGAAGGAGGTCGTGTTGTCAAACGGTACTCCAATAACTGAGAACCACGAGTCCTCGTATCCATGCCTCACTCCTGAGAAGCAATAGGGGTTTTCAACCAGGTACAGCCTCGCCTTGTTCAAACCGGCTTCTCTGCAATCCGGCTGTAGATAAAGTTTCCCAGTGGTGGCTTTAAGCCTTTAAACTCTAACGGTATTAGAATGCTCTACGAGGCTTTTAACCATATTAAGAACTTTATTCCCGTAGTACTTTTGCTCAATGCTGCTGTGCAGGATTTTAAGCGGAAGGAGCTCGGAGCTTCCGCATGGCTTCCAATAATCACACTAGGCGTTTTCTCCCTGTGCGTCGAGTTAACTGCTTCTCCAAACAGAGTGGAGACCATTACGAGGCTTGTAGCCACGCTTACGACATTTTCCACACTATATTTCCTTAACCTTTATGAAGCAGGAGACGCAGTAATAGTGATTGGTTTAAGCCTTACCCATATTTCGACTAAGAAACCCCTGGTGAGAGGATGCTTTATCCAAACCTTATTTCCGGACTTTGGCTTCACAATCCTATGGAATACTGAGCTGATGATGTTAATTCTAGTCTCATTGAAAACAGTTTCCAAAAAGGCTTCGGAAGCTTTGAGAACATGCATCGTTAAGAACATGCTTCTCCATATTAAAATAGCTCACTTAATGTTTTCAAATAAAACTAATGGGGAAGATTGTGGCAAGCCTAGTGTTTTAAAGCAGAAAATCCCCCTGGTCTCACTACTATTACCGGGATACGTGATAACGATTCTCTTTGGAAGCATCGCCCCATTGCCTTTTCAAACTTCATCCTTTTCGGCTTTTAACTAATACTGATTTGACTAGGGTATGAATACTGCTGCCGCGACAACTGTTGTCCATAATCCATCCTTATTGCCTACTGCGGACTGTGTTATGCTCATCGTCTTAACCCTCTTACCGCTTATCTTCCATATTTCCTTCTGCTCGTCCCAGCTCTTATCTATGTCGAACGGGACGCCTAAGGTGGATGCCAGCATGAAGGCTGCAAGGTCTTCAGCATAGTCTCCGGCCTTCTTCTCAGTCTGACCGAAGGAGTGGTGCTCGCTCAAATAGCCGTAACTCTCGTCGTCGAGCGGCTTAGCCATGCCTATCGACGCCGCTATAAGCCTATTAGGCTCGTTCGTCTCATTCCTAGCTAGGACGACGAAGATTATCTGTCCGGGCTTAAGCTTGCTCAAGCCCTCCTCCCTGCTTATCACCTTGCAGCCGGGTGGGATTATGCTCGAAATAGGGACGAGGTTGAATTGAGCTATGCCAGCATCCCTCAAAGCTATCTCGAATGATGCGAGCCTTTCCCTGTGGACACCCACACCCTTTGTGAAGAACACTTCTCTCGGGACGAAGCTGAATCCTTCCATTCTTATTCTATTGAAAGAAGAACTCGAAAAAAGGTTTAAGATAAAGCTTTCCCCGGGCGGTAAAACGTATTAGGAAGCTTCTCTGGAGAGAGTTGAAATGGTTTCGCAGAGCAAGGTTAGGATAATGATAGTTGGATGCGGCGGAATATCCTTCATGCATGTTAACAACCTAATTAAGCTAAGCAACGCCGAGATAGTTGGGCTATGCGACGTTAACCCAGGAAACATAAGGAGGCTTAAAGACCATTTCCCCATACTGGAAAAGGTGAGGGAACACAGTGATTACAGAAAGATGTATGACTCGACTGAGGCTGATGCTGTCTTAGTGTTGACGCCGCACACATTACATTTTAACCAGGCTATGGATGCTTTAAACAAGGGGATGCACGTGCTGATTGAGAAGCCGATGACTACCAGGGTTGAACACGCTAAGAAGCTTGTTGAGAAAGCGTCGAAGGAAAAAAGGGTTTTAATGGTCTCCTATCAGAGGCATTACGAGCCACCGTTCAGATTCGTAAAGGCGAGGATTGAGTCAGGAAGCATCGGGGAAGTACAATTCGTAACATCCCTACTGACCCAGGAATGGATGAGGCTAACCAGGGGGACTTGGAGGCAAGACCCCGAGCTGAGTGGCGGCGGAGAGCTCATGGACAGTGGGAGCCATATCGTAGATTTCATCCTCTGGTCCACAGGGCTAAAGCCCTCGGAAGTCTTTGCCCAAGTCGACTACAGAGGGTGTAAGGTAGATATTAACACCTCGCTTACCGTCAGGTTCTCAAACGGGGCTCTAGCTAGCGTTAGCATAGTGGGGGACGCTCCCTGTTTCGAAGAATACCATGCGATATACGGTACACGGGGGGCGGTTTTCTACGATAACGGTAGGATTAGGCTATTGGATGCTGAAGGGTCTTTTTCAACAATACCCTTGAAAATGCCTTTTGAACCCAGTAATCCTGATAGGAATTTCGTGATGAGCATACTGGGGCTTGAGAAGCCTGAGTCGCCGGGAGAATGTGGATTAAGAGTCATAGAGCTTACTGAAGCAGCCTTGGAAAGCGCTAGGCGCGGCGAGAAAGTAAGCCTCGGGGAATGAACAGGAGAATGCAGAGGTTTGACCTCCACATACATACTTTCTTCTCTAAAGACTCTTGGATAGACCCTAAGCTCCTCCCTAGGGTAGCTGAGTTAAGGGGTTTAAAGGGTTTCGCTATCACAGACCACAACCGTTTCGGAGCGCATAAGACTGTAGAAGCAGGCGACATGCTTGTAGTACCTGGCGTGGAGATAAGGATTAGCGCCGGAGACCTGATCGCCCTATTCATAGAGGAGCCTTTTTACTCCAAGGATCCTTTTGAAATCTACGATGCAGTAAAGTCGCAAGACGGTGTCTTGATAGCGGCCCACCCCTTCGGATTCCCAAGGATACAGGGAAGCATGAGTAAAAAAGTCTATGAGATCCTTGACGGTGTTGAAGTAGTGAATGCGAGGAATATCTTCCGTGGGCAGAACGAGAAGGCTCTGGAACTTGCTAGGAAGCTTGGGAAAGCGGAAGTCGGCGGTAGCGACGCGCATACTATGCGTGAGGTTGGGAGGGCATACACTTTAGCAGATGCCTCGAGTCTAGAGGAGTTGCGTTCAGCAATCAAGAAGAAAGCTACCCGCGGAGTTGGGACGTTAAGCTCCCCCTTGGTGCATCTGGCCAGCTTTGCTGCAAGCATCATGCATGCTGTTTCGCGTTAGAGATTCATCTTTCTATATATTGCTTAGAAAATTGAAAAAAATAAAGGGTGGAAAAGTCTCAGCATACACGCTTACTTTTACTCTTCTTGGATTTGGCCTTACTCTTCTTAGATTTTTTCTTCACAGCCATTTTTCAGAAGAATTTGTGTTGAACATGCACTTAAACTTTTTGTTTTTTAACGTTTTGAAAAAATCTAACAGAGAGTTTCAACCAACGCATCAAACGTTTCAAGAAAAGATTCCTCTGCCCCAACAGGTATGACTCCGGAAGCAGCTACGCTGTGGCCGTCTCCAAAACCACCGTGTTTACTGCAGGCCTCCGGCAGAACTCTAGACAAAGGGGGTTTAGAACCGTTGTCAATCATGCTCTTCAACTCGGAGGGAGCTCTCGCAGAAACCTTCACGTAGTCTTCCTCGAGAGAACCGTAGCCTGGAATATCCCTCGGAATCTTCATGAAGCCGAGCAAATACTTACTACTGTCTACGAGCCTCTGGTAGCTTAAGTAGGAAGTGAAACTGCCGAGCACCTTGCTCCCCATGTTCTTGAAGAAACCACGGGAGTCGAACCATTGAACATTCTTCTTCTCACCCAAGCCTTCTCTAGCTATTAGAGCCAGCAGAGCCTTGTTAGCCTTCTTCCTCTCCTCCTCCAAGGATTCTGAAAACCTTAATGTTTCAGATGCGAAGCCATGTGTACACGCGTCAATAGCCTTTTCAACACCGCCACGGTAATACCCCACTGAAGCAAGTATCGTGAGTATTTGCGAAGCCCTAGTCCTGGAGAGCATAAAGCCCTCAGCAGTAATTTTGAAATCTTTACCAGACTCTTCTACAACACCTTTCTCCAAAGCATCTTTTAAAGCAAGCTTATTTAACCCGGATGGTGCTCCAGGCACTTCCACGGAGCCTATTACAGCCAGGTGCGCGAGCCTGCTAAGCTCCTCGTCGACACTCTTGGTAAAGAAATATGCTACTGTGGAGGCTGAAGCATCCTTCTCCCCCACGTATCCGTAGAGCTCAGGGTTGATGTTGAAAACGTTCTCCCTGGAAGCTGGCTCAGTATCGTGATGGTCGATAATAACCGCTAAGCCTTCCCTACTTATTAAGCTCTCTATCCTCTTAACGTGGGCTGAGCCAATATCCGTGAAGACGACAACCCTATTCCGAGACAAAGTTTTCTCAAGAACCTCTGGGAAAAGCTTGTCTAAGCAAACCGTCCTAATCCCATAGCCCATTTTTTCTAGAGCCGCCTTGGCCAGCGCGGCCGAACAGACACCGTCAGCCTCATCATGGTGTATGAGAACAACCTCTCCTACCTCTTTTCTCAAAGCCTGTATAGCCTTATCAATACTTGTCTTAAACACTTCCAACATGTTATTTCTAACATCGAAGTGGGAAATAAAGTTGAAGCATAACAGATTCCACATGCAAAAAAGAGATAAAGCGCTTCTAAACGCGTATTTTTCCAGAGCAGTATGCAGACTACTTACCTCTTGACAACTATTTCCTCAAGAAGTATTTGAACAGCCTTCTTACTAAGCTCCCTAGCAGCCTGGTCCAAGGTCACATAATTTAGTGCTTCCTTGGGACAATACTGGACGCATTGAGGAAAGCCCTGTTTCTCACAATAGTCGCACACTATCACCTTCCTTTTGTCCAAGTGCAACCTTATTACCCCGAAGGGGCATGCTTCAACACACCATCCGCAGCCATTACACTTGTTTTCATCCACCACTATTACTCCGTTAGACTTCTGCTTCAACGCATCCCTTGGACATGCTTTAACGCAAGGAGGGTCTTCACACTTCCTGCAGGTTACTGCAAGGTTTAAGAAAGGCTCTATTCTGACAACCCTTATCCTAGCCTTCTTAATATTTAGAACACCCTCGCTGGCGTATGAGCATATGTACTCGCATATTTTGCATCCGTTGCACTTCTCCGGGTCGCAGACAACGATTTTCCTAAGCCTCGACTCCAACCTCCTCAGCCTCCTTCACTAATCCAAGTTCTAAAAGCTTCCTCTTAGTAGGTATCCCGTCTTTACTCCAGCCTCTGCACTCGTAGTAGCCGTCTAAGGCCTCTTCATACTCCTCCCTCTTTATCACAGCACCCTTAACAACATCGTCTGGCAACGGGTCTTCGAAAGCCCTAGGAGGCGGGTAATCATCCTTTCTAGATATCCCACACTTGACGTTGAAACACCTCGCTAAATTATGTATCCTCTCGCCCGCTTTAATGATCTGCTCGCCAGTCATGCTCAACCCAGTTACGAGCGTGTAGAGCCTTGCAAGCTCGTCGGCAGATTTGAAAATCCCCCTCGTAAACTTGCATATTATCAACGAGTCTATTACGGCGTAAAGATTCTCACCCTCGTATACTATCTTGCCCCTGCTACGATCCAGCCTAAGCCTGTCAACCTGACCCTTAACGTCAACCTGGTACGAGCCGGACCTCAGGTAGTCAGCGCCCCTGTTGGAGACTGCGAAGCCCAGAGTGGAGGTTTGTAGAGACCTGAGTTCGTAAGCCGCCCATTCCAAGCCCTTACAATGTACTGCAAACCTTTCAGACCCCCTGCCAAGGATTTGAGAAGCCCTTCTAACACCCTCAGCCAACAGGTTTCCAAGCTTACCCTCTTTGAGGCAGAGCCTTCTAAGAGCCTCAAGCAGTGCCTCCCCATTTCCAAATCTCAAGTCGATGCCGTCAGCCTCATCCTTGCTCAAAATGCCTTTTTCATAACACTCCATCGCCCAACCAACTACGTTTCCCGCGGAGATAGTGTCTACGCCGAGCGTATCGCATATTTCAACAGCCTTAGTTATAACGTCGAGGCTCCCTATTCCACAATTCGGGCCGAGCAGGGCTAGGCTCTCGTAGTCGACGCTTGAAATAGCCCCCGAGTAAAGCTCCCTGGCTTGATTAACGTGGTCGCATGCTATCGGGCAGCCTGCGCACGCGATAATCTTCTTCACATGCGTCTTCAGCATCATCTCTCCAGAAACCTCCTCAGCATATTCGAACGTGCCCCGTTGAAAGTTGTATGAAGGCAAGCATCCAAGCTTATTATGGACAAGAATATTGGCGGGAGTACCGTAGATCCTGTACTTCTCAGTAGCAGGCCCCTGGCAACGCTCGTTAAGGTCTGCAACAAACCTTACAAGGCCCTCGATGTCAGCAACCTCAACATCCCCAGTCCCCCTTATCGCTACAGCCTTAAGGTTTTTAGAGCCCATTACAGCGCCCAATCCGCATCTTCCAACTTGCCTATTCCTCTCGTTGGTAATGTTAGCAAGCTTCACCATCCTCTCCCCCGCGGGACCTATTGACGCCACTGTGAAAGACTCGTCTCCAAGCTCCTCCTTAATCATCTCTTCAGTCTCCCATGTCGTCCTGCCCCAGAGTTGTGAAGCATCCCTAAGCTCAACATTATCGTCGTCAACCATCAGGTAGACAGGTTTCTCAGCCCTGCCGGTGAAAACTATACCGTCCCAGCCTGCGCTCTTAAACTCTGAGGCGAAGAGGCCGCTGGATATTCCGAAGCCGAATATGCCTGTCAAAGGGGATTTAGCGAAGACCGAGTACTTGTTGCCGGCTGAGGAAAGAGTCCCGGCTAAAGGCCCAGTCCACCAGATTAAAACGTTTTCAGGAGACAAGGGGTCTACTTGCGCAGGGTTCGGAAGCATATCGTAGAGCGTTCTAGCACCGAAACCATAGCCTCCGATATAGTTGAGAGCCATAGACTCGTCGACTCTGCCTACTGAAGTCTTGCCCTTAGACAAGTCGACAATCAGATATTTCCCAGCATACCCTTTCAAAACCTATCCTCCTCCCGCTACAGAAGGCGATAATACAACCCTGTCCCCAGGTTTAACATCATACTCGTCCAGCCTAGTCAAGTCGACGGGATTACCGTTCAGTATTATAAGAGAGTATTCATCCATCGATTCTCCACGGGGGCTCAAGAAGTGAGAAACCAGGTCTACACCCGCCTTCTTGCCAAGCTCTTCGACGAGTTTGAGTAGGCTTATGCTAGAGTCGACGGGAAAACTAATACTCTTAACCTTAAATAATTCTCTGAACCTTCCTATGAATTCTACGCGTATCTCATTCAAACCCGATTAGATTGAAGAGGAAGAACCTTATAAGAATTTTTTCAGACTAAAGTTTTTCTATACCTAAACTATTCTTCATTAAGCTAATTTGTCTACGAGGATAGTTGAAGAGCCTCCGCTTACGATAGTTGAGAAGCGTTTCTACGTAAACATCATACGTCTGACTATTGACAGGAGCAAGTGTATTTTCTGCGACGTATGCATGAGGGTTTGTCCAAAGAATGCTATAAGGCCCGTTAGGAGGGGAGACGGCTCCATAGCACTATCTATTAGCGACGAGTGTAGTCTCTGCGGAGCATGCGAGCCCCTCTGCCCCTCGGGGGCAATAACCGTAACGGTAGACGGTAAGCGTTTGAATCCGATTGTCTCAGCAGGAGGCTTCCCCCTCCCGTTTCCCAAGGTTGAAGTAGACCAGTCCAAGTGCAGGGAGGACTGTTACGAGTGTTTGAAAGCATGTCCCAGGGGCGCCTTGACAATAGACAGTAAGCACAACATTATGGTTGAGGAGAGCAAGTGTTTAAGATGCCCATGGTGCGAAGACGCTTGCCCCGAGAAAGCTATAAGAGTAAACCCGATTTTCGAAGGCTGGGTGAGCGTCGACGAGTCTAAGTGCGAGGAGAAGTGTGAAGCCTGCGTGGAAATATGTCCGACGAAAGCACTGACCAAGGAGAACGGCAGGATTAGGGTCGACCAGAGGCACTGCATACTCTGCAACGCCTGCACTCGCGTAGAAGTATGCAGGAATAATGCGATAACCGTGGTGAGAAGGAGGGTTCTGCATCGCGAGGGTTTCTCAGCCGTTTGGGCGAATGCTTTGAAAAACCTTTTAGGGGAGAGGCTGGCCGCTAAGGAGCTCGACGCGGAGAGCCGTATTAGGCTGAGCAAGCTGGTTGAGGAGGCTAAGCTGTAATGGCTGAGGAGCCGAGGATAGGAGTATTCGTATGTCACTGCGGCAAGAACATTGGCGGCGTAGTCGACGTAGCTAGGGTTGCCGAATATGCTAGGGCTCTTCCCAACGTGGTCTATGCTTCGCACAACCTCTACACTTGCTCGGACGCGGGACAGGCTGAGATAAAGAGAGTGATAAAGGAATACGGGTTGAACAGGGTTGTGGTCGCAGCCTGCTCGCCGAAAATGCATGAGCCAACTTTTAGAGCATGCGTCTCCGAAGCAGGCTTAAACCCATACCTCTTCGAAATGGCTAACATAAGGGAGCACGACTCATGGGTTCACGCTAACGATCCCGAGGGCGCTACTCGCAAGGCTATGGACCTCGTCAAGATGGCTGTCGCCAAGGCGCATTTACTGGAACCCCTTGAGCCAATAATAGTCCCGGTTGAGAAGACTCTGCTAGTGATAGGCGGGGGCATAGCAGGCATGAGGACAGCGCTCGACGTGGCTAACGCTGGTTACAACGTGATACTGGTTGAAAAGTCTCCGAGGCTCGGCGGCAAGACTGCGATGCTAGGCAAGACCTTTCCGAAGGTGGATTGCACAGCCTGCTTGATAAACGAGATTATAAGCAGAGTATTGACGCATCCGAGGATAAGAGTATTGACGCTCTCTGAAGTCATTGGTGTAGACGGCTACGTTGGAAACTTCAACGTAACAGTGAGAAGGTCACCGTCGAAGGTCTCAGAGGAGTGTATTGGGTGCGGTAAGTGTGTTGAAGCATGCCCTGTCGAGGTTGACGAAGAGTTCACGCACAGCCTATCGAAGAGGAAGGCAATAATCCTCGTTGAGAAAACGCAGGGAGGTGTTGGTTGCGAATACGGATATGAGAAAGCAGTCCATATACCAGGCCTAGTGGGAAGTCCGTTGAAAGCAGTAGTAGACGTCGATAACTGCATCAAGTGCGGAAAATGCGTTGAAGCATGCCCCGTCAAAGCGATAAACCTTGAGGAACCTGAGTTGGAAGAGGCCTTCAAAGTCGGAGCAATAGTGATAGCAACGGGATTCGACCTCTTCAACCCCTCTAGGAAGCCCGAGTACGGCTACGGCAGATTCAGAAACGTGTTGACAAGCATGGAGTTCGAGAAGATCCTAGCACCAGACGGGCCAACCGGAGGAGAAATAGTTAGGCCGTCAGACATGAAGCCAGCCGATAGGGTGGCGTTCATACAATGCGTAGGGTGCAGAGACGAAGCCACAAACATATACTGCTCCAGAATATGCTGCATGATAACCCTCAAGCAAGCAATACTTGTGAAAAGGAAGAACCCGAGCGTAGACGTGACGGTATTCTACATAGACATAAGGGCGGGTGGGAAAGAGTATGAGACAATATTCAGAATAGCGAGGGAAATGGGAGTGAGATTCATCAGAGGAAGGCCAGACAGAGTCGATGAAAAGAACGGTATGCTGATAGTAACGGCGGAGGACACGTTGAGCGGGGAGAGAGTAGAGCAGCCGGCGGACATAGTGGTATTAGCGGTAGGGATGCAACCGTCGGAGGGAACTGATAAGCTTGGGGAAATGCTTAGGGTACCACGCGACCAGCATGGATTCTTCATGGAGGCACATATCAAGCTGAAGCCCGTTGAGACAGTGGTGAACGGAATATTCTTAGCGGGAGCATGCGCAGGCCCAGTAGACATACCCATGGCGGTAGCGAGGGGGCATGCAGCAGCCTCGAAAACACTCTCACTGTTCTCAAAGGATTACATAGAGCTGGAGCCTATAACAAGCTACGTGGACCCGATGAAGTGCAAAGCATGCCTAGCATGCACGAAAATGTGCCCGTATCAAGCGCTTAAACCAGTAGAGAAGGAGGGGAGAAAAGTAATACAGGTGACGCAATCGATGTGCGCAGGATGCGGAACATGCGTAGCAGGATGCCCATTCGGAGCACTAAACCAACATCATTTCACAGACCAGCAAATATACGCGCAAATCGACGCAGCGCTTGAAGAAAACCCGCAAGACAAAATAATAAGCTTCAACTGTAATTGGTGTAGTTATGCGGGAGCCGATTTCGCCGGCGTGTCCCGCTTAGAGTATCCTTCGAGCGTGAGGATTATCAGAGTGATGTGCTCCGGCAGGGTTAGTGAGAAGATGATTCTCAGAGCGTTCGAGAAGGGCGCGGGAATGGTTCTGGTTGCACCATGCCACCCCGCTGACTGCCACTATATTAGTGGCAACGAGTGGGCCCGTAGGCGTGTAGAGGCTCTGAAGAATAGACTTAGCAAGATGGGTATTAATCCCGAGAGGCTCTGGTTCGTCTATGTTTCCGCCGCCGAGGGCAACGTGTATCAGAATACGATCATCCGCATGCATGAATACTTGCAGAAGCTTAAGCGCGGCGAGGCCAGCTGGGGTTTTGCCGAGGCTAAGGCAGCCGTTTAGCTAGCTTTCTGTTTTTGCAGCATCTTCCTCTGGAACGCTTTATAATCTCTTTTACATGGTTGAGTATTGTTTAAACTGTAACAAAAGTATCTAATGTAAAAAAAAGAACTATACTTTCAATACATAAATAAAAGTTTAAGTAATAAGACATATGTTCTTCTACTGGGGGAGTAAAATTAACTAGATGTGAATTGTCTAAAACCTTTTTAGAGGCATTAGTATTTTCGATAATACTATCTGTCTTCCTGAATGCTTTCTCTTATGCTATTGC
>Ga0105158_1000733_pt1 | contig 13532 bp, 11 predicted proteins | sample LHCtaG_FD_81567 | JGI IMG/M metagenome (GOLD analysis project Ga0105158, IMG submission 81567) | Hot spring microbial communities from Little Hot Creek, USA to study Microbial Dark Matter (Phase II) - LHC4sed_matched | ecosystem: Environmental > Aquatic > Thermal springs > Hot (42-90C) >... | reverse complement strand
TGGGCGTGAGCACAGAGATATTATTAAGGGCGGAGGAGAAAGGTCTCAAGGTAAGGGAGGTACCTGTAAAGATAATCTATGAAGTTGGACGCCCGTCAAAAATTAACCCCATAGCACATGGCTTAGACGTGATCTTCAGCACAATAAAGCACCTATCCATAAGGCACCCCCTAATGTTCTATGGAATACCAGGCGTACTCTGCCTACTCGTGGCTCTGGCATCCGGACTAATGCTTATCCACTTATTCAATCTGACGAGATACTTTAGCCTCCCACTAGCAGTAGTTGCAGTTGGATTTGGATTGCTGGGAGCAATACTATGCTCGATAGCGATAATGCTCTGGATACTAGTAAGTCTCATAAAAAGAAGATAGGTAATGAAAAAGGTGCGTAGGGTAACCATTGTTACACCATTTTATCCCCCAGACCCTGGCGGTATAGCTGTGCATATTCATGAGCTTGCCAATAGGCTGATATCCCTCGGGATTAAATGCCAAGTAATAACGTGTACACGGGATTCTCGTCCATTATGTCATGCAAAATTGATAAACGATAGTTTGGAGATAATTGGCGTGAAATCAATTACACCAATCAGCTTTCCGGAGACGATGAAAAGTTTCAGAATTCCATTCTATAGCACATTTATTAGGGACGCTATACGTTCTTTTGATCCGGATGTAATTCACTTACATGGCCACCACTACCCGATAAATTGGCTTATTGCTTTTGATCAAAGATTAGATAGCATACCTAAAATTTTAACAGTACATGGAATGTATGCATTAAACCCGTATAAGATAGGTGGTAAGACAATAATTGAAGAAGTTTTAACCAGATTATCTTAAGACCATTTTTGAGCAAAATTGACAGTATAATAGCGCTAACTCGAACCATAGCAAGCTATATTTCACGTTACACCCGCAAGCCGATTTTCATCATTCCCAATGGCGTGAATGTAAATACCTTTCAAGAGAACTTATATAGGAAAATGGAGTATAGAAAAGAGTATGGCCTCCCCAAATATAAAAAGTCATACTTTTCTGCGGCAGATTTAATCATGTAAAAGGTGTAATTGAATATTCAGAGGCTGCAGCGATTTTATCACGATTAAGAGATGATGTCTACTTCCTCGCGGTAGGAGATGGCCCGCTTAAACCCATCGTCACAAAGATTTTTGAAAGATACATTAATGGTCAGGTTATATCTTGGATCCCATATGAGCGTATTCACGAGTTATACATAGCTTCGGATATCTACGTTCTACCGTCTAAATGGGAGGCGCTCCCCATCACCTTACTGGAAAGCATGGCGGCTGGTCTTGCTATCGTAGCTACTAATGTTGGTGGTATACCTGACGCATTAAACCAATATCCTAAGAAGATACTGGTTTATCCCTCTACGAGATCTATATTACATGGGATCATAAAGGCATTAGAAATTATTGATAAAAGTATCAGCGAAAAAGCTCAAGATATGACGATAAGGCAATATAATTGGGAAAATATAGTGAGTAAAATAGCTCGTTTATATGTCCTTTTAGCCAATCAAATTAATTAAGTTAAAGAGAAAGGGGCTTCGAGCAATAAATAGCATTACACGGAATGAGACATCTTTAGGATTTATTTAAATGTAATGTAGTTATGATGTATATATTTCGTTACAGCAAGGAAGCAGTATGTGTATTTGCCAAGAGGAAAACTTCCAGATACTATGCATGAAACACTTCAAGAAGTGGAAAAATATTTCACTTCCATAAGATGTTCCTTATTCGAAACCTAGCTTATTCCTTCCCCCCAATCTAGCGCAAGAAATAATACCGATGAAAGGAAAAAAGCGACATATAGAAGAGAACAGTACATAGACTCATGAAGCCAAAGCCCTCTTTCCAAAGTAAGAAATTCGTTCTCCTATATCTTTCATACTATCCATTGGAATACTCTATAGGTGCATCCGCTTCTGTAATTGATTTATAACTCGATTTACCAAAAAGCTTGAAGACTATCATTATTGAACTTTATAGGGTGGATTTACCATATACTAAGATCGAGCTGCCGAGCAACGTTAAGCGTCTAAAGACCTTCGTTCCGTTAAACAAATATTCCTCAGCTTTGTACCCTCTATTAGTACTATTCTGCCTTTTAAAGGTGCTCAAAAAGGAAAAAATAAACGTAGTAATCTCCATGCACCATCCGTTTCATATACTTTCCCTGTTAGGAAGTATCTTATGCAGAATCTTTAAGATACCTCATGTCGTTGATGCACGAGATGTATATAATCCATTCATGTCCGAAGGCAGCTTTATTGATCGTATTGTCGATCTTCTTGAAAGAATCTCATCCAGATTTTTAAAAAAATGATTTAGTAATATTTGTGTGTAGAGAGCAGAAAAAGATACTTGAAGTAAGGGCCAGAGTTAAGTTTCGGAAAACACTAATATTTCCAAATTGCATCTCACAAACTATAGTAGATAGGATAATCGCTCAAGCTGACCAACAACCATTAAAAAAGGATAATATTATCCGACTCATTTTTGTTGGAAGAGTTGGAAAGGAGTACAGGCTTCATAAAATACATTTAATACTCGAGAGGCTACGCCGTTTAGGATACAATCCAGTCCTAATCATAGTTGGACACCTTCAAGACAAACTTAAGCTTAAGGATGGTATAATATATCTAGGTTCTAGGTCGAGGGATGAAACGTTAAAGCTTATATTCGAGAGTGACATAGGAATAGGTCCTCTTGGACCAACTTATACAGTTCCTAGAAAGGTTGTTGAGTACCTTGCACTAGGTAAAATAGTCGTTGTAGGAAAAAATGCTATTTCAAAGGATCTTTTAAAAGAGTATTCCAGAGAAATACTTGAACTGCCTGAAGATGATACGAAAATAAACGAATTTGTAGATGAGTTAATAAGGAAAGTAAAAGAAAATAAACAAGAACGAACTAAATATACTTCCACTCTAGATAAACTTTTTTGCAAAACAAAGGTGTTACATATTTTGAAAAATATAAAGAGGATGTAATGTCGGTAGAAAAACCTACCATAGTACATATTACTCCTAACAGCTTCGATCCAGATGTTAGGATTGAAAGGGAAGTTAGGACCTTAGTTAAAGCTAGTTACCAAGTGTTTGTCCTTGCCAGCGAGGAAACAGAGAAGAGATTTAGATGTAAGAGCTATGAAGACGCTGAAGTGATTTATTAAGGGGGTAAAAGTTAAAGGTCTTTGTTTTTGTCAGTTGAAGAAGATTATTTAAACTTATTGAAAAGATTAGACCATGTATAATACACGTGCATAATCCGCAACTTTTTCTCCAAGCTCTATTTGTTAGGAAGAAGCTAAAACGTAAAGATAATATTAATACATGATAATCATGAGCTATGGAGCATATTCTCTCTAGCTATAAAATAAATTGGTTGTTGAGAATAACAATGTTTTTACTTTACTTCTTTTTAGAATTAATCACGTTATTTTTCAGCATAGTTATAATAGTTTCATAGGATGCGAAGAATATGTTATGTAAACTTTACAAAATTAGCCCAAAGAAGATGTATACTATTGAGAATTTTGAAAAGACCCAGTAAACTGTTAAGTTTAGAGTTAAGAAAATATTCAAGTAAGGTCTGTAGAAACAGTTGGTAAGGGTAAGTTCATTATCGGATATATGGGTGGAACCGAAGCATATAGAGGTCTAATCTAACATATTTATTACAGAGTCTAAAATATCTTCTAAGAGATATTTTAGACAAAATTATTATAATTATCTGATAATAGGTCCTATATACACACCTTGTAAGGAGGCTTGGTTTGAGAGAATTCTTAGACAAGCCGATAGTGGATTAGGCATGTCTAAGGGACTTGCTGGGCACTAGCTTTATAGGGCCTCTGTTAATTGAGGCAAGCCTATTACACCTGATATTCCTTGATGGTGAGCCTTCTCTCCTTCGATGTATTGGCCTCTCAGCTTTAGTGGTTTATCGGATTATTTTCTCCCCAAAACAAACTGCTTTCATTATTATGCTGGTGCTGGTCTCAGCTGCCGCTTCCGCGGCGCTTATCCCTGAGTAGCCTCGTCCAAGGATATTATGTCTGCTGGTAAGCCCGTTAGGTCACCCAGTTCAATGATCAGTTTATAGATTTCCGTAAGGTCTGGCTTCTCTAAAATACACGCCTATGTCTAAATCTCTGACTAAGTTCCTTCTCGTTGCAGATCTGAAGAGGATTGCGATTGGTATATTCAACTTTTCTCTAGGACCTTCACGTGGTTCCGAGGTTAGATTGGCGAGCCCAGATGTGGATGGACTAATCTCGTTAATTCTATGCTGAAAACAGTTTAATCTGTGGCACCGCTCCTCCTTTGAGCTTATTTGTGTGGGGAATATAGCCAGCTGCATGGTTTGTTGACTCTCGGGTCATCTCTCATGCCGTTTATCGCTATGGGGACTATTTTTGGATCATTCCATGGCCGTCTCTTTTCATCGGGGTTGGTGTAGTCGTATAACTTGTTTACGAAGTAGATTAGGTGGACTGACTCATTTCCCATGACCCTGAATCCATATCAATGGCCCGGCACTCTCAGGATCTTTAGCCTTGCGTCCGACAGAACTACCTCTACTAAGTGCCCTTTTGTAGGAGAGTTTTTCCTCATCGTCGCGTATGTACACCTTAATGGAATCCCTTATTACTAGGAAGAATTCTATTTGGCCGCGCTCATGTTTATGCAATGCCCTAATTATCCCAAGATAGGTTACTGAAAAGTTTACTTGAACATTAGAGTCCTCGCCGAGGAGCTCTCTCCAGTCATTTCGGAAGATCTCGATAAGCACCCCACGTTCATCGGGAAAACTCTGTAAGTCTGCCAGCTTTACGCAGGGTAAAGGTAATTCTTTTATCAGGCTCTAGATAGGCATTTTGTCTTTTGTTCTAGCCATCGGTTTATTTAAGTTGTTCTGTAAATTCCTCATAAAGCTTATCTTAAGTATCATTTTGCAAAATATTGTTTTGAAAAGCGATTCGAAAAGCAGTATTTCCATTGGATCTGTCCTTGATTAAATTTTTGATGGGTTTATTCTAGATAAGGGAGGAGACCTAAAGTTGCAAGAATCTAAACATAATAAGCCATTGTTATGATATGCAATGACGCATCAAATATACGCTATCACTTGATTCGCAAGGATAATTAAACATCTTATGTCAGCTATGTTTATTCATGAGAAGTGAACTTACTACAAAGTGGTTATCTTTTTATGAGCTGAAAACATATTTTAAAATCCTTTGAAATGATAGAATTATAATGTCATATTACTTGTTTGATTAACACTCTCCCTAGCTTTGCCTTTAATTCAAGTAATTTGATGCCTATGTTCTGCCAATAATAGACAATTGTGCCTTTCCGTCCAAATAGTTTTGTCAAAACGTATTTTCTGCACCAGTTTAGATAAGCCTTCCATCTTTCATTAAGCTCCTTACCCTCTCTACTCTGCTTATGAATGCATTTAGCGTATGGAGTTATATAAAGTCCATATGGAAATTTCCTAAACAATGAATAAGTGAACAATAGGTCTTCCATGAATGCGTAAACCTTAAGGTTTTCGTCAAACTTAAATCTAGTTAAGATTCCCCTCCTAAAAGCCATATTACTTCCAGATAAGGCCTCACAGTTGATAACTTTTGTCAGAATCACCGGATAACTTCCAAACTTACATTTATCCTTAGAATATATGCCGAGTATGAAAATTCCTCTTATCAGCTGATTTAACAGATATCTTATCATAAAGTATTTCTTGCTCTTTAAAGCTGAGGACTTATTTGATGGGACCAGCCATGGGGGTATTATCCAACCCTGCACGCCTATGGCATTCCTTTTCTCCTTAAAGACCTTTAAAATTTCCTCGATATAATTCGGCATCAAGATTATATCGCTATCGAAGAACATAATGATGTCCCCCCTAGCTCTCTCTGCTCCAACATTCCTCGCAATGGTTAAGGAACGCCCCTTCGGATTCCTTACGTAAATAAGGTCGATGTCAAGTTTTCTTAAAACTTCTCTAAATTTATCACATACTTCTTTAACACTATCGTTGGGTGTATCATCAACGACTATGACCTCGAAAGGTTTAACAGTTTGCTTTAATATAGAATCAAGAAGCTCAACTAAATCATGCGCTCGAAAATAGGTCGGAATAATCACGGAAACTTTCATAAGCCACAAAAATTGTTTACAACCACTTCATATATTTTAAGATAAGCCTCGAGGCTTTTCCTTTATAAACCTCCCAGCTTTCTCCGAGCTTCTTCCAGATAACTTTCATGAGTTGTGCCTACTCCACTCTATAGATAATGAATATCATAAGAAAATGAATCTCCCTCTATTTTCGACCTTCTATGTAGACGTTTTCTTTCTATCAGCCACCCTAGACTTCATCGAAGACGAAAATGGAGTGTCTCAGGGGCTTTCATAATGAATGTATTTCATTCGTCCAGCAACCCTCTACTAATTATAGCTGATTATTTGTCTGGATATCAGCTCGTTTGTTACGATCTCTTTTCTCAATTAAAAATACTACGATTATGAACATCGGCACTAATGGTAGGCTCCAATAAGCCGCTTGGGGTAAGCTTGAAAGTTCATTGTAGGCAAGGATCGGGGGATCTCTTTCAAACGTACCTGATGCATCAAACGAACTAGCCCAACTGTAGATGTCGGATAGATACGTCTTTAGTGTTATAACTCCATTTATTTTCAGATCCTGTCCACAACACATTATCTTATGGTAAATAGCCCCCGATGAATACAACTCTTTAAAGTAAGCTGACCCTTGAGCAGTTATGAATGGTTCACGCACATACAAATTTATTTGATCAGGGGTTTCAATTACAATCGCCTTGATGGATTGTAATAGAATGATATTGTTATCTTCTGTTTCCAAGATTGCTGAAGCAAAACGACTATCAAATGTTATCGTTATGCAATCTTTAAACTTAAGGTTCGAGTAGAATCCCCTCCCCTGAGATAAGGTTAGATTTGAAGATATTATCGACACGTTGTCATAGTCAAACAGTTGTAGTCTCGTGACATTGTTAATCAATAAGGTTCTGCTGCTGTTATCGATCACCTTCAAATTCATAAAGTCTACTCTTGTGGGGAATAGCAGACTTGTAGCCGTAACATTGATTTTTCCTGAGATTTTAACTTCCTTAAAGGTGGCGGTTATTGGTGGATGAGTATATCTAAAGGGCTCAAGTTGAACTTCTACGGGTTGTAAAGATTTCCCAAGGAGGTTATAAAATTTTGCTTTTTCGCGAATGTGCTCTATTATCGTAATGATGGGATATAGGTTCACGTAAATTATTTCACCTAAACCAACCTTTTCCCTAACTGCGTATGCTGAATAACCATGTTGAGAAACATAGCTAGCAATCACCTCTATCCCTTCAGTTTTAGGTGAAAAAGCCGGAACCACCAATTCTACCGGTAATATCAGGCTTTGTAATTTTCCGCTGATCTTGTATGCTTTAATCGTTAAGTTATTGCGCACCAACATTCTTTCAGCAAAATAGCCATAACCGTTTGTATTAAGGACTATTAGGTGTCCACCTGTTTCGGCATAATCCAAATAGTCACCATAAAAGCCTGTGCCAAGAGTATTATTTGACGGTGGATCGAAAGACAAGACCACTGTTCTGTGTGATAGTGCTTTAGGGTCTAGGTCATAAGCAACTGTATAGCTGAATCCTCCTAAGGAAAGAATGTCATATGCATATAAGTAGCCTTCCATGGAATCCACGGATTTGTCGAATGGTATTACCAAGACCGTGGTCGAACTCTTTTGAGGAAATGAAACACTCGAGATATTGTATATTGTCACCTCATTGTTTCTGTATGTGATCGGCAACATCGGTATTAAATGCCTACATACCCAACCTTGACAATGTTCATTCAGTACTTCGTAATCTCTGCCATGTACATACAAGTAGGCATGAGAGAGATTACGAGCTTTCAAACTTAATAGCGGTATTTCAGGATTTTCTGCAGTTAATACAACTTGCATCCAATCTAACTCTAGCTCATAGGGTGGTGATGCGAAAGTGAGGATATCATAAGACCTTCTTGTGAAAGTTATTGTATAAGCATACTTATCATGCTGGAAAATATTGTTTAGGAAGTTAATTGCTGCTTGCTCTTCCTGGCTAGGTCTACGAGTTGGAGAGGAAGCAGCAATACTCCAGTACCCCATGACCATAAAAGATGATTGAAGCCCGTAAATCACAATTACACTTATCAGTATAATGATGGCCAGGCCGCTCTTAATTTTATTCTGATGCCTCTTAACACTCTCTGCAACTTTGACTATTCCGTAGGGTGCTATAACCGATGAAGATAAGAAGAAGAAAGAAGTGAGGCGGCTCTCCCAATATCTAGTGAAAAAGAAGTTTATGTTAATGAAAGATAATGCCTTGCCGAACACGAGGGAGAATAGTATAAAGGCTATGAAAAGTATTAACCAACCCCTAGCTTTTATGTCCTCAAACAGGTAGTGGAAACTTGCGAGCATTAGTATGCCTGCTATTCCCAAGAAAACTGGATAAATGAACCAAGGGATATAGCCTATCTCAACGACATCTTGCGTGTGAAATGAGGGGACTCCACCAATCCAAGTGACAAGCCCTAGAATGTAAACGAAAGTAACTATGTAAAGAATTGATTTGATAAGCGGTTTAATAGCTAACTTAGACAGTAAACCAGATAACTTAGCTTGAATATTGAAGCATCTGTAAACGCGTATAAAAATTAGAACAGCTGTCGAAAGTAAGAGAGTTAGATTCACAGTAAAATTCAATGATTTACATGCTAGGTATTGTAACATTATATAAAAGGAATCTAAAAATATAAATCCTATTATTGATGCATCCAAGGCATCGTCAAGCCTAACTTTCTTATTTTTCGAAAAAAATGCATAAAAGCTGATGAAGAAAGCAAATATTACTGCTTCAGCAATATGCGTCATATAACTTGCGATCGTGAGCAGAGAGAAAAGTGTCATAAAGATTTTCTTGTCGATATTCAGCTTACGGAGGAGCATCAATTGAACTATAAAGATTGTGAAAGACATAGATAACGGCACATACCATAAGAATGGTTGAGCCAAATACGCGGCCCCATTATATGTTTGATCATTTACTACAGTTGATATTAGCCTTAGTTCCGATACATCGACCTTGTCTAATATTATAAGCTTAGCCAAATATATCCATGCAAAGCCCGAAAAAGTGGAGTAAAATATTGTAGCTATTGAAGGTAGTCGCGCGTCCACGTTTTCTAGATAAGATTTAGCCATAGCGTAAAAGGCCAACGGCATCATTACATTTAGCATTACTAGTGCCGTCTGAATCAACGGCGTTGATGCATTTGAAATGGCTATGAAAGCGGATTCGTGTAAATGAGATAACAAATAATCAAAAGCTAAATATAGCTCAGGTGTTCGCCATAAGACTACACTCCACGCATAGTGCCTAGCAATGTCTGGTCCCGGCAGAAGTGCGAAGTCCGGATACATAAAATAGAAGCAAACGATGTAAAATGCTATAGCCACAATTAAAGCTAGAGAATCTATACTTTTAGAGAAAGATTTCGAGACATAAGCGGCTTGGCACTCTCTATGTCTAAATACTGAAGTTAATCCTAGCGTTATGAAGATACTTAATATAATCAACGTTCTTACTTCCGCGCTTATGGGCAGGAGGGCTAGGGTTATAATGCCCGTGAAGACGTAACTCATTATGTATGATAAGACTATGTTTTCAAGTCTTGTGAAGTATCTGGTCATTCCACAAATATTTAGTAGTGCATGACCTGGAAGAATGGACGTAACAAGTAAAGCCATGATTAACTGTATTAATCCTCCATGAAGATGTAACGCGTTAATGATTAACAAGATCAGTGCCGAAGCAATCATGAAAACGTCAACTATCAAGCCGATAGGTACGTTTCTTCTCGTTAAGCGCTTCATGGCTAGTTTAAAATCATAACCGCTAGTGATTAAGTATAGGACGATTATTATGATTGTTGCGAATAGGAGGAAAGAAAATCCAATTTCCATAACAATGTTTATTATGCTTTTCATGGCAAGTCTTGTTTTAAGCTCTCTATCAATCAAATTTAAGCATTTTTGGCTAACTCTGTTTAGAGCACTCTGGTTAACGATCCATAGGTCAAAGTATTTCTATGTTGCTCTACATCCACTCATTTCAAGCCCCTAGTAATTTTCTATCACGATGAGGTTATAAAGTTATAAGGTTTCTCAAGATGGCGCATAAACTCATTCCAGCTCCTGGCCACCAACCTATAGTTAAATATTATAATTATGTCGCTCGTTTCCCTAAGGTTTGTTAATACTATTGATTTACCAGCCGCCATACAATCAAAGAGTTTAGCCAAATTTGTATAATCCTAAACAAGGTTTTTACAAATTTTAAAATAATCAGGAAAATTGATAAGATAATTTGGAACCGAATAACTCATTTATCTAACAGCAAGTTTGCTTGAAAAATATTAATTAATGCAACATCTGTCCACTTAAGGTTGAATATCTATCTAATACTTTAACCGGTTTCTTCATACACTTCCTCATACATTTCTATGAATTTTTTAGCAACAACTTTTATGTCAAAATCTCTTACCCTTCTCAAGCCTTCAGACCTTAACCTTTCAGCAACATCCTCATTATTAATCACATCCATTATAGCTTCTCTAATAGCTTTCACAGATCTCTCCTTCAAGAAGTAGATAGCCCCCTCCCCGAAGCTTCTTAATGTCGGCAAGTCTGTCGCGATAACAGGACATCCTGAAGCCCAAGCCTCTAGAATGACATACGGCATGCCTTCTTGCATGCTTGGTAGAACTAAACAATAGGCGGATTTCATATAAGCTATAACCTGTCTCCATGGAACCTTTTCATAAACACCTAACATTTTATACGGGTAATGGAGCTTTTTAACAGCTTTTTCAAATAAATCATACCCCTTGACTTTATCCTTTCTCCCCACAAAAAGCACGTAGCTATCCCGTGAAGGGGATATCTTTTCTATTTCGTCAAGATCTATTCCATTAGGGATATAACGCCATCCTCTTAACTTACTCCAATACGGAGAAACGCAAGTAACGACCTTAAACTTATGTAACTGCTTTCCAAGCCATGCATCAAAAAATCTAGAGAAAAGCCTCCCATATGTCAGAGAAAACTCTGTTAGGAAGTCTCCATGTATAGTTAGAACATTCGGAAATCCCGACTCAGCCACGATCGAAAACTTAGGGTTATGTAAATGGAGTATATCACATTCAGACCTAGATTTCAACTTTGCTAAAAATGCAAAACTTAGAGATTTCAATTTTGGAATATTGACGCAACCTATTATCTGACTCGTGCATAAATATACTTCAAAACCGTTCTTCAACAATTCCTTAGAAAGATGCTCTACAGCCCTACCAGAGCCACTAACGCCACCATAGGTCCCATTAACCATTAAAACCTTCAATCCAATTTTTAGCATACTAGGCTTCTTATGAATATTTATTTTCCGCGCACATAGAGATGTCGCTTCGTGTTGTCAAGCATTTAGATAAATTTTATAAGCTTAAGCTCATGTTGGCGATAAACGACTTAACTTCCTTAAGGAAGATCCTGAAATCCTTGCTAAGGATGTATAGTGTTACTCCATAAGTTAAGGCGCCTGTTGTTATCAAAACTAATATCCATGAGGTTGCCTCAATCGCCCCCGCTGGAAGTCGGCCGATTTTTGCTCTAACAATATAAATCACTGTTATCATGAGAGTCGAGGCTATTAGGTAGTGGGGTAGGTTTCTGAGATTTAGCCTGAGTTTTGTGAAGCTCCTCATCAGGTTTAGATTTATCGCGGATCGTATCACGGCGAATAAGAGGTTTATCTCTGCTATACCGATGACAATCTCTGCTAAGGAAAGCCCCCTGAATACTAGAAGATAAAATGTAATCGATATCACGTAAATGACGGTTATTACTAGGTTTAATATGTTCAGAGTGAATATTCTGCTCTTTAGAAATTCTTTCATTGTAACCTCGTCTCTTTGATCGAATTTATCCATTCCTGATACAGCTGCTTCCCCAAAATTCCCAAAGATTCTGATGATGCCGGCTAGGGCCAAGAAACATGCTGCTATCCAAACTGATGAGTAGGCAGGCCTCATTACCCAGAGTATATCCCCTGATAAGACCATGAATCCGAATAGCATCGGGATCATGAGCATCATCGTAAAATCGAACACCTTGTCTAAGTCCTTTTGGCTTCCTCCCGAAATTAATCGCGGACTGAGCCCGGCCATTAGAGCCGTTGAAGAGGTTACTAGGGCGGAGGCGGCTACCGCCGCCTGCCAATACCCAGCTACTATGGCTTGTCCTGTTACTATGCTCATTAGCACAATGTCGGTTCCGGCGAGAACGTCGTTCACAATCCGAACCGTACTTATTGGAGTTCCTCTCAGCCACTTGGCGATCAGTTCTTTGTTTACTTGTTTTTGGAATAGCAGTTTAGATCTTTGAAGGAGCAGAGTTGCTTGGATCAAGTACGCTATCGAAAGGGTGATGAACGCTCCGATCAAACCCATTCTTAGAATGACTACAAGATAGAATGCCATGATTACCTTAGAGACCTCAAAGAATATCCCAGCTATTCCAATGGTCTGCGGCGCGTATCCTGACTGTATTGCCATTCCTAAGGTTAGGAGAATGTAGGGGATTAGGATTATTACCCCGAGGATTAGCGTCCATGGATCATAGTTTACGGCGGTAGCAGATCCAATTGCTATCACGAAATAGATTATCAAGGAGACCGGGGTTAGTAGGGCGAATAATACCGCTGCAGAAAATAATACCTTCTTCCCTCTAGCCGCATCTCTCGAGATCCAAGAACTTACTAGGTTGAAAGGCATTAGAGAATACATAATGAATGATCCGATTAGGGCCCAGACTCCAAATTCCTCTTCGCTTAGCCGTCTTGTTATGAATATTGTAAATATGAACCCTGTTAGATATCCAACTAGATTCGCCGCGAACATCAGTGCGCCGCTCAGCCTTAGCCTGACCTTACTCAATCTGGACACCTGACTATCTTCTAAGGAGCTGATTCTTAGGGAGAAGACAACTCTGCTGAAATTAAAGCCCTTCTCGGATAATAGAATGCTAAATATCTTAATTACAGCCAACAAAGCGATATGAGTGTTAAGTGGACGTGGAAAGGAGAGTGGTAGTGTCAGCTTAAAAAGTCTTTTTAAGCCGTATGGCCGTTGATTCTATCGAAATTAAAAAGGTTCACTGAGTTAAAGTTCCTCAGATGTTTCATTATTTTTAGGTCTTATGTTTTTCAGTGATTTTTCGATCGGCCGCGTATATATCCATCTACTTCGTCCATCACTAAGGCTACCTAAAATAAATCGTAGATCATTATATCCTTCCTTCATAATACACCTTCAAGCCTCTATCTCCTCCAGATAAATTG
>Ga0105158_1000728_pt1 | contig 13556 bp, 7 predicted proteins | sample LHCtaG_FD_81567 | JGI IMG/M metagenome (GOLD analysis project Ga0105158, IMG submission 81567) | Hot spring microbial communities from Little Hot Creek, USA to study Microbial Dark Matter (Phase II) - LHC4sed_matched | ecosystem: Environmental > Aquatic > Thermal springs > Hot (42-90C) > Sediment... | reverse complement strand
TCCTTGGCTCTGAAAAATTTAATTACTTAGGATTCCCACTCAACGTGGGTGTCCCCAGCTATATGACTGTGGCCGCGCTGGTTAACGTCTTAAACTTTTCACATCCTCATGTCCAATCGCTATTCAGAGAGGGGCTGTGGGGTTTCCCTGACGATAAGCTGGGTGTGAATAGAAGGAAATGGGAGCTTCTTGAAATTGGAAGTAACGTCTTGCTATATGGGGAGCACCAGGGGATTAAAGGTGTTTGGCTCCTATCCGAGGTTGTAGAGAAGTTTGAGAATAGAAATCCTGTAGTTTACTGGTCCATAAACCCAACCGGATATCCATGGCAAGTTCGCTTAAAATCTCTCTTTCCAATTACCAAATTCGATGCCGAATCGTTGAATAGCTTAAAGCCTGTAAGGAGGGAGGAACTTGCAGCCCTAGGTGTAAACGCACTGAAGGCTAAAGTAGATAGATGGTCTCTCTTCATATTCAGCGATCGGAGAGAAAGGCTCGCCACCTATAATTATGACCTATTTCAAAGGATAGTCGACGAGCTGGAGATAAGAAACAAGAAGATGAGTTTGGAAAAGCTGGATCATGACCGGGTTAAGGAACTTATTTATCAAATAGGGGTCATCCAGAACAGGTTCCCAAGAAAGGAGTACAAAATCGATAACAAGTTCTTAGATGTAGTCTGGAGAAGAACTCAGAGAAGTGTGCCTGCAGTAGCATTTGAAGTCCAAATTGGCGGAAATCTGTTTGAGGCATTAACGAAACTTAAACACGCATTTGATCTGTGGAATACGATCCCCGTTCTAGTAACCACTAAAGAACAAATTAAACAGGCTAAGAACTGGATAGAAGGATCTTTTCACGAACTAAAAGATGTATTCAGAGTCTTAACGCTCGAAGAAATCATAGAATATTATGATATCAAACGAAAAGCAAAAGACTTTGAAACAAAACTAGGCCTCATTTAAGACAATGTACAAAATTAATTCACTAAGCATAATGAAAATAGATCTTTTTACAAATTGGCATCATTTATTAACTTGACTTTCTCCAATGGGCACATCAACCAAGCCGAAGAAGTAAATATTACAAATATATTACATTATTTCAATCCTTGTGATGGTCATCATAATTGCTACCTTTTGGTTATTAGATGGTTATTGGACATCCGTTGACATTATTTTCAACCGCCGTAACGATCACACAAAACACCAGTCAAAACATAAACCATTGTATCTACTGAAGTTTGCACTATTTTATGACCACTATGATCCCGACTGCTACTGCCAACATCTCTCAATTGTCTTGACCCCGAAAAACAGCGGAAGATAAAGCTATGGGGTGTTGAATTCCGGCTTTCTGGGTCCCAGAAGCGTCCCAATAAGAGCTCTTATTGGACACTTCATTCAGATTGCTACTGTACTCAAGTTATACTCGAGCGCTTGATATATGAATGAAATTATGTAGCGTAGCATCCAAAAAAATGGAAATAACGGGATGGGCGCCAAAGTTGGCTAGATGCACTTGATCCTTATGCTAATTGACTTATTGGCTGGCTAATTTATTGGAAATCTTTGTGACTTTTTAAAGAATTGTATACTGAGCGGATTATACCTACTCCTAAAAAGCTGGAGTCGGCTCATATCCTTATCAATCGGCCTTAAAATAGCCCTGAAACAAATTGGCGAGATGCCTTCCCACATTAAATAACCCTCTATCGTTAGTATGGCGACCCGCTGACGAAGCATCTAGAGTTACCTGGCCAATAACATAAAGTAAGCAACCGGTTGCCTATTCTCACATGAGATTTCGTAATTCACAAGTAAATTTAATGAATCACTTTTAGATAAATATGACTGCCGCAAACCCAACATCAAAGCAAACTTCTTCAAACGAGCAGCTACGGTTATATGAAATTGTAGGCTACCAATTGATCGATCAAAGCAAAACACCGGCTATCACAACCATAGATATGCCTCTTCTTCCGTTAGGCTTCTCGTAATCACTTCGTAATACAATTTTTCAGCAGCACCTTGTCGAATGTTGCACTTCTCATGCGCCAAAATTATTGGCAAAGGCTCATTCATTCCTGGCAATGTCCAGATGTATCTAATTAATGATAATATCCTATCGAAAACCTCTTTAAGCTCGTTGTCTGTTAATGTAGAAATTGACGCTAGCTCTATTCTATAAATCTTGCTTCTGAGTGTAGGCTTATAGTATGAATGATATATTTTGATACCATTATTTTCATAAAGGGAATATATTTCATATGTTGGATCACTTTTTTCTAAGAAATCTAAGAGGTGTATTGGCTTAGTATAGACTGGATAGCCAAATTGTGATAGTGCTTGATGCAGTATCCCTGATAACAAGTCGATATCGCTGGAGAAGGATGCCAAATCCAATTGCTCACCAAAATTTAATTGAAGGAATTTGATAAATTCATTCCGAATGATTCTTTTTACAAAACCGATAACCGAGATGTTATTGTTAATGCAGAATTTGATTGTCGATGTTCTAAAATTAATATAGCTTGGGTCTTTGAGCAGTGGAGGGTCGACTATGGGTCCGTCGATTAAAATATATGACTCATTATGGCCTATCATTTTTTCACAAAGCCTTCGTAAAGCTTTTGTTTCGCTCCACATCATTATTTCTGAGCTTATTCTTTTGGCCTCTGCTTCATCAACACATTTGATTGTTTCAATTATACCGTCTACATTGACCTCCGGATTTACTGTAAAGCCATTTTTGGCTAAAATCATAGAAACACCGAAAAATGCAAACCATTGTCCTCCGGAACCACTTAATACCTGAAAGCTACCATCGACAGCGCCAACGGCCACTTTCCTTAGGAAATCCATTAAAACTACATTCGGCTTTAACATGATCAATATATCCTTGTCTCGCAGGAAATTAAATAATCTTTCAGACTTTTGCCGCATTTTATTAATTCGACGTATTTCTTTATCACCTATTTCAATCGCCTTATTTACAAGTTCAGTTAATAACTTTGGCTCAGTTTTGTCAAACTCAATCTTTCTGAGAATTCTTTTGATCTCTTCATACGACAATGGCATGCTATATGTTGCTGATAAATTGAATATAAATTTTCATAACATTATAAGGATACCTCTACGCTTATCAGGCCAATAGATGCCAGTTTAAGGATAATTTCACCTAACTCGCGTAGATCAAGAGATGTTTTCTCAATTAAATCTGGTATAATTGTTGCTATGTTGACTTTACTGACGTTGGACGCAAGAAGAGTTTCTAACACAATTAAATCCTGTTCACTTAAAAGTTCATATCTTAAAAACAAGTCCCGGATTTCCTGTCCTAAATTCTTCAATTTGTTCAAGATTTCAACGAATCCTCCTTTTACAAAGCGTTCCTCATTAACTTCATTTAGGTTATTCGGGAAAATGTTACAGATATCTCTGAACCGATTTTCAAAGATACTTAGATATTTTGCTAGTTCTTCCATACTTTCTGAAATGTTAATACTTTTATCAAATACCTTTAACAGCCTACCAATCATTTCTGCCCTTTCATTAAATATATTTTTCGAATTCTCGAAATGGTTCAGGATTATGTCCATTATAGTATTAAGTTCGTTAACATTTCGCTTAAAAAGCTCTATCCCATTTTTACAAATATTTACTAGTTCTGTATCTTCAGTTTCCTTGGTTAGACTCTCAACTTTTCCTAAGAAAGAATGGTACGCATGAATAATTTGTAAATACTTTTCTTTTTCTAAAGACAGTCTATGAGACATCTCTTCATAGCCCTCATAGAATTTCTCTAGCATATTAATAATCTTAGATAATCTATCAATTGATGAGATAAGTTCTGTTTCCAACTGATGAAATTGCATGATTAGTTCGCAGGTATGATCTAAAAATCTCTTTAGCCCTAGTAGCTCATTACGAAATCTTTCTAGCGCTTCTATTAGATTACTCATGTTTATTTCCATTAAATTCTCTTCAACAACTAACGGTTGTGCACCTAGCAATTGTGGGTATTTTACTTCATACAACGATCTATAGGCTTTTAATATTTTGTCTGAGAGTAAAGTCTGGTATTGAGAAAATTCTTTCCTAAAAAGTTCGTGTCCACGTACCTGCTGAAATAGTTCTCTAATAACAGATAGTTTATCATATATCTTATCTCTATTTTCGCTTATCTTAGACGCGATGTTTTGCAATTTTTCATAACACTCATCTAGCATTACTATTTTTATATCAAATACGTAACATTCGCCCTTTAGACTATCGATTAATCCTTCTTCCCTTTTCTGAATTAATTTTGAACTTAATGATGATAAAAGCTTACTTATATCTTCACGATCAAAGGATTCTTTCCTGTTGAGCTCGACAATTTCTCTTTCTAATTCTAGAAGAATTAGCTCTTCTCTAAAAGATATTCTCTCTACTGGGATCCTAAGAAGAGTTGAAAAATGCATTTTCAAGTCTTCAATGATTCTCTTCAAACGTTCAATAGAAGGCACCCTGTTTCTTTTTTCTTGAAACCTTCTAATAAAAGTTCTTAACATGGGATCGATGGTATCTAAGAAATGCCTCGATAATATTTCAAAGAGTATGAATTTTCGTCTCCATATATCGTGAGATGCATATTTTAAATGTTTAAGATTGGAAATTAAATTCTCTAGAGTTCTTATGTATTCTTGAACTTTGATAAAGGATAAATCACGTTGTTTAATGGACACTAAGTATCCAAATCCTATTTCCTGGTAATATCTCTTCTTTTCTGATATCTTCTGTTGCAATCTTTCAAATTCATGTTCTAGATGATCAAACCTGTAAATCCTTAATGTCCCCGTCCGATCTTTAACGATCATTCTACGCTCTTCTAACACATTTATATAAGGAGATAAACTAGCTTTCCCTAAAGTAACAAACATCTTTTTTAAATCATCTTCAGACAACCCGTTCGGATGGTAGTGGAGTATCTGTAATATTCTTTTTTCGACATTTGTTAATTTGATTAATATTCCCTCTTCAGAGATTTCTAAGAAACCATTATCCGATAAGATTTGAGCATATTCGGATAAAGCTCTTGCCGAAGAAATGTCTAATGGATTCAGAGGAAACTCTTTACCAAAAATCCTAAATCTTTCATCAAAATTCCTTAAGAGTTCGTATCTTTCTTCACAAGTTCCATCGGTAACCAAGAGTGTTCTAAAAGCTTTTATTATTTTGTCTTCTGATTTGCCTGCAAAGTATAATGGTGTTAAAGTATAGCCTTCGTCCTTTCCCTTTTCAATCCATTCAATTAGAGTATCTTTAAACTTTAATTCATCCAGAATTTGTGATGCTCGGACTTTCCATCTAGACTCAACGATTTGACAACCTCTCTCTTCAGCAAGAGCTCTCGCGATTATTTGATATAAGTGCCTAGTTTTCAAAACAAAACACATATGAGAAATAAGTCTCTCACTAGTGCTATGCATTTGGAGTGTTGCTCTTATCTCATCTGGGATAAAGTTCCATGTAAAAACTATTAGTAGGGGAATGTGGAATTGTTTTAACAAATCAATCTTCTCTTGAATGTCTATATCTGATCGTTCGCCCCAATTAAGCTTAGAGTAAATATATGCCCTAAAAAGGCTCTCCGGATATTTCAAACTGAAGGCATATACATCCAGCGTGATGGGACCATTACTTTCTATTTTATGTTGAATTTTTAGGTCGGGGCATCCATCACTTATTAAGTAATATACCCCTTTACAGAATTCGTGTTCATATTCAGACGTTCTGCGAAGTACTTCCATTCCAATATTGAATCTGTCTTCGACATTTTTTATGAAATCAAGAAAGAACATTGATGGAGGAGTATAAAACATATTAAGGGCAGCTGGTGATAGCATATAGTAGTCTTCCTTGAAAACTTCAACTTCATTCCGAAGGAATGTATCTATCTCGGTTATAATATTATCTTCGTCTACGGTTTCCTCTAAGGAAGAGGCAAAATAGTCTATGTACTGTCGGAATGCTTCAGGGTTAAACATGGAGAGTTCTCTTAAGTTATCAGATGGGATAAACATCTCTGGTTCGAGTTCAAAATCGACATCGTTAAGACTGTAAAATGTTAAAGCTTTCATTACTTTTAATTCTTGTCGGCTGGCTTCGTCGACTTGTCTCGTAATCCTAACCTTTTTGAAGCGCAGAAAAGGCTGCCGTACATTTCTTACTCTGTTTAGTGATAATCTTATGATGTCCAGATAATTATGGAACAAACCGACATCTTCTAGATTTAGCCTAGACATAATGTAGCTCATGGAAAGTGGTATTGGAGAGGATACTAAAATCTCAAGTAAGCTTCTAGCTAACTTAGGATCCAAATTCTGTCTATGAGCCTCTCTTTGCACTTCTTCAATAACCTTATCTACTATATCTCGCTCTAGTATTTCGATCTCTCCACCGTGAATAGTCATCTTTTCTCCTGACAGACAGGATATGAAATCATGCGGTGTTATTACTTTTATCATATTTTCTTTCTTGCTTAAGGTTTCAGCAGTTGATAAAAGTCTCCTAATAAGTTCGATCATTCCCCTAGGATTTCCTAATGTAATTAGATAAATAGCGTTTAACATACCACTCTCGGTAAACGGCAGAGAGGGTAATTCACCCTCCCAGCAATACCTCAGGCATCCAATAACAAATCGATAAGCATCTTCTCGAGTAATTTTTTCTAATTCAATTACACGTACTCTTTGACCAAAGAGTCTGCCTAGATTCGAAAACGTTGATACTTTTGAGACTAATATTTCATAGGCGGGAGGTGTAATAGCTATTATTAAGTGAACTCTACCGGCATAAGCCCCCTGTCCGCATATAATATCTGGCTGACCATTAATAATGTCAACTAGCCCAGCTATAACAGCTTCTTGAATAGACCTATCTTGATCAACGATATCTTCGAATTCGTCTAAGAATATAAATAACCTAGCCTTAAGAGGTAGCTTATCAAATAGACGCCCTAAACTAATTCTAATAAAATCAATTGTGTTCTGATTTTCTTTCTTATCAGGCAACCGCGTGTTACGTAATCTTGAATCAACATCTACTGTTGAACTGTTAATCAAGTCTCTAATCGCATAAATTAACATGGCAAATAGCCTTATCCCGGGAGACTTTGTATCATGAAATTTTATATGATCCTCCCTTAAAATTGTTATTAACCTACTCGTGTCAATTCTTAACACCACATCTGATTCGATAACCTCCGGTACTCGCAGAAACCCTTCATAAATACTACTTTTTCCTTCACCCCATTCAGACTTTATGAAAAGAACGTTAACCTCTCTTGTATTTCTTGCAACATTAAGAAATGATTGTATTTTTTTGTATGTTTCTACCCTTGGAAGCTTGGCATATTTTTCAAGCTCCACGATGTCCTTTCCAACTAAGGAAGGTAATCTCTTGTATTTTGGAATGTAAACTTCTTTAGTCGACATTTATTGGTATATAATAGTTTCATGTAATACTGATATAAAAGTTTTTAAAGGGATTAAACGAAAATAAAGCTGTTCATTGGCCACTGAGAATTTTTGATACACTAATCCTTCCAATAGTGGGTTTTACATTCCTTTGCGGTATATTTACAACTAATGGAAAGCCTAATTTGTTCATCTGTCCAGCAATTATCGCTCTACCAGTTGCGAGATTCACTAATTTGTCCTCTATAACTCTTGGCAAACCTCCTGCAATTCGTTTGACAAAAGTAACATCGGCTGCAGAAATTCTATGTATGATGTACGTATTCACCATGGATAGGACTACTGGGTCGACGAATGATGGGCGTTGAGATACTAAGCACAAGCTAAGCCCGAACTTTCTTCCCTGAGTCGCTATTTGAGCCAAATTATCCCTAGCCAAGCTATAACCTATAGGGTAGACCTCTAGATTCGGGCAATAGTTCTGGGCTTCCTCTATTACAAGTAATAGGATCCTATCTTTTCCCTCAATTTTATACTTTGTGAATTGTTTCAACAGAAGTTTAGTAATATATGACACAACGAGCTGTTTTAGTTGAAGTGGTACCCCGGGAGCACCGTCTGTTGAGAAGTCAATAATAGCAAGTGTTGGATTATCCCTTTCTGTGATTTTGTCTATGAAATTAGTATCAAATGTCGCATTTCTGGAGTATGATAATAGCTCATATTCTTCGACAACATCTCTTCTGAATTTTTCAATAGCCCTTAGTATCGCTTTATGAGTTTGATCATGTATCAATTTTTGTTCACTAGCCCGAGCTAGTTCTCCTCTCAGCCTAGCAAAGTCATCTTCTTCTAAGAATATCGAAGTCATCATTATACCCTCCTCTTTAAGAGCCTTTAGAGCAGCTTCTAAAGCAGCAATTTGCAACTCATTAAGTGAGCCTCCAGTATAGTATGTAATAATGAGTTCTGCAACCTCCCTCGGCTCAAATGCTTGGTCAATGTCAAATGAAATCGGCTTTATACCTTTGCCCACTGTAAAAAATATACTTGATTTTCTAAAGACAAAACGTATTATCTCCTTCCAACGTCCTATCTTTCGTCCGTTAATGTTAAATTCCCGGTGAAAATCAAGATAATCTCCATTAGCATCAATAATCAATACTGAAAGTGCGGTCTTTATTCCATTAGGGAGTACTATTTCACTTAACTTTTCGAGGAAATATCCTACTGTATAAGACTTGCCGCTACCTGTGACTCCTAAAACTGCCATATGCATGGGTAGCGCATTTAAATCTAGTAAGGCGGAAATATTTTCATATCCCAATAGCCTTCCAAATTCTATAAACACAGCGTCGTCACTACTGGAGAGGACGATATTCATTATTTCGTCTGGGTCATGGATTCTATATACTTCATCTCCCGGAGCTGGTGGCAATGTTACTTCACTAAGCTGCCCTTTCTTTATCTCGCCTAAGAGTTCAAGTTCTGCTATCATATATTTTCTAGATATTTCTGATGGAATTGGCGCAGCCTTTCTTCTAGCTTCAGACCAAGCATCCCCTGCCTGATAGAATTCTGAATAAGGTATGACCTTATCCACTCTAGCTAGAATTCTTTTGTTTCCATGAGAATATTTAATGATGTATAGCTCCCCCTCACTTACTTTACCTTCAGCCTCTTCATAAAGCTGGCAAATTGCTTTTGCGCTCGTGCTTTCGGATAGGATCACCCCAATAGGTTTGTCGTATGACATACAATTAGGGAATACCGTTACTGAGAGATAAATCTTATGGCTGGCATGAGGAGATTACTTTTAGAGAAAGCATCTTATCTTCCTAAGAAGATACTTTTGCGATAGAGGGTGAGAAACCCCATAAAAATCCCACGCAACACGACCTCTCATCTTTACTAAATTAATGATAAATTTCTTCGTTGGAAGTAAAATTATTGGAACACCTGATTTTTTCGAAGCTTTTTCTAACATGATTCTGTGGGTATTGTTACATGTCACTCTGAGTGTAGAAGAGTACGTCCTAACAAAGCCTACTAGCTTCATGTGCATGAATTCTTCTTTTAACCTTTTCAAAAATTCGGCTATTACATTTGAAAGTATTTCAATGCACATATCTGCATAATGTTGTTCATAGGGCTGTTTGTTGCGTTTACACCACCATTCAAAGAGTCCCGGACATTCATACCAATCATTCTCCCAATCATGCCATTCAGTCTTTCGATTATAGTATTCTTCGGGAACTAAGGCAAAAGGCTCGGAAATGGTGATAACATGAATAAGTTTTCTTTTGCCTCTAAGCTTAGCCAATGTTTTGAAAAGTGTACGATAAGTTCGTGAAGCATTGTATGGCTTAACAGCTGAACATGGATAAAACAATAGTAGCAACTTATCTTTTGGGGGAAGATAGTATTTAGAGATGAACAAGTGCCACTTTAAGATTTTTTCATTTGACACCAACGCGTTATAGACTTCTAATGGATTTCTTAATATCAAGTCTTTATCTAGCATAACGTTATGTTCGCTCCTCATTCGATCCTAGAAGAAATGAATAGCTTTAATTTGTATTTTCTGCCAAATTGCAACAGTACTATCACAATATCTCTATTAGTTAAACATAACCTCAGGCTGTCTGTAAAATTTAATACCGGAAGCAAAGCTGAGAGATACCTCATTGGAACACTAAATCTTAAAACTCTAGTATCCCACTTTCTTACTTCCGATGACAGCAATTTTAATGTAGTAAAATTTAAGAAATTCGTTGATGATATTAACCCCCTACTATCTACCTGAAAGCCGATTTCATCACATGCTTGTCCTACAGTTTTGAGAAAAAGTCCAAGTTCGTGTGATCGTATCATGGTATCGAAAATTATTGCGCCGATCGGGATTTGTAGAAATTCAGTATTCTTACTATGATCCTCAACATTACCTCTTATAGTGAGCGTCATCCGTATTGGTTCTCCAAATAGCACTTCTATTCCTGATTTAACGGTTTGCCTGACTTCCTCTATTGAGGCATTTGAACTTAACACTTTCTTTAAAAAATCTAAGTTTATGTTCATGGATAGCCTGCTGGAGATTCTCCACTTAGAAAAGGCTCGTTGAGAAACAAAAGCCTCTCCAACGCATCTGTAATTATCATCAACGCTTACAATTCTCAACCCCTTTTTATCTATCTCTAGTACACAGTTGGAATTTATCGAAGCTAACACTTGTAAAAATTTTTGTAAAATCCTTGTAGTCCAGACGCTTGCTCTTTCAGACATTATTTTCACCTTAACGAATTGGTGCATATTTCACCAAGAGTTTCACATGCCTCCATAGATATTGTAATCCATGTTTGGAATTTGAGAAGATTCTATCCAAATAGTATTCATATACATCAAAACCTGAAGCAAGTAATTTTTTAGCTTTTCTTGCCTCCTCTTTTATTACGAATTCATTATGAATTGCTCTCGCACGCCAATCGGTGTATAGTAGTGCTTGATTTTTTCTACAAACTTCACACCTACATTCTTTCAAGATTTCAAGTTCACGTAATGACAGCTTCTTCCGGCTGAACCTACCAGTCCTATTACAAACATATCTTTCTCCCATGCCTGGTAAAATAATTTTCCCATAAGCAGCTTTTCTCCTATGGCCAGCAGAGTCCGTACTATCAGCTCCCATAAAGTATGCAAAATGAAGCATCAGTGGTGATGAGCCCATCCCCATTATGTGAACCTTAAAATCCGTTTCTCGCTTTATCAATGTAATAGCCTTATGAATATTCGATAACATTTCTGGTGTGGGTTGTCTATCTTTGAAGAAGCCTGTGAAGCTGGTGAAAGAAGGATTAACAATGACTCCTAGAGCAATATATTCGGCATCCACATGCTTATAAATCCAACGAAGATTTTCATTTAACGAAGAATTACTCCAACTATGAAGCGTCGGCATAAGCTTTCCAGAAAGTTTTGTATTATATTGCCAATACAAGATGTTTTCCTTAGTTTTTTCCCAAGAACATTGCATAGTTTTTAAAGTCATTCCAGGCTTTAGAGGATAATCAAGCGGTACCGCTAAATCAGGATTGAGTTTCTCTTGAATGAGAGCCACTCTTTCGCGGGAGAGTTCCAATCCCCGCATCGCTGCCGTGAAAGCACCACTGTCTAATAGTAGTTTCCCTGGTTTGTAGTTTAGTTTCGGCTCTTTAGATTTATGGTTGTAATAGTTAATTACAGAATCTGTCACGTAATCTTTCAAACGATCCTTTTTCAATGGAGTATCTTGTTCACCAATCCATAGTAATGCTTTTGATATGAGGCTCATGACAGCATGTGCTTCTAACCTATACCATATTAAAAATCTTTCTCCAAAGGTCTCTAGGTAGTAACATAATTTTCACCCCATGTATATTGATGAGATAATACTACAACAATACTCATGCAGTATATCCTTCGCTAACTTAGACGTATGTAAATTCTACATTAACTTTTAGTAATTAAAACCTCGAAACTTCCACTCGGTGTATGAACTCAAGATTTTAGTTAAAGTTACCACACATAGTGTTTATTCATGTATAACAGCATCGCGAAAAACAGCGGGTACTGAGTCTACTGAAAGATGCTAAATTCCGGCTCTCTGGATCTCGGAGGCATGTTCGATAAGCGTTCTTATCGGACATCTCACTCAGAATACAACAAGAATACAACATATTATACTCAAAATTGTATTCTAGCAACTTGATATACGAATGAGATTATCTAGTATCCAGAGAGAATGGAAATAATGTAGCTGGGGCGCAGAAGTTAGCTGTACATACCTGATTCTTGCGCCACTCGCCTTATCTCGAAAAATCTTTGTGACTTTCAGAGCCATCATAAACATGGTCTTGATAAAGACATTATATGTTGGCTGATATGCGCTATTCATAGAAAGCTAAGAGTCAATTCTTAACCCCTTAATCGGCCTTAAAATAACTCTAAAATAAATTGGCCGAAATGCCTCACTATACTAGGTCAACATTTAAAACCAGCATGTTATTATTAATATGGCTATCGACAGATATGATCGGGAAGTAGCTAGTTCGTTTGATGTTAAAAGACATCTATTGGCTCCTTTGGATGATTTACACATGCAAATGTTTAGGAAGGGTGCTGAAAAGTTCACGAAGGAAAATTATACAAACGATGTGTAATACGTTTTTCGCATATTATGTCGTGATCTCGGCATAAGAAACTTGATTAGCTAAATCTATTACCAGCTTTAATTTCCTTATCTATTTCCTCCTTATGTCGTCTTACAACTGCTATCATTTTATGAAATCCCGAAGGATGATCACAAACTTCTCTTTCGATTTTTCGATATTCCTAGCTATTTTGTATTCTTAGCTATTTGTATAATTATCGTGAAGAAAATAGCAAAATCAGAATTAGCATGATCCATTGCAAAGCTTATTACCGATAGAAGTGAAAAACAAAAAACAAATTGAGGTGACTACCTTGGTTGAGAAGCTGAAGTATTTGGGAGGCCTAGTTTTAGTTATTTTATTACTTGGTGGTTACATTATTGGTTGACCATATGGTAGGTCTCAAGGAGCGGAAATGGCGCTAAAAATACGTTCGAGAATGGCGTAAGATCCTAGACGGCTAGACCCTGCATACTGGGGCACTTATTCCTACGCAGTTTTCGTTTTTAATAATAGTCAGCTTTCTAATCTTTCGCTTAATCATCTCATCAATTCAACTGAGAACTTCATTTAAGCAATGCCAATATTCTGAACCATTAATACATTGTGAGGTCTAATGTCACTTCGCAGTGGTGTATGTAATCAGTTGATTTTCTTCCAGGATCTTCTTTAATTTATAAACCGCCTCATATACTTCCTTCTCCGTCTTAGCACCAGTACAGACAAGCTTGCCACTAGCGAACATCAGGATCACAACTTTTGGAGAATCCATCCTATAGATTAATCCAGGGAACTGTTCAGGTTCATACATTGTGTTTTCTAGTTTGAGTGCTGCTTGTTCGAGGTTTATGCGTCCGTGTAGGTCTATTGATGCGACGATGTTTTGTATTTCGATTATTGGTTCGTGT
>Ga0105158_1000727_pt1 | contig 13576 bp, 14 predicted proteins | sample LHCtaG_FD_81567 | JGI IMG/M metagenome (GOLD analysis project Ga0105158, IMG submission 81567) | Hot spring microbial communities from Little Hot Creek, USA to study Microbial Dark Matter (Phase II) - LHC4sed_matched | ecosystem: Environmental > Aquatic > Thermal springs > Hot (42-90C) >... | reverse complement strand
GGCTGGTGGAGCTGGTGCCCCTGCCGGAGGGCCCGGCGGCGCCCGGCAGGAACGTCGCGGTGGGCGCCTCCGACGGCGAGGTCGCGTTCCGCATCCACGTCCCCCACCTCTCCGGGGACTTCCAGAAGGCGTGGCGCGACTTCCTCGTCAGCTACGCGAGGGCGCTCAAGGCGAAGCACGGCGACCTGCCGATCGAGGTCGAGGACGTCGAGGGCGAGGACTGGGTCGAGGTCGTCGTGCGAACGCTTTAAACCTTTCCCGTTTTTATTGTTTTCGTTTTCACTCAAAAACACTTCTTCCCTTACCCCCGCTCGCGCCCCTAAAAACGTGCTTAGCCGGCGAATTTATGAACGGCTGAGAGAAGAGGGGGTGTCAATATGAGGTTTCCGAGGTAGCTGGGATGTCGGAGAGGGTTAGCCTGTTGTGCGCTTCGGACATCCACGGTAGGTTGGAGGCGGCGAAGGCTCTGGTCTCCAGCGTTGATCAGAACGTAGTGAAGAGTGTGGACGCAGTCGTGGTAGCAGGCGACATCGGTAACCCGCAGAAGGAGGATGCCTTTTACCTTGTGATCAGAGAACTGGAGAAGCTGGGTAAGCCCGTGCTCTACGTGAGGGGCAACTGGGACGTCAACGCCCCCTCGGGTATAGTGAACGAGGACCCGCTAGTGGCCGAGCTGGAGTCGCTAGGGCCTTTAGAGTTGAAGTGGGTTACGGTAGTGGGTCACGGCAGCTCTTTGAGACCCTACAAAGGGGCTCTGAAACGCCCTGTGGTGCTCGTTACGCATTACCCTCCTTTCAGCATCTTGGATCGAGGTAAGAAGGCGGAGGCCGTTCACCATAGTCCACACACAGGCTTGCCGGAGGTGAACTACTTAGTGGCTTACTACAAGCCGGTAGTGCACGTGTTCGGGCACTGCCACGCGCTGGGCGGAGTGGACGTGAGGCACGGCGGAGTCGTCTACGTGAATGTTGCTAGGCTGGATAGGCTGGGCAGAAAAGGCGAGATCGTAGGGAACTACGCGCTCGTAACGATCGACAGGAACGGTGGCGTGGAGGTCAAGTGGAGGTTCGTGAATGGGGAGTGGAAAAAGTGCTCCCGCTGCGGTAGGAAGGTGCATTTGCCCTCCGAATGGACCATGTGCAGGAGGTGCGCGAGCAGGTTTGAGCTCGGGTTCAGGAAGCTGGATAAAAACCTAGAAAGGGTCTTGGTAACGGTGAGAAGTGCCGACGGGGAGCAGCTCGTAAACGACAACTTCTACGTACCGGTGCACACGCTGCGCGATGAGGATTCGTACAACGACTTTGTCGATTACCTTATAATTAAAAAGCTTAAGGAGGTTGTAGCGAAGGGTGGCGGCAAGCTCCTACCCCTGACGAAGGAGGAGGTCGCGGAGCTCTACTCTGAGGGCTATGAAGGTCGCCTACCGTTCAGCGAGTACCTCTTTTCCTGCAAGGAGGAGGTGGTGGGTGAAAAGGTGTGCTTGCTGATGAAGCTCTACGCGCTCGATAAGAGGGTGAAGGTGCTGTGGAGAGTGAAGCATGGAGAGCGCGCGCTGGTGGAAGCTGAGTACGTGTTAGTGAAGGAGGGGCTCGTTGACGGGGAGTTTCTGGAGGAGCTTCGCGAGCACGGCTTCACGCCGCTAATTTCGTCCGTGAGAAACGCTCAGGAGGTCTCAAGCTCCAGCGATTCTCGAAAGGTCGACGGGGCACAGGGGTTACACGTCTAAGACGCCTTCGTCCGCTATTGTGAAGACAGCTTCCTTTTCCGCATGCTTCGGCGAATCTATAATCCGCGCGATCCTCTTGCCCTCCTTCCCCTTCCTTAGCCAAATTCTGTAAGTGCAGCCGTGGGCTACCACGTTCCCCCCTGCCGGCTTCAGCGGGTTGCCGAAGAAGACATCGGGGGCGGCTAGAACCTGGTTCGTAACCACAACGGCGACGTCGTAGATCGCCGCTAGCCGGGCGAGCTGCATGATGTGCCTGTTCAGCTTCTGCTGCCTGGCTGCCAGGTTCTCGCGGCCGGGGTACTCAGCTCTGAAGTGCGCTATCAGGCTATCCACCAGGACTACCCTCACATTCTCCTCCTCGATTATGCGCTTAGCCTCGTCCACGAGCAGCATTTGGTGATCGCTATTGTACGCTCTAGCGTAAATTATGTTCTCCAGCGCCTCGTCGGGGTCCAAGCCCCTGTACCTCGCCATGCTCACGATCCGCTCGGGCCTGAACGTGCCCTCCGTGTCGATGTAGAGCGCCTTGCCCGCGAGGCCGCCCTTCTCCCTCGGCAGCTGGACCATCACCGCCAGCTGGTGGCAGAGCTGCGTCTTGCCGGCGCCGAACTCACCGATAAGCTCTGTGATCGCTCTGGTCTCGATGCCGCCTTCGAGCAGGTCGTCCAGTGCTTTCACGCCCGTCGAAATGTACGCAATATTCTTCCTCTCCTCGTAATACTCTTTAGCGGTCATGAAGAGCTTCCCGCGCATTAGCACTTTCTGAGCGGCTTGTATGATGCTGAGTGCGCGCTCCTCGGAGCCCAGTATCGCTGCTAACTCGTGAGAGGACGCGAAAGCTACGTCCTTAACTGTGAAGAAGCCGGCCTCCCTAAGCTTCTGAGCAGTAATTCTACCGACGCCCTCCAAGTCTTCCAGGTCGATGTCGAGCTGCGGCTCAATGCCCCCTCTCTCGCGCTCTTCCCGCTCCACATCGGGTAGCATGCCTTCCTCCGCTACCTCTGACGTTGTCTGCTTGCTCGCTCCACTGCTCCTCCTCCTGCTCATGCCCCCGCTACTGTGGCGCCCCCTCTCCTTTTTAAAGGTTGCGTACAGGTATAACGCCGAAAGTGATCTCCGCGCGCTAAGCTGATAATCGCGCGGGTACTGGGAGCTAGATGGTCCGGCTCACGCCCGAAGAAAAGGAAATGCTCTCAGGATCTTTGGGTGAGGGAGTAGCGCTGGCGATAGAGGCGGTAACCAGGGTAGCCGAAGTCCTAGGCGCTCCTAGGTTGGTCAGAATATCGAGTGCCCACATTTCTGGCGTTTCGTACAGGAACCTCGGTGAGGAAGGTGCCGAGTTTCTCGAAGAGCTCGCCGCCAAAGGTGCCAAATTCTCCGTCCCCACGACAGTGAACCCGGCCGGTTTCGATTTGGAAGCTAGCGGCAAGATGGGCGTAAGCGAGGATGAGCGCGAGCTGCAGATGCGCATCATAAGGGCGCTCGCTCTAATGGGCGCTAGGATCACGCTCTGCTGCACACCTTACCTGATCAGCTCACCGAGCTTCGGGGAGCACTTGGCGTGGGCCGAGAGCAACGCTGTGCTTTACGCGAACAGCGTAATAGGGGCTAGGACTAACAGGGAGGGGGCCCCCCTTTCGGTTCTGGAAGCCATCGTCGGCAGAGCTCCCTACGTGGGCCTTCACCTGGACGAAGAGCGGAATCCCACAGTAATCGTTGACGCAAGCGGAGTCAAGAGCTTCGTGGAAAGAACCGGAGCCGTCTCCGCGCTCGGGTACTTGCTGGGAGCTAAAGTGAAGGTGGGGGTCCCCATGCTTGTCAACGCGCCGAGGAATCTCGCCCACCCGAGCAGCCTTAGGCAGTTCTTAGCGGCCGTGGGAGCGGCGAGCTCGATCGGCATGGTGCTCATAGAGGGCGTATCTCCCGAGTTCAGGCGCGTCGAAGGTCTGGAGGAGCTTCGGCTAGAAGAAGGAGAGCTGGAGGAAATCCTCGAGATGTGGAGCGGCGAAGAGTTCGACGCGGTAGCGCTCGGTTGCCCTCACCTGTCTCCCGGCGAGCTCGCGAAGCTGGCGAGCCGCTTGCGAGGGGGCAAGCTTAAGAAGCGGGTCCTGGCGTTCACCTCAAGGTGGGCGGTTTCGCGAGCGGCAGACGCGGTGGCGGCCCTGAGGCGTAGCGGAGTCGAGGTGTACGTGGACACGTGCATGGTTGTCGGAAACCTCTCAGCGCTCGGGATCCGCAAGTGCGCGACTGATTCCGCTAAGGCAGCCTACTACCTGAGCAACCAGGGGTACAAAGTGATCCTAGCTCCCCGCGATCGCCTCCTCGAAATGGTGCTCGAGCGCTCCTAATGCGCTGGCGCTTGGCTTATATGCCTCCTTAGGCATGCTGCTCGATGTGGGGGCTCCAGCGGTTTTCCGAGGGAGGGGGCTTGTGAGCGGGAAGGGGCGCGGCCCTTTGCTGGTGTCGAGCGAGCCCGTGTCCTTCTACGGCGGCGTTGATCCCCTCACGGGCGTGATAGTGGAAAAGGGTCACGAGTTGTACGGGAGGTCCGTTGCAGGGGTCGTGCTGGTTTTCCCTTTCGGGAAGGGTAGCACCGTCGGGTCCTACACGCTGCTCAGGCTAGCGAGGAGGGGTAAAGCCCCCGCTGGCATTGTAAACCTCGTTAGCGAGCCGATCGTAGTCATCGGCTGCATGTTGGGAGGCATCCCTTTGATGGACAAGCCGGATCCTGACCCCTTTGCGTTTAAGCGAGAGTTAAGCGACCAAGAAGCAGAGCTGGTGGTGGAGGGGAGCACGGGTCTGCTAAAGGTGGTTCAGCATGCGGACGCCGAATGCGTGCGAGGAGAAAAGGAGAGCTCTCGAAGCGGTGGCTAGAAGAATCGCTAACTGTGCGCGGTGCCCCTTGCACGCCACGAGGACGCGCGCCGTACCGGGCGAGGGCAACCCCTGCGCTCGCGTAATGCTTGTGGGGGAAGCGCCGGGGTTTAACGAGGATCTTCAAGGGCGGCCGTTCGTGGGGGCTGCCGGGAGCTTGCTCAACGAGATGCTCAAGCTCGCTGGGCTCAGCAGGGAGGAGGTATTCATCACCAACGTCGTGAAGTGCAGGCCACCCAACAATAGGGATCCGGCGGAGGAAGAGGTCGAAGCTTGCAAACCCTATCTTTTCAGGCAGCTGGAGATAATCGAACCGGAGATAGTGGTGTGCTTGGGTAGGCACAGCACCAGGGTGTTCTTCGAATCGGCTGGCTTGAAATTCGAATCGATAATGAAGGTTAGAGGTGCGCCTAAGAACGTGGTCGTAGCCGGCTGCGAGTTCCTCTGCCTGCCTACGCTCCACCCTGCTGCCGCGTTGTACAACCCGCGCCTCCGCGGCCTTCTCGAAGCGGACTTCCGCCTGCTCGCCCGCCTCCTCTCGCGGGGGCAAGGACTCGACAGGTGGTTTTAGTGAGCGTGCGCGTACGGAAGTTGCGGAAACTCATCGAAGCGCTTGACGGTTACAGGATTGGGCGGTACACGAGCCTGAGCAAAGTTGAGCGTTTGATCCTTGAGTTGGGCGTGCAGCTTCCGCACAGCTGGGAAGAGATCAAGAAAGATGTGGAAGCGATACTGGCTCTGCCTACCGCATCCCCCGAGTTCAAGCGCTTAGAGAAGGTGGAGCGGAGGGCATCGCTGCTAGCGAAGCTCAACGTACTCTTGCTGGTCAGCGCACTGCTCCTTTACGCCCTTAGGGCTTGGTACCTGAGCCCCCTTTTCGACGTGGCGGTGCTAACGCTCATTGTGGTTAGCCTAATCGTCACGAACGTGGTTTACTACGTCAGAGCGTACACAGCCGCCAAAATCAGCGCGCTGTACGCCGAGAGGCTGCCCGAGCTTGAGAAGCTGGGACGCAGGCTTAAAGCGGCAGTGGAGCACCTGCTGAGGCAGCTGAGGAAGGAGCTTAGAGCAGCCGGGATCAACCCGCGGAGCTACACGTTAAAACTGTGGTTGCCCGACTACTCGGGCGTCAGAATCGTGAAGAGGCCGGGTCGTTTTTCCGCAAAGTACGAGGTTTGCTTGGCTTGAACCCCGCGAGCACTGCACGCAGAGCCGAGCTGCGCCGGCTTCCACGGAACATTCTTCGCAGACTAGCTTTCCGCACACTGCACAGTAGCCGATGGAAAGCCTGCTCCGGCACACCTGGCAGAGCGTGATTTCGCAAACCTCGCAATGATCCCCTTTCCAGTGATCCTCGCACACGTGCCGACCGCAAAGCTTGCACACGTACATTGCTGGCTTTTCGAGGCATATTTCGCAGAGCTCTTGGTTCGCCCCGTCCCGCTTCGCGGCGAGCTCCATCGAGCTTCTTGTTGCGCGCAGCTTTTTAAATGCCCTTTAGAAGCCGCGCAAGGGGTTTATGCAGCGGGCCGCCCCGGACACGAGGTACTTGGTGCTTGCACTCGTTAAAAGCTACGGTAAGCCGATGGAGAGGCGTATGATTCAAGCCCATGCTTATAAGCTGGCGCAGAAGCTAGGATTGAAACTGAGGTTTTTCGGAGACCAACCGTTTTCGCCGGAACTCGAGCGGGAAATAGAGAACATGGTGGCAGAGGGGCTTCTGAAGCCGCTGTTCCTTGTCGGCCCCTCCTACACTGAGCTGTACAGGGAGTACCTCGTGTTGACGGAGAAAGGCTTGAGGGCGCTGGAGGCCTACCCTCGGGCCTCTGAGCTCGAGAGCTTGGTCGCCGAGCTCCTTTCTCAGGCCAAGAGCGGGGGGCAGGATGCTTAGCGCGGTCGAAGCAACGGTGCTCGTCGACGACTACCTGACGGAGGAAGGCGCCGATGCTGGAGCGCTTCCAGCGCACGGCTTGTGCCTGCTCCTGGAACTCGAGCAACGCACTGGGGAGAAAGCGAAGCTTTTAATCGATGGAGGTCCCTTGCTGGAGCTCCTCGAGCATAACGCGGCCTCCCTCAACGTGAATCTCGGGGACGTTGAGTCGGGCTTCGCAACGGTGTGGTCCTTCCACCATGTTTTAGCCCTGCTGAAGCTCGCTGCGAGGTCGCGGTTTAGGGTCCACCTGCCTCCGCCACCCAGGCAGAGGATCGAAACGTTCAAAGAGCTGGAGGGCTGCAGCGCGGTTGCGGTCCCGCTACCTTCCCCCGCTTACAATGAGAGGGCGCTGCTCCTCAGGCTGGAGAGGGGGCTCGTAGCAGTGGTCGGGTGCTCGGTTTACGGCGTGGACGAAACACTTCGCTGCCTAGCTTTCGCGGAGGAGAAGCTGGGCGCTAAGGTGGAAGCCTTAGTGGGCGGTTTCAACCTCAGCACGTATGACGCTTACGGCTTGAGGTTGCTGGCGAAATTCGCTGAGAGGAGAGGCGCTGAGCTGGTGCCGCTCCATTCTACATCCCTCGAGGCGCGAGAAAAACTCTGCAGGAGATTTGGGGTAGAGGAGATCCCCGGAGTGGGCACGCGGGCGGTATTCGAGTGAAGCGGTTTACCGCGCCAAAAGTACTAAAGGAGGGGGGTTCACAGGCTGGCGTGCGTGTCGAGCTCAAGAAGGAGCTAGGAGCCGGGTTCGCGGCTTTGTCCCTCACTCTCCTGATCGCGGCGCTTGCAGCGGCCACTCCGCTCGAGGACTTCCTCAGCCACTACCCCCTCCCCAGGCTTTATCCGTGGTACGTTTACTGGCGGATAGCTGTGGTCATGCTCATCACATGGATCGCAGCGTCCTCGCTTGCGTCCAAGGAGAGGAGGCTAGCCCGCTGGCTCATGGTAACTAGCGCGCTGGCGTTGGCGTCCTCCCACTACGCCGCTTTGGCCGCCGAAGTGACGGCCGGAGGTGTGAAGATCGAAATGTTCCCTCTGCTCTACAGGGTTGAAGCTAAAGGGGGGAGTGTGCTTAAGCTCGATATAGGCCAAGTGGTGCTGCTGATCACGATCGCTGAGATGGTCCTCATCTCAAGAACTCGTACTGCTTCAAGTGGGAAGCCGAATCCTTCACGCTGACGAAGAGCTTCGCTGCCTCCTCCACGTCCCGGCGGCTCACCTTCTCCGAGCCCCGCTCGCTAGTATTTTAGCGGGGGTGAGGAGCTGGACCGCGTACCTGAGGCTCTTTTCCGCTCCTATCTCGGTGAGCAGCTCGAGCGCCTCCTCCTCGAGCTCGACCTTCTCCTCAGCTGCGCGTATCTTCAGTATCTCCCTGATCTCCTCCTTAGTGTACGGTCTCGTCTCGATTATCAGGATTCTGTCGAGGAGGTCGAGCGGCATGCCGTGCGGAGCCTCGTAGTCGGTCCCTCGTATCTTCGCGAAGCCTCTGTTGCTGGCGAGCACGATGATGGGCGCTAAATCGCTTTCCATCGCTCGCGATAGGAAGCTGAACGCCTCGATGTCCAGCATGTGGACGTCGTCGATGAAGAGGACTCCCGGCAGAAGCTCAGCTCTGCCTTCATCCACCCACTTCTTAACGGTCTCATCCACGCTTCTCCTCACGTCGAGCGGTATTTCCCGCTCCTCCCCGCCACCGAAGAGCAGCGAGAAGAGGCTGCCGCTGCGCGAATGCATGAGGTCCAGGTCGTGGAGCGTCACCGTGTGCACGAACTCCCTCTCCTTGAGGATGGGACCCCTGGGCAGCTCGACGAGCCCCGCAGAGGCGAGGTCATACTTCCGCTCAGCGGCTTGAGTCCTGCCGACTTTGTAAATCCTCCCTGTCTCTTCGTCGATCCAGACAACGTCCCCCTCGCTGACCCCCCTCGCCAGCATTTCCGAAATTATGGCCCCGTCGACCGTGAACGTGCGCTCCTAGCGCGCGCGCTTAGAGACAGCGGGTTAAAAACCGCGCGCTAGGGCTGCCAGTCGGACTCGTCCTGGCAAGTGACAACGATGTCCGTAACCTGAAACCCGTCCCTCACCTTCTTGAAGACCCACTTCCCCTCTCGCGCGAACCACACAGCTACGACCGCGCTGCGCTTCTCGTACTTCTTGAAGGCGTCGAGAAACTTCAGGAGCTTCACCAGCTGTTCAGCCTCAACTCTAACCTTGCTTTTGCTCGTCGCCTTCACCTCGAAAGCCGCCACCTCCCCCGCCACGTTGTCCACCATGAACACGTCCGGCAGCGCGGTCTTCGCCGCTGGGCTCGACCTGCCGCCGCTGACCGGGATTCTGAACACGTAAGCCGCGCGCCTCTCCTCGAGGAGCCTGACCAACCTCCTCTCAGCGTCAAAGCCCCTCCGGCGCCAGCTGGCGGGCATCCTTACCCAGCTCATCCCGCCGCTAGCTTATAGTTTGCGCGCCACCACCATCCCGTCCGCAGCGCGCGCCAGCTAAGATCCCACGTAGCCAAGCGGCGAGCTCGCCAGCCGCTTGCCACGGCGGGTGCGCTCAGGCCGCGCTCCCCCCGCTGGAGCGGGGCTACCTTTTTAAGGTGGAGCGGACAGTTTCACTGGATGATGAGAGTCATGCCTACCGAGCGCGTGACGCCTTCTGGGGTAGCTGATCCCGCGCGCCGCGCCTTAACCCTGTTCTTCCGCGGACGCTAGCCTGTCCAGCTCCTCACTGACCTCCTCTAAGGCATAAAGGATGTCCTCAAGTTCTTCGGCCTTCTCGGGTTTCCCCCTCACGTATTCACGGAGAACATCTATCGCTTCATCGACAAGCTCCAGAGCTCTAGCCAGTGGGTTCCTAGCCCGGTTCACAGGCTGGGATTTCGCGCAAGAGATATCTCGCTTTCGGTCTGCGTTAGCTGCTGGTGATCGGGTGCTCGACGCTGCTGAGCTTAGGCGCTTAACGAGCCGCCTTGTGGAAGTGGGGGAAGCACCTCCCGGCACAAGAGCCGAGTCGGAGCTGGCAGCAGTTCTGGTCGAGGAGTTTGAGCGAGCGGGCTTAGCCGTCGAAGTGCAGAAGTTCAGCTGCGCCAGCTGGCAGGAAGAGAGCGTTGTCTTCAAGGTCGATGGGAAGGCGGTGAGGGCTGTTGCGATGCCCCCCTCGCCGCCTGGCTACGTTGAGGGCGAAATCGTGCACGCAGGATCGGGGCGCGAGATCTCCGCAGAAGGTATTGAGGGGAAGGTCGCGCTAGTCGGTATGACGCCTGAGGACCCCGACTTTGTTGCCGCTCAGTACGCGCGACTCGCAGCTGCCGGTGCCAGCGCAGTCGTGTTCTACGACTTCGCGTCCAAGCTTGTTAGAAGGATCGTGGTCGGAATCTTCGCTAGCTATTCCAATGGCCCGGGGCTGCCCCCGCCGATCCCAGCTCTGGCGATCAGCGGCGAGGACGGTTGTCAGTTGCTGCGCGGGAGGCATTACGCTCAAATCGAGGTCAGGACGAGATACGCGGAGAGCGCGACTTCCGCTAACGTCGTTGCGTACGGTGGAGGGGAAGCGAGCGTGCTGCTCACAGCGCACTACGACAGGTGGTTCACCGGCGCAGCCGACGACGCGGTCGGGGTAGCGTTGCTGCAGCTGCTCCCGAAGCTGCTCAGAGGGCTCCGGAAAATAGCCTACGTGGCTTTCGGGGCTGAGGAGTTCGGCGCGCCCAGCTACTCGGCGTGGTACTGGGCGTGGGGGTCGAGGAAGTTCGTCGAGCAGCTCGAATCCAGCGGCGAGCTGGAAGAGCTGGTCGCGGTGCTCAACATCGACGTGGCGGCGCGTCGCCCCCTCACCGTGAGCGCCAGCGGCCCCGAGCTCCGCGAGGCTGCGAGGGAGCTTCTCGGGGGCTCCTTCACGTACGAGCTCGACTCGCCCTACTTCGACAGCTTCTCCTTCAGCAGCGCTGGGATACCCGCGCTTACAACCCACTCCTTATGGCGCTACGTGGATCTCTACCACACGGACGGCGACGTTCCCGAAGCAGTCGACTGGGAGGCTGCCACGCAAGCGGGCGAAGCCGTGATTCGGTTGGCGCGGGAACTGGTCGAGAGAGGGAGGAGGGCTCTGCGGTACGAGGCTTGGAGGGAAGAGCTCAAGGCGATCTTAGCGCGCGCTGCCGAGTACTTGCCGCCCTCTGCTGAGCTCATTAGGTTGGTGGAAGAGCTGAGCGTGGAGGAAAGCGTCGCGCGCGAGCTGAGGCGGAAAGCGCTAGCGGCGGTGTGCGAGGGCGACCCCCTCGAGCCTGGTCTCCCCTCCTGCAGGGCATTCCCGCAGTTCCTAGTGATCGAGGACCTAGAGGCGATCGACAGGTTCATCGAGGGAGGCGCGGGGCTCACAGAGCTGGCGAAGCTGAAGAGGAGGTGGATCATGGGGAGAGTGCGCGAGCTGCCAGCCGCAGCGGTGGGTTACCTAGTCCCGCTCCTTTCTCGTGCAGGACCAGAAGGTGCTCGCGAGTACTTGAAGCGCGCCCGAGACGCGCTCGCCCTATGGCTCGATCGCGCTTACGCGGAGACGCTGGAGCTGCTGAGGAAGCTTGCTGGAAGGGCACCGCGGCTGGATTAAAAATGGTCGGGCCACCACCGCTCCTTAAAGCCATCCTTCTCAACGACGAACACTCTTAGCCGTTTCTTTCCCGAGTACCGAGCGATCTCGGCTAGGGCTTTCTCCGTGCACCTTCTGCGGCTTAAGCACGCGAGGGAGGCACCCGCCGCGTAGGGATGCCCACCACCGCTTAGTTTCTCTGCGATCTCGGACACGTCGTACTCGGGTGACGAAGAGCCGAGGTACACTCTGAGACCGAAAAGCCCTTGGGGGACGAGTAGTGCCGTCATCTTCGAGCCTTTGCGCTCCATTAGTATGCAGAGGTACCTGTACGAGAGTTTCATCCTCCGCTTGAACACCGCTACGAACACCTCATCAACCGGCAGCTTGGCCGCGAGCTCCTCGGTGGCCCGCCTGACATTTTCGTAGCGTTTAGCGGCCTTCAGCACTAAAGGGTCTCTAAGCGCTTCGTCCAAGGGCTTCGAAGCGAGCAGGTCTATCAGGCGGAGTTTACCACCGTAACCCGAACCCTTAACGGCGTCGTTCAGCAGCAGGGCCTCCCTCGACTCGATCCTAGCCGTGTCGGCCTCGACGGCTAATTGGACGAGTCTGCGAGCCTCCTCGCTCTCTTCGAGCCCTAACGCTTTCATAGCCAGCACAGCCGCAGCCGGCGCCGAGGGATCGTAGAACTCCCGCTCGGCGCAGGGGCTGTTGGAAGCGTGGTGGTCCGCTCTAACCAGCGCCCTACCCGGGCAGGGTAGGTCGGCGACGAAGGACCACCGGACGCGGCGCAGCAGGGGGCTTCTTCTCACGTCGGAAGGCGCTGCGAGTACGACAACCCCTTCGCGGTGCACCATCTTGAACAAGGCAGCGCACACGATGCCGTCTAGATCACTTATATCGCAGAGGGCGAGGGGGCGTTGCGTTAAGTGAGCCTTCAACGCATCGATCGCTCTCCTGAAGGAGTCTGCAACCACGCAGCGGGTGAGGTGGAAGGGACTAAAGGTTTAACGCGGTTTTAGGGGGAGTGGTGCTACCGGCGGACGCCAATGGGGCGCGCAAGACCCTCCGTGCGGGTGGCACAGCCCCATGCCCGCCGGTAGGCCCACCCCTTGCGGAGGTTGAGGCTTGCCCTATTTATGTTTTACACCAATTTAAATTATTTGAAGCATCAAAACACAGGCTGTCCCTTGCCGATGATATTTTAACCGATCGATGAAGGGTTTGCGATCTCTTTAATAGCGCAACTTTAGCCGTTCGAGGAGGTAGGTGGCCAACGCTTCGAGGGCTTTGGAGCGGTGCGATACCGAGCACTTTTCTTCGAGCGTCATTTCGGCGAACGTTTTCGCGTACCCGAGCGGTACGAAAATTGGGTCAAATCCGAAACCCCCCCGCCCCCTCGGTTCTTCGCTTATCACGCCCTCCACCTCCCCCTTGAATACCTGGACCGCTCCCTCGAAGCCGAGGGCAGCTGCGCAGACGAACTTTGCGCGCCGGTCCCTAACCCCGCTCATGAGCTTCAGTACCCCCTCGCAGCCTATGGTTCGGTACACGTACGATGAGTAAGGTCCCGGAAACCCTTTCAAGCTCGCGATGAAGAGCCCGGTATCCTCGACAATGAAGGGTTCAGGAACGCGACCGAGGAGGTGCTCTGCTGCCACCTTCGCTATCTCCTCTAAGCTATCCGACTGCACCTCCAGTTTCTTCGCCTTCACGGGCTTAACGCTGAGACCGAACTTCTCGAGCACAAACTGAATCTCGCGCAGCTTCCCCGGGTTCCCCGAAACCACGTGGACTACTGGCTTCTCAGCGCTCACAGGCACCCCTCGAGCGAAAAATATATTCGTGCCGCGGTCTCCGCACGTGGTCGAGTTAGCGACTTTTAGGCCGCTCCTAAAGGTCGGCTTTGACGAGGTCGCGCTCGACCCAGCTTACACGTACGCGCAGGTAGGGGGCCTGATAAGCCTCGACTACATGGCTAGGATCCTTTTCGCAGCGCAGGGATGTACAGCGCGGGCTTGGGGTAGGTGCCTGCGCGCGGCTCCCTCCGCCGGGGCCACGTACCCGTTGCAAGCTTACGCGATCGTACGCGAAGTCGAGGGCCTCGAACCTGGCCTCTACCGCTACGTGTCCCCAGCCCCGTTCAGTCACAGCCTTGAGCGAACGTCGGATGAGATTTGCGAGGGCGGTGGCGCGTTTGCCCTAGTGCTTGCCGAAGTGCCGGAACGCACTACCAGCGTTTACGGCGAGCGGGGCTACATGTACGTTAGGGAAGAGGTCGGTCACGCAGCGCAGGGCGCGCTTCTCGAGGCGAGCGCGCTCGGGCTGGCGGCTGAGGTGGGGGAAGTACCGCCCAGTTTAGGGCTGCGCGCTGAGGTGAAAGTGGAGGTGGGCAGACGCGGGCTGCGGGGCTTATTGCGCGAGGTTCCCGATGGAACGTTGCCGAGGCCTCCGAAACCCAAGATGTCGCT
>Ga0105158_1000724_pt1 | contig 13604 bp, 13 predicted proteins | sample LHCtaG_FD_81567 | JGI IMG/M metagenome (GOLD analysis project Ga0105158, IMG submission 81567) | Hot spring microbial communities from Little Hot Creek, USA to study Microbial Dark Matter (Phase II) - LHC4sed_matched | ecosystem: Environmental > Aquatic > Thermal springs > Hot (42-90C) >... | reverse complement strand
GTGCGCGCCCAACAAGAATATGAAAACGCCCTAAACTTTTACGAGGCTGGACAAGTGGCAGAGGCTGTTAAACACCTCGGAGCTATGACCCACTACATCGCAGACCTAGCAGTGTTCGGCCACGTCATGGGAAACAAAACAGACTGGGAGGGAGAAAAGCACCATAGCGACTACGAGGAATATGTGGAGCGAAGAACAAACAGTTATCATGCCGAGTTCAACACTTTCCTTCAGTTCGACGGAAGCCTAACCACAATTTCGGCCTATGAAGCGGCTATAACGCTTGCCTATGACACAACCTTCGACGTGGACGGAGACCTAACATGCGTCTGGATGGACAACAACTACGACTGGAATAATCCAGTTTTCAAGAATCGCTGCGGCGAATCCTTGAACTTGGCTGTAAACCTAATTGCGGATGTCTTGCACACTTTCGCCTTGGAAACTCAGCACTCTGTGCCTGTGCCGTTCCACTATCAAGCCGAAGACTATTATTGTGGCCCGGCTTGCCTTCAAATGGTTTTTGACTATTATGGCGAAGATATAGACCAGTACGAGATAGCTGATGCTGCCAGAACCATCGGCGAACCCGTCTATTCGACTTATACGGATGAGCTTCGAAGGGCAGCCCACTTCAGCAACCTAAGCACATCCATGGGCGCCGAACTCGACTATAATATTACGGGGTACACACTGCGAAGCCTAGGGTATGCAGCCTTCGAATCCTTTGGCATGAGCATAGAAGACCTTAAATGCTACTTGGACACTGGAAAGCCCCTAATCCTCCTAATGTGGTACAGTGAACGCCATGTTTGTGGGCATTACCGTGTTTTGGTTGGCTATAACGAGACACATTTCTTCCTCCACGACCCTTGGAACAAGCCCGAATGGGGTGGAAAATATGGCGGACCAGCCATAGCCTTCAACTACACCATGTTTCTAGACTTGTGGAGCTACAGCGATTATTGGGCGCTTTACGTGGAGCCATGGCGCCTTCAAGTGTCAGCCCCCGCTAACATAACAGCCGGAGAACCATTCCAAGTTAATGTGACGGTCACCTATCCAGAACCGCCTCCTGGAACCGTTGAAAACTATACAGCGTCCATGTGCAACGCCACCATAATATTGCCCAGAGCCGTTAGGCTGGCGGAGGGCGAAACAGCCAAAAAAACCCTTGGAACAGGCGTTTTAAAGGCCGGCGAATCCGCCAACGTGAGTTGGACGCTTATAGCAACAACATACCCCATATGGAACAAAATAACCATAATAGCCGAGGGACTTGTCGCCGGACACGTATTTGAACATTATCCAGACTATCCAGCATACGATTATGCGGATAGAATCGGCGGAAAAACAGCCTTCGCTATAGGTCCCGTAGACGAAACTCCGCCCACGATAGGCGTCCCAACCCGCGAACCATCAGGCGACGTTCAGCCAAATCAAAACGTGACAGTTTCAGTAAACGTTAAGGACGCTGAAAGTGGGGTGGAAAACGTCGCATTATCCTTCACCATAGATGATGGTGCCACATGGGAAAACATAACCATGACATTAAACAACTCAACAGGCCTTTACGAGGCGACTATCCGTGGACAAGAGGCTGGCACAACCGTTAGGTTCAAAATCATCGCCTACGACGTGGCTGGAAACGTTGCCGTACTGGACGGCACACAACCCTACTGTGTGTATGTTGTGATTCCAGAATTATCGAGCACGGTTTTACTGTACTTCTGCGCCTCAACAGCCTTAACCGCACTATTATGGTTAAAGGACCACCGCTCCAAACTTCCAAAACAACAGTTTCATTTCTAGAAAAACTTAAATATTCAGACGTAAAAATAACGATTTTCGGGGAGTATTTTTGAAGAAGAAATTCAACCCAAGGATTGAGGTTCTAGAACACGCAACATGCCCAGCTGGAAGCGTAGGCCCCGGTTGTGCACGCAACAGGCCAGGCATAGTTTAGAACTCGCTAGAGCTCCTCCCCCTTTTTCTGTTTAACGTCAATGTTATGGTTTTGATTGTGGAATAAATCATTAAACTAAAGAAGGCTATTTTTATAGCTAGTAGAAGGTAGTCAGCTAGTGTGGATAAGAGCGAGAGGGTGGCTACCGTTTCAAGCAAGGCTAGGCTGAACCATTCTAGAAACCAGTAGAAGAAGTAGGCCGACATGAGTATGCTAACGGTTCCATAGGCTATTAAGGCTATATCCCCCTTAGACCATTTTGTTTCACGGATTCTTCGTAATCGTTTAAATGCCTCTCGCCGTATGTTTGGAGTTTTAAAAACATTAACAGCCAAAAAATATCCGTCTCCCGGTAAAAAGGGGTTTAATATGAATATTGGAGTTATAAAGTTGAGAAGCGCCGTGTATACTAAAAGTTGGTAGGCTATCATGTTTTGTTCAAACGCAATAAGCAACAGTGAGGCAAGGGAGGCAAGCACTATGTTTGTGTACATTCCCGCTATTGCAATTAAAATTCGATGCCTCCGACTTGCAGTGTAAATGTTTGGGATGTTCACAAAAAGCATCGGGAAAACCCCAAGATAAAGCAGCACCCTAATTTCTCGTGGGGGTACGCCAACGTACCACGCAACAATTATATGTCCAAGTTCATGAATAAATGAACTAGCATAGATAATTATGAAGGAAATTAAAAACCCGATGGCGGTTGAGTCTCCGATCAAATAATACGCCTCAAGGGAAAAGATTGTGTAACCAACCTTTGTAATAAAGGTCCCTGTGCCAACAATAATTAAAAGCACACTTAAGAAAAATATAGAGTAGAAAACCTTTTTTGACAATTTTTTCTCAAACAATTGGCCCAAATCTTTGCTTAACAGAATTGTCGAGGTCCTTTGAAACTCGTCGGGGTTTTCTTTTGGAAAGTTCTCGATTAAATTTGCGTCCCTAAAAACTTTAAATATTTGGTCGACGGGCACGTCCAAGTCCATTGTTTGGAGGATGTGTTCATGAATCTCTCCCAGCGAATGTTTTCCGTCAAAAAGATTTATAACCGCCTCAATAACTTCTAACTGGTCTTCTGGAACTTGCACGAAGTCTCCTGTTTTCTCATTTCCAATACAGTATATATTTCCATCCTTTCTGCTAAATAATAGCCACTTTTTACATGGAACAAGTTTAGGTTTAAGCTGACTAGTTTCCTCACCGTTCATTTAACTGCTAGTCCATCCCTTCATTTGGGTATTAGTGTACAGTGAGGGTCATATCCAAATATGTCTCCAGAGTGAGCGTATGCCGCTGCTCTGCATCCGCCCCCACATGTCGGTCTATAAACACAATTTTGACATTTTTCTTTTAAGAAAAGGCTAGGTTCCCTTAGAGCCTTAAATAGGTAGTAGTTTTCCCATATTTCCTTAAGGCTTTTATTTGCGATGGATTCTGCTTTTAAATCCAGCGCCACTTCCATACTGTTGAGGTAAGTGCATGGCACAACGTAACCTTTTGGGTTCACCGCGCACCAGAGCACCCCTCCGGTGCATGCGTGTGTAGGTCTATCTATAATGGGGGGATTGAATGCATCAGAAAAGTCGACGGTTATTATACCCGCTTCCGTCTGTTTTTTCTCCAGAGTTTCCAGTAGCAGCTTGATTTCTTGATTGCTTAACTCTAATTCCTTTTGTTTTTCTCCACGTCCAAGCGGGAGGAACCTCAATATTCGTTGAAATAGAACCCCCATTCTGTCAAGCTCGTCAACTAACAATGGGATTTCGTTAAAATTCAATTTAGTGGCAACCGTGGCAACTCTGACATTCTGGATGCCGGCATTTAACACATTTTTCAAACCTTTCATAGCCCGTCGATGGGCTCCCTTTATCCCCCTTAAAGCATCATGAATTTGAGGGTGCACGCTGTCGATGCTTACTTGCACTGCTACAGTCTCCATTTTCTTAAGCCTTTCCGCCTTTTCTCGTGTTATTAAGGTTCCGTTAGTTGACAGCAAGACGCCTATGTCGTTGTCCACACATCGTTGAATAATATGAAAAATGTCTTTTCGAGTTAGCGGTTCGCCACCGGTGAGGGAAATGCTGAAAACCTTCATTTCAGCCAATTCATCAATAAATCTGAAAATCTGTTCTGTTGTTAACTCTCCGTCAAGCGGGGCACCCGCATTAGCATAGCAATGTTTACAACAAAGATTGCAGCTATATGTGACTTCAAAGCTTACGCTTAAGGGAGCGCTTAAAGTTCGCTCCCGGAAACGTTCAAACCCTGAAATAACTTCCGGCATTTCACCTCCATAGCTCACCCTTTTACGGTCCTGTTTTCTAACGCGGGCCTCAGCTAGCTTTTTCAGGTTGACTGGTCGTTCCACAATTATATGCTGTTTAAAGAGGGTTTCAAGATGTTCTTCAACTATTGTTTTCATCTCGTCTGGGCTTGTCTCATATTCCTTCGACAAAATTTCAACGATGTCCCTTAACGTTTTAGTTCCATCACAGAGTTTTAAAAGCCTATAGCTATCTTCATTTAACTCGTAAATTGCCCCAATAACCTTGTCGCATAATATTGCACCCCATTTTTCTTCTCTGACGATTATCTTTTCTCTAAGCCTTGGTTTTACGTCATCGCACTTCAAACTTAACTTCCCCCACCTCGTCCAATGGTTTTATGACTATGTCCTGTGCAACATAGGAGTAATAGGCACAAGCATAAGGATCTGGGCTAAACAAATCGTGAAACATTTGGTATGCGTTCAGTCTGCAACCCCCTCTACAATAGCTGAAATGTTCACAACAACCACACTTTTGCGTATTTCTCAGATCTATCTCCCTCAATTCATTTAATAGACGTGAATTGTTCCACACATGTTCGATAGATTCCTTCCTAATATTTCCTAAACTAAATCTGTCTGATGATGCGGAAACGCATGGAATAATTGTGCCATCCGCCTTGATGGTAAGGGACCTTGTCCCAATACCGCAATGGCCAAGGCGGCTCTCCGTGACGATTATTTTCTCCATTCCAAAGATCCTTTTCTCCAACACCCTAATTTGGGTTAAGATTTTCCGGTATTCTTCAATGCTTATACCTAACTCCTCAATTTTGCCCTCTGCCCTACCAGCAGAATATAACGGGCCTAAAATGTAGTCGTTTACATCCAAACGTTTTATAAGCTTCAATAATTGGGGGATCTCACCTTTATTGAACTTATTTATACAAACATTCACCGTAACGTGTAACCCCTCATTTTTTAACAATTTGATTGCGTTGATTGTTTTTTTAAATGCCCCCTTTACCCCCCTAAAGGCGTCGTGGGTCCTCTCGCTTGCTCCGTCAAGACTCACTAAAATTCTCAGAACTCCTTGCTGTTTAAGTTTGTGTGCAATCTTTTCATCAACTAATGTACCGTTTGTAAAAAGGGTTACCGACATGGGTTTTTTGCGAGCATACTCTATTACCTTGAATAGATCTTTTCTTAAAAGTGGCTCGCCCCCTGTTAGAACTATGTTTAGGACGTTTAGCTTGGCGCATTCATCCAATATTTTCTTAATTTCCTCGGTCGTTAATTCTCGTTTTAGTTTAACCCCGGAGTCATTGTAGCAGTGTTTGCATTTCAAGTTACAGGCATTGGTTACTTCAATGTAAATGTGTTGAATGGGGTTTGACAGCTTTACTTCCGGATTTATTTTCCTTGGTCTTTTCCGTTTTCTTTCCAGAAACTGAATAATTCCCGCCTTTTCAAGTTGAATTATAAAATTTACGGCGACCTCTCTTACTTCCAAATCATTGGTGTACTCTTGCCTCAAAGCATCAAGTACTTCCCTAACAGTGTGTCTCCCATCGCAGAGTTCTAAAATTTTTAGGGCATCATCATTCAACTTTATATACTTCCCAGTATCGGTAATATAGGCTAGTTTGGCGTTTTGAATTGCTTGTGCTCCAACAACAAGCAGATTATCCGAAACGCATGGAATAAGGCGGTCAGCATCATGATAAAACATTTTACATACACTTAGGCATCAATGGTATTAAAATTTTACCAGAACCTGCATGGCATTTGCCCGCAATATCAATATAGTGCATACTTTAAACAACCCTTGGCCAAACTCAATTTTAAACAGATATTTTTGTTAAAGCTTTATAATTTAGCGCTTTTAATTTAAATAGTCTATAATTCTGCTTTTTAAACGTGAAAATTGCTTAAATTTTAGCTTTTCCACCTATAGAAGCTTGGAGGAACAGCCCTTTGGCAAGTGTCTCCGTGGATGATGTGAGGGATGTCTTGAACCTAAACAGTGGAGACATTCCAGACTCTAAAATTGAGAAGATGATTAAGCGGGCTGAGGTGGCGCTGGAGCTGGAGCTTGGCAAGGAAATCGATTATCAAAACTGCACAGAAGCCGAAAAAGAAGCCATAACGGTTTTAGCCGCCATATACGCCATCTGCTATTTGACTGGTGGTTCTGCTGTTGGCTTAAGCTTCAGCATAGGCGACAAAAACGTTAGCGTGCTTAGTAACGCTCCGCCCTTGAATGTTTTGCAGTCTGAGTTGGAGCGGATTTTGAAAGGCTTAAAACAGCCCTATGTGGGGATGGCTTAAGTTTGGGAACAGTTCCAGAAGCCTATTACACTTTCGTCATGGAATATGCTCCCTACGTTTATGTGGTTCCACCGGGCACGCCGGACCAGCAGTGGGGCAGGGCAGCCTTCGCCGCAGCCTTTGCCATAGAATTTCTCTACGAGGCTTACTATGCCCCACAGTTTGAAAACCGCAAAACGAACATTTACAACAAGATTGTGGGCCTTGCCGACTGGATTTTGACGCAGCAGTGCATGAACACCGCGAAGAAGGCTTATGGAGGCTTCAAATCAACGGAAAACAGCACATACTATTATGCCATAGACGCTTGCAGGGTTATCCCAGCCCTTCTAAAAGCCTACGAACTGACGGGCGACGCCGACTATTTGGAGGCTGCGAAGCTGGCTGGAAGTATTTTCCTCAAAACCATGCAAGACCAGCAGCCCTACGGCGGTTTTGCAAGGGCTGTTGACGATAACGACAATTGGCTTTTGCAGTTGGATGTGGAATGCTTGTATGGGCTTATGGGCTTGCGGATGCTGGCTGAAAAATATGACGTGGCGAACGCAAGCCTATACCAAAACATGATGGGCAAGGCTGTGGGTTTTCTGCGTCAAGGTTTTGAAGGCTTATGGCTTTGGTTTGACCCCGCCGACGGCAAGTGGCATCGGGTAGGCCTAACCGAAAACGAGATTTACGACGACTGTTTCGCCTATGCATTAATTGGCTTGTATGATTATGAGGGTTGGAGCCCTTCATGCCAAAAAGTCTACGGCTTAATCAACAGCGTTCAAGCATCCAATAAACATCCAGCCTATAATCCAACCGTCTGCTGGGCTGGCTACATCGATGTGATTTCGCGTTTTCCAGCTTGCGACTATTATGACGCGGTTACAGCGGGAATTCTTTGGCGAATCCGCAGAAACCATGACAAGCCAAGCTACGCTTTCAGCATGCAAATCATAGACAAACATCAAAGCGACTTCATGTTCTGGGGCGTCAAACAAGCCGACTACAGCCCCGTAGAGGACAAGTGGGCTATGGCAACGGTTTGCTGGTTGGCTAGGCTTTTCCTAAACTATGAGGAACCCATAACACGTTTCACACAAGTGGTTAAGGCTTATGGCGAAACTGTTATGCTTTACCCCGTTGTGGGAGTGGGCGAAAACCTAAGCCATGGAGAAGGCTTGAAAATTCAAGCCATCGCCACCCCAGCCCGTGGAGAAGAGGTTTTGCTGGAACCCGGCTACGTCCTTAACGATTACATAACCCTCTACACTTTCGCACCTTTGAGGCGGCATGACATGGTTAGGCGGAAAGGCGTAGACTACGAGGTTTTGGCTGTTCAACCCTTCGACTGGAAGGGTGAAACCGCCTATTTTCGGGCAAGTTGCAGGAGGCTTGCCGGCTGATGACTGAACCCTTAGACGTTGTGGATGATGTCGTGGAGCTTTTAAAGGCGAACCTTCACGTTGTTAAGGAGGACGGCAGCCTCGCCAACATTAGCGTGAGCCGTGAATGGCTTTCGCAGGAAGCCTTGCAAAACGTGGATGGCCACATAACCGTCGGCTTGGCTGAATGCGTCGACAACAAAATCGAATTGTCGGGCAGGCTTCGCAGACGCGTTTACACTCTTCGCGTAAACGTTTGGAGCCGGGACAGCGGCATCCGCCAGAAAATGGTGGAGGAAGTTATCCGCATTGTGAGGCAGAACCGCAACAATCCAGGCGGAGGCCTAGCCTACCTAGACGTCGTAGGCTTCCGAGATGTTGACCGTTTGGATGTTAAACCCCTCATTTACAGAACCGAGTTCACCCTCAAATCATGGGTATTAGAGGATTTAGGAGCGTGAAAATATATGCCTGAAACCTATGGAGCCCATGAGTGCCGCGTGTATTTTGTGGAGGAATCCATCTATGGACAAACACCCGCCAACCCGACAATGATTGGCGTGAACGCTGAAAACGTGAACGCTGAAGTTGACCCAAGCCTAGTGAAGGTTCGCGGCGTCGGCACTAGAGACCTCGCTGCTTTGAGAAGGGGTTTGCGGAAGCCTGTTTTGAAGGTAAGCCACATACTGCCCAGCGACGCGCCCATAGCCTTCATCCAACACGTGCAGACTTTGAACAGCCTAAGCGTTCAAGTTTTATGGTTTAAGGGCTTGTTTTCCTCAGCCACCGACATTGTCAGCCTCCTCTACAAGGGCATGCGCATCGACAAACTCACAGTGGAGTGCAGCATAGAAGACTTTGTGAAGGCGTCTGTGGAGCTAATGGGGCAGGATGTGGAGGTTGGCACGGGCAAGATTGCAGGCGCCACTTATGCGGACTATGCGGGTGCTGTAGCCTACACTGAAAGCCTTGTCCAGCGGGGTGCAGCCGACGGCTCAAACTTGACGGCTTTGACACGCGTTTCAGATTGGAAGTTCACCATTGAAAACAACCTCAAACCAGTGCCGGTCATTCGCCAGTCCAACGCCCACCTGCTTAAGTATTTGCCAGCCCGCCATCGGGAGTTAACGGGCGAACTAACCTTCGAGTTTGAAGATAAGGGCGAGTTTGAAGACGTCGTAAACGATGTGGAGTTCAGCCTAAAATTCGGCTTAGGCGGCTCCCACAGCGCCCTGTTCAAGTATTGCAAGTGGGAAAACGTGCAGACGCCAGTGCGCATCGAAGACCTCGTCAGCCTAAAAGCCCGCTTTGTGGCGAGGGATGTGGTGATAAGCTGATGCATACAGAAACCGTCGTGGTTGGCGAAGAGTTTGGCAAGGAGTTTGCAGGCAAATACGTTTTTCAAGAGCTTACATGGGCTAAACGCAGCCGCATAATCCAAAAATACACGAAATACCACCCGCTGACTGGCCATGTGGTTTCCAGCGACTATGTGGCCATCCAAGCGGAAACCATTTGGGCCTCGCTGAAGGAACAGCCACCCCACAAGCCCATCACTCTTGAAAGGCTTTTGAGCGAAGACTCGGAGAAGGGCATACCCATAGGCTTGGGGGAACTTTTCAGCCAAATTGTAAACCGACTAAACAACACAAGCCAAGAAGAAGCAGCTTTTTTATCCGGGCAGTCAGAAGGCAGAGGCCAAACCCAACGATTACAGAGTTCCGCCTCTGCAAAGAGTTCGGGTGGACACCTCGCCAACTGGCAAGGCAGCCAGCCAAAACCATCCAACAGTTCATCCTCATCCTCAACGAGCTAGACCGCCAAGCAGAGGAGGAAAAAGCCAAAACAGAGCGTGAAACAAGATGGCGCTTGAAATAAACCTCACTTTGGAAGGAGCCGAAAACCTTCAACAAGCCCTCCAAAGCCTGGACAACACATTACAGCAGAGCATCCAGCAGCAGCTGGAGAGATGGGCTATGGAAGTCCTCGAATTCGCTAGAAGCCTAGCCCCCATTAGGACTGGGAGGCTGCGGGACAGTATTTACGCCAAAACAAGCGGTTGGGTAATCCAAATTGGTGCAGAGGCACCCTACGCCATCTTCGTCGAGTTTGGCACCCGCTACATGCAAGCCCAGCCGTTTCTCTATCCAGCGGTGGAGGAATACATGCCAAGACTAGAGGAAATGCTTCTCGAAGCCCTTGGCCAAGCCGTGAGGGAGGCTGGTTTACCATGAGCTTCCGTGAAATAGCCATAACAGTGCGGGCTGTAAACCGCGCAAGCCACGAGTTTGCCAGAATCCAAACAGACGCCGAAGCCTTATCAACGCGGATAAGAAGCCTAGGCTCCGCCATCGCGGGTTTAGGCGCGGCTGGAACAGCCATCGCCCACATAGCCCACCAGTTCGGCTTGCTGAACGCTGAGCAAACCCGCCTTTTAAGCGGCGTCATGCAGGTCATAACAGCCATCGGCATGTTTATGCGGACAAGCTGGGGCGCCGCCATAGCCCAAAAAGTTTATGCAGCAGCCTGCTGGGTTGCCACAGCAGCCCAAAACGCCTTAAACATAAGCTACGCCACTTTTTTGGCTTTAACCGGCGTGGGGGTGGCTGCCATCATCGCCGCTGCAGCGGCAGTAGCCTACTTCGCCAGCCAAATGAACGCCGCCACCGCCAGCGTCCGCGAATACAACGAGGCCGCTGCTGAAGTGCCAACCCGCACGCGAAGTATTGTACGGGCTGGCGAATTGGAGCTTTATAGGCGGGGTGTGGAGCGTTGAGTGTTGAACCTCCAACCATGGCTTTAGCCTTCGGCGGGTATGGAATTCCCCAAAACGACGTTATAGAATGCCGGGTGCACTTGGGCTGCACGAAAGAGGTCAACAGCTTCGAGCTTACACTGCAGAACTGGGGTGGCAAATACGGTCCAAACGGCGCCATCCCGCTGAGCGTCGGCATGGACGGCAGCATAAGCATAGGCAGAGGCGCCCACTGCCCCCAAATAATCACATGCCGAATTGAAAGCATCCGCTATGAAAGCACAGCCACAGAACATTACGTGCATTTGAGTGGCAGATGTTGGGGTGAACGCCTATTCCGCCGAGTATTCACGGGCGTCTTTGAAAACATGAAGGGCGAAGAGATCGTCAAGCATCTGCTGGACTATTATGTTGGTTTAAGCCACACAAGAAACGGTGTGGAGCTTGTGGAGGCAACGGACACAACTTACACGAGGCTTGAATACGAAAACACGCCGGTCTGGGATGTAATCCGCCACATTGCGGAAACAGCCGACAAACAGGGCGTCATAGGGTTTGACTTCCGGGTAGCTCCAGACGGGCGGTTCGAGTTCTTCCCGAAAAACAGTAAAACCTCGCCCGTCAGCCTCGCCGACTATGTTGAGGAGTACGAGTACTGTAGGGATATTCACGTTGTCCGCAACAGGGTTGCCGTTTATGGTACACAGGTGAAGAGGCTGCCGGGAGACGTGGACGACGACGGCTATACGGAGAGCACGGTGGACTGGAGTTCGAATGGAAACTTGGCTTTGAACAGTGGACACGTGGTTGAAGATGGACAGAGAAAGTACGGTGACAGTTTCAGCGTTGAAGCCAACATCACCAATTCGGCTGCGCTTTGGATGCAGCGCAGCCTCCCATCCCTAAAGTTTGGCGGGGCGGAAGGCTTCAAAACGGTTTCCTGGTGGATGAACCTCTACTATGCGCCGGCCTACTTCAGCGGTTTCAAAGTGCGACTGCAAAGCGACGCGGAAAACTATTTCGAGGCTGACTTGACAAGCCTTGTCTCCGGTTCGGGCTGGAGAAAATACACGCTTGACACTTCTCAGCCCACATGGGTTAGAGCGGGGAATCCAAGCTGGAGCGACATTAAAAGCATAAGGTTCCTGGTGAGCCACACCCAAACGGTTCCAGCCATACAAATGCTCATCGACCACCTGGTTTTTTCCGGGGCAAGGTATTCGGCGGTTCAACATGACACGACCAGCGAGCAGGCTTACGGTTTAAGGGAGCTCGTCGAGGTCAACGAGGAGCTTTACAGCGACAACGAATGTCTTTTAAGGGCCAGGGCTTTGCTGGACTACTACAAGAGTCCAGCTGAACGTTTAACCGTGAAAAGTACCATCGTCGACTATGGAGATACACCCATCCTAGCGGGGGACAGCGTTTACGTGGAGCTGCCAAACTTGGGTGTAAGCGGCTACTTCAGGGTTGAAAGCGCCGAATACCACGTGGACGCTGAAGCCCAAACCTTGAAGTTGACGCTTAAGCTTGGACGGGAAACGCCTCTGCTGGCAGACTACCTTTACACTTTGAAGGCTAAGACCGATGTTTTGAGCCGCCGAAAGGCTTCAGCAAAATAGGGAGTTCACGGGGTGCACTGCATGGCTGGGGGCTTTAAGCGAACAGTTGTTGAAGTTAGGGATGACCTTCACCGGGAAATTCGTAAGCTGGCTTTGCTTAACGATTTGCGCATTTATCAGTTGGCCAACGCCATAATCGAAGAGTTTTTGAGGGATGAGGAGCGAGTTAAAAACCTCATTAAAAGGTTAAAGCTTCAATCCGGCCACATAATCCACTAGCCGCTTCACTTCTTTTTTGGCCGGCTCTTCCAGTGGTAGGGCTGGTTTTCGCGGTTGGCCTGCCGGCAGCCCCAGCATTTGCATGGCTTCTTTTATGGCTGAAAGCTGGTTGTGTTTTTTGACTAGGATTTCGTTGATTTGGGTTATAACCGCCTGAAGCTGAGCTGCTTTTTGGTGATTGCCTTCCAAGTAAGCCTTGTAAAGGCTTTTGCAAAGCTTTGGATAAGCGTTGGCCACGGCTATGACGGCGCCTTTCCCACCCGCCGATAGGGTTGGCAGAACCACGTCGGCTGTTCCCGCCAAAACGGCTATTTGATGGCCTACCAGGCGAATGGTTTCTTTTATGGTGGCCATGTTTCCGCTGCTGTCTTTCACGCCGGCCACCTGCGAGTATTCGTTGGCCAGCTCCGCGATTGTGGAGGGCTCTAAAGCGTAGCCTGTGAACTTTGGCACGCTGTATAGGATTATGGGGATGTCAACCGCCTCCAAAACAGCTTTGTAGTGGCTTATTATTTCGCGGTTTGAAGGCCTGAAATAGTAGGGTGTGACGACCACGGCGGCGTCTACGCCTAGGTCTGCGGCGTCCTTTGTAAGCTTAATGGTTTCCCATGTGCTGGGGGCGCCTGTTCCAGCTAAAACCGCTGTTTTGCCTCCGGCTTCTTCGAGGACGGTGGCTATTATTTTTCGGCGTTCCTCCCATGTCAAGTATGGGGCTTCGCCGTTGCTTCCGCATGGCATAAGCCCATCGACGCCGGCCTCAATCCAGAAGCGGATGCATTTGCGTAAAGCCTCAAGGTTTAGTTCACCTTTTTCGGTGAAAGGCGTAATATGCGGGACGATGATGCCTTCAAACCTTTTTTGGCTTTTCATGTGGGTTTCGCCTCTTTTGGAAATGTGAAGGTTTAAAGAGGTTTTAAGCCTTAATATGTTTGTCTGTTTGGCGGTTTGGCGAATGCGGGGTTGGCGAAAGCTTAAGCCAGAAGAACGGGTGGATTTGGCTGTTAACATGAGCGACGTTTGTATTCGGGTTTGTGCTGAAGGCGTTAGGGCGCAGTATCCAAACATAAGCGAG
>Ga0105158_1000723_pt1 | contig 13624 bp, 12 predicted proteins | sample LHCtaG_FD_81567 | JGI IMG/M metagenome (GOLD analysis project Ga0105158, IMG submission 81567) | Hot spring microbial communities from Little Hot Creek, USA to study Microbial Dark Matter (Phase II) - LHC4sed_matched | ecosystem: Environmental > Aquatic > Thermal springs > Hot (42-90C) >... | reverse complement strand
TCTTATCTTGCAAAATTCCAACGCTCAACAACTCAGATGATTATTACCTATTGTACTATAAATTGTTTGCCAAAAACCGTATATGGCGGTGTTACTAATTTTGAGAAGTCTATATAAGGAGAGTTAGGCCTTGAAAAAAATCATTGAAGTTAGATGGCATGGAAGGGGCGGTCAAGGAGCTTGGACGGCCAGCGAGCTGCTTGCAAGAGCCGCCGTCTACGAGGGTAAATACATTCAATCCTTTCCAGAGTTTGGCCCTGAAAGGATGGGCGCGCCCGTTGCAGCCTTCACCAGAATAAGCACTGAGCCCATTAAAATTCACTGTGCCGTTTACAATCCGGACGTTGTTGTTGTTTTAGACCCAACATTGCTTAAGGCTGTGCCAGTAACGGAGGGACTTGGCGAAAAAGGGAAGCTTATAATTAACTCGAAGGACAGCCCCGCCGAAGTTAAACAGATGCTTAATGGGAATAATATAGAAGTTTGGACTGTTCCAGCCACCGAAATAGCTATAAAAATTTTGGGTTTGCCCATAACAAGCACAGCCATGCTCGGCGCGGTTGCCCGCGCAACTGGGGTGGTCAGCCTAGAAAGCGTAAAGAAGACGGTTAAGGAACGTTTTAGGAGCGACGTAGCCGAGAAAAACTTCGCAGTTATAGAAGAAGCCTACAAGGAGGCGCGTTCCGCATGACATCCCAAGAGAAAGGTTGGAAGGAAATCTCTATAGCGGCGGTGTGTTGGAAGCCGAACACTGAATTCCTAACGGGAGACTGGAAAACCTATAAGCCCATAAGGGATTTGGAAAAATGTACTCGATGCCTATTATGCGTTATTTTCTGTCCAGATGGGGCTATACGCTGGAGGGCGGATAAGGGCGACATAGAATTCGACTACAACTATTGCAAAGGTTGCGGGGTTTGCGCCAACGAGTGCCCCGTCAAGGCGATTGAAATGAAACTTGAATAGAGGAGGCGTTGTTGATGAAAAGTGTTGCTGAACAGAAGGTTTTGGCTTTAAACGGCGATGAAGCTGTTGCCTATGCAGTTAAGCAGTGTGATGTGGATGTTGTGGCTGCCTACCCTATTACGCCACAAACAATTATTGTTGAAAGGTTCAGCGAGTATGTGGCTAACGGCGAGGTTGAAACAGCCTTTGTCTGTACGGAATCTGAGCATAGCGCATTAACAGCGTGTCTTGCAGCGTCGTTAACAGGCGCAAGAACCTTTACAGCTTCAGCTTCTGCGGGTTTAGCCTTAATGCATGAAATGCTCTTCGTGACTTCTGGATGCCGCGCACCGGTGGTTATGGCCATTGCAAACCGTGCCTTGTCCGCGCCCATAAACATTCACGGTGACCAATCTGACACTATGGCCCAGAGGGACAGCGGCTGGATACAGATTTACGCCGAAAACGCCCAAGAAGTTTACGACTCGGTTATACAGGCTTTTCGAATAGCTGAACATCCAGAAGTCCTATTGCCAGCCATGGTTTGCCTTGACGGCTTCCAATTAAGCCATTCTGTGGAAAACGTGAACGTCCTGCCAGATGAAACCGTCAAAAAGTTTGTTGGAATCCGCCAATTTCCAAAGGTGCTCACCCATGAAGGGAAGTATGCACCCCTCAAGCTCGACCCCGAAAATCCCATGACCCTTGGACCACTGGCCTTCCCAAACTACTACTTCGAGTTTAAACGTCAACAAGAGGAAGCCATGAAAAAGGCGCTTGAAGTTATTAGGCAAGTGCACGATGAATACGCCCAGATAAGCGGAAGAAGCTACGGCGACGGGCTTCTCGACCCCTACTTCCTCGAGGACGCTGAAATCGCTACGGTCTGCGTGGGCTCCACAGCTGGCACTGTTAAAACCGTTGTAGATGAGCTAAGAGACAAAGGCGTTAAGGCGGGGCTACTGCGAATACGCGCTTTCAGACCGCTGCCAGTGGAAGGCATTCGAAAAGCATTGGAAAATGTGAAAGCCATAGCCATAATGGACAAGAGCATTAGTTTTGGCGGCCATGGCGGAGCAGTCTTCCACGAGGTTCGTCATACCCTTTATGATTCTGGCAAGCGGCCTTTCGTTGTCAACTACATTTACGGGCTTGGCGGAAGGGACACAAGCCCCATGCAGATACACGCCATCTACAAAGACCTTCAAGAAATAGTTGAAAAAAACCGTGTTGAAACGCCCATACGCTATGTTGGTTTAAGGGAGTAAAGGAGGGATAGGCAAACGCAAAGCGAAGAATGGAAGTTTACGGCAAAAGACATAGCCGAAAAACCAGACCTCTTCATGTCTGGACACAGGGCATGCGCAGGCTGCGCACCGGCAATGGTTATGAGGCTTATTTTGAAGGCTGTTAGAGGACCCACCATAGTGACTATGGCAACGGGATGTATGGAAGTGGTCTCAACCATATACCCCTACACTTCTTGGGCTGTGCCGTGGCTCCATACAGCCTTCGAAAACGCAGCCGCTAACGCCTCGGGCATAGAGACAGCCATCAAAATAATGCGGAAAAAGGGACGCATAAAAGACGAGCATGTAGATGTCATCGCCATAGCTGGAGACGGAGGCACCTACGACATAGGCATCCAAGCCCTCTCCGGCGCTGTTGAAAGGGGCCACGACTTCCTATTCGTGCTCTACGATAATGAAGCGTACATGAATACCGGCATCCAACGAAGCGGAGGCACTCCTCTAGGCGCGTCCACAACTACATCGCCCGCCGGCGAAGTCATTCCAGGCAAGCTTGAACCCAAGAAGCCCATAGCCGACATCATGGTGGCCCATGAAATTCCATACGTAGCTACAGCCGCACCCTATTATTGGCGAGATCTAATAACAAAAGTGCGCAGAGGTCTAGAGGTGGAAGGCCCAGCATTCCTACACGTTTTTGCGCCTTGCCCCCGCGGGTGGCGAAGCGACCCAGCCAAATCCATAGAGCTTTCCCGCCTAGCAGTAGAAACATGCATATTCCCCCTATGGGAATACATAAACGGCGAATACCAACTATCAATACCCAGCAAAGTCATAGCCATGGCACCCCAAAAGAAAAAACCAGTTAAAGAATATTTGGCAGTGCAGGGACGCTTTAGACACTTGTTCACTCCAAAATATGCGAAACTGGTTGACGAAATCCAGCGAATAACAGACCAAAGATGGCAAAAACTCCTCAAAAAATGCGGATTAGCCTAAACATCTCTTTCTCGTTACTCTATTTTCTCCTTTAATGTTGCGAGAAATCTTGCTAAATGGCTATCATAATGATTGTGGGGTCTTTGTTGGAAACCATAACGTGTAATCACTTTCATCAAGCCGATAAAAATTGCATATTTTCATTGGAATAAGAATAACATGCTTATTTTTCTCCGCGACAACCCTCACTTCTGCTTTTGTAATAGCCTTCTCCTCCAAAGTTTTGTTCGGTTTAGCTGTTAAAACCATGTGTTCCATGTCCACGGCATAAAGAATCATAGTCTCAGGTAGTTTCATGCCTTGTGTAACTTTCTCATCTATTTCTATCCTGTATCCGGCAAGTTTTTGCATCGTTATCACGTTAATGATTCGGCGTGCGCCCTTATTAAGATTAATTCCACAATGTCGTTGAGCTTCTTTTCTCTAACCCAAAAACTTGCCCTCATAGGTTGCCCTCCTCGCTTTTGAAAGTGCATGTTAAATAAAAATAGGCTTTCAGGTGTATGCTCATAGTTTTGCAGTTCATAATGGAATTTTAAGAAAGTAGATATCTTATATTCGTCAAGCCCATCTCTTTCATGCCTTAAAATCCATTGTTTTGCAATTTTCTTAGGAATTCTTACTATCACGAAAGGCATTTAAACCATTCCAGCGAAAAGACTTAAGAAGCGTTTTTTAGGAATTTTTCTATTTCTTTTTCTGCGTTGTCTGCCTTGATGAATATGGGAACGTTTTCTATGCCTGTGGCTATGTAGCTGGATAAGAGCCATTCGCCTGGCGCGAATTCTAGGGTTTTCTCCAGTATGCCTTTGTCTATCATGAAGGTGTCGCTTATTAACGCGCGGTCGTATGGGCGGGGCAGTGTTCCTACAAAATATGTGTGCAGTTGCTGTAAGGCGTTGGTGTTTAGGTAGGCTATGCGTTGGGTTGCTATGCAAACGCCTAAACCATATTTGCGGCCTTGGCGTAGAAGCGTCTCTACTTGTTTGCTGCATTTTTTGTCTATGCCTGCTGCGCCTGAGAGTTCCGGGATGAATTCTTGGGCTTCGTCAAAGACTAGGAGGATGTATGGTTTCACTTGGAACATGCGTTTTCTGCGGATGAGCAAATCATACGTTAAAGTTACGACCAGTTCTTTTATGGTTGTTGGGTCTGATATGGAGATGCACACAAGCCTCGTGTCGCCTTCTAGGAGTTCCCTTATTTTTTCAGCCGTAAGCCCGCCTGTCTCCTCTTTCATTTCTTCTTGGCGTTTTCTTATTTGGTCTAGTATGGTGGTTCTTGTTGTTGCCCAAGCGTATAGGGCGCTTTTGTCGTGGACTCTGAACTCCTCCATTGTTTCCACACAGATTTTGTCTACGTATTTGACGAAGTCTTCGTTCACCTCTTGGTTTTCGCTAAGTCCGTGGGTCTCCATGTAATCCAGTATAGCGTCGTGGATTCTGTCAATGGCGTTCAAATAGTGAGGTTTGTCTGCGTTGCCCTTCCTCTGCTCGCTTAACTCGTCTAAAAACTGGGCGTAGGTGGGAATCTTCTGCTTGGGCCTCGTGTAGAAAGCCACTCTGGCCTGCTCCATTATACACTTTAATCCAGCCTTTATGCGTTCATCCATCTCGTATTCGCGGGGCTTGACAACGGAGTTGAAAAACTGTTCTATGGAGTCGATTCTATGTTCGAGGATAACTTTTGCTGGAATAGCCTCGTCCGCAAGCAGGTCTAGGAGGAGGAATATGTATTCGCAGCTTATGTCGAAAACCACAACTTTAACGTCGCTTGTGTGTAATAAAATGCGCCTCAAAATGTTGGACATGAGGTTGCTTTTTCCACCGCCTGTAAAGGCGAAAACCCCAAAATGGTAGCGGACAAGCTTTTCAAAATCCACATATATTGGGATAACGGCGTTGCTTGTCTGAAACATTTTGACAACCCCAAGCCTTGGGTCAAGCCTTGCATCCTCCACCGTTTTAGACGGGTCTACGCCCAGCTTTTCGGTTATTTTCTGGTTATACATGCGGTTTATCATTTCACCGTTTAAAATGTAAACGGGGCTGCCCACCACGGGGTAGGAGAAGCCCTTAACAAACTTGTAGTTGCAGTTCTTATCTATGACCAAGTCGTAGTTTATGGGGATGGCGTCTATCTGAATCATCATGGTTGAACGGTCGTCTGTAAGCCAATCCGCCTCCGACTGCTCGATGATTTCAAACTGCATTGGATAATAGCCATGGTCTGATAGGCCCCTCAAGCCGAAGTGTTCAGGCCAAACGCGGCTTATCTCCATAAGCGTGTAGCGTTCCTCGCCTAGAAGTGCCTGCTTAAAGTTTTTAACGGCTAGGAGCATGCCCTCCTCCAGTAGTCCCATCAAGTCTTTTTGGTATTCCACCTTTATACGGCACTGGTAGCGGGCACTTGTCCCCGCTAGTTTGGATTCTTCCGCTCCGCCGAAGAAGCGGGGCATCACAGCGGCCAGCCTAGCACGGAATTTTCCATTAAAATCTGTGAAGCATAGGCTGTTAAATTTGTTCTCTTCTTGCGGCTTCAATGGCTGTCCGCCTCTCTCTAAACGTGCTCATATAAAATATGAACCTTCTCAATTTATGGTTGTTGAGAATCCACTCGGCAGTGGTGTCCACAACACGTTTAAATTGGCTATAATTCCATTTTGCGATTTTGTCGGCGATGAAAAGCGGCGTGTTGTGACCGAAAGCTTCTGGAATGTTTGAGGGCGCCATAGCCACTAAAATGCTCATGGTTAAGTTTTGAAGCTTGTTGGGCATGTCTTTATCCATGAAGAGGATTACTTCAACAGGTTCTTTTGTGCCGTCGCTAAGCTCGTTCCAAAACTCAACGGTGGTTTCAGGCTTATAGTCATATTCTGGGTAGACGAGGCGGTCTACGAGGAGTACGTTGCTTCGCAGCATCGGATCTGTTTTAGCTTGGCTCAGCTGCACATAGGTTTTTAGGAAAACCCTTTCTAATCCTATCTTGTTTTTTATGGCTCCTGAAATGTAGCCCTTCCTGTTCTGCTTGTCCAAAACCATGGTTCTGAATGCTGAATCATACTCTATAAGGCTCCACGGAGGTGCGATTTTGTCCGCGTTTAAAATGCTTGCCGACTGGAGAATCATGCGATCCGTGTTTGGAAGCTTCTCCAACTCCTCTTGGGAAATTTTCGCCTTTAACAAGTCGTTGTTGCACATTATCGGGATAAGCTGACGCTTAAAATCTCTTGCCGCGGTGTCCTTGGTCAAGCCTATAAGCAGTATACGTCTAATCCAGCACTCTTCCATGAGCATATGGAGGGTGAAAAGCGTCAAGAAAGCTAAGTCGAGGGTTGTAAGCCAATATTCTTTTCCATTCTTCACTATTTTCATGAGGTTGTTGGTTTCAGGGTTTTCCGCGAAAAAGAATCTGTCGCCTATGCTAACGACCAGTTTTTTGATGCGCTCCCATGTTCTCGCATACTTTTGGTTTAAGACGTAAACTTCGCCCCTTTCACTTAAAAAGCCCTTTTTTAAAAGATTCTTTAAGGTGAGTTCAACCCTTTTGGCTCTTTTCTCATCTTTTATGTCAAAGTCTGCCAAAATTTGTTTCCTTGTCAGCGCGCCGTTCCGTTTAAGCAGCTCTATTATGGCGTAGCGGAGGTAGTCTGCCCTTGGAGGGGGCAAGCCTAAACGCTGATTGCATACATACTGTCTGGCAATGGTCAAATCGTTGATGTCTATGGGTTCTCCCTCAACCTCGTAGCCCAATATGTTGCTTTTTACTTTCCACAAAGCCCGCTTCGAAGTGTCGTAGAGGAGGCTTGCCCGCTCGATGGAGAGGCTTCTATCCAAAAGGATTATTCGAACATTCTTTTCCGCATCCACGGCCAGCCTATAAGCCAAATAATACTCAGCGAAGGTCATGATCCAATTGGCAACTGTAGCATTATTGATAATTGACTCTTCTGTGAGCGGTTTTGCAAGGCTCACCTCATTCGGCTGGGAAACCTCAAAAAAGGCTTGGTCCACGTCTGGAATTTCATTCACGTATATGGGCACCACGCTGGATATTCCAGCACCATGGCGAACTGTTCGCACGTCATATTTCACGGTGGGAGGCTTATCCTCGTGGAAGGTTAATGTTCCAGTGGAAGCGTAGGCGCCGCCGAAGAAAACAACAAGGTCAAAAAGGGGCCGCGAATACATAGTTCCATCTATGCCCGCAAAACGTACAGAAGAACTGCCAAAAAATTGAACAGCCGTTTCATAAGCCTCCTTGACATTGAATCCCATTTTAACAAGGTTTGAAAGCAAGTCTTCGTAAAAGCTCTTTAGAGAGGAGAAACGCTGCTCATAGTCCAAAACCTGCATGGAAGCCCCAATCTTAAGCACATTGCACGTCCGCCTAACCGCATCACTTAAAGGAGAAAGCTGCACCAAATTCACCAGCCAAAATTGAGCATTTAACGGGTAAAAATATTTTTGACCTAAAACAGTCAAAAATAAATTAGGAGATTAAATCTTTTAAAACCTCTTTAACGGGTGCCTCAAGAAGTTCTCTAACACGGTTTAAAACGGCAATTCCATTTTTTGTTGTTGTGTAATATTTAATGCGCCGCCTTCCTTTTTCCACCCATTTTCCCTCTATTAGCCCGTTTTCCTCAAGCTCGTAAAGAAGGGGATAAACAACTCCGGGATGGAAACTCCAGCCGGTAAGCCTCCTCAACTCTTTAAATGTGCTGTATCCTGACATGGGTTTCTGGTTCAAAAGCCAGAGGATTATGACTCTGCTGAAGCCTCTAACGGTGGCTTTTACAAGGTCTTTTTCAAGCTCAACCATGGATAAATCTTTCACCGTTAAGCCGTTTTAAACGTAGCTGTAACACTGATATAAGTGCTGTTGTCGAAACGGAAAATTGATATAGCATGATTTTTAAAGTTTTTATGAAGGTCTATGGTTAAAATCGGCGACGCCTTCATCCGAAGTCTCGAAAAGCCAATAATTCTTTGGCTTTTATTCCACAAGCCGAGGCATGGATACGAGCTTATAGCCGAGTTTAAGAGACTTACGGGGAGAACCCTTAAACCAAGCATAGTCTACCCCTTTCTCCATAGGCTTGAAAAAGAGGGGTTTGCAAGCAGCCAATGGACTGTTAAAGGCAAACGTAAGATAAGACACTACGCCCTAACAAAAAACGGTGAAGAGCTCCTAAGAAAAGTGCGGGAAACCTTCACAAAGCCAGTTAAAGAATTTTTGATGGAAATAATCGGTGAAAAGAAAACAGTATAAACACATAATTCACTCGTACCACCTTAAAACAACATCAACAACTTTCCTGGAATAACCCATCCTTTCCAACGTTTTACGCAGTTGGTGCTTGTCCAAACTAACCCCTACGATAATAGGGGCATAATTTGTTCATAATTAATATTCCAAATCCAGATATATCCTAGCGCGGTACAAACTATTTTAGAACAAGAGCCTCCTTAGCTTTCGGCAGTTTTAAAGGTAGTTGCTATTTATAGTTATGAGCGTTAAACACTGGGAATGGGAATTAGTTAAAGAATAAAAAGGGTATTAATGCAAGAACGATAATCAGGTTCCCATGATTATCTCAATTCATTAAGTCATTAAACTTTTTGAATAGAAGTTAATTCCATAATGCTTTTATGTTTTTAAGCACCAATATTATAAGTGCCGAGGGAGAAAGAAGGGTTGCTGTCGAAAATCTACATTAGAGCTTTACTTTTGGCTTTCATAATTATTGGATTACCTTTACCACTTCTCTTGGTAATAAGCCAGGCGGAATACGTCCCTCCGGTTGTTTGGTCAAACAAGAGGGAATATGACCCGTCGGAGACAGCCTATCTTTTTGGTTACGGGTTTAAGCCTTTCACACAGGTCAATTTAACAATTGTTCGGCCAGACTTTGTAGTGGATGTGGTGCAAACATTTACGGACGAGTTTGGATATTTTACATGTCAATATCCTTTAGACGGGATTCATGGAGATTATACTGTAACGGCCACTGATGGAGTAAATATTGCCACTACAACATTTAAAAATGGCTTAAATTTAGTAGCAACTTGGGACAGCCACGATAGCATTTACATCTACGCTAAGGCAAGCGGGCTAAACAGGAATAATTATTATTACATTAAGTATTTTGATCCGGCTGGTGTCGAAAAAAGGCGAAGTCCAACATGCACCGGTGTAAGCTCATTTGAAGACAGCTTGACAATTCTTCCTACTTTTTCAAACATTTTTGGCTATTGGACTGTGAAACTTTATGAGAATGATGTTCTCAAAAGAACAAAAACCGTTTACATCGACAGAATTGTTTGGACAACAGATTCAACATATACAAACCTGAAAACATCGTTTGCCCAGGGCGAAACAGTGTACTTCAAAACAATGGGATTGAAAACGTATAATTATTACCGCTTTAAACTTGAGCTGCCAAATGGGACATGGATTTATGTTGGCAACTGGACTACGGGTGTAACGGAGATGATTGGAAGCTATCCGTTGCCATTAAACGCCCCTCTCGGAACGTGGAAGCTTCACGTGAGAGAAGCATCCGACTCTGCCGGAACTTGTGAACACCATTATGTTGACTGCCGGTTTGAGGTTACAACACCGCCACCACCAAAACAATATTACCTAACAGTTCGAACCGATCCGGCGGGGATCGGAACAATTCCTGGGGAGGGATGGTATAACGCATATACCCTTGTTAATTTAACTGCTCCGGAATATTTCCCTGGGCCTGCTGACAACATTAGGTATCGTTTCAGTTATTGGGATGTAGACGGAATACCACAAGCGTCCGGCGTTAACGAAATCTCCATTTACATGGATGCCAATCACACAGCCACAGCTCACTATGTTATTCAATATTATCTCAGCTTAACAACAGATCCGCCGGGGGTCACAACTCCCGCTGGAGTTGGATGGTACGACGCTGGAACACACGCTTCCATATTTGCCCCAGAGTTTATAGGCATCGTTCCGGAAGCCTCCCGCTACCGTTTTAACGGCTGGACAACGGAGGATATGTCGGAGATAGCTGACCCATCATCAACAAGCACCACGGTGTTTATGGATAAGGCCAAAACCGTTACTGCACATTATGTTACGCAATACAAGGTTAATTTTGACCATACCGGTTTAGACGACACAGCTTTGAATACAGTCTTGACGATTAACGGGTCCCCCAAAACCTATAGCGACTTACCATCCAGCTTCTGGGTTGACGAAGGCAGTGTAATCACATATTCCTACGAGGAAACGGTTTCGAGCACCGTGTCTGGCAAAAGATTTGTGCTTATCAATGTTTCAGGTCCAGCATCGCCCATAACGGTTACCACCAGCATAACGGTTGTTGGCAGTTATAAAGTTCAATATCAAATAACCGTTACAGCCAGCCCAAGCGAAGCGTTGGGTGGAACATTTAAAGTCACATACACTCGGTGTGGAACTACATATCCAAATGTGGAGAAGGTAACGCCTTGGACTGAGTGGGTTGACGCTGACACAACGGTAGCGGTTAGCACTCCACAAGACGTTATCGATGTCTCCCTCGGCACAAGATACAAATTTGACCATTATGACCCCTCAGCCAGCGTCATAATGGATGGAGCTAAAACCATCGCCCTAGTCTACAAGCTACAATACTATTTAGCCGTCTTTTCTTCCTACGGCACCGTTGGCGGACAAGGATGGTATGACAGCGGATCCACCGCCTACGCTACCTTAAACACGGGCGTGGTTGACCACGGAAACGGAACTCGTAGGGTATTCACCAGCTGGGGCGGGGACGCTTCGGGCAACAACTATGCCCAAAGCAACCCAATAACGATGAATAGTCCAAAAACTGCTGTGGCAAACTGGAAGACCCAGTATGCGGTAACCTTCACCCAGACTGGTTCTGAAGTTGCGCCAACAGTCACCTACATGGCTGACACAGACCCGACGGAAACAGTTCCCTTCACAGTTTGGGTTTTAGCCGGCTCACAAATCACATACACTTATCAAGGCATTGTTCCAGACGCGGCCCCAGGCGTACGCTATATTCTTGTCGGTGTTAACCCATCTTCGCCACAAACTGTAAACGCGCCCTTAACGATAAGCGCCTCCTACAAGACCCAATACTACCTAACTGTGCGAACAGACCCGCCGGGCATAACGACGATTCCTGGAGAAGACTGGTATGATTCATCGCAAAGTGTTCAGCTAACCGCTCCAACGGTGTCTGGCTACACATTTCAGTACTGGGATATAGACGGCATTTCTCAAGGCACAGGTGTGGCAATAATAACAGTTGTTATGAATGCCCCTCATACGGCAACAGCCCACTACACACAAGTGGTAACTTATAGACTGAAAGTTGAAGCCACAACAGGCGGCACAACAAATCCTGCACCGGGTACATACACCTATGTGGCGGGCACCCAAGTCCAAGTAACAGCCAATCCAGGCAGCGGCTACATTTTTGACCATTGGGAGCTTAACGGCACAAACGTTGGTACAACCACAGCATACACGGTAACCATGAACGCAAACTATGTTCTAAAAGCCTTCTTTAAGCAAGCCCCGCCATTAGGCGTTTCAATAAGTCCCATGACCGCTACAGTACCATTAGGTCAACAAGTAACCTTCACGTCAACAGTTAGTGGCGGAACACCCCCGTACACATATCGATGGTACTTGAACAACCAGCTGGTAGGGACAGGCACAACAACGTGGACATTCAAGCCAACAGCAGCAGGCACCTACTACATATCACTAGAAGTCACGGATGCCGCAGGTAACACGGCTCAATCAGACCCAGCAATGGTGATGGTTCCCTCGGTTCCCGTTGGGGGATATTCAATATCCCTAACAAAACAAAACCCAGCCCAAACGCCCCAAACAGCCGCCTACACTGCATTATTAATCCTATTTGGAGCCGTAATCACTGTCATAAAGCGCAAAAAGAAATAGAATCAAGCCTTACCTACAACAGGATTCCACACGCGTTTTGTTCCCACGTTTAAAATATAAATTACACCAATGTAATACTTAACTTCAATGACGATGATGGTGTTGTCATCGTCCTTTCGGCCATTTTGAAGCAAAAGACGAACTAATATCTTTGAAGAAGAAGAAATAAACGACGAAGGTGATAAAAGTCGGTGAAGAGTGGCTGAGGTAAGGTAGCCAACACATAGTGTGGAGACTTCTCCCGCAAATTCCTTTTTCTGTTCTTGGCATTGTTTGGCTTGCTTTGTTAGAGGCTTTTCCACCGTTAGTAAACATGTTCAAATACCTTTTTAGTTTATGAATGAATCATTCATAATTTTTAAGATTTTGCGTCTTGTTAGCCATAAGTGCAAGGATATCTAATTACGAGTCAGCATCCTTGGTCACATTATGACTAGATGGGTATTGGTCGACGTGTGTATGTCCTATAGCTGATTATGACTAGTGTGCTTATTATTGTCTATAGGGTTACTATGCGTGTGGCTGTGGCATTTACGCTGTGAACATTTATTTGCGTATGGTCTTGTGTCAAGAAAACTGCACAGAACAAGAACAGCAATATTGTCAATGCACTTGTTAAGTCGATTATCTTCCCTCCCCGTTGAGGCATAGCGGCAGCGTGCTTTGGAATTGTCTTTCTAAATATAAACGCGGTTATGACTAGTATTGTGGCGATTGCGAGGTATGCTTCTGGGCGGATTTGTGGAGCCTGCGGCATGTTTAGTTGTATGCTTATGCGATAGAGTAAACCCACAAGAATAAGGGTTATGATTAGGATTGTTTTTTGTGCGGGAGAGTAGTTTATGGTTCCAGTTTCGGGGAAAAGACGGGTTGCAATGTAGAAGGTTAAGACGCCTTGAATTGTGCCCCACCAGAAGATGTTAACAAATAAAAAGGCTGTCCAGTTTATGCCGAGGGCTTGAGGTTCAACAAATTGGGTTGCGGGCACAAAAAGCGTGAAGGCTGTTCCGAAAAAGAAACCTGCAATGACTATGTTGTAGTCTTTTAGGCGATATTTTGTGATGAAGTCCTCTAGTATCGTGAAGTAGGGGAAGTATACCAAGAAAAGGAATAAAGGCAGTAGGGGGTCGGCAACTAAATTGTTTACGCCACGCATAGAATATTCAAACAGTAGATTGAAACTCACAGCGGCAAACACTATCTTCCAATGACTCAATGTAAACGGCACTACTTCTTTTAAAATCATGTAGACTTAATTTATAAGCAAATGCGAGTAGAGAATTTATAACACACATTCACCTAATTTAAAGTTTTTACTGCGGGGAATATTTGAAGGTAATACGTGTAAAATTGATTGAGCTAATGACACAGTAAGTAATATTGATCTTAAAATTTCAGGACACCTCTCGAATGGATAATTGAGGATGAAAAGGGCATGAGCAAATTCTTAGGATGATTGG
>Ga0105158_1000720_pt1 | contig 13655 bp, 16 predicted proteins | sample LHCtaG_FD_81567 | JGI IMG/M metagenome (GOLD analysis project Ga0105158, IMG submission 81567) | Hot spring microbial communities from Little Hot Creek, USA to study Microbial Dark Matter (Phase II) - LHC4sed_matched | ecosystem: Environmental > Aquatic > Thermal springs > Hot (42-90C) >... | reverse complement strand
TGCAGGGACGGCGGCGGGGACATAGTGGTCATTCAGAACCCGAGAGGGTGGTACGACGACGAGGACATCGTGGAGCACATGCCGCTCTTCGAGAAGTGCGCTGGGATAAAGATCAAGCTGAGCGAGGAGGTCGAAGAAGGCGATTGAGATCCTAGGCCCTTTACGTTGAGTAGTTCACGATGGCTTGTAGGCGACCTCATTAATGCATAATAGGGTTGTAGACGTCTGTCTCTATGGCTACTGTACAAGTGTACAAGGTGCTCGAGCTTGGGCCTCAGGATCTCGAGGGACGTCGAAGTAGTGGGCGACCTGCCGGGGCTGGCGTTGAAGGACGTGGGGCTCCTCGTAGTCGCCGACCTCCACATAGGGTACGAGCAAGCTCTACAGAAGCAGGGCATTTACATACCTCGATCCACTTACGTCAAGACCAAGCAGGCCATAAGCGACATGATCGAGAGGGCTAGGCCGGAGGGCGTAGTGATACTCGGCGACGTGAAGCACGAGTTCGGGATACCCTCGAGCCAGGAGTGGGTCGAGGTCAAGGACTTGCTGAAGTGGCTCCTAGACAGCGGCCTCAAGGTGCACGTCGTCAGGGGCAACCACGACAACTACATAATAGCGATACTGAAGAGGTTCGGGGTCGAGCTCCACCATCCAGTCATGGTCGAGGGCTCCTACGTGATGGTCCACGGGCACGAACCTCTGGAGGAGGTGCCCAAGGGCGCCGAGGTATTGCTCATGGGGCACGAGCACCCGGCGATAGCCGTTCGGGACAGCTTAGGGGTCAAGAGGAAGTTCAAGTGCTTCTTAAAGGGCTCTTGGAGGGACCTCTTAGTAGTGGTGTTGCCGGCCCTCTCGCCCCTAGCCAGCGGCTCGACGATGAACGAGTGCCCTCAGAGCCTCCTCCTGTCCCCGATTCTGAAGGAGTCCGTGGACGTGGACTCCTTCAAACCGATAGTCGTCGAGCCGGGGGCTGGCGTGTACGAGTTCCCGGAGCTGGGCAAGTTGAAGTACTCCTTCGTCTGAGCGAAGGTCTTGGACCGAGTCTGGTCTCAGGCCTCCCACCCCGAGGCCACGCCCATTGCCAAGAGGAGAGTTAAATTGCAGGCCTCGCACGAGCATTTGAAGCTCAGTCGCCACGACAAAGTGGCGCAGGTCGTGGGCGGCCTACCATGGAGACCGTGATACTGAGGGTCGACCCCGAGAGGCCCGACGAGGACAGCCTGAGGTACGCAGCGGACGTCCTGAGGAGGGGCGGGCTGGTGGCCTTCCCCACAGAGACGGTCTACGGCCTGGGGGCCCTGATCTCCAAGAGGGAGGCCGTCAAGAGGATATTCGAGGTCAAGGGGAGGCCCCTCGACAACCCGCTGATAGTCCATGTAAACGGCGTCCAGATGTTCTTAGAGCTAGTGGAGGGCCCGCCAGAGGAGGTAGTGAGGCTCGCTGAGAAGTTCTGGCCAGGCCCCCTGACGATCGTCTGGTGGAAGAAGCCCTTAGTGCCGGACGAGGTGACCGCTGGGCTATCGAAGGTCGCCATAAGGTCGCCTGCCCACCCGGTCGCCATGAAGCTGATAGAGCTTAGCGAAGAGGCCGTCGCGGCGCCGAGCGCCAACAGGTCTGGGAAGCCGTCGCCCACTAGGGCCGAGCACGTGGTGAGCGACCTCCACGGCCTGATAGAGGTCATAATCGACGCTGGCGAGACGATACACGGCCTGGAGTCCACGATAGTCGACCTCACCACGAGCCCGCCGAAGCTCCTGAGGCCCGGGGCATTGCCGGTTGAGGAGGTTGAGAAGGCGCTGGGCGTAAGGGTCGAGATCCCGCACTACGCTAGGGGGCACGGCGAGGCGGAGGTGGCCCTCTCGCCGGGGATGAAGTACAAGCACTACGCCCCCGAGGCGGAGCTCGTGGTCGTGGAGGCGGACGACTACGGCTCTAAGCTCGCAGAAGTGGTGGCGAGGGCGAGGGAGCTCGCTTTAAGAGCGAAGGAGGGTCGCAAGAGGGTCGCCGTGCTGTGCAGCTCCGAGACGCACGGCGAGTACTTGGACTTGGGCGTGGAGGTGCTAGACCTGGGCCCTCGCCGAAATCCGTTTATAGTGGCCAAGAGGCTCTTCGCCGCGCTCAGGGAGCTGGACGCCAAGGGGATCGAGTACGCGGTGGTAGAGGGCTTCGAAGAGAGGGGCCTCGGGCTCGCGATCATGAATAGGCTGAGGAAGGCCTCTGGAGGAGCGATCGTGAGGGTCTAGCAGAGGCGCGGAGGAGGCTCAGGACAACAGTGGTTGTAGCTACTGGCCTGTGGAGGCCCTCTTGAGCAAACTCAGCATCGCCCTCGCGTTGTCCAACATCCAGTGGTCGTTGTTGAAGAAGACGTAGACGCTGCTGGGCCTCAAGGCTAAGATCCTCGAGGCCATCTCTTCGAGCTCCTCATAGCTGTAGTCGTAGGCGTACCAGACCTCGCGGCCGTGCATCCTGAGGTAGAGGGCCTCCCCGCTCTTGACGATCCAAGTGCCTATCGGAGCGTCTATTGAAACTACCGTTATCCCTAGCTCCTCGCAGAGCTCGACGGTCTCCTCACGGAACCACGACTCGTCCCTGAACTCGACGGCTAGCCTAGGGCCCAAGCCCGTCTCCTCGGCGTAGAGCCTCAGCCGCCTCACGTTCTCCTCGGTCCTCTTGAAGTTCGGCGGGAGCTGGAAGAGGTAGAAGTCCACGAGGTCGTCCATGGGTTCGAAGAGCCTCTTGAACTTGGTCCACGTGGACAAGGAGCCCTCCTTCAGCCTCTTTACGTGAGTTATGAGCCTGCTGACCTTAATGGCCCACCTGAGCCTCCTGCCCTTCTTAGCCCAAGAGACCACTTGGCTGGGGAAGGGGAACCTGTAGAACGAGGCGTTGAGCTCGACCGCGTTCAGGCCAGAGCTCCTCTCGTACCAGTCGAAGTTGCCCTCGGCGTTCCAGTCGTAGAGCCAGCCGGACGTGCCGACGTAGATCTCGAGGCCCTTGATCTCGGCTCCCCACAGCTTTAGTTGAAAGCGGGCAGGAAAAGAGTGGCGCTCGCCACGAAAGCGATCTCGAGAGGCCTCGACGGCAGACAGGGCTAGGGCCTCGCTTAGAGCGAGGTGCCCGGTCACAGCCCAGAGCGCTTGATCAAGGATCTCAAGAGCCCAGCTCAAAGTGTCGGGCTCGGCTAACCCACGAATATCGTCCTCGCATACCTCTTGGCAGCGTTGTACTGCCTCCGGTCGCTCGTGAAGAGCGTCGCGCCCTTGTCCTCGGCCAATGCTATGTAAATGGCGTCGTAGACGGTGATCTTCTCCTTCAAAGCTATCTCAAACCCGCGCTCCAAGTAGTCCTCGGCCTTAAATATCGTGAGAGCGCCGGCCAACATCTTCAAGGCCTCGATCTTCTTCTTAGCGTCTCCCTCGCCTATGCGCTCTTGAAGCACCGCCTTCCATACCGAGCTTGAGACCTCGACGATGGAGTAGTAGTCCAACGTCGCCGTGTCGGTCGTCAGCGGTACGGACTCCCACTCTTCTTCCAATAACACGACCTTGGCGAGCGAGGAGGTGTCAACGGCTATCACGTTCGAGCTCCTCGCTTGCTGAGTTGTGGACTTCCATATCATTACTCCCAGTAGACGTCGAACACCATGGTCTTGGCTCTCGGGGGCTTGGCGATGGCGACATACGCGACATCGCACACAACGAGCACGGAGACCTCCCAGAACTCTGCTCTCAAGGACTTAACGGGCGGCCCAATTGTTGCGTCCGGCAATTGATGAACGCCGATCTAGCAGAGCTCGCGACTGAGGACTCGCCTTTTAAGGCGAAGCGCGGAGCTACTACAGTGGCGGTGCGTGAGCATGCTCGATAGAGTGCAAGTCTACTTCGAGGGCGCGCGCAGGTTTTTCGAGGAATCGATTAAGGAGTTCGAAGAGGGCGTCAGAGAGAACGACCCCTACAAGATCAGGGACTCAGCCGAGAAGGCGTGGAACGCCGTGGTGCAGGCGACGAACGCCCTCATCCTGAAGCTCTCTGGGAAGCTCCCCTCCAGCCATTGGGAGCGCAGGAGGATGCTCAGGGAGCTGGAGACGAGGGTCCCAGAGATAGGGAAGTTGATGCTCAGGGACAGGTACGGGGCTAGAGAGAGGCACCTCCACGAAATGGTGTTCTACGAGGGCAACATAGACGTCGAGGACATAAGGTATGAGCTGGAAAAGGTCAGAGCCTATCTAGACGACGTGAGCAGAGCGTTGGGGCTGGCGTAGAGGCCTTCTCCGTCGTCGCACCACACCGTGGAGACAGCTCTTATAAAGCGCATTACCCTCCAAATATTGAAGGCGGTGCTGGGCTCTGCTGGTCAAGGCCGACGTCTCGCTCGTCGGGTCTAAGAGTAGCCTCAGCGGCACGGCATTGGTGGATACGGGGACCTCTGTAACCCTGCTCGATGAGGAGGCCGCCGACAAGATAGGGATGAGGCTGGTCGGCAAACGCATGACGCTAGTGGTAGCAGATGGTCACAAGGTCTCGGGAGAGCTGGCGATGGTCGATAGGCTCGTCATTGACGGCGAGGAACTCCCTGGAGCGCATGTGGTCGTGCTGAGGCTTCCGAGCAAGATCAAGGAGAGGCTAAAGTCCCGTGGGCTTTCAGACTGGTGCGTGGTGGGCCTATCGGCTCTCGGGATATTGGGCCTAGCGGCCAACGTTGCTGAAGGAAGGGTCGAAAAGGTGGGCTCGTTACTGCTCGCCGCAGTCGATGCGTGAAGTTGCCTTCAGATGACTGTATTGAAACATCAAAGACCCGCGTTGCGCGAAGTGCGTCGAGAAAGGCATTGCTCGAAGATGGTCAGGCCTTTGTTAGAGTCCGAGCGACGAGCCTGGATCACACTTAGACCTAGCCCCTAATACGAGGTCTTAGGCCTACCACGATGGACTAGGCCCTTCACGCACTCCTCCATGTTAGCTTATCTGGCCTCATAGATGAAATATCTCTGCATATGCCGACGCGCGCAGGCCTCCTAGAGCGAGCCAGGGAGGAGTTCGCCTTCATCAGGGGCAACTACGCAGTTCTGGTCACCAGCTGGCTGATAATGGACTTCGCCTCGGAGGTGCCAGCCACGTACTACGCCCTCTACGTCATTGGCTTGGGCGCGAGCGAGACCGTCGTCGGGCTCATAGGCCTCTGCCACTCCCTCGCGCTTGCCTCGATGCAGTTCCCCGGGGGCTACATAGCCGACAAGTTCGGGAGGAAGCAGATCATATGCACCATGACCTTCGGGATGGCCCTGAGCTACGCGCTCTTCGCCCTAGCCCCCTCTTGGCACTTTATCCTCTTGGGCAGCGTGCTCGCGGCCATATTCAACTCCACTTACCAACCAGCCCTCATGGCCATGATGGCCGACTCGCTACCCCCTGAGAAGAGGGGGATCGGCTTCAGCATCGTCACGCTCATAAGCACGGCCTCCACCACCCCAGGGCCGATAGTCGCGGCCTTTCTGTGTAGTGCCTTCGGCTTGATGCCCGGCATGAGGGCCGCCTATGCAATGGTGGTCCTCCTCTTCTTAGTAGCGGCGATTCTGAGGGTCTTGTACTTAAAGGAGACGCTCGTGAGGTTTGAAGTGCACAAGGGGTTCAGTGCGACCGAGCTGTTGAAGAGCTACCCAGTCGCCCTCAAGGAGAGCCTTGTAGCGTTTAGGAGACTCCCGAGATCCCTCTCATTCTTGGCCTTGGTCGTAGCGATGAGCAGCTTCGGCTTCTTCGCCGTGTACCCCTTCCTGCCCGTCTACGCGGTAAAGGTGCTCTCCGTAGACGAGGTGCTCTGGGGCCTGATGCTGACGACGGTACCCATAACCACAGTCGCTTCCTCGATACCCGCTGGAAAGCTGATAGACAAGATCGGGAGGAAGCGGCCCATGCTGATCGCCGCCGCCTCCTTCGCCCTCTCGGCATACCTCTTCGTGCTCGGGGGGCCGCCCCTCTTGATCTCGTCCCTCGCCCTCATAGGGATCGGGAGCGTGATGTCGCAGGCGAGTTTTAGCTCTCTGATGGCGGACCTCACGCCCATGAGCGATAGAGGGAAGGTTAATGCCTCCTTCAACTTCATTACCTCGATAGCCGTGGCGCTCGGGAGCTTCACAGGCGGCTTCCTGTACGAGCACGCTTCTCCTAAGTCGCCCTTCCACCTAGCGATCCTTTTGGGGATCACGTCTATGCTGATAATAGCGCTCTTCATAGAGGAGCCGAGGACGAGGGAGAAGTGATCAAAGGTCCTTGATCGTCTGGGCGACTGCCACGCGAGCCCCTCCGCGCAGGACCTTAGGCCATCTGTCGCCCTTTGAGCGCTCTTTGAGGGCGGAGCGACTTCAAGAGTCTCGCTACCCTGGCGACGGAGCTCAAGGCCGAGATGAGCCTGTCGAGCTCTTCGTTATACAGCTCCAAGAGCTCCTCCTTCAAGTCGTCGGGAAGGCCGCTCCTCTCAAGCGCCTTCTTCATTCCCGAGGCGTAGGCCCTCTTCAAGAAGAAGAGCCTCACTCGCAACTTGAAGCTGAAGGCCGATAGCGAGAGAAAGGCCCTCATAGCAAGGACGAGGGCCACGAGCGTGAGCCTAAGAGCCAAGGCCTAGCCCTCTCGCACGAGCCCCACGTAGATTCTATTGCCTGATCGCCTCAGGCCCACCAAGCCCTTCGAGTGTAGCCACCTGACCTTCTCGGCCACGACCCTCCTCGACGCCTTGCCCCTGAGGGCCTTGACCCTCTTCGTGAGCTCAGATATAGTCACCTCTCCTTCAGCCGCCGCGAGGGCCTCCACTATCGCCCTCGCCACCTCGCCCTCGGCCTCGACCTTCGGGATTAACTTCAAGACCGCTGATGCAACCTCTAGGGCCCTGAGCGCCGGCATTGAGAAGGCGAGCATGAGCCTGCCGGCCAAAGAAATTGGAGGGACTTGTGGGTCGACTCCTCGAAGTAGGCGCTCAAGCTCCTCGATCCTCTTCAACAACATAGTCAACAGGTCTTCGATTCTGCGTAGCCGCTCCTCAATCAAGAGCGCCACCTGTAGCGTCGAGGCCCTGGGAGCGGAGCTCTCTGGGCTTGCCCATTGCGCCCACGAGCTTCTCGAGGAGGCTCGCTATTTTGACCCTCTCCTCCAAGTACTTCTTCACCATGTCCCTCACGACGTCGTCGGGGAGACCACCTTCCTTGAGCTTCCTGTAGAAGGCGGCGACCTCCTCACCGACTTTGTCCCCGCGCATCGCGTCGAGGATCACGTTTATCAAGTCGCCTATCGGCCTCTTTATGTCCTCGAGGAACTTCGAGATCGCGCTCAATATCTCGCGGAGCTCCTCGGCCTCCATCCTCTTCTCCAAGTCCCTCACCAAGAATAGCTTCTTTGAACGACTAGTTAACGGTTTAGCGTAACCTATGCTCAGACAGTGAGCAGTCCACGTAATTGGCACGAGGCTAGACCCCTCCATCACCGTCGGAGCCGTGAGTAAAACGAGTAGCGGCCCCGCGTCAGGAGCGCTCGACGCCGCTGTCGAGCCTAGTTCTTGGGCGGGCTAAGTATCACCCTAGCGTCTACGGCCTTGGCTTCGTGCTTAGAGGCTATTATGGGGTTTAGGTCCAGCTGGCCTATCTCCTCGTTCTCGACCATCATCTTCGACGCGCCGACGATTATCTTGACCAAGGCCTTTAGGTCGACGGCCTCCGACCCCCTGTAGCCCTGAAGCACCTTGAAGCCCCTTATCTCCCTAATCATCTCCTCGGCCTCCTCCTCGCTAACTGGCGCGACTCTGAAGCTCACGTCCCTCAAGACCTCTATGAATACGCCTCCTAAGCCGAACATGACGGCCGGCCCGAACTCGGGATCCCTCAGCCCTCCCACAGCCACTTCGACGCCCTTGGAGACCATCTCCTCGACTAATACGCCCCTTATCGTCGCCCTTGGGTTGAACTTCAAGGCGTTGCTCACGACCCTCTCGTAGGCTACCTCGAGCCCCCTCTCATCGCCCACGCCCACGACCACGCAGCCTGCGTCGCTCTTGTGCGCTATGTCCTCTGACACTATCTTGACTACGACGGGGAAGCCTATCTCTTGGGCGGCCTTAATCGCCTCACTCAAGCTCTTGGTGAGCCTCGACTTGGGCACCGGAATTCCATACTGAGAACAAAGCTCCTTGGCCTCTGGCTCGAGTAGCACGGTCCTGCCCTCTTTCAGGGCCTTACCTATTATCGGGTTCAAGGCAAGTCGAGGGCCTCAGCGGCAAGCCACTTATATCAAGCTTTCGCTTTCAGACCTTGAGAAGCCCAAGAGCAACGCTTAAATCGTCGAGCCCGACGCTCTTGCTCGCTCGGCTTTAGCGTGATGCACGGTGAGGCCTCGAGGAATATGATTGAGAAGATGAGGCCGCTCTTCTATCCGAGATCCGTAGCGGTGATAGGGGCCTCCGACAATCCCAACAGGCTCGGATACTTCTACTTGAGGGGCATCATAGACTTCGGCTATAAGGGAGCCGTCTACCCGGTCAACCCGAGGCTGGCGGGCAAGGAGGTCTTGGGGTTGAAGTGTTATGGGAGCGTGCTGGACATACCTGACGAGGTCGACCTAGTCTTCATAGCCGTCAGCGCCCGCATGGTTCCGACCGTCTTGAGGGAGTGCGGCAAGAAGGGGGTTAAGGCCGCCATAATCTTCGCGGGAGGCTTCTCTGAGACTGGCGATGAGGGCAGGAAGATGGAGGACGAGATTCGAGCCATAGCAAGAGAGACGGAGATGATAATCTTGGGCCCCAATTGCCTTGGGGTAGCTAATCTCCACGCCGATTTGAGCACCCTCGGCCTCGGGGCGTCGAAGCTGAGACCTCCAAGGCCGGGCAAGATCTCCCTCATAGCCCATAGCGGGACGCTCTCCGTGGGCTTCCTCTTCCTATCGGCCGTGAGGGGCTTCTATCCCAGCAAGATAGTGAGCACGGGCAACGAAGCCGTCACGACCCTCACTGAGGTCTTAGAATACCTCATCGAAGACCCGGACACAAGGGTGATAGCGATGTACATAGAGTCCGTCAGGAACGGCAGGAAGTTCATAGAGCTGTGCAAGTCCACTACTAAGCCACTTGTCGCGCTCAAGGCTGGCAAGACGGAGGCGGGCAAGACCGCTGCGAGGTCGCACACAGCCGCTCTAGCTGGATCCGCCGAGGTCTGGAACGCTGTCTGCAAGCAGGCGGGCATAATTCAAGCCGAGAGCTTTGAGGAGCTCTACGAGCTCTCCATGGCCCTGGTGAGCCCCCTGAGGCCCAAGGGCAATGGAGTGGGCATAGTCTCGGTCTTAGGAGGGCCCTCGGTGATAGCTTCAGACGCTTGCGAGAAGCAGGGGCTTAGGGTCCCTAAGCTGACGGAGGGGAGCGTAAGGAGGCTTAGAGAAATCTTACCACCGATAGCCTCGGTCACGAACCCCGTGGACGCGACTGGCTCAGCTATAGAGGACATAAACATGTTTGAGGAGGCGCTCGAAGTGGTGTGTCAAGACCCCAACATAGACATGGTCATTACGATGCCGCCGGTTGTACACGCACCCTCACTCATAAGCATCTCAAAGGCCGTGGTCGATATCAGTAGGCAGTACGAGAAGCCCATAGTCATGGTCTGGGCGTTGCCCTTTGGCGTCAAGATACAGGAGTTTGAGGCGGCCATCCAAATCCTAAGCGAAGGAGAGGTGCCTCACTGCTACATGCCTGAGAACGCCGCTAAAATGCTCTCCGCCCTCCTTGCTCAAGCCATGTTTGAGAGGAAGAAGGCTAGAGGCTCTTAGCAGTTGTGTCGAGGGCCCTCCTTATTTGCTGGACGAGCACCGGTGGCAGGCCCTTGACGTCCACGTCCATGAAGCCCCTTATTATTATCGAGGTCGCCTCCTCTTCGCTGAAGCCCCTCGCCATTAAGTAGTATACCTCCTCTTCAGCTATCTTCCCCACGGCGGCTTCGTGCGACAGCTCCACGTTCCTCGCCCTGGCCTCAAGCTCTGGTATCGCCACCACGACCGACGTTGGGGAGAGCATTATGCCCCTGCACTCCAAGTGGCCCTTGACGCCGTCGCTCTCACCGACCACGAGCCCCCTAGCCGCAACGAAGGCCTCGTCCTTGGCCACGACCCTCGAGATCACCTCCGACCTAGCGCCCTCGGCCCTCAAGTAGGTAGCCCCGCCCACGTCAAAGTAGGACTTTCCGAAGGCGGCTATTATCGAGGCGAGGTAGCACCTGGAGTCCCCGCCCTCTAAGTAGACCCTAGGCATCATCTGGAGCGTCCTTACTGGGTTTAAGTTCACGTAGATCGACGTGAAAGTAGCGCCGTCCTCCAATATCACTCCGGTCCTAGGCCTTACGTCAACGCCCTCCGCCCAGCCGTGGATCATGGTGAAGGTGAGCTTGCCACCCTTCTTGACGTAGAACTCAGACACTCCTACGTGAAGCCCCTCTGCAGCCCTCGGGGTCGCGCAACCAGTTACCACATGAAGCTCAGCGCTGTCCTCGACTATTATTATGTTGTGGACGTTCTGAGCAACTCTCGGGGTCCTCAGGAATAAGCACGCTTGTACCGGAAAGTCTACCTTAACCCCCTCCTTGGCCCTTATGAAGTAGCCCTCGGTCCTCTTGACCTCGGCCAATGCCGTGAACTTATCGGCGTCCACGCTCAGCGCCTTCCAGTAGTAGTCGGCGAGCCATTCATGGGTTTCGAGGGCCTTGCTTATGCTCATGACCTCCACTCCTCCAACCGTAGCCTTCTCGATCATCGCGAAGTGGTCGAGCTGTAAGTAAGTGCCGACCCTCTGCCTCTCGCTGAGGTCGATGCCTACAAGTTCGGCCCTCTCGACTAAGTCTCCCACGAACCAGTCCTTGGGCTTCTCTGCCTCGTACTTGTACTTGGACAGGTCTAAGTCCGGGCCGAGGGCTGGCGGCTTGGACAAGGCCTCCTCGGCTTTTTTCCTCAATTGCTCTACCCTAGCTCTCGCCCCTGAAGACATTCAGCGCACCTCTCAAACCCGTGCTCCATTATCTGCTTGAGTATCTCGTTGGGCTTCCCAGAACAAGCTATCTTACCGTTGAGGAGCACGTGAGCTCTATCGGCCTTCACGTAATTCAGGATGTACCCTAAGTGAGTCACCAACAGCGCGGCCTTAGTCCTCATGCTCGGCCTCAAGTTGAGCTCGCAGAGCTCGTTTATCGCGTTCGCTACGACCGCCAAGTTCTCTACGTCGACCCCGGAGTCCGGCTCGTCAAGCAACAACAGCTCCGGCGATTGTACTAGCAACTGGAGTACCTCAGACCTCTTGAGCTCTCCGCCCGAGAAGCCTACGTTGACCTCTCGGGTGAGATGGTCCCTCATCTTAACCAAGTCAGCGACCTTCTCCACGTCCGCCTTCCTTCCCAACTTGCTTGCCATTTTCTCTAAGAGCTCTCCCAACCTCACTCCCCTGATCTTCGGGGGGTGTTGGAAGGCAACCCCCATGCCCATCTTGATCCTCTCGTGAGTTGGCAAGTTCGTTATGTCCACGCCCTTGAACAATATCCTCCCCTTAACGACCTTGACCGCAGGGTTCCCTATTATCGCGTTTATGAGCGTGGTCTTGCCAGAGCCGTTGGGCCCGAAAAGCACGTGGACCTCTCCAGCGTTTACGTTGAGGTTTATGCCCCTAAGTATCTCCTTTCCGCCTACCTCTGCGTGTAAGTCCACGATCTCAAGCAACGGCATGAAGAGCATCCCCTCTCAACCGAGTCTCGGGCCGCCTTAAATAGCGTTGCGCCCTTGTTTAGCCGCCTCTAAAAAGCGTAAACTCGATAGTCCTTTATCGCTACTGGAGGGACGTAAGCGACAACGTAGACCCTGTCGCTTGCTTTGTACACCTTAATCCCCTCCCGCCTGAGTTCGTCGGCGTCAACCTCGAGCACAGCGACCTCTCTGCCCTTCCTCATAGCGACCTCTACGGCGTCTTGGATCGAGGCCGTCAAGTGGACCGTGGCCCTGTTCATGGGCTTTATGCCCTCTCTGAGTATAGCGTCCAAGTTCGATGCGCTCGTGCCGTGAAAGAGCCTCCTGACCTCTAAATCTTCTTGATAGTCCACTTTGACCCCAAGCCTCTTTGAGTGCCCGTAGCGCGCCCTCACAAGGTCGCCCCTGAGCTCAAACCTCCCCTTCGGATCCAACATTGCGATAGCCCTGACGTGCTCTTCCGAGAGCCACTCGTAGCCGGGCTTGCGACTTCTTATCCTCGCCACTAGCTCGCTCACGCTCGTCCACCCCTCGCGGCTCAGACTCAGGCCTATGGAGCTTGGGACGTGCCTCAGCACTGCCGTCAAGAGCTTGCTTAACCTAACTCGAGCCTCAGGATCCAACAACAGCTCTGCCCTTGACGAGCAGTGCACCCCGCTCTCTACGTAAGAGTTGCATATCCTGCACCTGTATATCGGCGGGAGAGACATGGACGCGTCCTCGTCGTATAGAACTACCAGCGCTTTGAGTCCTTCGCGCAGACGGCCTATTAAGCGTACTAGCTAGCCTATGTATTGGCGTGATGGCCGCGTCTCAGACTTCGACGTCGAGGGGCCGAGATCGACGTGTGAGCTTCGGCTAGTCCTCTACGTCAATGACTCCTTTGTCGGTTATGGTGAAGACGGCTTCTGCTTCTGGATGCTTCGGCGAGTCAAATATCCTCGCTATCCTCTTGTTCTCCTTCCCCTTCCTAAGCCATATCCTGTAAGTGGACCCGTGCGCCAGTATGTTACCTCCAGCGGGCTTCTGAGGGTTTCCGAAGAAGGCCTCGGGGTTGGCCAGCACCTGGTTGGTCACGACGACCGCTAGGTTGTAGATGTCTGCGAGCCTCAGGAGCTGGTGTATGTGCTTGTTCAACCTCTGCTGCCTGAGGGCCAGCGTCTCCCTGCCCAAGTACTCGCCCCTGAAGTGGCTGATCAAGGAGTCCACGACTATGAGCTTCACGTTGTTCTCCTTGATTATGTCGGAGGCCTCCTCGATTATCAGCATCTGATGGTCGCTGTTGTATGCCCTCGCGTAGATGACGTTGTCCAAGACCTTCCTCCCGTCCAAGCGGAACCTCTCCGCTATTTGGAGTATCCTCTCAGGCCTGAAGGTGCCCTCGGTGTCCACGTAGAGCGCGGACCCAGCGAGGCCCCCCTTGTCTTTGGGCAACTGAACAGTCACACAGAGCTGGTGGCACAGCTGCGTCTTGCCGACTCCGTACTCTCCGACGAGCTCGGTCATGGCCTGCGTCTCGATGCCACCCATGAGCAAGTCGTCTAAGGCCTTGCAACCAGTGGTCAAGAAGCCCACTTGCTTGCGCTTCTCAAGGTACTCAGAGGCCCTCATGAACTTTATCTGGATCAGCTCCCTAGCGGCCTTGACCAGCTCGAAGGCCTTGTCCTCGCTGAGGCCAGCAAGTTCGACGAGCGTCCTCACAGGCGTTATGGCCAGCATCTCGACGCTCGTTATGCCAGCGTTCCTCAGCTTCTCGGCCGTGGCCGGGCCTATCCCCTTAACGTCGGTCAAGTCGTAGTCGTACGCCATTTCGACCTCCGCTTACAAGCTAGCAGAGCCGACCTTATAAGCCGTGGAGTACCGAGGGGAGGGGGGAGGGGTTCGATGATCTCCTCAGATGTAGCC
>Ga0105158_1000719_pt1 | contig 13665 bp, 9 predicted proteins | sample LHCtaG_FD_81567 | JGI IMG/M metagenome (GOLD analysis project Ga0105158, IMG submission 81567) | Hot spring microbial communities from Little Hot Creek, USA to study Microbial Dark Matter (Phase II) - LHC4sed_matched | ecosystem: Environmental > Aquatic > Thermal springs > Hot (42-90C) > Sediment... | reverse complement strand
CCCTTCTATCTGCCTAAGTACTCGCCCAGCCTAAACGAGGTTGAAGGCAGAATCATAAGGATGCTTAAGAAGAATATATGCGCAAACCACACATACCAAAGCATAGAGGAGCTGGAGGATGCAGCCAGACAATACCTAAGGAACCACAATAAGGGACATAAATACTTGGACTTAACTTAAAAATTAATGTGAAAATGGTGAAGATAGATTTTAGAAGTTTCTCTAAACCAGTTAAAATAACGATTTTTTAAGCGTCTCACACTTTTTTTTAACCATTTTTACATCCTCTTTATAAGTCTAATTTTTTTGATAATTAAATTTAAGTTTTTGTACAACGCATTATCTTGTGGTGCTGATGCCGCGCTGGTGCGTTATTAATTTACACCGGATGTTGGGGTGATTCGCAGATGAAGTATGTTAGGAAGAGGGATGGTCGGTTAGAACCCTTTGATCAGGAGCGTATAATTAACGCTATATGGAAGGCTGCTAAAGCTGTTGGTGGCAGGGATAAAGAGCTTGCTAAGCGTTTAAGCGATAAGGTTGTTGAGGAGCTTAAGAAGAGGTTTGGTGAGGATGGCGTACCGACCGTTGAAGAGATTCAAGATGTTGTTGAAAAGGTTCTCATCGAAAACGGGCATGCTAAAACTGCTAAGGCTTATATATTGTATCGGAAGCAGCACCAAGATTTGAGGGAGCTTGCGGAGATACTTAGCTCGACGGAGCTAGTTGAACAATATCTTGACCTAGAAGACTGGTATGTCCGTGAGAACTCGAATATGAGCTTTTCACTACAGGGTCTAAACAATTATTTGACGACGAAGGTTATAGAGCGATACTGGACAAATAGAATATATCCGCCGAATATTGCTGAAGCCCATAAGTCGGGTGACATTCATATACATGACTTAGGTGTTTTAGGACCATACTGTGTTGGCTGGGATTTGAGGGAGCTCCTTCTATCAGGTTTCGGAGGAGTCTATGGTAAGATTGAGAGTAAACCTGCAAGGCACTTTAGGACAGCTCTTGGGCAAGTCGTAAACTTCTTCTATACGTTGCAGGGTGAGGCAGCTGGCGCGCAAGCCTTCAGCAGCTTCGATACCCTCCTGGCGCCCTTTATACGCTATGATGGCTTAGATTACCGAGAGGTTAAGCAGGCAATCCAGGAATTTGTATTCAACATTAATGTTCCAACTAGGGTTGGTTTTCAATGTCTCTCAGAAGATACTAAAATTCTAACCCCTGATGGCTGGAAATCATATGATCAAATCAAAATTGGAGATTTAATTTACACCTTCAACTTAGAGACTTGCAGGATTGAAATGAAAACCGTAAAAAATATTTTCGTTAGATACTATAGGGGTAAGATGTACAATTTGCGAAATCGAACACAAAATCAGCTTATTTCCCCCCATCACAGAGTAGTAAGACAGATTTTTAACTCAAAACGGTATAAAATGCAAGAGATTGAAGACCTTCTAACCTTTAAGTCACCGATATCTATTCCAGTAGTCGGCGAAAACAGTAATCCAGATTTAAGCATAGGCGATGAACAAATAATGTTGATGGCTTGGGTTCTTTCAGAGGGCTCTATAGAGGAGAATGGAAGCTGCAGGATAAGTTTCTATCAATCAAAAAAAGTTAACCCGGAAAAATATAAGGAAATTATTAATTTGCTGGAACACCTCAGTCTCGAATTTGAAGTTTGTGAGCAAAAAGGATTGAGTGATTGTCAATATATTAGACTCTTACCATCTTCAAGCAAAATTGTTCAAAAATTGTTTGAGAGCGGTGAAAAAGACCCTCCAAAATGGCTTTACCGCTTAAGCAAAAGGCAAGCAAGGCTTTTCTTGGAAACATTTGTTAAAGGGAATGGGTGGAATGAAAAGCATAGAAAAAGAATCGTGACCACGAATCCAAAAATTTTAGAGGCTTTGGAGGCCCTCGCAGTTTTAGCAGGCTTTAACTTCTCAGCTAGAATAGGAGCATCTAGATCCTCTAAAAGGCCTCAATATTACCTAACTTTAACGGAAAGTAAACATGACTACATTCAAGAAATCAAGGAAGTTGACTACGAAGGTATAATCTGGAGCGTTCACACAGATAATGAAACTGTAATCGCAAAAAGAAACGACCAGGTTTTCATAACAGGAAACACACCGTTCACCAACGTGACGCTTGACCTTAAGGTTCCAAGGTTCATGATGGGTGAGCCTGTGGTTTATGGAGGCAAGCTTGTTGACGACGTTTACGGCAACATGCAAGATGAAGTTGACATGTTTAATATGGCGTTCGCTGAGGTTATGGCGGAGGGAGACGCTAGGGGAAGGGTTTTCACTTTTCCAATACCGACATATAATATAACCAAGGACTTCGATTGGGACTCGCCTGTCTCTCAGGGAATATTTGAATTAACGGCCAAGTATGGTGTTCCATATTTCTCAAACTTCGTGAATAGCGATATGAAGCCTGAGGACATTCGATCTATGTGCTGCCGGCTTAGAATCGATAATAGGGAGCTGCGTAAGCGTGGGGGAGGCTTCTTCGGCGCAAACCCGCTTACCGGCTCAATAGGCGTCGTGACGATAAATCTGCCTAGAATAGGGTACTTGGCGAAGGACGAGGATAGATTCTTCGAGAGACTTGGCGGACTAATGGATCTCGCCAAAGACAGCTTAGAGATAAAGCGAAAGATTCTTGAAAGGTTTACTGAGAAGGGGTTGTACCCATATTCTAAGCATTACCTGCGCTTTATTAAGGAAGCTTATGGAAAATACTGGAAGAATCACTTCTCAACTATTGGCATAATAGGCATGAACGAGGCTCTACTGAACATGTTTGGCTATGGCATTGAGGCGGAGGAGGGTCTAAGATTCGCGATAAAAACTTTGATGTTTATGCGCGAGAGGCTCATGGATTACCAAGAGGAGACTGGAAACCTATATAATTTGGAGGCTACTCCGGCTGAAGGCGCCTCATATAGGCTTGCGAGACTGGATAAGAAGAAGTATCCAGATATAATTGTTGCCAATGAGCGTTACCTCAAGATGGGCGCTGAACCATTTTATACGAACTCAACGCATCTTCCGGTGGACTATACAGGCGACTTATTTGAGGCCCTTGAACACCAGGATAAGCTGCAGCCATTATACACCGGCGGGACAGTCTTCCATATATTCCTAGGCGAGAGGGTGTTTTCGTGGGAGGCCGCTGCATTACTGGTTAAGAGGATCGCATACAGCTATCATATACCGTACTTCACGTTGACGCCGACATTCAGTATTTGCCCAACGCATGGATATATTAATGGCGAGCATAAGACCTGCCCGAGATGTGGGGCGAAGTGTGAAGTATACTCTAGAGTTGTCGGCTATCTTAGACCAGTTGATCAGTGGAATGATGGCAAGCAATCGGAGTTTAGAATAAGGAAAACATTTGACAGCGCCTTAACAGTGGCAGTTCAAGGTTTATCCGTCTAGCAAAAAGACTTGAAAGCTTGAGGTTAATAACGTTGAAGTTTGCTGGATTACAGAAAACAAGCCTAATTGATTTTCCAGGAAGAATATCAAGTGTATTATTTACGCCCGGATGCAACCTCCGCTGTCCCTACTGCCAAAACTGGAAGATAGTTATAAACCCTCAGGGACCATTTCTCTCAGGGGATGAGGCGTTAGCCATACTTGAATCCAGAAAGAAGTTTATTGACTCCGTTGTAATAACTGGCGGGGAACCACTTATACATGAAGAATTACCATTCTTTATAAAAAGGCTTAAGGAGAAAGGGTTTGTGGTTAAACTTGATACAAACGGTTTCTTTCCAGAGGCGCTTAAAGAATGCTTAAGTCTCGTAGACTACGTGGCTGTTGACGTCAAAACATCACCTAGAAAATACTATGTTTTAGGCGCAAAGAAAATAGATGGCTTTCTTAAGACAATAGATTTGTTGAAGAAAAGCGATGTTGACTACGAGTTTAGAAATACTGTTGTGCCTGGCATAGTTGATGAAAAAGATATTGTAGAAATCGGTGAAATTGTTAGAGGTGCTAAATGCTTCGCCTTCCAGCAATTTATTCCAGAAAACGCCTTAGACGAAGGATTTAGGAGAATTCAACCATATCCATCAGACACTATTAAGCACTTCTCAAAAATAATGGAAAAGTATGTTAAAAAAATAGTGCTAAGAATATGATTTATCCCTACTTTTGCATAACTTGACAGTATCAAGTTTCATCGTCAAGATCATTCGACAAGTTTCCTTCCTGCAAGTTTCTCCATGGCAACTATTGCCGCCTGTGTTCCAGCTTCCCCCAGTCCCTCAGCTTCAGCTACTCTCAATAATTGATGCACTAGAGCGGTACATGGCAGCGGAAGGTTTATCTCAGATGCAAGAGACAATGCTAGGCGGAGATCCTTCTGCTGATGCCTTATCTTAAATCCAGGCTTAAAGTCACGTTCCATCATTTTTGGACCCAAATTTGTGAGCATCCATGAATTTGCAGCTCCAGCTGAAACAGCCTCTAAGAGTTTTTTAACGTCTAATCCAGCCTTAGCACCTAACATTAGCCCCTCGCAGACAGCCTGAATGTTTAATGCGCATATAACTTGATTACATAATTTAGCGGTTTGACCAGATCCCACTGGACCCATATAAGTAATCTTCTTACCTAAAATCTCGAATATTGGTAGGCACTCCTCAAAGACCTCCCTCGGACCACCAACCATTATTGATAGCGTTCCCTCTACAGCGCCCTTTTCTCCTCCGCTCACAGGGGCATCGAGCATCTTAACCCCCTTCTTATTAAGCTCTTCGGCTATCTTCCGCGCCACTGATGGAGATATTGTACTCATATCTATAACTATTAAGCCATGCCTAGCCCCGTGAATAACCCCATTTGGACCAAGTATAATCTCCTCGACATCTGGAGAGTCAGTAACCATCGTTATGATGACATCAGATCTCTCGGCAACCTCCTTAGGCGAATTCGCTGGATAGGCGCCCATGGCGACTAAATCATCCATCTTAGATCTAGTTCTATTCCAAACAGTCAAAGGATAGCCGGCTTTCAAAAGATTTGTAGCCATAGGCTTACCCATGATTCCCAAACCAATGAAACCAACCCTCTTCTTCATATGAAGACACCTAAGAATATATTCAACAAAACCCTTAAAAACCCCTTTCAAAAATTATTAAAAGATGGATATTGTAATGGGCGGGTAGATCAGTCTGGTATGATCGCGGCGTTGGCATCGCCGAGGTCGAGGGTTCAAATCCCTCCCCGTCCACCAAACAATCCTCGACATTTTCTGTCAGATTCATAAACTATATTAGAACCTTTTAATCTTCTTATCGCCTCTTTCAAGGCGTTTTCACAAATCCTAAAAGATATTTAAGCCAAATCTCTGGCTTCCCTAACAACCCCCCCAGCGGCCCTCCACTCCACCAGCTAAAGCCCAATCATTCTCCTCACAACCTTACATTATGAATAAATGTCTCATTTTTATATGAGGCATCCTCCTATTTTATCTTATGAGATTTTTAACTGTTCATAATTCTTCTAGAGAAATAGAAGAGTCTAAAGTTGATACAGCTATTCTCCCCATAGGGGCAATTGAACAGCATGGACCACACTTGCCTCTAGGAGCGGATTGGATGGTTGTCCAAGAGATCGCTAGGAGAGTGGCTGAGAAGATGGGTAATTGCTATCTTCTACCAGCTCTTCCATATAGCAATTCACAAGAACATTTAGAGTTTCCTGGAACAATAAGCCTTAGACCCTCAACACTAGCCAGAGTGATTAGAGACATAGTTTTATCGCTTTATCTCCACAACATAAAGAAGATCATTATAATTTCAAGTCACGGAGGAAACTGGATAATTAAGCCAACGATAAGAGAGTTGAACTTAAAGTATCCAGATTTAAAGATAATTCACAGTGGACCAATGGGAGAAAAGGCTTCAGATATACATGCTGGTGACTTCGAGACTTCATGCATGCTCTTTATAAGCGAGGATCTAGTTAAGAAAGATAAAATTATTGACCATATTCCAGATGTAACCCAAGAATACTTAGATTACGTGGGAATGAAGTCCCTAAGCAGACATGGGGTTTGGGGATTGGCAAGTCAAGCCTCCAAAGAGAAAGGCGAGAAATTCTTAGAGACTAGAGTGGAGAGAATCGTCAAATATGTGAAGGAAACACTTAGCAAGCTGGAGGAGATTGAACGGAGCTCTCCTAGAAAAAGTATAGTCCCAAACAGTTTAAAAAAGAGGAGCAGTAAGAAATCCGCCTAGAGGTCTTCGCTTTCCATAGTGGGCATCAAAACTCTCCGTGTAAGCTTTTTCACCCCATGCTGAAAGATGGATGGCTAAGCCCTTGAATAGCAGGCAACCCATATAATGTAGAAGCCAAGTAAACGGAAAATCCGGTGAAAGGCGGAAGCATACAGCAGCGATAAAAACCAAAAATATCATTAAAGGGAGGTTAAAGGTTTCAACTTTTAGACATTTTATCGATTTCAGATATTTTCTCTTTGTAGGGCTGGTAGTTGATTCCAGGTCTCGGATTGAATTTTTGGTAAACTTCAATGTAATATCCATTCAGAAATCTATCTCTTCTTCTCTCCACGATACTTTTAATAATTTCTTTCTGTGATTTGAATTCTTCAAGCGCTCTGACTACTTCCTCCTCAATCTCTTTCTTCACTTTTACTGCAACATTTCCCCGCAGCAATAGACTTCTATTTGTTAGAAGCGCATCTTCAGGCGAAAAGTCCCCCCAAACACAGTACTTCAAATAGCTCTTCACCGTGAACGGCGACCCCAAGTCTACTAAAACAGGGTCTCCGATTTGAGGACCATCGTAGGAGCCTATATATGATAAGGCCTCGTGATCCATATGCTCTCTATACTCGTTCGGCACAAGTAGTCTTGTCGGTTTAATCTGTCTCAACAGTCTAATGGTTTTTGAAGTTGTTCCCTCGAAGCCGTTTGGAAGAAGCCAGCCGATGTAAGGCTTTAAACTGAAATCTGGATAGTTTAAATACATGATGTTCTCTCTCTTCACTCCAAGTCTCAAATAGGCGTTTAGGGATTCTATCCTCCTGATGGAGACAATTTTATCCTTCAGATCTACGCTACTATATCCTCCACATCCGTTGCAATAGATGATGACGTACGGCTCACCCCCGGCTCTAATAGCCGCTAGTATAAGGTAGCCTGCGCCGAGCAAAGCATCGTCATCGTGGGGGCTTAGAATCGCAACTCTCTCATCCCCGCTACGCCATCCATCGAAGATCAAACCTATGTCGTCGCCTTTGACATCCCTCACTAGGTCGTAGTATGTGAACTCGTATGGCATCGGCTATACCCTCAACTCAAAGACTGAACGCGGAGTGATAGGGGTTGATGTTGTCTCTAACAGGCTCTGTATTCCCAACTAGGTGTTGAACGTTTAAAGGCATCTTATTATAGACCCCTATTCGTGAACCCTTTTTCCAGAAAGCGTCTTCAATAACAGCATATAATACTGGAAATATGGGCTTACCCCTCTCTTCAAACCCAAGTAAAGCTACATCTATTGCGAGAGCAACCTGACGGCCCAACGGTTTCTCCGTGTATGGAGTAACTGCGCCATAACCCTCCTGACACTCTGAACAACCCATGTTATGTATGAAAGTATAAGGCTCCTTTGGTGTACGTAAATCGCCATTCAGAGTCTTAATTTTAAGGCTTTCCAAAAACTTCTTCCCCTGACGATCAATATAGTTTGATGGAAGATTCTCCCTAGCCGCTTCTTTAGTAGCCTCCATAACCACCATATATAGGTTTTCAACAGCTTTGAGAAAAGACTCTTGCTCTGAGTCCGGGTCTACGCCTGCTCTTACTGTTCGCCTTACAACCCCATGATAGCCGTTGAAAGTTGGACTTACACCTAACGAGACGAAGTCGCCATGTTGAATAACCCTATTGGTCGCAGGGCCTATAACCGTATAGTTTCTCTCTCCAGACGTCACTATTGTACAGAAGCCTGTCCTCCTAGCGCCTAAAGACTTCATTATATAGTCTCCTACAGCTGCAACCTGAAGTTCAGTAGCACCTGGCACAGTAACCGCCAGCATACCCCTCAAGGCCGCATCCGCAATCTTATTGGCCTCCTGCATTATTGCAAGCTCCAAATCCGACTTCTCATATTTTATCAGCCGCAGAATCTCAGGGTCTATTACCACATTATCCTTCCCAAAAGTAGATTGGAGCATAAATAGCTGAGAACATGGCAGAAACTCAAACGCAGATGCTACAACGACCTTCACCCCACTCCTAGATAAACCGAGTCTCTTTAAAACCTCTTCAAGGCTGACGAAGCGGGCCCAGCGATACTCCTCATCTGAAATCTGGAATTCTCTAAGCAAAGCTATATCTGCTCCAGATTTTTCAGCAGCCTCTTCAAGGACGTGGCCTCCCTCTGATCCAGCTAGAATAATTGGTTTTCCCTCTAAGGGCAGTATTACAGCGTATCTCTCAATCATCGGGTCAAATATTCCGGCAATCCAGGCAGCATCGCTCCTATCTAGCTCGCTCCCACAAACATACAGTAGATCATATCCTTTAGCGGACATAGCGTTCTGAACACGACGCCACCTCTGCTCATATTCTTCTCGGGGTATTTCCAAAGACTTATTTATGGTACAAGCATACTCGTCTACAATACAATTGGCAACTTCAGTTAACTTAGCGTTTTTCAAACAAACCCCCTCAAATAATCCTTCTTAAAATTACATACTTTTATGTTTTAAGTCTTAATATTATCGCCAGCACCGCTTAGTGGAGCGGATTGGCTTTATACTGCTGATTTTCCCCGTCTTCCACAGTATTTCCTGGGAGGTAATGGCGTAAACCCGCAAAACCGCCCGCTCTTTTCTATTTTTTGGAATGAAAAATCTTTTATAATTATATAATCAAAATAAATTCGGTGAGAACCTTGAGTTCTTCCCGTAAACCTGCTATTGAGGGAGGAGAGCCAACAATAAAAGAACCCCTTCCCACATGGCCTTGGTTTACAGAAGACATAATTCAAGCAGCCATGGAGCCTCTGCGGACTGGAAAAGTGAACTATTGGACTGGCGAATTGGGGAGAAAATTCGAGCAAGAATGGGCAAAATGGAATGGTGTAAAATATGGTGTAGCAACGAATAGTGGAACCAGTGCTTTACATACAGCGGTAGCGGCGTTGGGGATAGGGCCGGGCGACGAAGTTATTGTGCCATCTTACACTTTCATAGCAACTGCTTTTTGTGTTCTTCAAGCAGGCGCAATCCCAGTTTTCGCAGATGTTAGAAGAGAAGACCATTGTATTGATCCAGAGGATATTGAAAGAAAGATTACGGATCGAACTAGGGCAATCATACCCGTCCACCTCTATGGAAATGTATGTGAAATGGATGAAATAATGAGGATTGCTAGAAAATACAATTTATATGTTATTGAGGATACAGCTGAAGCGCATGGAGCGATGTATAAAGGCAAGAAGGCTGGGTCCATAGGTCACGCTGGATGCTTCAGCTTCTGTCAAAATAAGACTTTCACAACAGGAGGCGAAGGGGGAGCTGTCATTACAGATGATGAAGAACTCTATTGGCAATGCATGTCTTTCAGAGATCACGGCTTCGATGCAAAAAAGAGATTAAATCTTCTTGAACTTGAAGGAACACTCCACTACATCCATATTCGAGTAGGATACAACTATAGAATGACTGAAATGCAGGCGGCAATAGGTCTAGCTGAAATGAAGAGACTCGACAGTTGGAATTTACCACGGCGCAGGAGAAATGGTGAAATACTTATAAAAGAGCTTAAATCTATTCCGCAGATTCTTTACCTCCCAGTTCATAACAGTGAGAAAGTGAATGGATTCTATGTTTTCCCCATAGTAGTTGACGTCGACAACATGAAAGTGGATAAAGATACGTTGATAAAGGCTTTAGTTGCAGAGGGGGTTCCGGCATGGAGATCCTTCTGGCCCCAATGCTATACTGAGAAAGCATTTTTAGAGCACAATGGATTTGGAAGAGTTAAGTTCCCATTTAAATCAAAGGAGTACACAAACCCTGAATCTGTTAGATACGAGAAGGTCTATTGCCCAAACGCTGCATGGCTTGAAAAGAGAACGTTCATCGTCCACTGTTATCCAACTTTGGAAGAAGAACACATGTACCTTATAGCCGATGCTGTAGAGAAGGTTCTAGACTACTACGCTAGATAACTTCTCCAGAGTAGATGAAGGTATGGATAGGGTCAAATGGGGTGTAATTGGATCAGGTGGAATCGCTCAGAGAAGGACAATTCCAGAAGTCGTTAATTTCAGTAAAAGAGCTGAGATTATAGCAGTAGAAGACAGGAAAAGAGAGGTGGCTGAAAAATTATCCAGGAAGTTTGGAATAAGCTACTGGTATACTGGCGTTGAGAACCTATTGTCGAATCGAGAGGTAGAGGCCGTCTACATAGCTACTCCAAATTATCTCCATTACAAACAGGTGATTATCTCCGCGAGGGCAGGGAAACACATACTATGCGAAAAACCCCTAGGCATCAACGTTAAAGAATGCGAGGAGATGATTAGGGAGTGTAAACGCAACAATGTAAAACTTGGAGTTGGCTTTATGATGAGGTTTCACGGATTACATCAGAAGATTAAAAAAATCATCGAGGATGGAGTGATAGGTACACCTGTCCTAGCACGCGCTCAGCTCACCTGCTGGTATCCTAGAATAGAGGGCGCATGGAGACAAAACCCAGAGCTCAGTGGTGGAGGCAGCTTAATAGACATGGGCTCCCACTGTATTGACCTCTTAGAAATGCTGCTGTCAACGAGAGTGAAGGAGGTTTTCTCTTTCCAAGACACTTTAATCCATAAGTATCCAGTCGAAGATAGCTCAGTTGTCCTTCTACGCTTTAATAGCGGAGCAATGGGTGTCGTTGATAACTTCTTTAATATACCGGACAAGGCTTCTAAAAATCTCTTAGAAATATACGGTACTCGGGGAAGCATTATGGTGGAGGGAAGCATCGGTCAAGAACCCGTTGGTAGAGGTCTCCTCTACTATTATCCTCAAGAGGAGTACGAGAGCAAGCAGGAGCGGATAATTGAGGAATTCAGGCCTCAAGAAATAGAATACGACGTTATAAGAATGTATGCTGCAGAAGTAGACCACATCTCTCAATGCATACTAGACAATACGGAGCCAGAGATAAGCGGCGAACTCGGCCTCTGGAATACAAAGATAATTTCCGCATGTTACGAGTCAGCTAGGCTGAAGAAGGCTATAGAGATAGTTTAAAGGATGGGGACTGGATAGCGAGAAAAATAAATGTTAGCGTAAGAAGAATCCACTATTTTTAAAGTCAAAATTCATCTGCACTGTTTTCCTTATAATGGTATATGTTCCTAAAAATGTTCTTTTAGATTGGCGATGTTATCTAAAGTGTTTCGCCATCTCCTCGTTTCCCGGAAGCTTTAGTATCGCATCTATGACGTCTTCTATTTGCTTCATACTCTTTGTTCTTATGTCCATTATGAGCCAATGGAAGAGCGTATCTCTTCCTCCCTTTAGATTTGCCTCTAGCGCCCATTCAACCCTCATTATCCTAGGCAGCATGACGTATTTGTAAAGTTTGTCTGGGATTGCATCTTTGGGTATTGGGTGTATGCCTCTGCCATCAACCTTTACATGGGTTTCGATAGCTATATCGTCTGGGAGATTTGGTATTGTTCCTTTGTTCATAATATTTACATATATAGGGGCTTTTACTCGCCTTCCGAAGAATGATATCTCATAGCTTTCGGCTTCTCTATCATTGTATATGGAGTCTATTAAGGTTACTATAACCTCACCACTTGGTCTTAGCGGTATTGATTGTGAGACAGGCTTCGATGCATCAAATGCTATTCTAGCGGTCTCCTCAACATTTCTTCTCACACCCTGAATCCTTATGGCGCAGCCTATCTCTGAGTCGGGGCCGCCGTAGGGCCCATACCAATACTGCTTAGTTTTTAGATCCCAATGATATTTCCACGTCCCCCCGCGAACGCTGTCGCCTATGGGTAGATAACCGTAAGTCTTGTACATGTCTATAGCTGCTGGGCATAGATCCAAGTCCCAGGGGCTTGTGGTGTGCTCCCTCCAAACAGCCCAGTATTCCTTAGAATCCTCCCTGATCCAATCCTCTAGGTATCTGTATCCATCTTCGCCCTTATACTTAAATTTTGTCAGCCATATGACATGGTTCAATCCCTTCATATCAATCTCGACTTCTCTTGGATCTATAAGCTCCATTACCTCCCTGTAGCCTTCAGGACTGTGGGCTGCAAAGTGGGGAGTTAGATTCCTACCTAGCTTCTCTCTGGCTAAGCGCATGGCTAAAACCTCTATAGCTGCCCTATAGCCTAGGAAGCCGTGGCATATACCTGTGACGTGAACCTTGGTCTCCCTACTTACCATCGTTGTGAGGTCGAGAACTGGATTTGAGACTATGAAGAACCATGCGTTTGGGGCGAGTTCCTCAATATCCTTGGCTATCTCTAAATGTAGCTTGAAGAGGTAGTATCCCCATATAGTGTGGTAGTCTCCAACGTAGTTCCATTCAACGCTGTTAATTCCCCTATAATATCCATGCTCCTCAGATATATCCCTCATCCTCTCATAATATAGATAGCCCTTAGGTAAGGCTGTTGAAATAATGAAGTCAGCGTCCTTAATTGCCTCCCTCCTATCTTTAGTCGCATGGATCTCAACGGGTATTTTCGTTTCCTCAATATAGCGCTTAGCTAAAGTTGATATAATGTTGAGTCTAAAGTCATCTATGTCCATAAGCCATATCTTGGATCCATGCAGTCTCTCATTCAGAAATATGTCGGCAAGTATCCTACTAGTCCATCTAGCGCTACCAGCACCTATAAAGGCAATCTTGGGCCCCATAAACATCCTCTCACAACCAACACAAATGTTCACTTATGAGACTTAAATCTTATAGGGAAAAGCGTTACAATTCCATCTGACTCCTCCCTCGCCCTAAACAGTAGATCAAAATTTTTGGTTTTGCCACTGTGTGCTTCCGCCTTTCACTATAAGGAACGAGGCTTTCAGTTATAATATTGAATGATGGTAAGGTTGGGCATCCATTCAAGATTACGGATGGATATATTGTTTTCTTAGCTGTTGTCGGACGTGGCAACTTAACTTCACCTCCTTAGGTGGTTGTAGTATAGGGTGAATGGTTTTATTGTTAGGTTCCAGCATGCCATTGATCTTCTAAATCTTTCACTTCTGTTTATTGGGTTTGACGTTATGTTGTTGAAGAAGATTTTAGTTCTCTGCTTGAATGATGAGTATACTGATTCTATTAGGCTTCTATCTCCGAAAGGACTCAGCATTGTATGGTAGGCCTAGCTCCTCCAGGGGCTGCTTAAGCCATGGAGCATTATCAACGATGAATGTAGGCTTACCCTCACAGTACTTTAAGACCTCACGTATAAACTGCTCAGTGGCAAGCGCATTCCTAGATGGGTAAACCCTCATGGATATTATCTCGTTTCTATCAACGTCTAATGCTGCGTAAACCCAGTACTCTAACCCATTAACCTTGACGCATGTCTCATCTAGGGCTATGAGCCT
>Ga0105158_1000716_pt1 | contig 13700 bp, 27 predicted proteins | sample LHCtaG_FD_81567 | JGI IMG/M metagenome (GOLD analysis project Ga0105158, IMG submission 81567) | Hot spring microbial communities from Little Hot Creek, USA to study Microbial Dark Matter (Phase II) - LHC4sed_matched | ecosystem: Environmental > Aquatic > Thermal springs > Hot (42-90C) >... | reverse complement strand
GGGGTGATTAAATGACATATGAAATCGATGAAAACCGAATGCAGGCATTTTATAGAACCGTAATGAGCAAAGATAAACTAACACCAGCAGAACAACTCATAATGAACAACAATATTGAACAGCGATTAGCACTCGCTAATAACACCAAAACACCACCAGAGATACTAGAGATGCTCGCTGAGGACTGGTGTGTCGATGTTCGCCGTAAGGTTGCAAAAAATCCTAATACACCACCTGAAATACTCCAAAAACTCGCTGGAGATATATATAAGGAAGTAATTCGAGAAGTAGCCAATAATCCAAACACACCATCAGAAGTATTACACGACCTTATTACTTGTGGTGACTGGTATGTCTGTTTCTATGTTGCAAAAAATCCAAACACAACACCAGAAACCCTATCCAAACTTTCTAGGAATAAGCAGTATACAATCCGAAGTGCTGTTGCTAGCAATCCAAAAACTCCAGTTAGTATTCTAAATAAACTTGCCATAGACACATCAAAAGAAGTGCGTCAAGCGGTAGCATCTAACCCCAACACACCACAAGAAACACTAAGGAAACTCTTTAAAACCAGAGATGAAGATATTCTTTTAAATCTTGCCAAAAATCCAAACACACCACCTGATATACTACAGAAACTTGCCAACGATAATGATTGTCTTGTCCGATGGGGAGTGGCACGCAATCCCAATACACCGCCAGAAACACTACATAAACTCGCTAACGATAGTCAATGGTATATTCGCAATGCTGTTGCAGAAAATCCCAACACACCACAAGAAATTCGTGAAAAAATTTTATGTGAATTAAAATAATCCTTGAACAACACAACTACTCAACACAAATATTTTTTCTTACTCTTTCAACTTTATCTGTTATTCTTTCTACAATCATATCACTAATGTCTAGTAATACCTTCTCACGCTTTAGTGTAAGTGGGGTGATTGCCACTCCTCTGAAAGTTCTTTTATATCTTTCTGGGATGTCAGAAACATTTACATGTATTATGTTACTGTGTTTTGGATGTATTCGGGGGTCAACTTTTTCGCTTGTAACTATCAAGTAATCGTTTGCATCACTCCACATTGCGATGTCTGATAATAAACTATCTTTTGGAGGCACACTAAAATCTTCTACGCCAGATATCTTTATGCGTTTACCCGTACTCTTAACTTCCAAATCCACTTTTTCAAATGATTTAACTAGGCAATTTTTAATATTCCTATTACGCACCTTCGTGTTAACGGTAGTATACACTTCATTATCCACGCATGTTTTAAAAGCATCCAAAAACTTTTCGTAATAATTATCTGGTTGTCTAATAAATTTTCTTTTTTCAACATCTTCTATCTCACCACCGAAACCGACAAACACGCTATTAAACCCCTTACGATGTAATTTGTACATGACAATCTTACCCAACAAGTCATAAAACTCTTCGTATCCAGGTTCACATAGCCAATCAACGACACAGATAACATCTTTTGTCAATATTAGTCGTGTTTTCTCCTTTTTTTCATAGTCAGTTAGTTCTCTCACCATATTCATCACTATCTTTAAATATACCATTACATATATAACAGTTGTGGACAAATTGGAGACAATATTTAGAAAGGATTACGATATATTGATATTGGATACACTCATGTCTATAGACCCATATGTAAGAAAACGCATAAATGAAGGAATGAAAGAAATAATTGACAAGTGTTCAGATATGCGGGGTGAAGAATTTAAGAAATGCGTATGGGCGGAGATAGAGAAATCAAAACTAAAAATTCGGGAGGGTTTGAGTAGACATGATTGAACTATCTAACTTGTTAGAAGACATCTGTAAACACATGTCAGAACTAAAGCAAAAACTATCATCCTCCAAAATTGACACCATTCAAATTCATGGTGGTATAATCAAAAGGGGCTTCACAGTAAGTGATGTAGATATTGGAGTGTCACCTAAACGCCATGAAAGTATGTTTAATGCGATACGAAGTGCCGAGAAAATCTTATATGAAGTATTGAAAACACCAATCACATATGAAGTAAAACCAGATATAATTGCCAAAAACTATATTCATCTAGATTTGAAAGATATAGAGAAGTTTTGTGGTAGAATAAGCGACCTGACATTCATAACTAAAGAATATGTGGACGCTATAATTAATGAGATAAAGCAAACGAAAGCATATAAAGGAGTTAGTAGTGTGATAGACACGATAATGGAAGAAGAACAGAAGTGTTTCAAGTATAGCGACCCCGACACCATTCTTGCTTGTCATTCAGAGATATATCATGCAAATAGAAATATGCTTGGTAAGTTGTTTGAGTGGGAATATCTCAATGTGCCAGAAGAAGCACGAATTACACGCAGAACTTAGAAAAATCCCATAATGTTTTGCGGGGTGATGCATTGCAACAAGTATACTTTTGGTATATATCCAAGATAGAGACAACATACTGGACTACGGAGATGGAAAAACACCAAGCAATCAAAACACTATGTAACGATTTATGTAGAGACATTACAGTTTTATTAAGATATGAAGATACGGAGATAGAGGACAAAAAACAAGAGATACTCGCATCAGGTCAGGATACAAACATAGTAATAATCAACGACACAGACACATATAGTCATCCAGAGATACTAATACTAGTGATGGATGAAAAGAATTGTGTTACTTTTGGAGAACGCATGATTTCAGAGATGATACGGTTAGTGAACCAACGGATGGCACTTATAACTGGTGTATTCATTTTTGATACACTAGACGAATATCTTAACATCAAACAGCGATACATGAAATTCCGCACACGATAAATTGTGTGCAAACTTAACTTTTTTTATTTTTACGGGGTGATAAACATGCATAAAAAATATAAGGATTACAAAAGCGATGAAACGATAAAAATAGAAAATGAACGGATGAAAGAATTTATAAAGAGGGTTTGGTCAAAAATGAATAAAAACGAACCGCTAACAGAGGCAGAGCAACTTATATTCAACAATCCAGTAGATGTGAGAGTGAGTATGGCAAATAATTCTCTCTATCTCTATGAGTTATCAGAGGATTGGAGTAGCAGAGTACGAATGGCGGTAGCCAAGAACATACACACACCTGTTGACTTACTCTATAAACTTGCGAACGACGAGGACTATTCGGTCAGAGCGTGTGTGGCTTTAAATCCGAATACACCTGCAGACCTACTCATAAAATTATCCGAAGATAAATCGTGGGTAGTTAGACTGTATGTCACTGAAAACAGAAATACCCCTATACATATAGTTGAAAAACTAACTAATGACGAGGAGTGGGTGGTGCGTCACAGTGCAGAAATATTTTTATCATCAAGGATGTCAGAGAGACGAAAAAAACCATAACCCTCTTTATTTTTCGTTTTCGAATGGATGCCAGACGAAGTGTGCCCTCCGTCTATATTCGGGGTTGACCGCCTCACCCTTTTTCTTACTTTCGGATGGAAAGAATGCGTGTTGAACATGCCCTCTTGTAGAATATATTGAGTACTGATTTAGTTCGGTTCCTATTCTAATACTAACTTTCTCAATTATCTCACTAACTTCATCAATTGATACTGGAACAACCTTCTCTATTGCATTTAGTTCTTTCGTTAGTTCGGTAATGGTTTTTTTCGTCTCCTTCTTCATTTGACACAACTGTTCGGGGGAAAGCACTTCGTTTCCAACAACAAAAATCTTTCTTGTTTTAGGTATTGTTTGCTGGTATATCGTATTGTGTTCACACATTAGGTCTTCTATCTTGCCTGTTTCAGTCCAGCATCCGAAAACTTCTGGTATTGCTGTAAATCCCTTACTATCACTACCTAAATAACATGAGACTGCATCGGCAAGTTCAAACATGAATTCCTCTATCAGTTCTGGGGATATGGGGTTACCTTTATTGTCGTATTTTGGTAGTGTGACTGTTATATTATAAGCATCCTCATATTTTTCTGCCATACCCATCACTGAATTATTCTTCGTCTCTCAAACTCTTTGTATTCTGGAAAAATCTTCTCCACCAGTTTTCTAACTGCTTTTATTCTTTCTTTTTTAGTTGTTGTGCCGAATTCCTCTGATAGCGACCCTATACCTACTAAAAGGTCTGGGCGTATTATTGTTGGCTCACCTGTCCGTATCCTCTCTTCTATCATCTTTGCCGTGTTCTTGGCAATTTTTATTCTATCATCGATATACTGACGCACACCCTCTCGTAAATCTTTACCTCTTTTAAATATAGCCATTTTCACTCCTCCTCTCCCCGTATTGAACTGATTGTTTCTCGTGCTGACTTTACTCTTTGTCTTAATTTTTTGGCTCTCTTATATATGGTTAAGAAAATTCCATCTTCGTTGTCTTCCATCATTTCTTCAACTATACCAATAAATTCCTTTATACCTTCCCATGTGTTCCTTTCCCACTTGCCTCGTTTTTCTAACAACTTCGGGGTCAGTTTGCATAAACACTGCTCAAATACTCTTTCATCCTCACCCGCAAATCGTCTACACCAGCCTTCTGCTGTAGATATTGCCCAAGTAACACCACTGTACTCCAAGATTTTGGGTTGTGCCTCTTCTGGTCGCTCTCCTGGTTCTAATCCCTCTTTTGGTATCTCTATTCTGCACTTCTCCTCTAGTATTCTGCGAGTTTTGGGTGAAATTCTAGGTTCTTTCTCGACTACCATTTTATCACCTCACTATATCGCCCACAAATACTTTGGAATACTGCTTTGCCCACACATCTCTACTCTTAAGTAAATCTGCAAATATGCTACAAAAAGTTGTTTCACTTAAGTTATATTTATGTTTCAAGCCCTTTGCGGTTTTATACGCCCAACGAATAGATGCAACATGTATTGGTTTGTATCTTCTAGATACTACTTCACCATTTAGGTCGCACCTCAATATCGCTTCTGATATTTCTGGCTCTATATACTTTTGTATCATATAACTACCTTACATTTTATTTCTTTCTGATTTCATTAATCATCCTCTTTAAATAATCATATGTCAGTCCCTCAAGTTCCATAACCAAATCATCTACCTCTTCAAGTTGTGCTACATCACATCCTGTATATGTGCCAACATAAGATACATCTGTACATCCGACCGCTCTTCTTAACTCTGGTAATATCCAATTACTATACTCTTCATATTGTGTGAAATTATACCACCATTCAGTGAATTCATCCTCTAATGCTTCTGGAGGTACATCCGCCCAATCACCATATTTAATCATATCACTTGCAATACCAAATGCCAAATCGTGTACAATACATGTTTCAGGTTTGCGTCCTGTTTTCTCTGCCTCTTTCATACATTTATCCATTTCATGTTTGGCAACATTTTTTACCGATTTTATTACATCATCTATGCTAATCATAATTCCACCCTATTTACGGTAATCCCACCCGAGTATATAAAACTTTTTTATATTTGTGTTTCATCAGTTTATGGTATTTCGGGGGTGATACCCATGAACATAAAAAAACAAAACATTAGAAATGGTGTGAAGAAATCGAAATTAACCATAGACATGATGTGTAACTTTGCAGAGAAACACAGCAAATTAGCAATGCAATTGAGTGCTTTGGCATTCGGTGATGTGATAAACGAATATACGACCCACATAATAATACAACCAGAAGACATTAATATGCTACGCCAACTTCTCTTAAAATATTTTGAGGAGAGGTACCCTGATACAATCGAAAAAATATCAGACAAAGTACTCTCACCAGAAGAGAAGGGTGTGTTGCCCGATACACTACCAGAAGATGTTATACTACTAATACTAATGAATGGTCTAATAAAAGATATAGTAAAACGAATACATATGGAATATCTATTGCATGTCTTAATGGATGGAACAAATGTAACACGAATGCAGATATCTTACGAGAGAGAAAGCAATGCAATAGTAGTGAAATGCAGTATTGACACACCAACACATGATAAAACAGACAACGATATGTATCGCTGACCTCTCTAAACCTTTTATTTGACAAAATGCGTAAATGATTTTTATTCTGATTGTTTATTTTTTGTTTTACGGGGTTTTTGGACGGGGATAGATAGGAATGGGTATTGGGTATATTATTTGGACTGTTTATTTTTGTTTTACAGGGTTTACTGGATGGGATATATGTAGACTTTTTTTATCAAAGTTTTTTTTTTCCAAAAACATGCTTATGTAGTGTGTATCAGAATGGTGCATGTTGGTATTCTCTACCAAGTGCCATTCGCCAGAAACCAGGTCGTGTAAATATTGTATTAGTTCCGTTTTTCAAGCCCCACACATAGAAATCTTGTGTAATATCCTTTCCGAGTTTAGCCCCCTTCCACAGATACCAATAGTTTGGGATTATCGGCTTTAATTCGCCTCTGTATTTACCAATCTTACATTCAGCCCATATTACTTTGATAATTTCCCATAAATTGAAGTGTAATGACGCCTGTCCAAGTATACGATAGAAACAAGCAGTTACTACACTATCTAACACCCACTCATATTTCTCTATATACTCCCGCATTTCATCTTCATCCATGCTTGGTAAACCCGTACCGAGTATGCTCTGCCCAACTGGTTGAAATAAACTCACAGTTAAATCACCTCACACAAACTTTTTGCCAGTATTTTTGCAATCTTATTGGTATCACCTTTGTATTTCTCATTAACTTCTATCAACACACTATCTGTAATACCATGCTCACTCGCTTCAGTCAATATGTCATCTATATTACTTGGCTCAAATGTACCGACCTTGTATCCATTTCGCTCCAACTCACTTTTTAATGTTTTCTTTATCTTTTCATTAGAACTTATGAGTGCAATATCGTAATCGCCATAATTGAAACTATACGGAGGATATGAATGAATGTCCACTACTATAACTTCATCCTTAAAATGTTTTCTCACTATTTTTCTAAACTCGGTGTTTCTACTTTCTCGCCTGTTTAAATCAACAACACTTCTATTAATGTCGCCGTAGAAAACTTTACTCTTACCACACATTAGATTATTTGCTAAATCATTAGCCACTGCACTCGCTATATAATCGCATGTGTGCATTATCCTGTGGTGTGGTGTATCTATACATGTCGCATGTGGCACTGTAATAACAAATGTTTTTTTTGACATAATCAAATCCTAAGTCTAATAACTAAATCCATAACTCTATCAATAATTCTATTAGTTACAAACGACCCCAATGTTGCTCCAGAACCCCATATCACACTTGTTTTAAATGCTGGTATAGCCTCTTCAACTTTTTGTATTATGGGTCTTTGTCCACTCACTACACCACCTAGTAATCCCTTTTCTGTATCTATTATTCCCAATCCGAGTAATCCTTCATTCGGCATTTTTTTCGCAACCATTTAAATCCCCTCTATTTAAATTCAGTATTTCGTTAATCTTATTATTCAATACATCAATCTCTTTGCAGAGTGGTGCTAACACCTCATCAACACCACCATTCAGTGCAATGCCTATCAAGCCTGTATTGGTTCTCAATCTCTGTAAATTTATATTTACTGATTTAAGTTCATCGTTGATTGACATTAGGATTTTAATTACTTCTGGTAGGTATTTCTCAATAGCCTTGTTGTCATTTAAGAGTTTTTCAACCAACGCCCTATCCACCTTATTTAGCGTCGTATTCAAGTCATGTAGGCTCTGGTATAGATAGCGTATTCGCTCGTTCGCATGTCCAATGTTGCCAAATCTTGTAAACATGTATCACATATCTCTATATTTATATTTATAACTTTCGCACGCCATGTTGTTCTTTGTTGAATGACTTTTCCTAGATGGGAATAGGGTATCCGTTTCCAATTCTTTCTACCTCTGTGACACATGCACCAAAGTAATATAAAACACTAAATCGCATCCAGATTTGGGTCTCTATTCAATACTTTCTTGATTTTTGCAACAGTCCTTATCGCAAATCCAGTTATTTTCATCTGTTCGTGTAGTATTCTGCGAATTATAAATAGATAGTTATCTAACACATCCTTAAGTATAATAGAACCTTTATAGAAATCACCCTCAAAATCAACCTCTTTTACCATTTTACCGTTATCGAACACCATCCCATCCCAGCAAAATATGTCATCTATTGTTATGTTCCCATCAAGTATATTCAGCAACCCGTCCATAGTTCTAAAACTAACTCTTGCATCTGGTTTTCCGTCATATTTAAAAGTGCGTCTTATCTGTCCATCTTTTACCTGTAGGTATATAGGAGGTATCCTTAAATCTTTGACTTCAATCATAAGCACCTGGGACTGGTATGCATTGTATTTCTCTTGTAATTCCGCCACATTCAACTCCTGCTGTAATATGTCTATCCCTTCACGAAACAGTCGTAGAAATAAACGCTCTTTTACTGTTAGGTCTTCTTCTTTAATCATATCTTCACGCCCCAAAAATTGTGGATTTTATTTTATCAAGAAGACCTGTTTTTGTGGATGCAATGGCTTTAGCAATATCTTCAATTATTGCGTTATCAAGGTAGTAGTATAAACCAGAACTATAATGTAGTTCTGGAACAAATGGAATTTCACCGATAAATCTTATACCGTATTGGTCTGCTAATTTACGGACATTACCATTACCGAATATATAGTGTCTCTCTCCGTGTTGACAGACAAAGTATGACATATTGGATACCAAGCCAATAATCGGTACATTCAACTTCTTTGCCATAATTATCGCTTTCTCACAACTCTTTACAGATACAACCGAAGGAAGACTAATCAATACCACACCATCTATTTTTTTGAAGTATTTCTTTATTGCAAGTATTGGGTCTCCAAGTCCTGCTGGAAAATCTACAATCAGATAATCAATATCACCCCACGCAACATCTTCTATACACTGTGTGATGAAATCTCTGTGGCGTTCACCACGCCATACAACTGGTTTATTTCCAACTAATGATGGATGTGTGCCCATGCTAACTATTTTTAAATTCGGATATTTGGGACATTCACACGGCAATACTTCTTTTATTGTGGCTTTCGCTGTGATATTCTCCATATTCAGAAGTCTCGGCACTGATGGAGATGATATATCCGCATCAAGTATACCAACTTTATATCCCATATTTACTAACTTGACTGCCGTACTCACTGATATTGTCGTTTTTCCAGTGCCACCCTTATTTGCAAGGAACCAGAAAATCTTATAGTGTTTCATGTTTGTCATATATGAAAAAGATATATATAAATCTTGTTTATTACTGATATTCAATGCCCGTCAAATGTAAGAAATTACAATTGCGGATATTAAAACAACACCTTGATGTGATTGATAAAATTGCATGTCTATCTCACTCCAGTAGGAGTGAGGTGATTAGGCAAATAATCAACTACTTTTGGTTCAGAACATATGTCATGAAAGACCACAAAAAACTACCGCCTGTAGATGAGCAAAAGGAAAAATTAGGTATACACTTACAAGATAGTAGTAGTGTTTTGGTGTCTGTTAGAATTGAACAATATTTGTACGATTATATGAGAGCGATATTTGGTAGAAAACTAAACTACGCTATAAATCAAATGATTACCTATTTTCTAATAAGACAGATTATATACGAAGATTATAAAAAATAGGTAAAAAATTTAAGTTTGTTAGGGCGTCGGCTTTTTATTTAGTCTTCCTCACGGGGCGATACGCCAGCCATCTTCGAGGCGTATTTCCTTGCCCACTTGTCACCCTTGCCTCTTACACCCTCATTGTAGGCAGAGGCTTTGCCCTTCACACCTTTTGCCCACCTCTCTGCAATTACTGGTGAGCAACTCCTTACGCCGAGAAATTCTGCAATACCCTTGCAGAATTCGTCGTTCTTTATGGCTTCGTTCACTCGTTCCTGCCAATATTCGCCCTTTCCTTCTACATTTGCAGTCCACTTATCCTTTGCGTATTTTATGTTCTTTGCCATGTGTATCACCGCCATCCACATTTTACTGGTGGTATATATATTTTTGTCCTACAAAACTACTTTCTTGTGTTGTCACACTCTTTCTTCTCACATATTTTTGTCTTGTCCATCAATGTCTGGAGTATTGCCATCTCAACCAACAATCGCCTGGCCTCTATACACACTTTGCACAAGTCGGTGTCTATGGAAATTATGTTTTTCTCTCGTAATACCAGTGTGATATAATTGTTCTGAAATGGGTCATCGCATCGTCCATCTGTCGTTATTCCATACGGACATGGATATTTTCTTTCTTCTTTTTTTTCATTCATTATATCACCTGAATATGCGTCTGGGTCTTAATTCTTCAAGGATTTTAAACCTTCGGAATAAACCTCCATCTTCGTTATTTGATACTGACACTGTAGTTTTCTCCTCTTTAGCCTCTTTGCTCTTATGCCTTTTAGGTCTGCTTCGTTTATTTTTAGTTTTACTTTCAACTACTGTTTCTATGTCATTACTGGATTTGGGTTGTGTGAAATTTTGGGTGATTGGTATACCCTTTGCCTTCATAATTATAATTTTAGATAGTTCTTCCTTGTTATCTTTTACAGCCAGTAATTGTTCTAACTCTTCTTTACTGAATAATTGTTTTGCGTCTTCACCTGCTGGTGTTACATTGCCTTTACTAACCTGTTCCTTAATCGTATTACATATCGGACACGATTTTTCCTTCTCTTTTATATCTGCCACAATCTTTAGTACCTCTTCATGCGGGGTATTTCCATCAATATACACTAATGCTGGAACTAAAAGTGGCTTCTTGTCTTTTGACACAATTACTTTCCCATCTTTATTATATGTTATACCAGGGTCTATCCGCACTTTATCGTTGTTTTTCATAGGCATGGGTATACCAAGTGGTTGTGTAAATGGATTTACTCTAACTACCCACACATCATTCTTCTTTTCAATGATTGTTTTATCTTGCATGATTTACGATATGCATTTCATCTATATATAATATTTCACTCTAAATTTTGTAGTGACTACTTGAACTCGCAAGTGATGACACAAAATTTATTTATCCCTAAACCTTCTCGTTTTTGCTCACCATCATGATGATGCATCCCATCCCTTCTCTATTTTTTATTTTGCGTTATTTATTACGCAAATTGCGTAAATGATTTTTATTCCGATTGTTTATTTTTTATTTTATAGGGTTTTTTTGAATTGGGTATAGGTATAAGTATCGGGTATATGAGAAAACTTTTTATTGTTGTATACATTTACACATTCTGGACTAAACAAGGAGGTGAAACTTTGGAAAAAAGTGATAACAAGACAAAGATTGTATTGTTGAAGAAGCGATTTCCGATGGCAATATGGGATAATATAGCGAATAACGAAAAACTAGAAGACGCCGTAATGAGAGTAATGAAATCGCACAAGATACCACCAGAAGATTTGATTAATGCAAAATTAGTAGACACACAAATTGTTCTCGTAGTATGGAAATACGAGTTTACCGCAGTCTTATGCTATCTTGATAAAACCGTTGAAGAAATAAAGAACGGGATAAGGTACTCTGACTGGCAATTTGTGGCAGAATTTGAGGTAAAAGAAAAATAGTTACCGCAACTCAACACACACCACATTATTTTTTAATTCTATGCTGACGCACTTGATACTGGCTTTTGTTCCGTTCGTTTCTGTAATTATTTTACAGAGTTGACAATGCAAATAGCAATACTATTATCGCATACCCAATATTATATACATAAAACAATGTCTCGTGCATTTCTATATCCTTCTCGTAATCGGCACATTTTTCTTTCACTTCTATGTATTGGGATTGCAATTCAAAGTATTTGTCAAGTATATGTTCTATCTGTTTTGGTAGTGGTACGCATTCATCTTCCTGTTGTATGTTGTAGTCAGAGCCTTTTTCCTTTACTTCATTTCTTTTAATGTATTCCCACCTCCTGCTTATCTTCATTGAATTTATCCAGTGTTGTATTTTTTGCTACATTGATGTGGTTACATTTCTTGAACCTATGCACCCACAACACCGTTGTGGGTTCAAGTGGTATGTCCAACTTTGCCAAATATTCCTTAAATGCCTCAGGATTTGAAAACCCCTCTTCTTTATAGAGTGTATTTACTATCTTCTCCAAAGGCATACGCTTTACTTCTGTAAGAACGAATATCTCATCTCCCACACGAAATGTGTCTCCTCTTTTCCCATATCTCTTTGTCCGTGTGGTACAGGTCTTCTTACCATTTAACACGAGTACACGCATATCAAACTCGAAAGGTATGTGGACTTCAGTTGTCGTCCATTGCTTATTACCCATCTTCCCCCTCACTTCTTTCACATCCTTTTTTGCCTAAATGTCTAATACAGGTTTTTTTAACGCTATATCTTTAAGTTCGGCCTCACTAGGATATGCATAATGCTCGGCTATAACTCTTTGTGTATCGCCTGTGACACGCATAACTTCTTCTATTGTATAGCCTTTTGCCTTCATGAGTTTGATTGCAGTCGCACGCAATGCATGGAATGGGGTGTTTTCTTTTCTAACACCTGTTACTCTTAACCAATACTGGAAAATATTGTATGCAGTTCTTCCAGTGATGTGTTTACCTTTATGTGATGAGGGAAATAACCATCTTTCTTGCTTTGTTTCAGTTTTGATTAGATTTATGTATTGAATTAAACGCTTTGCAGTTTCTCCACCGATAAACACCGTCCAGTAACGCTTCTTCTTACTCTCCCAGAATTTGATTTTCACAGTGTTGTCATTGTTTATCGTAATATTGCACAACTCTATTGCAACAAGGTCTTCTCTGCGTATTGCAGTCTCAAGAGCAAGTCGCAAAAGTATTTCATCCCTAAATACTGTTATTCCAGACAGAAGTGTTTTAACTTCTTCTAAAGTAAGCGCATGCTCTCCAGATTTCATGTGTATTTCACCACTACACCATATGCAAAACAAGCATATATATTTTTTCCTACTTGTGTAGTAGAGGGGTAAATTAAAAGGAAATGTTCTTATGCAATGTTTTTGTTTGCGTTTATTTTTTCCTATAGTTGCGGGAGCAGGAAATTGCAATTTAACATCGTGAGCGGGAAATCCCACACTGTTCACAGGTGAGATAAAAGCGAACACGAGGTTTATATACGGCTATAATATGGAATTATGCAAACAGACTTATAACTACTTCTTGGTACAGTTACAGCAAAGGGCAAAAGGTATATATATATGTAGGTATATCCCTATAATGAGAGGTGCAGAATACGGCACTTCTCGGTAGGTGGAAAATATGCAGGAAGAGGTGCAAGAAGTGGGTGCTGGTGTGTCCGCCAGCACACCCGTTGAGGGGAATAAGGACGGTGGGATGAACGAAAATGTGTGGACAAAGGAGTTTACTGAAGATTTTCTAAACAAAGTGATTGACTTGATTAACAAGATACGGGAGAATAGAATATCCACAGTAAGTATCGATATAGACAAACACGGATGCTCATTTATTGTGTATCCATATCTTGAGATACCGAGAAGAGACACATATGGATTTGAAACGAGAGAGAAAATACTTGAAAATATAAAGTCAATTGTTGAGCAATTGAATAGTATAGAAAGAAAAATTGAAGAACTTAAGATGTGCTTTGTTGCACGGGTTATAGAGCCAGAAAAGAATTGAAATGGAAAGTGTTATTCCAAGCCAGGAAAAGTCATGCAACAAAGCACT
>Ga0105158_1000715_pt1 | contig 13711 bp, 7 predicted proteins | sample LHCtaG_FD_81567 | JGI IMG/M metagenome (GOLD analysis project Ga0105158, IMG submission 81567) | Hot spring microbial communities from Little Hot Creek, USA to study Microbial Dark Matter (Phase II) - LHC4sed_matched | ecosystem: Environmental > Aquatic > Thermal springs > Hot (42-90C) > Sediment... | reverse complement strand
CTCTCTATCGTTCCTTTTTGAACATCAGGATCTTCTATATTTAATCGATTAATGCCAATCAAGCAATAGGATATTGTGGCAACATCTGCTTTTTTATCATTAAGCATTTCTTCAGTTTTACTAATAATGATCTTTTCAAGGCCTTCTTTCAAGGGAACATCTTTCCATTTATCTGTTCTTCGGCTTACATGGAAATTCCATTTTTCATTTATAAGCGAGGAAAACTTCGCTTCTAAATTTTTTAACGTAATTATTAGCAAGAAGGCATCTTTTGGCGAAATATCTTTAGAAAGGAGCTGAGCAATAGCAAAATCTAAAATTGGTTCTGGAGGAGAAGAAAAAGAAGGAATCATGTAACAATTTAAAATACTGCATGTAACTTCTACACTACCAAGAGCTCTAATATATCTTGTAACGTTCTCTTCAACCTTCAGAAAAGCAGAACGTACTTTTTGTAAAAAATTATCGTCTTTTTTCAATGATTTTATAAGCCACAGTGTGTAGATTGCATTTCCAAACTCAGTAGCAATTTTATCTAAGCCACCGTATAAGTCCTCAATCTCGAGTATCTTATCCGCCATAGAATTTAGAGCTCTTCGAAGGAATTCTGCTCCAAGCTTAACTTTATTTCTGAGTGAAGAATCTTTTCCAACTACTTTTAAAAAAGATGCTAGCGCTTGTACTGCTAATGAAGTGGCTAGAATATCATCAGACCAACCACCATCACTTGTCTGGGATTTAGATAAGAAATCGCATGAGATCTTGAGATATGGTAAAATGCAAGTTACAACTAAAGATTTACTAGGTTTTCGCAATTTACGGAAAATTCCTTTTTTCACAAACATTACAACTATCTTTTAAAATATAAATGTTGAAGTTATGGTTTTATGGTTCATTAAATCTTTTATTTCGATTTATGCAATTTATTTTTGTGGTGTTTAGCGTTGTTTGTTGTGGGTTGTTGGTGTTTTGATTTGGGGTGGTGTTTTGGGTAGGTTTATTGAGTCTCCTTTATTTCCCATTGGTGATGTTAATGAGTTTTCTGCTGGTGAGAAGCGTGGTGGGGGTAGGCCTGATTTTTGGGAGATGGTTTTCTGGTGGACTAGGAAGCCTCTGATTGGTGCTAGGTCTGTTATTGCTGGCGCTCTTCTTCCGGATAATTTTAGCCCCCTCGAGTTTAAGCGCCTTGTTAGGCTCTGGCCTCCAGGCGCTAGGTCTCCCCATAGGAAGAATCCTAATGTTATCCCTCAGTTAAGGGAGTACTTTTCTAAAGTTAGGCTTCTTGATCCATTCGCCGGCTTTGGCAGTATCCCCCTTGAAGCCATGAGACTTGGCTTAGGTGAGGTTGTCGCCGTTGAGCTCCTTCCAACAGTCTACATCTTTCTTAAGGCTGTTCTGGAGTATCCTAAGCAGTTTGGTAAGCGATTGATTACAGATGTTGAGCGGTGGGGTAAGTGGGTTACCGATAGGCTTCGCGAGGACCCAGAGATAAAAGAGCTCTATGATGAGGATGTTGCCGTCTATATTGGTTCTTGGGAGATTAAGTGTCCACATTGTGGACGCTATACGCCGCTTATTGGGAATTGGTGGCTGGCCAGAGTCTCTGGGAAATCTACTGGTGAAGAAGAGGAGGAAAGCGAGGATGAGGAAGGTGTTAGGAGCGGGGTTTTTCATAGGCTTGCCTGGATGACTCCATATACGTCCTCCGGAGTTATCGGCATAAGAATTGTAGATCTAAATAAAGAGATTAGTAGGAGAGAGATTGATGCTAGAGTCAACACTAAACAGGGAACTGTTGAGGTTTTTGGAAGAGCATATAATATTCCTAGGCCAAACATAAACGCTAAAAGAGAGACGGCAACATGCCTGCTGTGCAACAACACAATCAAGAATGCTGGCAAAAGTAAAGAATGGTATGTTAAGGAAGCCCTAAAAGAATACAACGAAAACCTTGAGAGATGCCTAAGGGGAGAGATAACTCTAGAAAATCTCCTGGAAAGCAGAGCTAAACCGAGAATATTAGTAAGAGTAAAAGTGATCAATGGTGATCTGGAATTTGAGCCAGCAACAAACAAGGATAATGAAAAACTGTGGAAAGCGGTAGAAAAGATCAAACAAATCTGGGGAGATCCAGATATACCTCTAGAAGAAATTTCTCCCTATAGCGTAAGATATTTATTCCCAATTCTTTATGGGATGACTAGGTGGTACAGACTTTTCAATCCGCGCCAGATCTTAACCTTCGTAAAGATTGTTAAGCTGATACGCGAAGCAGGCAAACAAATAGAGCAAGAAAAAATTAAAGAGGGATTAAGCAAAGAAGAAGCATTCAAATACGCAGAGGCAGTAACAACATACCTAGCGATAGCACTTGCGAATCACGTGCGTCATAATTGCTTGACGACAAGTATAGAGCCTACGCAAAAGTTTATAGCTCATGCATTAGCCTTTAGAGGCGTCGCAATGACTTGGAACTGGGTAGAAGAGGTGTCTATAGCTAATGTATTGGGATCATTTACCAGATCATTAAACTCCATTTCTAAAGGCTTATCTTATCTCGTTTCCGCTATCTCTAATAGTCCTAATAGGGTTTTGCTTGATGATGCTACTAATTTGAATAATCTTGCAGGTGAAAGGTTCGATCTCATTATTACGGACCCGCCTTATAGGGACGATGTTCCTTACACCGAGCTTAGTGATTTTTATTATGTTTGGCTTAAGAGGGCTTTAAGCGATGTTAAAGAGGTTTTTGGTGTCCTGAAGCTTACTTCCAGATTTCATGCGGAAGCCTTCTTCGACGAGTTTGGTAATGAGATTGAGACTCAGTGGAAGACTTTTGCTTTGAGGGAAATCAGCGAGAATGAGGGAAGAATTAAATGTTTTGGCGTAAGGGATAGTGCATTAGACTATTTTAAGTTTCTTCTCTCCGAGTCCTTTAAGACTATGGCTTCTAGGCTTAAGGATGATGGCTTACTCGTTACGTATTATGCTCATACCAGCCCTGACGCTTGGGAGGCTCTTCTCGAGGCTGGCTGGTTTAATGCCAAAATGAGGATTACAACGGCCCATGCAATTGCCACCGAATCTGCTGAAAGCGTTACTGCTAGGGGTAAAATCCGCCTTGACATGTCTATAGTAGCCATTTGGAGAAAAGGCACATTAGGCGAAGTCCTACTAGATGATGTTTACGCTAGGGCTGTAGAAGCATGCTCAAAGGATGCGTATGACTATCGTAAAGCTGGTTTTGAGGGAGTAAACCTATTCGTGGCAGTATTAGGCAAGATACTATCACAGTTCACCCAATATGAACACTTAATAGGGCTTAAAACAACTTGTAAAAGCCCAATAAAAGAGCTTGTTGAGAGCTACATTTATCCAGCGACAGCTGAAGCCATAGCGAGATCATATGGTGCAACTGGAGCAAAGCTAAGCCCAGCATCAATGTTCTACCTACTAGCGAAGGTTCTAGTTGGCAGGAGGCCAAGACAGGTGAGGAGAGTCCTAGATAGAACAACAGCAATAATACTTTCGATCGGAACCAGAAGCAACTTGGAAGACTTGAGAAGCCAAAATATTATATTTCGAGATAGGGAAAGGCATATCCTGCTAGAGCCAAGGTGGGGCCTAAGGAACTCGAGAGAGGCAATAGAAGATGCACTAACAGTTAGAAACTTAAGCCCGAGGGAGCCACGTATAGCAATGGCGGTAGATGTATTGCACCTACTAGAACATTATGCTATCGCGCTACCGAAGGAAGAGTTTAGGGGGAGGGCTGATGAGATTAGAGTGAGGGCGCCAGCATTATTTGATGAGGCAATAGTGTTAGCCAGAGTACTGGCATCCAGCCTACCATCGGAAGATCCTGAAAGGGAGTTAGCCAAGCAAGTTATGGATGCGCTTGGGGCGGCAGCTCCAGGCACCCTAGATCTATTCGTTAGGAGGTGAAAGATAGAGTGTTAACGGGGAATAATAGGGTTAGAAGCGATGTGTATGATGAAGCCCTAGATGAGAAGATGGCCCCATCATTAGGCGGGGCAATCCTAGGAAAAGAACATGAAATGTACATGGATCCGGAGAAATTCTTCCAGAGAACATTAATCACGGAGCAAATAGCAAGCATACTGGGGAACATCCTGAACGTGCTAAGGGGCGAGAGCGGCAAAAAGATACTCGTCCTAAACGCCCTCTATGGAGGAGGGAAAACGCATACACTCCTAACAATATATCACGCACTAAAATCCCCGCATACACTACTGAAGGCTACGCTAGAGAATGAAGATGTTAAAGCACGCATAAACAGGTTCGTAGAGGAGATAAGCAAACTTGGAAAACCAGACATGGTAATATTTGACGGATACTTCTCAGAGCTAGCGCCATCACCAATAAGCCCGTTAGATGTCAAAGCTTATAGGGTTCGCACATTATGGGGATATATAGCCCACACGCTAGGAAGCTACAGCATTCTAAGAGAATACGATGAGAGACAAATAGCGCCAGAAGCGGACAAACTCCTAAAAATCCTAGAGAATCGGAGCGCAATAATCCTCATAGATGAAATAGCCCACTACATCAAGAGATTCCATGAGACGCCGGACGAAAACCTGCGCAGATACAGCTCAGCCATAGAGAACTTCATGGAAGCACTAGCAATAACAATAGGGTTGGTGAAGAATGCGGTCCTAATAATATCACTGCCAGCGGAGAGAAGAGAGAAGGAAGAAATATCTGTCGAAATCACGTATCAAGCGATAAGGCAATCGATAGAGAGGATATTCAAGGCGCTTGGAAGAGTTTACACGGAGTATATTGAGCCAATAGCCCCGAGAAATATACCGGCCCTACTAAGGACAAGATTGTTTGATGAAATAGATGAGAGAAGGGCCAGAGATATACATGAAATGCTTCACAGAACCTATGAGGAAAACAAGGAAATCTTTGGAGCACAAGTAACCCAAATAGGAGAAGTATTAAGGACATACCCGTTCCACCCACTCTATATAGGCACATTAATAGATATCTTAGATAAGCATGAAGCCCTACAGAAGACTAGAGACCTGCTGAGAATAAGCAGGAAAGTCCTAAGAGAAGTCTTACGCGAAAAAGACAAACCCTACGATCTAATAATGCCGTGGCACATAGATTTAACCAAAGACCTGATAAGAAACACGCTGCTAGTGAGCGAATATGAGGGCTTCAAACCAGTCGTAGAAGAAGACATCAATGAAAGAGTAAAACTATTCGTAGAGAAACCGCTCCTAGCAAGGATAACAGCCATAACGCTCTTAGCAAGGACATTTGTTTATGGTGGAGGACTAGCAATAATACCACCGAAAGCAGAAGTGCTTCCATCAGAGAAGGACTTGGCCCAAATGATCTATGAGCCGGCAACATTCCATGTAGAGGGGTGGGCGCCAAAAGATATAGTGGATGCGGTAAGATGGGTAAGCGGAAACTTGCTTTATGTTGTCAAAGATGAGAAAACAGGCAGGCTGTGGTTCACAAAATATGTAACCCCAATAAAGTACGTGGAAGAAAGAGCCAGAAAAATTGAGGATGTACTGGCAATCAACAAAGTTTTAGAGTACACCAATAAACTTCTTAAAGAAACGGCAGATCTCATAACCAGGAAGAGAGCGGCAAGAATAACACCAAAAGTTTTTGATGCGGAGCTTTCACAGGCGCTTAAAATATGCGAGCCAATAGACGTAGATGCGAGGAAATATGTACTATTAGCCTGCTTAAATGTTCCGGAAAGAGAGGACGAGAGAAAAACTAGGCTGGAGGAGGTTCTCTATAAAACTAGAAGCGGTGGCACAAGAGGATACGCAAACATAATCTACGTTACCTTCCCAAGCGTGCAAGAGCGTATTGGGTGGGCTTTAGACTACGCTAAGAAGCTGATAGCATGTGACGAATTAGAGAAAGAAGGCATAATAGAGAAGCTGACAGGAGTATTAGGGGGCAAAGAGGCAGAGGTAGCCAGAGAGGTCTTAAAGAGAAAACTTGAAGATTACAAAACAGATGTTCTAGAAAACCTAGTAAGGAATACGCTGGGCATCTTTGATAGGATAGCTTATCCACATTATGATGAAACGAGATTAGCAAACACGGTTAAAGAAATTGATTTCACGGTGCAGGCGGATAGCATCATAATAGCCGCTGAGAGAAGTCTGTCCTCAATGGGCATAGGTAAACTTAAGATAGAGATGGACTACGACATACTAGACCACTATTTGAGAAGAGTGGGCATAGATATATCAGATGGGCATGAACCAAAAACTGCCGGAGCAATAATCGACTACTTCTACTCAAACCCAAGATTACCAGCGACACCGAAAGAAATAATCACGGATGCAATAAAAGATGGTGTGAAGAAACTCAGAATCGGAGTTAAATCTAGAGGAAGAGTACACTTTAAGAGGATATATGAAACCGAGACACCGCAGGTATCGGAGGGCGAGACGGTTGTAACGCTGGATGACAGCGATGAAATATTGCCATGGAGAATAGCTCTGCAAGAACAAATGAAAGCTCTTAAGAGACGAGAGTTTATTGAAGGAAGAGAGCGTAAAATAGAAGAGTATGTGATTAAAATTGACGGTAAAGAAATAGCCGTTGAAGAAATACTCAGCAATATAGAGAGATTTGACCTAGAACAGCTTAGAGTCGCCCCAATAGTCAAAGTTATTAGGACAGTATCAATTAAATTTGAGCTAGCTAAATCTCTAATTGAAGTAGAGCCTGGCGAACCAGCTTCCATAGATATCTACGTCACCCGAATAGGCCCGTATATGGGAGAAATTCTTCTAAAGCCCTCATCCGGAAAAATAGATAGGGGAAAACTCAAGATAGATGACGCCTTCACCAAAGAGAGAATCACTTGGACAATAGATAAAACACCACAACAAGCAGGAGAATATTCATATGCACTAGAAGCGATGGACCCCCAAGGAACAACATTAGATGTGGCAAGAGTGCTTATTAGAGTTTTAGGTGAAAAACTAGGCTGGAAGATGGGTACGCCGCCAGCTGGCACTAGGATTGAGGAATTAGAAATAAATGTTGAAGAGAAATTCTCAGTTAAGCCCCTAGACATATTAAGGAGAAGATTAAGCGGAGCTGCCATGGTTTCTGGAGCCAACTTTAAGATGGTGATGAAGACTGAAGATGGAAGAGAATCATCGGTGGCATTAAACGTAAATAATGTGCAGATTGACGACGTATTAACGCTAATAATGGCGGTTATCAATAGGTTCCAGCTGCTTAAAGCAGCAGCCTCATTAAGCTTAAGCCTAAAACCAGCAAAGGGAGAATACTTCACCATGCCCGATATAACGGAGGATGAGAAGAAGGCGCTTGGAGAACATAAAATAAGATATTTTGCGCGAGTAGCCGGGTGAATAGAGTGGCTGGCGAAATACAACGAGTAATAACTTTTAATGAAGTTAGAGTTGGGAAAGTGTACAGGCGATATGTTGACAATATGAAGATTTACCTTGGCTATCCAGTTAAAGGAGTTAAACCGCTTTTCGAAGCCAGAATAAGCAAGGAGACAACTAAACTCGCTCTAGAACACTTTAAGGCTGATTTCGAGGATAAGGGGGATTTTTTGATAGTAAGCGGTGAAGATGTTGACGAAAAAATTAGGAGGCTCATAGTATTTAGTGGAGCAAGGCAGACAGTTAATGATCTCTTAGGAAGACTTCTATTAGAGACAGTAACTTCAATGGGAGAGATTGAGGTACTCTTCTGGTATTCGAGATTTATTAACGCATATGAAAGAGGTAATTATTGGGATGTCAATAGGGTTGCCAAGTCCCTCAAAACTCTATACAGAATATGAGCCCAATAATGAAGCCAAAGCATTGCTTAAATCCGTAATCGAGGGCTTCAGGTATCACCCCTTCTTCTTCATGCTAAGAGAAAGCATAGCCTCGGAAGATCCAGTATACCCATTCGCCCATCAACTAGAACTACTGGGTAAATTGTTCGCTAGGAAACCAATGAGAGTACTTATAGGTGATGAAATAGGTCTTGGAAAAACAATCAGCGCAATAATGCTTATCAAATACCTCCTTGAAACAGAGGGAGTTAAAAAGGTATTAATCCTAGTACCAAGAGTTCTGATACAGCAGTGGCTAACAGAGCTTAAAAGATTCAACCTAACAAGCATCATACAATTGGAGAGGGATACCATACCAAGGTATTATGATTTAGGTTTTCCACAAGGCACGTATATAGCGTCAATAGACCTCATCAAAAGGGAGAATCATAAAAGGAGAATTCTAAGCACAATATGGGATCTAGTAGTAATAGACGAAGCACATAGAGTTGGCAAATTAGGTAATCACGAAACACAAAGGTTTATACTAGTAAGCCGATTGATCGGGAAACCAAGCATAAATGTCATAATGCTAACAGCCACACCGCACAGGGGCAAACCAGAAGACTACATTGAGAGACTCAAGCTTATAGATCCATTCATAAAAGCCGATCCGAGAGAGCTAGACGATGAAAGGTTCTATAGCCTATGTATGGGTTCAATAATCTTCAGACGAACAAAGCCGGATATAAACGATATTTACGAAAAGATGAGGGTTTTCACAAACTGCAAATTCAAGGCCAGAGTAGTAAAAGCATCAGAGGAAGAGGAAGCTTTTCATAGAGAACTCATAGAATTCCTACGCGCAAAACTTCTACAATACTATAGTATGGTTGGCGAGATGCCGAAAGCCCTACCATTACTCATGACTCTAATAGCTAAGAGAGCCTCATCAAGTCCAAAAGCAGCAATAATAACATTAGATAGAATACTTCAGCGGAGAGCGGAGCGAATAAAGATTCTAAAAACTAGGGATATAACGGCTATAGAAGGGAGGCTTGATGAAAAGGCAAGCCTGATAGCTGATGCGCTTTTAGGTTACTCCTTCGAGGATAGCGGTTTATATGAAGATGAAACCGAAGAAACTGCCGACGCCGATGAAATACTGGAGAAATTTGCTGAGGAATGCAGCGTCCTCCTCAAAGACGAAGATATTGAAGAACTGAAGAAACTGCATAAATTGGCTAAGAGCGTCATAGGCGAAGGGGACTCAAGGCTAAAATCCCTGATAAGCATAGTCCTTAACCACTTAAAGAGCGGCGAGAAGGTAGTTGTTTTTACGGAGTTTAGGGATACGGCTGAGTACCTGTTTACGGAGCTTAGAAATAGGCTCCCAAAGGGTATTGCTGATAAGATGGCAATGATGACTTCAAGGGAAATTATACCGCCGACGCCATACAGTAAGCATGTAAAGAGATACGACATAGAGGATGTTAAAAGGTGGCTCAAAAGCGGAGACTTATGCTTTTTAATATCAACAGACGTCGCGTCTGAGGGGCTAAACCTACAGGTAGCTAACGTTATTATTCATTATGAGCCAACTTGGAGTCCGGTTAAAATAGTTCAGAGGATAGGTCGTGTTTGGAGGCTAGGTCAGGAGAAGGATGTCTACAGCTATAGCTTACTCTTAACTGTTGAAAGCGATATAGCGGCACTTGAAATACTTTACGCGAAGCTTCTCTCTTGGATGATATCGGGAATAGAGAGGCAAGTGCCCATAGGCGAGGAGATAGAGATAGATATGCTACCAAAGGATAAATCTGTCTGTGACATACTCCAAATACCACTAACAACCGAGAGGGGGAGACCGCAGTATAGCGAGTTTAAGGCTTGGATAGAGTTTATAGCTGGTGGCAAGGAGAGACTGAGGAGATACGTTGAAGGAATAATCACGGCATTAATAAGGTTGAAGGAGCAGGCTGAACGCTTAGGCCTGACCAGAATAAATCCAATAAAAGTAGAAAAATTCCTCAGTGAAGGCCTTGGAGGCCTATGTGGAAAAGAGACTGAACTAATTCTTAAAAACCTGTTAGTTACAGCTGCTAAACTGCATAATTATGAAGTTGAGGATAGGGAGTCGGGACTATTCATTAAAGGTACGCATATAACTGGACTGAAAACTTTGCTGGACACGTATAGGGCGATAGAGTCTCTATTAAGAGATGTGGAAGTAAAATCACCAATCACATTAGTAGCAAGAAAACCGCCTTTAGAAGATATTTCCAATTTAAAGGAGTTATACCTTTACGAAACAGCCATTTACGTCGATGGGAGACCAGCATACTCAGAGATTATGGGGATTGCTGTTAAAGAAGATACTTCAACCGAGACGTATAGAGGTTTAGATTTCCTTAAGATGCTTATCGAACTATTAGTCAACGTTGTCGGCGTTGGAGATCAGTTTTGGCATGGAGAGGGATTTGGGGATAGGGCAAGGGCGAAGGCTCTATTCAATTATCGAAACATGATGATTGATGAATACATAAAATATCTTACTGGAGTAGAGAGGGGATTCAGCTTTCCACATAAAGAGTGGATCCCAAGAGAAAGTGAAGGTAGGGGTGCCTCGTACTTCCTTTCAGCTTCACAAAGGCTTTTGGGAGTAATAATTGCGGTAGGCGGAGCAGCTGATACGCACCCCTTACCAATAGCCGTGGAGGAAGTTGAGCGAAAAGCCATGGAGTATGCAATGGAGTTTGAGAGGAGAAATCAGAGGAGCCCTGAAGACATAAGTAGAGTAGAGCATTATGATATTAGGAGCGTGGACCCAAAGACTGGCGAGGTAAGGTTTATTGAGGTGAAGGGTCGATGGCGCCTTGACATAACGGTTGAGCTTACTGAGACAGAGTATGAGTATGCAAAGAAGCTTGGCAATAACTACTGGTTATACATAGTTTATGGCTTCTCAACGGGCAATCCAAGATTACTGGCAATAAGAGACCCCGTGAATAGAGCCAAATGGAGCACTGTTGAAATAAAGCGATATCGCCTTCTAGGAGTATGAAATAGCATGAATCAACAAAAAGTGTTTGAATTTAAATATGGCAAAGTTAAGATTAAGGTATATGGTGGACTAGGCGAGATTGGTGGAAACTGCGTTGTTATAGAGGACAGAGGCAGAAAAATCGTTTTCGATAATGGGATCAGATTCTCGGTTCTCAGGAGATTTTATGGTGGCAGAATAGAGCCACTTGGGCTTTCAGAGCTACGCTCAGTTGGAGCAGTACCACCATTAGAAGCGCTCCAGGGAGCTTCAGCGCTATATGTCTCGCACCTTCATCTAGACCATACTGGATTACTTAGCTCAATCCCACCTGAAGTAAGCATCAAGATTCCAAGTGTGAGAGTTCTAGAGAGCACATTAGCATCATGGTATAGAAGACCTGGGAGCTGGCTAGCCTACGTTCCGCCAGACTACACGGCTAAGGTTGAAGAGGTTAAGTCAAAAAGGGAAGATGAAAACAATGTTATGGCTATACCAGTAAGCCACAGCTGCTTCCCAGCCTATTCCTTCTTATATGCTGGGAGTGACGCAACCATCTTTTACAGCGGAGACTTAAGATTTGAGCCCCTAACCAGCATGTGCTACAGACTGGATGAAATCATAAGAGATGTGGGTATTGTTGGGGTAGATGTGGCTTTACTTGAGGGGACAAACTTCAATGCAGAGTACACCCCAATAACAGCATCTATGTTTAGAGATTACATCTCTCTTTTATTGAGGGAATATGATCTTACATCTATTTCAATAGATCCATTAGACCTAGAAGCCCTCATGGCAATATTAGACTCCTCACTAGTGATGGGGAAGAATTTAGTGGTGGGGTCTGAGAGATTATTATGGGTTATAGATAAGATTGAGAGATTGAGGTCAGAAGCGCTTGATAAGATATATGTTAGCGAGGAACTCGAGGTTCCCACATCATTACTACTTAGAAACATAAGTTTAGTCGGTGAGGTTTTTAAGAGCCCTGAGAACTACGTGCTTATAATTGAACCAGTAGGGCTTCTCCAAATATTTAGGAAATTAAAGATTTGGGGAGAGAGCCCAAGTCTAATAGGCTCAGTAGTTGTTCTAATGGATCCTGAACCAAGAGAATCAATAAAAGAGGTTGAGGAAGGAGCCCTAAGAGTATGGCTAAAATCCTTCGGAATACAATCCCTCAGACTAAGATTATCCGGACACTATCTACCACACCAATTCCACAACATAATTAAGACATTAAAGCCAAAAAATTTAATCCCATTACACACAGAAGAAACCGATCTCATGAATAAACTATTTAAAAAATCAATCTTTGCTAAGAGAGACTAGAAAAAAGGCAAATTAGGAAGCCGTTATGAAAGTTTTTAAGTTCTGGATTGAATTTTGTTATCTCTCTGATTTAGAGAGATTTCACGGCGATTATGCGGTGAAGGGGATCAACGAAACCCATAATTTCTTCCTCTTCCCTTTCTCTTTATGGGTGTGAAGGTTGATTGGAAGGCTCCTCTGGCTTTTGATATGTACAGTACCTCTAAACTCAACCCTCCCAGCCTTAAGCTTCAACATAAGCCTTCTTAAAGCCCTGAAGACCGTCATGGGGCTTCTATCTAGAAGCCAGCTCAAGCCTAGGCCTGAATTATGAAGCCCCAGGAAGAGAAGCATAAGCATGAACCATTCTCTAAAGCTTAGCCTAGAATAGTGGAAGACTGTCCCAGTCTTATCATTGAAAGTTTTCCTGCAAGACTTACAGAAATAGCGTTTAAGACCACATCTATATCCCCCATGACCCTTAATACTTCTAGAACCACACTTAGGGCAGTAAATGCCACCACGCCACCTAACAGCCCTAAAAAGCCCCGAACAAGCAAACTCACTCGAAAGAAGACCAAGAACATCCATAAAGAAACATAAGGAGCAGCCACAAAAATCTTATTAAAGAGCGTTGAGATTTTAATTGAACGTCTTATTAAATAAGGCTTAAATAAAAGCAAACATCATTTAATCATGATGTATGATGAGTTCGTCTAAAAGGATTAGATTGATTTTTGAGCTTGAGGATTATAAGATTCCAGCGCCTATACTTGAATATCTCTATATATTCAATTTAAATTTAAAATAGACTAGACTATTAGTGGAGGTGCGGCACATATGCTTGAGTCTGGTCATAAGTTGAGTGTAGAACCGGAAGAAACTTATGCAACGATCATGAAGTGGTTGCATGATGATTATACGCCCGTTTCAATCTCTCGATCGATTGCACTCATCAGGAAGAAGAAGGTAGCTGAAGTAATTAATGGCCTACTACAGGTCGGTCTAATTTTATTAAAGGGAATTTCGGATGAAAATGGGAAAGTAGATGAGACGCGCTATAATAGGCTGTCAGCTTTCATTTTATACCATTGGGATGGAACTTTTACATTGAGGAGAAGTTTAATAAATGCTCTATGCAACTATTATAATATCGGTTTCGTCCTTCTTCGTTGCTCCCTTGACATGTTAATTTATGGATTACTCTACCAATGCCTATCTCAAAGAAGGTTTAGAGAACTAGAAGAGAATAAAGAAATTGAGGATAATGAATTAAAACGTTTGATCGTTTCCCTCACAAAATTCTTAAGCGAAAATCCCGAGGAGTCGGCTCATGTGGAAAAAAGTTCTGCGTATATCTTCGATTTGCTGGACAAACTAAAATTGAGCAAACTGACCCCTAAGCCTGCACATGTATATAAGCTTTTATCTAGATGGAATTTATTTGAACCTATTAAAAGGCCGGAAAGGGAGATTGCAAGAGTTTATGGCAAACTCTCCTTCAACGTACATGAGCATTATAGTACCCTTGATGT
>Ga0105158_1000714_pt1 | contig 13712 bp, 11 predicted proteins | sample LHCtaG_FD_81567 | JGI IMG/M metagenome (GOLD analysis project Ga0105158, IMG submission 81567) | Hot spring microbial communities from Little Hot Creek, USA to study Microbial Dark Matter (Phase II) - LHC4sed_matched | ecosystem: Environmental > Aquatic > Thermal springs > Hot (42-90C) >... | reverse complement strand
TGTTTAGTATAATTTTAGGTATCATACTGTTAGTAGTGAGGAGTTATCGTTGGAAAATTATGTTGAATGAATATAAAAGTTTTAAATTACAGAATTTTTTTGAATCAACAGTTTTAGGATTGTTTTTTAACACAGTGTTACCATTTCGTATAGGTGATATTTTCCAAGGATATATTTTATCTAAAAAAACATTGTTGCCAAAATCGTTAACTTTTTCAACTGTGTTGTTAGAACGTTTTGTAGATCTTTTTCCGCCAATAATTTTTATTTTAATAGGGTCGTTTTTTATTGTTTTACCAAAACAAATAAGTTTAGGTGTAACTGTTATAGTTTTAACAATTTTAGTTTTAATTTTAGTTTTGATATTAAAATATAAAAATTTTATTGTATCAAAATTAGTTGTTTATTCTGAAAAAATTGGTATTGTAAAAAAAATTGTTGGCGTGTTAGAGAAATTTTTTTCTGCAGTAGAAAATATAAGCAATATTTATGTATTATGTAAAATAATTCCGTTAACTTTATTGTTGTGGGTTGGATATAGTAGTAGTATGGTTTTAATTTGTAGATCGTTAGATATAATTTTACCTTCGTTATGGGCTGGGTTTTTAATACAAGCAATTACTGCATTAAGTGTTACAGTACCATCCTCACCCGGATATGTTGGCAGTTGGGAGTTTATGGGAACATTATCTTTGATTATTTTTAAAGTTGACAAAACAAAAGCAGTATCGTTTGCTGTACTTTCACATATCATTGGTATGTTACCTGTTGTTATTTTAGGAACAATTTTTTTAGTTAAAGAGATTAGTATATTACAATCTTTCAAAAAAGAAACAATAATAGCAAGTTAAACAAAAATTATGATAAAACTTAGAAAGAGACAGATAAAACCAACGGTTTCATTAATAGATTTAGCACCAATGACTGATATGGTATTCCAGGTATTGTTATTTTTTATTATATCTTCATCTTTTGTAGTAGAGCCTGGAATAAAAGTTAACTTGCCAAAATCACAAACTTCTGAATTACAAGTTCAACAAAAGTTAATTATAACTGTAGATAAATCACAACAAATTTTTGTTGGTAACAAAGTTGTTCCCATAGAACAACTTGAGGAACGTATCAAATTTCTTCTACCGTATTACCAAGACAAAATGGTAGTAATACGTGCAGATGAAACTGTTCCACATGGATTAGTAGTAAAAATTATGGATATATCAAAAACTGCAGGTGCACAAAAACTTGCTATTGCTACTGAAAAAAAAGAATAAAAATATCACTGTTGTAATAAATAAATCTTCCCAAACTATTTAGTTCCTTCTTGACCAACAAAAGCATCGATTATTTACCCATTTTGGAGAAATGTGGTTCAGCGAAAATTGTAGCAAAACTTAAATTCTTTTTGTTCTTTATTTATTAAATCTGAATTATTAATAACTTTCTAAGAGAATGTTATTTTTTGATGCAAAAATTTTTATTTTTCAATTTTGAAATATAATTTTTTATAATTGTTGAAATAAAAAAAATAAATTTTGTAAAAATACCTGAAAAAATTTTTTAAGAGGAACGGATCCATGCATTTTGTGGTTTGTATAAAACAAGTTCCTGCAACAACTGCAGTACAAATTGATCCAAAAACTGGTACACTTAAACGTGAAGGTGTTGAATCGATAATAAATCCATTTGATGAATATGCTATTGAAGAAGGTATCAGGTTAAAAGAACGGTTGGGTGGTAAAGTAACAGTTATTAGTATGGGTCCCCCACAGGCTGAATCTGCTTTACGTGAAGCGTTAAGTCGTGGTTGTGACGATGCAATACTTTTAACTGACAAATCTTTTGCTGGTGCGGACACTTGGGCCACTGCTTACACACTTTCTTGTGCAATAAAAATTTTGTCAACTCCTGCTGACCTTATAATTTGTGGTAAACAAGCATCAGACGGTGATACAGCACAAGTTGGCCCATCTTTAGCAGAAATGCTTGATATTCCACATGTTGCATATGTAAGAAAAATTGTTGAAATAAAAGAAGGCTATATAAAAGTAGAACGTATGTTAGAAGATGGTGTTGATGTTTTAGAAATGTCGTTACCTGCGTTAATTACTGTTGTTAAAGAAATAAACACGCCAAGGTTGCCAACTTTAAAAGGTATCCTTGCTGCAAAAAAGAAACAAATCCTATTTTGGAATAAAGAAACAATAAATGCTGACCCTGACAAAATTGGTCTTAAAGGTTCACCAACACAAGTTATGAAAATTTTTTATCCACCGCCTAGACAGGGTGGTCAACTTATCACCGGTGTTGATGCAAAAGATATTGCAAAAAAGTTAGTTGAAAAACTTGCTTCACACGGATTGATATAAATCATTTTAGTTGCAGACCTTGGGCTATTTCATAATATTTATAAGGAGATAGGGTTATGAGCAAAATTGAAGTTATTATAGAAAAATGTACAGGATGTGGATTGTGTGTAAAATCATGCCCTTATGGTGCAATAAAACTTGTTGATTCACCACACCAGATTTCTTTAGGGAGGAGTGTTAAACAACTTGCTGTGATAGATCTTGAAAAATGTACATATTGTGGTGCATGTGTTGAAGCGTGTAAAAGATACAATGCGATTGTGTTAGAGAAAGAAGAAACAAAAGTTTCAGAAGAATTAAAAGATTACAAAGACGTTTGGGTATATGCTGAACAACGTAGAGGTGAAATTGCACCAGTTGTGTTTGAACTTATTGCAAAAGGTAAAGAACTTGCAGATAAACTTGGTTGCAAGGTATGTAGTGTGTTGTTAGGCCATAATGTTAAAGAATTAGCTAATGAACTAATATATTATGGTAGCGATGTTGTATATATTATTGACAATCCTGTATTAGCAGAATTTTTAGATGAGCCATATTCTGAATGTTTAGCATACTTAATAAAAAAATACAAACCTGAGATATTGCTTATCGGAGCAACAAATATAGGACGTTCGTTTGCAAGTCGTGTTGCAGCAAAAATTAGGACAGGACTTACTGCTGACTGTACTGGCTTAGATGTAGATGTTACTACACGTAATCTTTTACAAACACGTCCTGCGTTTGGTGGAAACATTATGGCAACAATTTTAACACCAAACCATAGACCACAAATGGCTACTGTAAGACATAAAGTTTTTAAACCCCTACAAAAAGATACTAAAAGGAAAGGAGAAATTGTTCAAGAACAATATGATTTCACAAATGTTAAAATAAGGACAAAATTTTTAGAATTTGTAAAAGATACAACTGCAAAAGTTAATCTTGCCGAAGCTGATATTATAGTGTCAGGTGGTAGAGGGTTAGGTGGTCCTGAAGGATTTAAACTTCTTGAAGAACTTGCTGACCTTTTAGGAGGAGCAGTTGGTGCATCACGTGCTGCTGTAGATGCAGGTTGGATACCTTATTCACACCAGGTTGGACAAACAGGACGTACTGTAGCACCAAAGTTGTATATTGCTTGTGGTATCTCAGGACAAATTCAACATTTGGTGGGTATGAGTTCATCAGAAATTATTGTAGCAATAAATAAAGATCCGTCTGCGCCAATGATGAAAATAGCAACTTATGCTATTGAGGGTGACCTTTATGAAATTGTCCCAGAACTTATCAAAGCAGTAAAAGAATATAAAGGTATAAAATGAATTTGTTGAAAGTAAAAGGTTCATATTACGAAATGGGTTTTCAACAAGGTGTTGCTTTTGATGTAGATATAAAAAATAGTTTTTACAAGTTAGAAAAATCAAAACCTATAAAAAATTTGAAACCAAAACTTCTCCCTAATTTTTTGTTTTCAAAAATACTTAAATATATTGTATATAAAAAATGGGAAAAACCAATAAAAATTTTGCTGCCTGAATATTCTCAACGTATAAAAGGTATTGCTGACGGTGCTAAAGTTAAATTATCAGACCTGTATGTTATACAAGCAATAGAAGTTTTAGCAGATGATATAAGTTCTTTAATTGAATATCCGAAACAGGTAAGTTTTGCATGTTCTTCTATATGTGTATTACAAAATATCCTTCGTTCACCACAAATTGTAGTTGGGAAAAATTTTGATTATATCACAGATTTTGTTTCAGACAATATTGTTCGTATTAGCGAACCTAAAAATGGATATAAAAGTATTGAAATTACTTATAAACAAATTGCTGGTTCTCATGATGGGATGAACGAAAAAGGACTTGTTGTATTATACAACTATGGACTTTCAATAGAACACGTCCAAACAAGAATACCTATAACAATACTTGTCCAACAGATCCTTGAACGATGTAGTAATATTGATGAAGCAATAACTTTTATAAAAGCGTTTAGGTATCCTAACGGTGCTATATTGACCTTAGTTGATACAACAAACCGTGCCGTATGTGTAGAGATAACACCTGAACATATCGGTTATAGAAAACCACAAGATGGTGTTTTAGTTGCAACAAATTTCTATTTATCTGATGAAGTAAAAAGTTTTAATATTCCACATAATGCTGTTTTTAAAACAAAAGGTGTTGCAAAAGAACTACAAGGTAAACCTGTACATTATTCAAGTGAAAAAAGATATAATAGGATAGTAGAACTTGTTAAAAAATTTTCTCGACTCAATGTTGAAGAAATAAAACTGATATTAAGAGATCATAATAATAAACTAACAGGGAATGATGATAGTATATGTCGTCATGGAGAATGGATTTCAACACAGGTAAGTATGATATTTTTACCTAAACAGCGAAAATTATTGTGTTGTATAGGACAACCTTGTAACCATGAATATGTTGAATTTGAGTTATAAAATTACAAAAGTTGAAATCAGAAAAATTTTCTTGTATAATTAAAACAATAAATATGTATTAGGTAAAAAATATGGATTTATTACAACTAACAAAAATTATAAATTTCGTTTCTTCAATTTTTTGTTTCATTTTGGCAATATCTATTTTGTGTGAAAATAATTCGTGTAAAATTAGAAAGATGTTAAAACTTGATTTTGGTATGTTTTTGTTAGCGTTAACAACAGGGTTGTGGACAACTAATATGGGTTTGATGTTGTGTTTTTTAAATAACAAACCTGTCTCACAGTTCCTTTCAAGATTAAACTGGATTGGCGGGTTTGTTGTAGCAAGTTTTACTTATTTAACTTTGATAATGATAAAACAATATAAGAAAGCAAATATTGTTGGAATTATACAATTTATTATAGCTGCATTGTTTGTTTTGTTAGCGTTTACTCCGTTAGGGATAAAAAATACTATCTCAGTGTTTCCATTGCAAAGAGAGACTGGTAAAGCAGAATTGTTTTTCCGTATATGGATTTTTGTTTCAGTACTCTATTTTGTTTATATAACAATACGAAATTATTTAACAGTTGAAGGTAATGATAAATTAAAGTTTCAGTATTACACTATTGGTGTATTAATTTTTGCAATAATAGGTGTATTATTTAATTCTGTACTTCCATTGTTTAAGATTGAAAAATTTACATATTTTACATCAATAGGTTCGGTCATATGGGTATTATCAACTTTTTATTCTATCCATACTTACAAACTTTTAGATATAGAGGTAATATTTTGTGACGCAATAAGATATAGTGTGTTTATAATTATAGGTTTAGTTTTAAACTATGTTTTATTTACAATTTTTTCAAACATGTTGGATATATCTCCATTATTGAGTTCAACACTAAGTTTACTTATTGTTGGGACGATATATTTTTTATCACCAATAAGAGAAAAAATAAATATTACAATTAGAAACATTGTTTTACGTAAAAGAACTGTGTATCAAAAATTGTTAGAAGACACAGTGGAGGCAGTACATACAATTTTAGATCTTGATAGTTTGTTAGAATATGTAGTAAAACAAATTCGTTCAGCATTAGGTGCAACAAAAATATGTATTTTTCTTTTAGATAAAGAAACAAAAGATGAGAATGGTGAATATGTTTACAGGTTAGCAACAATGTCTGGATTTAATTCTTTGAAAACAACCGTGTTTAAACAATACAAAATTATTAAATGGTTAAAACAACATAAAGAACCGCTACTTTTAGATATTGCATATCATACATTTGATACTGCTGATTATAAAGAACTTACTGAGAGTTTACATTTATTTGGTGCAATAATTATTATTCCTATTATCTTTAAAGATGAACTTATCGGTATAATTACATTAGATCAAAAGAAGGTAGATGGTAGTATATTTGATCTTGAAGATATAAATATTTTAAAAACTTTAGCTGATGAACTTGCTGTTGCGATAGAAAACAGTAAAATGTATAAAGAGCTTAACACTGCATATTTACAGATAACCCGTGCATTATCGTTAGCTTTAGAATCAAAAGATGATTATTTAATAGGACATTCAGATAATGTTACAAAATATGCTGTGTTGTTAGCAAAAAAACTTGGTCTTCAAGAACGTGATATATATATCTTAGCACAGGCAGGTATGTTGCACGACCTTGGTAAAATTACTATCCATGACTATATTTTAAACAAGCCAGGAAAACTTACAGAAGAAGAGTGGGAAGAAGTTAAACAACATCCAATAAAGGGTGCAAGAATTTTAGAACCTCTACCATTTCTAGATGAAGTAAGAAAAGTTATATTGTATCATCATGAACGTTATGATGGCAATGGATATCCTGAAGGATTAAAAGGTGAACAAATACCATTGTTATCACGAATATTAACCTTAGCTGATTCTGTAGATGCTATGTTATCAAAACGGCCGTATAAAGACCGTGAGATGACGATAGATGAAATGATAAACGAAATTATTGCTCAAAAAGGTAAACATTTTGACCCGTATCTTGTTGACAAGTTTTTAGAAATAATTAAAGAATATCCTGAGTTGTTTACGAAAGTTGAAAAACAACATTAGTATGGCAGAAATAAAATTTATTACTGAGTATATAAAATTGTCAACAAAAGGAAATATTGATATTATTGATATTACTGCAGAAGTTAATAAACTAGTAGGTAAATCGAAAATTTCTGATGGTATTTTAACAATTTTTGTTCCAGGTGCTACAGGTGCTATTGCCACAATTGAGTATGAGAAAGGGTTGGTCAAAGATACAAAAGAAATGTTTTTAGAACTTATTAAGGAAGATAAAGACTATTATCATAACTTATCTCATGCAGCAGGTAATGCAACATCACATTTAAGAGCTACGTTGTTAGGTCCGTCTTTAACAATACCTATCACTGATGGTGAGATGAATCTTGGTGTATGGCAACAAGTTGTGTTTATAGATTTTGATAATCGTCCAAGAGAAAGAGAACTTGTTGTAAAAATTATAGGTAAATAAAGAAAATAAATTTAACTTTGAGGGAAAAAATATGAATAACGATATTTTTGAAAAATGTTATAAATTTGAAGATGCAAAACGTGCACAAATGCTAGGTATATATCCGTATTTTAAACCAATATCTACTGCACAAACTTCAGAAGTAATTATAAATGGTGAACGAAAAATCGTGTGTTGTTCTAATAATTATTTGGGGCTTACAACACATCCTAAGGTTAAACAGGCTGTTATTAAAGCAGTAAAAAAGTATGGGACAAGTTGTACTGGTTCAAGATTCTTAAGTGGTTCACTTGATTTACATGAAGAAGTTGAAGAAAAGTTTGCACGGTTTATTGGTAAAGAATCAGCAATTTTGTTTACTACAGGACATCATGTGAATTTAGGTGTTATATCTTCGTTAGTAGGTAAAGGAGAAGTTGTTATAACAGACAAACTTGACCATGCATCTATTATTGACGGATGTATGATAGCGAAATATTTTGGTGCAGAGGTTGTTCGTTACAGACATAACAATATGGAAGATTTGGAACGTGTGTTAAGAAAATATGAAGATAAACCCAAACTTATTGTAGTAGATGGTGTATTTAGTATGGAAGGGGATATTTGTAATTTACCTGAGATAATAAAACTTGCAAAATTATATAATGCAAGAGTTATGGTAGACGATGCACACGCGTTAGGTGTGTTAGGTAAGAATGGTCGTGGTACTGCAGAACATTTTGGTCTTGAAAAAGAGACAGATCTTATAATGGTGACAGCATCAAAATCGTTAGCATCAATAGGGGGGTTTATTGCAGGAAAAGAAGAAGTTATACATTATATTAAACATCATGCAAGGTCGTTAATTTTTACAGCAGCATTACCTCCAGCACAAGTTGCTGCTATTTCTGCAGCATTAGATGTTATCCAAGAAGAACCAGAACGACGAAAACGTCTATGGGAGATAACTAATAAAATGTTAAAAGGATTTAAAGAATTGGGGTTTAATACAAGAAATTCACAAACACCTATTATACCTATTCTTGTAGGAGGTGGAGAACAAGGAGTGTTAACATTTTGGCGTATGTTATATGACGAAGGTGTTTTTGCCTCCCCAGTATTACCACCAGCAGTGCCTGAAGGTGAAGAACTTATTAGAACAAGTTATATGGCTATACATACAGATGAACAACTTGAGTTTATATTAGAAAAATTTGCAAAAGTTGGCAGAAAACTTGGAATAATAGGTGGCAGTGGTTTCCCTAAAGGACGTATTATTAAAATAAAAAAGAAAAAAATGTTGCCAAAAAAAATTGCACAACGGTTTCTCTTAGGTACAAAGAGATGGATGCGGAAGTTGTTTTCTGCAAAATTTTAAAAAGTTGATAATATGAGAATAAAAATTGTTTCAAATAATACGGAATTGTTAAAATTTATAAAATTTCAGTGGGATGTTTACAAAAACGATCCTTACTGGGTACCACAACTTATTTCCGATTATAAACTTTTATTTAACGAGAAAAAAAATTTTTTTTGGGAACATGCAGAAAAAAAGTTGTTTTATGTTGAAGATGACAACGGCAAAATTTTAGCACGTGCTGCTGGCATAATTGATTATAATTATATTAAATTTCATAATGAACAGACAGGATTTTTTGCATTTTTTGAATGTTTAAATATACCACAGGCAAAAGAGGTATCATCAGTATTGTTGTCTTCAATTGAGAATTGGCTTAAAGAGAAAAAAATGAAAAAAATGTTAGGTCCTACTACACCGTCTACTAACGACGAAATGGGACTTTTGTACGAAGGATATAATTCAGAACCTGTTTTAATGATGCCGTATAATCCGCCATATTATCACGATTTACTTTTATCTTACGGATTTAAAAAAGCAAAAGATTTGTTTGCATATAAAATTACAAGAGATGATCTTCCTATTGGTAGGATAAAAAAAATTGTAGATTCTGTTTTAGAAAAACATCCTGATTTAGTTGTAAGAACAGTAAACTTGAAAAATTTTGAACAAGAAATAAAATATGCAGTAGAAATTTATAATGACGCATGGGAAAAAAACTGGGGGTTTGTCCCTTGGACTGAAAAAGAATTTGTTTCACAAGCATTAAGATTAAAACCATTAATAAAACCAGAACTTGTATTATTTGCGTTTATAAAAAATGAACCAGTAGGTATGATGATAACAGTACCAAATTATAACGAAGTGTTGAAAAAACTTAATGGTAAACTTAGCCCTATTGGAATTTTAAAATTTTTATATTATAAAAATAAAATTAAATCAGTAAGAATAATGATAATGGGTGTAAAAAAATCGTATAGGAACCGTGGGTTTGAAGTTGTGATGTATTACAACACAATGCTTAATGGTCTTAAACTTGGTTATGAATGGGCTGAACTTTCCTGGATTTTAGAAGACAATGTTATGATGAATCGTGCGGCAGAAACTTTAGGTGCTAAACTTTATAAAAAATATCGTGTGTACGAAAAATATATTGAATAAAACCATGGAGCAAACAATACAACAATTACATCAAAAAATACAACGAGAATCTGTTTTTATACAAGATTTAAAAAATGAGATACATAAAGTTATTATTGGACAGGATCATGTAATTGATAGGATTCTTATTGGTTTATTAGGGAATGGCCATATTTTAATTGAAGGTGTACCTGGGTTAGCAAAAACTTTGATTGTTAAAACTATATCAAAATGTATCCAGGCAAAGTTTCAAAGAATACAGTTCACGCCAGATCTTTTACCAGCTGATATTATTGGTACTTTGATTTATAATCCACAGACAACACAGTTTGTTGTAAAAAAAGGACCTATATTTACTAACATCCTTCTTGCGGATGAGATCAATCGCGCACCTGCAAAAACACAATCCGCTCTTTTAGAAGCGATGCAGGAAAAACAGGTAACTATAGGAGAACAAACATATAAACTTGAAGAACCGTTTTTGGTTTTAGCAACACAAAATCCTATTGAACAAGAAGGAACATATCCATTGCCTGAAGCACAAGTTGACAGGTTTATGTTAAAAGTAAAAATTACATATCCTGACAAAGATGAAGAAAAAATTATTTTAGATTTATCACCACACGTGTTAGAAAAAAAATTTGGTGAAATTAAATCTGTAGTTACACCTGCAGAGATTCTTAAAGCAAGAAGTATTATTGACGAAATTTATATTGATGAAAAATTAAAAGATTATATTTTAAACATTGTTGATTCTACAAGAAATCCACAAGATTATGGTTTGTCAGATATAAAACCGTTTATAATGTATGGTGCATCACCACGTGCCTCAATATATTTAGTTTTAGCATCAAAATGTCATGCGTTTTTACACCATAGGGGATATGTTATTCCAGATGATATAAAATCAGTTGCATATGATGTGTTAAGACATAGGATCATACTTACATACGAAGCTGAAGCTGAAGAAATTACCTCTGAAGATATAATAAAACAAATCTTGAATACTATAGAAGTCCCATAATAAATAGAGAGAAAAGTTGTTATTTTGTAATTTTATTAGTAATCGTTTAGAGTGCGTAAATGGACGCAAGCTAAAAGCTTGCGGCTACCATATACTTAATACAGAAAGGAGTAGAAGCCTATGAAAATAAAAAAGATAGGTATACTTACAGGCGGTGGTGATTGTCCAGGATTAAACCCTGCAATAAGAGGAGTAGTATATAGAGCGTTATCTGAAGGTATTGAGTGTGTAGGTATCCTTGATGGTTGGAAAGGTATGATAGAGGCTAAAAGTGTTCCTTTAACATTACAGGATGTAGAATATATTGTGAACAAAGGTGGAACAATAATTGGTACCTCAAGAACAAATCCATATAAAAAAGAAAATGGGCCTGAGAAATGTGTTGAGACATTGAAAAAACTTGAACTTGATGCAGTTATAGCAATGGGTGGAGAAGATACACTTGGTGTTGCAACAAAACTTTATAAAGAAAAAAATTTTCCAGTTGTTGGTGTACCTAAGACAATGGATAACGATCTTTCAGCAACAGATTATACTTTTGGGTTTGATACTGCTGTAACAGTTGCAGTTGACGCTGCTGAACGACTTATTGATACAGGACGTTCCCATAGAAGAATTATGGTTTTAGAAGTTATGGGTCGTCATGCAGGATGGGTTGCTTTGTTTACAGGTGTTGCTTCTGGTGCAGATTGGATCTTAATTCCTGAAGAAGAAGTTGATATAAATAAGATGTGTGAACATCTAAAAAAAGTTTATGAAAGAAAAAAAACTGCGTTAGTAGTTGTTTCAGAAGGTGTAGTTTTGCCTGGATTAAAAACAGAAAAAGAAGAACTTGATGAGTTTGGTCACATGATACTTAAGAAGCGTGGTATCGGAGAACAAGTTGCTGATATTATAGAGAAAAATACAGGTATTGAAACAAGAGTTGCTGTTATAGGACATATACAACGTGGTGGGTCACCAACTCTTTTTGACCGTATGTTAGGGTTAAGAGTTGGAGTAAAAGCAGTAGAACTTGTTTTAGAAGGAAAGTTTGGATACATGGTTGCGTTAAAAGGTAATGATGTTGTTCCTGTACCATTAGAAGAAGCAACTGGCCAACTTAAAACAGTTTCATCTCAGTGGATACAATGGATGAAACATTTCTTCAAATAGGATGAGAAAAATAATGAATAAAAAAATCTGTTTGACAATAATACTGTTTTGTATATTATTATCAACGAACTTTTTCGCTCAAGAAATAGCTCCTCCAACTACTGTTGGGACAGAACAAGTTGATATATTTGAACAAGCCGTAAAAGATTCTACAAGTCCTGACCCGTATACAAGAAGAAGAGCTGCTGAACAGTTCGGAACATTAAGAGACATTCGTGCAGTACCGTATCTTAAAAAATTGTTAAAAGATGAAAATCCGTTTGTAAGACAACAAGCAGTTGATTCTTTAGGGTTGTTAAGAACACGAGAAGCAGTAGATGAAATTGTAGATGTTTTAAAGACAGATAAAGAAGCTCAAGTACGACAATCAGCAGTTGTTGCATTAGGATATATTGGTGAACCGAAAGTAGTTCCTGTTTTAACAGAAATTTTAAAGTCAGAAAAAGAAACACCTGCTGTAAAATATGCAATATGTAATACTTTAAGTATTTTGAAGTCTACTGAATGTATTCCTGTATTAGTTGAGTTAATTACTACTCCTGATAAAAATTTACGTAGAAGCGTAATTTATGCATTAGGTAAAATACCACATTCTGATAGTATAAAAGCGTTAAGAGAAGCAATTGATGAAAACCTTGATGATGAGTTTATTGTTGTAGACATAATAAGAAATTTAGTTGATATAGGAGATAAAGATTCTGTGGAAAAATTTAAAGTTTTATATTCAACACCACTTGTATCACAAAAAATAAAATTTTATTCTGCATACGGGATAGCAAAACTTCAAAAAGATACTTCTGTGTTACCAACTATAAAAAAAGAACTGGTAAATAAAGATGATACAATAAGACAACTTGCAGTTGATGCTATAAGATTTATAGGTGACAGAGAATCGTTAACAATGCTAAAAAAAATGAAAGAGACAGAAACTTCTGCATATATAAAACAGTGGATAGATGTTGCAATTAAACAACTTGAAGCAAAATTTCCGCCCGAAACAAAACAAATTCAACAAAAGAAGAAGTAAGATCGTTAACAACTTAAACGCTCGTAATAAAAAATGAAAAAAATACAAAAGAAGAGTTTTGTTTACACATTATTTTTTTTGTTTGTTACAAATTTATGTTTTGCAGAGATAGATGTTGTAAATTGTCCAACAGCAGAAGTTGTTGATTATGGTACAGGCGAGGTTTCTGTTAGGATATATTCTTATGGTGGTGTGATTTCAAAATTTATTTTTGCCCCTTTTAACAGAATAAATTTCGGTGGGAGTATAGACATTGAAAAGTTTGTAGGGTATGAAACACCAGTAGTTCATGACCCAGCGTTTTATTTAAAATGGCGCATCTTCGACGGAACAAAAATTTTCCCTGCAGTAGCAATAGGGTTTGATGGCCAAGGATATAAGTTTGTATCAACCAAATATAGTTTACCTGCAAAAGGATTGTTCTTAGTGTTTTCACAAAATGTTGCAGTAAAAAAATTGTTTATAGATATTGGCGTAAACCTTACAAAATATAATGAAGAATCAAAATTGTTGAGTTTTGTATCATTAAGAGGTTCGATCGAAGATATTATTAAGTTAGGTATTGAATATGAAAATATATATGAGCAAAAAATACAGCAGGTGAATTTGTTAGTTGGATTATGTTTATCAAAATTGATAAATATAGATTTTGTTTTTGTTAATCTTACTGATAAAAATTCTGAAATAGAACG
>Ga0105158_1000712_pt1 | contig 13733 bp, 14 predicted proteins | sample LHCtaG_FD_81567 | JGI IMG/M metagenome (GOLD analysis project Ga0105158, IMG submission 81567) | Hot spring microbial communities from Little Hot Creek, USA to study Microbial Dark Matter (Phase II) - LHC4sed_matched | ecosystem: Environmental > Aquatic > Thermal springs > Hot (42-90C) >... | reverse complement strand
ACATGCTTGCCTCATACAAATGAAGATGTTGAAAAAATTCTGAATGCTTATACCGAAGCATTTAAAGCTGTTAGTTAAAAAATATTATTCAAAATTAAAAATTCCTCATTTAACTTTTCTAAGAGAATACTTCATGGCTTCCATAAGCACAGCTGTTATAATGCATAGTATTGCGATAATTTCTACATCTATCAGGCTTGGGTAAACTATTTTAAAAGCTTGTCGGGTTGCTGGAATAAGAATTAATAAAATTGTTTGAATACCTGTTATTAAAACTGAAAGTAAAAGAAACTTGTCTGGTTTAACTTTAATTATGCTGTATTTTAACGATCTGCTGGAAAGCGCTACTGTTAACTCAAAAAATACAAAGGCTAAAAATAGTCTTGTTCGAGCTAAATCTTCATAGTGAGCATAAAATGAAGCTAAGAACAATCCTAAAAGCATAAAGCTTAAAATTGCTGGGAAAATCGCTAGAAAGTATTTAAGATCTTTGGTAAAAATGCTTTCTTTAGGATTTCTAGGTGGTCTTTGCATTATATCTGGGTCTGGCGGCCCCACTCCTAAAGCTATAGCTGGTAAGCCATCTGTAGCTAAATTTATATATAGAATTTGAGCTGGGAAAAGAGGTAACGGAACACCAATTAAAACTCCAGCTGCTAAAACTATCATTTCAACTATGTTACATCTAAGAATGTAAGCTAGATACTTTTTTATGTTATCATAAATCCATCTTCCTCTTTCTATTGCTTTAATTATGGTAGCGAAGTTATCATCAGCTATAACCATGTCGGAAGCTTCCTTAGCTACTTCTGTTCCAGTTATTCCCATTGCCACCCCTATATCGGCTTGCTTTAATGCTGGGGCATCATTAACACCGTCGCCAGTCATCGCTACAACTTCTCCTTTAGCTTTCCAAGCTTTTACTATTCTTAATTTATGGATTGGAGAAACCCTTGCATAAACTGTTACTTTATCAACAATTTTATTAAATTCTTCATCGCTTAAAGCTTCAAGCTCGACGCCAGTTAAAACTAGATCACCTTCGTTATATATGCCCATTTCTTTAGCTATAGCTAAAGCCGTAAGCTTATGATCTCCAGTAATCATTATAGGCTTTATTTTAACTTGTTTACATATTTTTATAGCTTCAATAGCTTCTTCTCTAGGTGGATCAATCATTCCAGCTAAACCTATAAAAACTAAATTCTTTTCAAGTTCCTCCTCGTTTTGAGTAAACTCCTCCTCTTTATATGCTATTCCTAAAACTCTAAGAGCATTGTTCGCCATTTCCTCATTAACTTTTAAAATCATGTTTTTTTCCGTTTCTGAAATAAGTTCAATTTTATCTTTCTTCAATATTTTGCTGCAATGTTCTAAAACTATTTCAGGCGCACCCTTCATGAAAACAAAAATTCTTCCATTATCTGTCTTATGAATGGTTGTCATTCTTTTTCTTTCAGAGCTGAATGGAATTTCGCTTATACGCGGATAAGCTTTTTTAAGCTCCTCTTGATTTAACCCTGCTTTAACAGCGGCTACTATTAAAGCGCCTTCTGTTGGATCGCCTAAAATTTTCCATCCATTTTCGCTTTTAGATAATTTAGCTTCATTGCATAATGAAGCTGCTTTTAAAAGCATAGTTAAAGCTTGATTATTTAATGGGTTAATTTTCTCTCCTTTAACTATAAATTCTCCTTTAGGCTCAAAACCCACTCCAGTAACATCAATAATCTCACTATTAACATAGATTTTTTTCACAGTCATTTCTCCTTTAGTTAAAGTTCCAGTTTTATCAGCGCATATAACTGATGTGCAACCTAAAGTTTCCACTGCCGCCATCTTTCTGACTATAGCATTTCTTTTAGCCATTTCCCTCATTCCTATAGCTAATGTTCCAGTAACTATCGCTGGTAAAGCTTCTGGAACGGCTGCTACAGCCAAAGCAACCCCAAATAAAACCATTTCAATCAAAAAGTTAAAGCTTAACATTTTATATGTGTAAAATTCTTCAACGAGTCCAATTCCAATAACTATAAAGCATGCGCTAAGCATAAGCTTGCTTAATAATCTACCGACTTCCCCCATTCTTTTTTCAAGCGGAGTTTTTTCTTTTTCTATAGCTGCTACTTCCCTAGCTATTTTACCAAATTCTGTATTTGATCCTGTTGCCACAACAATAACTTTTCCCCTCCCATCAGTAACGGTTGTTCCGGCAAAAACCATGTTCTTCATATCTGAGATCGAAGCATCCTTCGGCATAATTGTTGCTTGTTTAACTACAGGTACAGATTCACCAGTTAATGGAGCTTCATTAACTTGAAGATGAAAAGCCTCTATAATTCTTCCATCAGCTGGAATCTTATCTCCAGCTTCTAGTACGAGAATATCACCAGGAACGATTTCTTTAGCTGGAATCTTTCTCTCCTCTGAATCTCGAATAACTGTAGCTACAGGGCTAAGCATTTTCTTTAAAGCTTCTATAGCTTTCTCAGCTTTATACTCTTGAGTAAAGCCTAAAATTGCAGCTGCAACAACAATAATTAAAATGGTTAAAGCATCAATAACTTCCCCAACCAGAAAGGATAAAACTGTAGCGGCTAAAAGAATTATTATTAAAATGTTAGTAAATTGTTCAGAAAAAATTTTTAATGGAGAAACCTTTTTAGGTTTCTCCAACTCGTTAAATCCATATCGAATTAACCTTTTTTTAGCTTCTTCTTCAGTTAACCCATTAATGTCTGAATTTAACTTTTTAATGCACTCATCAACACTCATACTGTGCCAATATTCGCTCAAGTTAACCACCCTTAAAGCTTTAATTAACTAAGATTGGGTTGGAAAATTTAATAGTGGTATATGATGATAAGGCGCATAAAAATTTAATCATAGCATAATCAAGCTTCCTTTCTTTATACTCTTTATCAAAAAGCTTTTTATTTTTAACTCTAGTTTTTCTTAAGGAGGGTGTTATTTGATTTATTTGACCACGAATCAAATTTATGGGTAAAGATACTAGCAAGATAAGGATTTTGAAGATGACCGCGTTTATATACCCTTTATATTTAAAGGTATTGGGCTTGAAGGGCTATCTTGTTGGCATCGATAAGGAAAAACCGAAAAATATATAAAGGTTAATATGTACATAAATACTCATTTAGCATTATTTATTTCCTTTATCTTAACATAAAGTTGTTCATGTTGTTAAGCAACATGAACAACTGGCATTTAATGAAAAGCTATTTTCTCTTCATTGGAAGTGGGTTGGGTTTCGCTGTTTAAAAACAGAAACGAAATCCAACCTTATAAAAACAGAGGAACGAGGAAAAACATTCATGACAAATGTTAAAAGTTTAACATCTTTTCTTACTCAAATTGAAGTTGACAAAATAGATCCAAACAAATTTAAGCTGAGGGAACTTGATGAAACAATTGTTAAAGAGTTAATGGAATCTATTAAGGCTAATGGATTGCTTCAACCCATAGTAGTTAGGCCTGTGAGCAATCTAAGGTATGAGCTGGTGTTTGGTTTACATAGACTTGAAGCGCTTAAACGGTTAGGCTTAAAGTTTATTCCTGCAATTATTGTTTCAGTTTCTGAAGAAGAAGCTTTTTTAATGAATGTTGTTGAAAACCTTCAACGGAATATTAAAATAAACCCTATAATGGAAGCTCAAGGATACAAAAGTCTTATAGCTAAGGGATGGACTATTCATGAAATTGCTCTCAAAATTGGGAAAAGCGATAGTTACGTTTATGAAAGGTTAAGATTGCTTGATAAGCTTCATCCCGCTATTCAAAAAAAGCTAACTTCACGCGCGTGTAAAACAGCTATAACTCCTTCTCATGCTGAACGTTTAACGCTTATCAGCGATAAAACGCAACAACTTAAATTAGCTAAATTGATTGAGGAAAAACATTTATCTCTTCACCAATTAGAAAGATTAACTAGAAAAATACAGCAGTCTTCTTTGCCCAAAAACTGTTTATGCGTTAAATGTCCAAATTACCCATGTAAACTTTTAAAAAATTTAAAGGAATCTAGAAGAATGAATAAAATTAAGCTCCCCTCCAGAAAAGAATGTTTTGAGTTGCTGAAGAAATATAATACCCCAAAAAACATTTTGAAACATTCCATAACAGTTAATCGATTTGCAAATCGTTTAACAAAATTATTAATAGCTAAAGGAATCCCTGTAAACAAAACTTTAGTTGATAGAGCCGCCCTTCTCCACGATATAGGTAAATTCGAAGCCCTAAATAAGGGAGAGTCTCATGAAGAAAAAGGCTATAAAATATTGAAGAAAGAAGGCTTTAATGAAATAGCAAATATAGTGAAAAAACATTCTTTATTCAGTGTTTTGAATAAAAAAGAAGCTCCAACTACATGGGAAGAAAAAATAGTTTTTTATGCAGATAAAAGGGTCAATGAAGATAAAGTTGTAACTTTAGAGGAGCGAATAGTTTATTTAAAAAAGAGATATGGAAAAAACAAAAGGATTCTTAAAAGGATTGAAGCTGCTGAACCGTTAATTTATCAAATTGAGAAGGAAATCTTCAGCGTAATGGGAAAATAAAACTCTAACTACCTCCCCCATATTATTTCTTTATTAAACTTTTTCTCCAGCTGGACAATGCATTAAACATCTACCGCAAAATGGTGTAGTAGAACCCCAAGCAGTTGAATGGCTTTTCTGATGCGGATCCCGCTGCTCAAGTGCTTTCCAGTAACTTTCAAAATCTATCTTCTTTGGTAATGGAACAGTCTTCATTCCCCAAGCAGCTTTTATTAAACCTTCATCATTGCACCATTTACACCTCATTTTATCAAGTATGGCATGTTCAAATCTTCTTTGTTCAATCTTAATAGATATTCTATTCCTTCTGTTTTACTAATAGCTTTAACCGGACAAACTTCAACGCACTTAAAACATCTTTTGCATATTTTACCATTATATACGGGATCAGGCTCTATTGGGGCGTTAGTAACTATCGAAATAAATCTTTGGCGAGGACCAAACTGAGGGGTTAATACCAAACCGCTCCAGCCAAATTCTCCTAATCCTGCCGCTACTGCTGCATGTTTATGAGATAAATCTGCAATTATACCTTTAGGTTCATCCCAATATCTAGGTCAATTAGCTGGAATTGGAGTAGCTAAAAATCCTCTTCGCTCTAAAAATCTTGCGACTTTATATGATAAAATTGTTAATTGATGATTCAACCATATATGACATGAAGCTTGATAAGGGTAAATGGTTGAACCTATTTTCGCAGCTTTAATACTTCCATTTAAATATCGCATAGCTAAAACTATAACGCATCTAGCTTTTGGCAGAATATCCTGCAGTTTATGTCCTAAAGGTGCATTATCCAAACGATCCGCTGAAGCTATTCCAATAAGGTCTGCGCCTTCATTAAAAGCAAACTCTTTAATTACTTCACTTCTCAAATGTTTTTAACCACCAGATATTGGTGGAATTAAAACCACTTCATCTCCATTTTTCAACTCAGCATTCTTTAGGGCTACTTTATTATTTACTAGTATTGCTATTGCTTCTCCAGGAGCAAGCTTGCCTAATATTTCTTTAAAGTTAGGAAACTTATTTTTTAAAAAGTCTATTACATCGTTTACTTGAGTTATATTGAGATTCTCAATTTCTAATTCTTTACAGCCTACTGCCTCTCTAAGATGACCAAAAAGAACCACTTTTACCCTCAATATTCATTCACATAATTAATTAAAAAAAGGGAGGATTTTAACTAAAGGTTAAGTTTTGGTATTGTTCATCCACTTTTTTAGCAAATTCTAACCCTTTGGCTTTATCTTTTGAAAACTCTAGTCCTTCTAACAAGCCTATTTTTTGAGCTAACGCCATAACCTTAGGTTCAAACAATCTATATTCAGAAATGGCATCAATCCATTCATCATCTATAAAGTCTACTACTTTCCATCGTAATGCTGCAAGATAAGTCACTCTATTAACGAATACAGGGTCCTCAAAGTTTTTCGATAACCATTGATAAAATTCAGTTAGTGAATTAAACTTGTGGTTTTCTTTAATTTTGTTATCATACATACCTATTCGTTTAACTGTTATAGGTTTAACCACTTTATTTTTCCCTCCTTGAACTAAATCTAGACCATTATTATTCATTTCAATTTTTGACCACAGTAAGGACATGCTTTAAATTCAGATAAAAGCTCTGAAGCACCGCAATTTGGACATTTAACATATTTTTCTGGAACTGGTCTGTCGGGAGGCCCATCGTAGCTTATTCTTGGATCTTGCAATTCTAAACTCATTAAATCAGCCATTTTAGTTTTAAATGAGCCTCTCCAAGCTCTTTCCCTCTCCATTTCTTCTACAGCATGAGCTGCGCAGCTAAATCCTCTTGCAAGAACTCCAATGCACCATGCTGCTAATGGGCTAAAACCAAGATCTAGCAATACAGAATCTCCGGCACCTACCATATTTGGATGCATTCGTTTTCCTTTAGCTTTTTCAAGAGCCTTTATTATTTCTAATTGAAATTGGACATATTTGCCAGCTACACCTAACTCAAAAGCCTTTCTTATCACAGCATAGGCTCTTGGATCTCCATGCACATGTTGAGGTTGATGAATACCCATAATAGGTTTTTTAGCTTCTAAATGTTCTTTAACAAGGATTTCAGCCATTTCTTTTAGGGTTTTGCCTTCTTTTTCAGCTCGATTAAGGTATTCAGTCATTATTTCGGCATGGGACCAGCCGGGGCCATGAGCCATACCAAAAGTCATTATACCTGCTGCGAAAGCTGCGTTAATCAATGGTCTGCCTGAGGCTACTATTCGAGCTGAAGCCGCTGAAGGGGAAATCGCATGTTCGCAAAAAGCAGCTAATAGGTAATCAAGCATTTTCGCTTCATTAGGTTTAGGAAGTCTACCTTGAAATATTAAAAAAAGAACATCCATAAATCCATAGCCTTTTTCTACAAGCTCAGTGGTATCATAACCTTTAGCTACAATTTTATTTACAGTTTTATAAGATATGCTTGTTCGCCAGTGGAAAGGTTCTCGATCCTTAAAAATTTCTTCGAAAATCTTTCTTCTTTCTTCAAAATTCCTTTCTGAAGACAATTTTTTTACAACCTCCATTTTTGCTCCTCACAAAGCAGAATATTTAACTTTTATAAAAAGTTTAATAGAACCTAATAAATAAATCTTTTGAGGCCCAATAATAAAAAATGGTAACTTTAACTCTTTAAAAATTCATCATCTTTTTTATTTGACTTCTAGTAGCAATATAGGCTGCTAACCAACTCTTCACTAAATCGCCTATTATGAATGGTAAAACTCCTAAAAAAACAGCTTTTTTTAAACTTCCAAGCCAAATTGAAAGCTGCAAAATACCAAAACTATAAATAATAAGTGTTCCAATAAAATTTGAAAAAATAATCCAAACCATATTTGGATCTTGCTTAAGCTTAGCAAGCTTGCCAATGATATAAGCTGCAGCTATAAAACCTATCAAATAGCCTCCGGTTGGCCCAATTAATACATTTATGCTTCCTCTTCCACCTGCAAATATTGGCAGTCCTAAAGCTCCAATTAAAATATATATTATTTGACTCAAGGCGCCTAAATTTGCGCCTAAAACATCTCCAGCCAAATATACAAAGAAAGTTTGCAGAGTGATTGGAACAGGAGTGAAAGGTAAAGGAATAAAAACATATGCACCTAGAGCTGTTAATCCAGCAAACAAAGCAACTAAAGGAATAGCTCGAGTTTTAAACATTTTTTCAGTGCTATGCGTTGTATAATCTTTAAGGAGATTCAAAAACTATATATAAAGGTTTTGGCTAAAACCTATTAAGTATAAAGCTTTGAACTGTAAAAATTTCTTTAAGATTCTTCGCTTTAAAACTGTTGATTCAACAAATGAGATAGCAAAAAAGCTTGCTGAAGAAAATGCTGAAGAAGGAACAGTTATTGTGGCTGAACATCAAACATGTGGAAAAGGTAGATATGAAAGAGTTTGGTTCTCTCCCAAAGGAGGATTATGGTTCTCCATAATATTACGACCTAAAATAGATCCTAGTGAAAGTTTTAAGTTAAGTTTTTTAGCGGCTTTATCAGTAGCCAAAGCGCTTAATGAACTTTACAACTTAAAAGCTGAAATCAAATGGCCTAACGACATATTAATTAATGGAAGAAAAGTTTGTGGTATATTAAGTGAAACAAACATTAAGGGAGAAAAATTAAACTTTATAATTTTAGGAATAGGCATAAATGCAAACATATCCTTAGAAGATTTTCCAAATGAGCTTAGAAAAACTTCAACTTCACTAAAATCCTTGTTAGGAAAAAACATTTTAATAGATATGCTCTTACAGAAAATTCTTACAAACATAGGTTTTTATTATTTTACTCTTAGAAATTTTCCTCAGTATTTAAATGAGTTGAAAAACTTAATGAAAATGCTTGGCTCCTGGATAGAAATTGAAACTAGAAATGAAGTAATAGAAGGAAAGGTTATTGATTTAAACGAGAAGACTGGCGGTTTAATTGTAAAACTTAAAGATGGTAGTTTTAAAGAAATCTTTGACATAAATAATTGTCATATTAAGCAATATTTTGTCGAACCATAGCTCCGCTTCTGTTTTTAACTATATTTATAAATTACCTTTACTTTTTATTTTTTATTAGATTAATCGTGAGGGAGTAGAATGCTTTCAAATCTAAAGTTTGGATTTGAGCTTATCGCTATTGGAATCCCCCTAGTTTTTTCATCCCTGGGAATAATTGCGATACTATTTGAGTTGCTTAAAAGAAAGTTTAAAGTTAAAGAAGTTAAAACCGAAAAAGCTGAAGGTAAAGAAGTAAGTAATAAAGAGTTAATCGCCGCTGTTGCTACTGTTGCTGCATATACCTCACTTATCGCACCTAAGAAAACTCTTAAATTTCAAGCATATAAAAAACTTATGGAAGGTGAAACTCCAATTTGGAATTTAGCTGGAAGAATAGAGTTAACATCATAAAATAATGCGGGTGGTTGGGGTGAAAAAGAAATTTAAAGTTACAGTTGAGGGAAAAACCTTTATCGTTGAAATAGAGGAAATTGCTGAACAGGAATTAACGAGTTTAAAATCGGAAGCTTTAAAAGAGGAAGCACCAGTATTGATGGAGAAACCTTTTCAAATCCAAAAAAAAGAGGTTAGTGGGAAAGTTGTTGAGGAAGCAGTTATAAAAGCTCCCATAGATGGAACAGTAACTCGAATAGAAAAGAAATTAGGTGAGAGAGTTTCCGCAGGTGAAGTAGTGTTAATATTGGAAGCTATGAAAATGGAGAATGAAATATGTGCGCCTAAATCTGGTGTAATTAAAGAGCTAAATGTTTCTGAAGGTTCCTCCGTTCATCAAGGGGATGTCTTAGCTGTTATAGAGTAAAAAGGTGTTAAAATTGCTTCCTTACGGAAACATCGTAATGATTGGGATTGGCACCTTCTTTATTTATTTAGCTGTTAAAAAGCGTTATGAACCTCTTTTACTGCTACCAATCGGTTTTGGCACAATTCTGGTTAACATCCCTTATGGAGAGTTAATGGCACCGGGAGGTTTTCTCAAGTTTCTATATGAGTTCGGAATAATTACTGATATTTTTCCGATATTGATCTTTATTGGCATAGGTTCTATGTGCGACTTTGGAGTTCTCTTAGAGAGACCTTGGTTACTTATATTTGCTGCAGCAGGCCAAATTGGAATTTTCATAGCGTTACTGGTTGCTTTGCTTCTTGGCTTCACTCCGCTTGAATCTGTAGCAGTCGGAATAATCGGAGCTATGGATGGTCCAACCGCCATATATGTAACTTCAAAATTCACTCCAGAGCTTTTAGGTCCTATAACTGTGTGCGCTTACTCCTATATGGCTATGGTTCCAATTCTTCAAATTCCAATCTCAAAAGCTCTTACAACTAGAAAGGAAAGATTAACTAGAATGCCTTATAAACGCGAGTCATACTCTAAAACAATTCGATTACTTTTCCCTTTAATAGTGACTTTAATAACTGGGTTTATAGCTCCTAAAGGCCTTCCTCTTATGGGCGCATTAATGCTCGGAAACTTTATGAAAGAAAGCGGCGTTGTGGAAAGATTAAGTAAAACAGCTGAAAATGAACTTGCAAATATTACAACTTTGCTTTTAGGAATTGCAATTGGAGGAACTATGGAAGCTGAACGATTTTTAACAATTAAAACATTGCTTATATTTGGGTTAGGCTTAATAGCCTTTTCTTCAGCTTTAGCTTCTGGAATTCTTTTTGGAAAACTGGTTTATTTTGTTACAAGAGGAAAAGTTAATCCATTAATAGGCGCTTGCGGCGTTTCCGCGTTTCCAATGGCTGGGAGAACTGCCCACTTAATAGGGCGTGAGGAGGATCCAGATAATTGGCTTTTATTAAATGCTATAGCCACGAATGCAGGTGGTCAAATAGGTTCTGTAATTGCTGGAGCAATTGTATTAACTTATGCCCCCATACTGTCTGGTTTATAAGGGAATGTTTCCATGCTTTCTATTAAAGCCAAGCCTCCTTCTTTTTCTTCTTAGCGCAATTAAGCAATTTATAAGCACCTCTCTTGTATCACGTGGGTCAACAATGGATGTAATATAGCCTTTAGAAGCAGCCACATATGGATTAGCCACTTTTTCCCTATACTTTTGAGCAAAATCAAGAAGGGCTTCTTCAGGCTTCTCTGCTTTCTCTATCTCCTTGCTGAAAATTATTTCAGCAGCAGCTTCAGGACCCATAACTGCTATTTCAGCTGTTGGCCAAGCAAAAACAGCATCTGCTCCTAAATGCTTGCTGCACATGGCTATGTAGCCTCCACCATAAGCCTTACGAATTATAACAGTAAGTTTAGGAACAGAAGCTTCTGAATAAGCATAAATAACCTTTGCACCATGCCTAATTATTCCTCCATATTCTTGATTTACGCCAGGAAGGTATCCAGGTACATCAACTAAAGTTATAAGTGGAATATTAAAAGCATCGCAAAATCTTACAAATCTTGCAATTTTATCTGATGAATCCACATCTAAAACTCCTGCAAGTACTGCTGGTTGGTTAGCAATAACTCCAACACTGAATCCATTTAATCTCGCGAATCCAACAACCGCATTAGGCGCATAATGCTTATGAACTTCAAAAAATGAATCTTTATCAAATATTTTATTAATTACATTAAGCATATTGTAAGGCTTTTTTGGGTCTTCTGGAATTAAATCTATAATTTTTTCAGGTTCATCAGGTTCTATTGGAGATGCTATTGGAGGGTCTTCTAAATTGTTTAATGGAAGGTAGCTTAAAAGCTGTTTAACCATTAACAAGCATTCCTCTTCATTTTCCGCTAGAAAATGTGCTACCCCACTAAATTTAGAGTGCGCTTCTCCTCCACCAAGCTGTTCTGGAGTAACTTCTTCTCCAGTTACCGCTTTAACTACTTTTGGTCCAGTTATAAACATATAACTTGTCTTCTTTACCATAAAAATGAAATCTGTTAAAGCTGGTGAATAAGCAGCTCCCCCAGCGCACGGCCCCATAATAACTGATATTTGTGGTACAACACCTGATGCTAAAACATTTCTAAAGAAAATCTCTCCATAACCTGCAAGTGACGAGACGCCTTCTTGGATTCTTGCTCCTCCAGAGTCAATCAATCCTATTATAGGAATACCAATTTTTAACGCTAAATCCATAATTTCGCAAATCTTTTTTGCATGCATCTCTCCTAATGAGCCGCCGATGAAAGTAAAATCTTGAGCAAACACAGCTACTGGCCTACCATCAATTATGCCAAACCCTGTAACTACTCCATCTCCAAATGCTTTTTTCTTATCCATATCAAACTCCACGCAATGATGAGTAACAAGCTGGTTCAATTCAACAAATGTACCTGAATCTAAAAGCTTTTCTAATCTTTCGCGTGCAGTTAATTTTCCCTTTTTTTGCTGCGCTTCAATAGCTTCAATTCCCCCTCCAAGCTTAGCTTGTTCCACTGCTTTTTTAAGTTCCTCAATTTTTTTTAGCAAAAAAATCCCTCAATCAAAATTTATGAATGCTTTTTATTGAAAATTTCAATTAGATTTATATTTTAATCTTTCTTTTATTTCTTAAAAGCATTTTATTAATTTATTATATACCTTAAGTTTAAGGAGGTTAAAAATTGCCTTATCTGCTTGAATATGAAGCTAAACAAATCTTTAGAAAAGAGGGTTTAACAACTCCTGAAGGTGAAGTTGCAGAAACACCAGAGCAAGCTAAAAGCTTTGCTAAGCGTATAGGAAAACCTGTTGTAATTAAAATTCAAATTCCAGCTGGTAGAAGAGGACGTGCTGGAGGCGTTAAATTTGCTGAAAATCCAGATGAAGCTGGAAAGGCTGCTGGAGAGCTTATTGGTAAAGAATTCTTAGGGCATAAAGTTAATAAAGTTTTAGTTGAAGAAAAGCTGGATATAAAAAAGGAATTTTACATCGGAGTTGTTAATGATAGAGCTGCTAAATCACCTGCTGTGCTTATAAGTTCGGAAGGTGGAATGGAAATTGAGGAGATAACTCAGAAATTTCCAGAGAAGCTTGCAAAAATAAATGTTGATATATTTAAAGGGTTACAAGTGTTCCAAGCGAGGAATGCGGCAAGGAAAGTTGGTATTCCAACCGAATTAATTAACAGCGTTGCTAATATGGTTTATAATCTTTATTGGAGAATTTATAGAAAGTATGATGCAACTTTTACTGAAATAAATCCCCTATGCCTAACTAGCGATGGAAAACTTATCGCAGCTGATGCTAGATTATCTATAGATGATGACGCTATGTTTAGGCATAAAGAAATAATTCCTGAAACTGAAAAATATTTAAATGAAAGAGAAAGACATGCAAAAGAAAAAGGATACATTTATGTAGAGCTTGATCCAAACGCTGAAATCGCTTGCATCTCTAATGGAGCTGGCTTAGGGATGACCGTTATGGATTATATAAATGAAGCCGGGGGAAGACTTGCATGCTTTATGGATGTAGGTGGAAGATTCTATGAATTAGCTGGGGATGCTTTAAAAATGGTTTTAACGCTACCAAACCTTAAAGCAGTTTTATTCCATGTTTATGCAGGGCTTACAAGAGCTAATGTAATAGCTAAGAGTGTATGCGAAGCAATAAAAGAAGTAAAGCCTAAAGTACCAATCTTCATTCAAGTTTCCGGAACAGGCGAAAAGGGAGCGATTGAAATAATGAAAAAAGAATCTGAAGAATTTAAGAAAATGGGCTTAACTGTAGAATGGTGCTCTCACACAGTCACTGGAGAAGAAAGCCCTTCATCCCATAAAGGTGGCGTTGATGTTATTGAAACTCCAGTTAAAAGAGTTTTAGAGTTATGTGGAATTAAATATAAAAGGAATCCTCCAAAATGGTTGCCTGAACACCCCGAATGGGAAAAAACCACAAGGGAAATCATGAGGAAAGCTTTATCATTAAGACCTGAGCCTGAATATAAAGAATTAGCTAAATATGAGTAAAAGAGGTGAATGAAAAATGGCGGTTTTTGCAACAGAAAAAACAGTAGCTTTAGTTCAAGGGATTACTGGGAAAGAAGGAGCTTTTAGAACGAAAAGAATGCTTGAATATGGAACGAAAATTGTTGCTGGAGTTACTCCTGGTAAAGGCGGTCAAGAAGTGTATGGGGTTCCAGTTTATGATAGTGTT
>Ga0105158_1000708_pt1 | contig 13777 bp, 13 predicted proteins | sample LHCtaG_FD_81567 | JGI IMG/M metagenome (GOLD analysis project Ga0105158, IMG submission 81567) | Hot spring microbial communities from Little Hot Creek, USA to study Microbial Dark Matter (Phase II) - LHC4sed_matched | ecosystem: Environmental > Aquatic > Thermal springs > Hot (42-90C) >... | reverse complement strand
AGTGTAGTCAATGTTATACTTAAGGCCTCTAAGCGTTGTGTTTTCAGCCTCTTTAGGCACTAGCCCGTCAACCCACCATGAATGCGGCTGTATTCCCTCGTTGAACCATGCTTCAGCCAAGTACTTTGTGAAGTTCAAGGCGTGAGCGAAGGCTTTCCTCACCCTTACATCTGCAAAGAAGTCGTCGTTTGGAGCACCATCAACAAGGGTTCTGTATGGCGAGTGTGGGTTTACATGGAACACGAATGATAGAGCGTCCATCGAAAGGGTTGGAGCAGCATAGTACAGCCTTATACCTTCAATCGGTTCGTATAATTTTCCAGTCTTCAACAGTTCGAACATGTTAGCCCTTGGAACGGCAACGCTGTCGAAGTCGCCTGCGAGGAACATCATCTTCCTCGTAGGCCACTCTGGAATTCCCTTGACAATGATTGTTCTTAGGCTTTTTGGACCTGTTCCTGGGTCATTCCAGCCGCCGCGGTACTCTGGCCAAGCGTCAACACGCCATTCTAGGGTTGCCTTGTTCCAGTATGTGAACTTGTATGGGCCTGTTCCACACATGTCTGGGACGTGGGGGTCAGTTTCTGGATACTTTGAAAATCCTTTATAGTAAACGTCTAGCGGCGAGTATGCGTTGCTCGGCTTACGCCTCCACTTTGTGGACCAGCCTGGGTCGAATTTTCCATCCCAGCATCCGTGTTCTATGGCCCAGTCCTTGTTGATTATGCAGCCCCAAGACTCGGCGAAAATCTGGAGGATAGCCACCTCAGGCCAAGCCTTGTTCGGAAGGAAGTTGAACTTAATATGAGTCTCGTTAATAACTTGTATGGCGTTGTTTATGAGATTAGCAACGATATTCTCAGCCTCTGAAAGCGGATGCTCTTCGAATATTTCGTCAAAGAACATGTATCCAGTGAAGGGCAGTGCAATCATCCATGATGGAGCACCAAGCATGTCCTGGACAAGCATCCTCTTAAACGTGTACTCAACATCCGTCACCCGCAACTTCTGACGATAAACTGTGCCGTTAGCAGCTGTCCAAGGCTGCCAATCAATAGTGGTGTCAATCTCAAAGATCAACGAAGTAACATTAGTATTAGGATCTGTCACAAACGTCCAGCTTTTAGCAAGACAACCCTCAAACTGGCTTAAGTCTGAATATCCGCCCTTTGTAACGTTTATTGAGGTTTCAGTGCCAGTTGGGGCGAGCACCTTCTTTTCCTTGAAAACAACCAGAGGCTCATAAACGTTCAAGATCAACTCTGCACTTGCTGTGTCGTAGGCTCGGGCAGGGTCAACACGCCTCGGCTGACCAATAGTCCCAACAAAGTATGTTGAAATGTCAATTGGCGGTTGAGCAGCAAAGGCTGGAATCGCTATGAAAGAGCTAGCAACCACTAGACAAATTGCTAAAACCAGTAATGCTTTCCTGCTATTCTTCATAATGTTCCCTCTTTCTCTCCTCTCCTAAATTCAGCAAGAAAACATAGGCCCTCTCTAATATTTAATTCTTACGGAAAAATCTTCTATACAAAAAACTATACAAACAAACCAAAAACCAGAGCAACCCCAATCATCAAAGCGCCAACCAACAAGGGCAAAGCCTCCCTCAAACCAAACTCGGAAGAGAAAAAAGCCAAAAAAGAACCCACCCCAAAAATCACAGCCCCCTCCAAAAAAGCAAGATCAGAGGCAACCCTAAAAACAGACTTCCCTGAAAAATACTCCAAAAAAGACAAAAGAGGAGAAGAAAAGCCCATTACAACATCAATAATAGAAAGAACTGAAATAACAATAACAACCTTCTTAACGGCATTAAACCGCTCGCCCATCAAACAACCTAAACCTTCTTACCATACAAGTGACAAGCCACAAAATGTCCCTTCCCAACATCAATTAACTGGGGTTCCTCAATCCTACAAATATCCATAGCACTCTCACACCTAGGATGAAACCTACAACCAACAGGAGGATTAATCGGACTTGGAGGCTCACCCTTCAAAATAACACGCTTCCTCTTAACAGTAGGATCAGGAATAGGAATAGCTGAAAACAAAGCAATAGAATAAGGATGAAGAGGGTTCCTATAAAGCTCAGGAGTATCGGCAAGCTCAACAATCTTCCCAAGATACATAACAGCAACCCTTTCAGCTATACACTCAACAACACTCAAATCGTGACTAATATAAAGGTAAGTAAGATTAAAATCCTTACGCAAATCCTGAAACAGGTTCAAAAGCTGAGCACGCACAGAAACATCAACAGAAGAGGTAGGCTCATCCAAAACCACAAACTGAGGCCTAGTTATCAAAGCCCTAGCAACAGCGATCCTCTGCCTCTGACCACCACTAAATTCATGAGGATACCTAAACAAGTGCCGCTCAGTCAGCCCAACCTTACTAAGCATCTCAATAGCCATGTCCAAAGCAGCCTTACCAGACGCTATCCCCTGAACAATCAAAGGCTCAGTAACAATATCTTTAACAAGCATCCTCGGATTTAAAGAACGCGTAGGATCCTGATAAACAATTCCCATCTTCCTCCTCATAAGCCTTAATCGACGACCCTTAAAAGTAGCGAGATCCCACTCTTTCAGAAGCTTCTTCAGTTCAAAGCGCTTACCCTCCCTTTCCAAAGTCCTGATCTTCTCCCTAACATTTTCAGGTACGTCAAAGAAAATGCGCCCAGCATTCGGGTTCAACAGCCTAATTGTTGTCTTCGCAAAAGTTGTCTTACCACAACCAGACTCCCCAACTAAGCCAAAAATTTCACCCTTCCTAATATGCAAAGAAATACCATCAACAGCCTTAACCTCCCCAATCTTCCTCTTCAAAACCCCACCAGTTATCGGATAATACTTTTTAAGCCCCTCAACTTCAACCAACACGCTCATTTCGACCCACCCGTATACAAGTGACACAAAACATAATGCCCCTCTTTAACGGCAATAAATTCAGGTTTCTTCCTTCTACAAATTTCCATAGCATATGAACACCTATCATGAAATCTACAACCCTGCGGCGGATTGATTAAACTCGGCACGGTTCCCTCAATAGACTTAAATTCACGACCAGGCCTAGGAATACACTCCAAAAGTGCTTTTGTATATGGATGCAAAGGATTCTTAAAAATTTCATGAACTTCAGCCAACTCAACAACATTTCCAGCATACATTACTGCCACACGATCACACATTTCAGCCACAACACCCATATCATGGGTGATGTACTGAACCGTCATTTTATACTTAGCCTTAAGCTGCCTAATCAATTCTAAAATCTGAGCTTGAACCGTAACATCCAAATTTGTCGTAGGCTCATCCGCAATTAACAATCGCGGATTACACGACAATGCAATAGCAATCACAACCCTCTGCGCCATACCCCCACTTAATTCATGGGGGTACATTCCAGCAACCCTTTCAGGGTCAGGTATCTGCATATCCTTAAGTATTTTAATAACCTCTTTATGAACTTCAGCGTTAAATTTACGCTTTAAACCTCCCAGAAATTTTAAGGCAAACCTAACAATTAAAGACTCAGGATCCTCCTTCATCCTCCTCAAAATCTTCCGCTCAAAATCGCTAAGAATCCTCTTCCCACTCTTTCTTGCAACATCATCTTCATCCAAAAGTTTTTGACACAATTCCTCCACTCTATGATGCAAAATTGCCTCGGCAATTTGTTGCTCAACAGTATAAACAGGGTTCAAAGCAGATTTAGGATCTTGAAAAATCATAGAAATGTCATTTCCTCTTATCATCTCCAAAAAACCTTCATACTGTTTCAAGAGATCCAACCACTTACCATCTTTCTTAAGATAAATCCTTCCACCCTCTATCCTTCCAGGAGGAGGAACTATGACCAATTCAGAAAGTCCCGTCACACTTTTTCCACAGCCAGTTTCACCCACAACACCCAAAGTTTCGCCATCTTTTATATACAATCTCACTTTATCCAACGCTTCAACTATACCTTCATAAGTATAAAACCTCAAATCAAGATCTTTAATGTACAAGAAAATATCTTCAGACATATCTACTTCCTCCTTAATGTTGGATCAAGAATATCACGCAGCGCATCGCCAAGCAAATTCCACCCCAGAACAAACGTAGATATGAACAAACCTGGAATCACAAAAGTGTGCCAATAAGCAAGAGGATTCTCAACAGGACCATAAATCCAATTTCTCGACTTTGAAATAATCCAGCCCCAATCCGAATAACCATCAGGAGCGCCTAACCCAAGAAAACTCAATGCAGCTGCAGCCAAAACTGTCGTTCCTACGCCCAGAGTAGCAGTTATTATTATTGGGTATATACTGTTAGGAAGAATGTGCTTAACAATTATCCTCAAATCTGAGCAACCGATAGACTTAGCGGCCTCAACGTAATCTTCACTCTTAACTCTTAAGACTTCCCCTCGTATAAGCCTCGAGTATCCAGGCCATCCAACTAAAACTAAAGCAAGCATTACAGCATCTAAACGGTTCATTCCCAACGGTACAAAAACCACAACCAAAGTCATACACAAAATCAAACCTGGAAAAGCGAGGATTATATCCGTGAACCTCATCAATATTTCATCAACCCACCCGCCGTAATATGCAGCAATAACGCCAATAATAATACCAATTACAACAGAGCTCAACTCAACCATCAAACCTATACGGAAAGCGGTACGCGTCCCCCAAATACAACCATAGTATATATCATACTGACCCTCCATAGTACCAAACGGATGCTTAGGAGAAGGAGGTTGCGGAATTAATAATACGCCTTCCCTAGGCATCATATACGGATTTCCTCCTTGAGAAATATCTCCCGGAGGAGCTAAAATAGGCGCAATGATCGCGATTATAGCATAAAATGCTACAATAGCAGCACCAACAATAGATAGGGGGATTTTTCTCACAAGCCTTAGTGTAAACTTTATCTCTTTTATCTTCGGTTGCATCTCAACCATAACTTTGCTGTAGATGTCACGAGCGTCCACGCCGCCAAAGTAAGCTATTACTTTTGGTCTAAATAAAAAGTATAAGACAACAACGTCAAGAATTAAATACGCAATCAAAGGCATAGCTTCTAAACCGCAGAAAACGAGTAACAACACTCTTGAAATTACATCAATAACTACAAATACAATTGAATAGAACCAATTTATTGTATGCCCACTCCTCAGATTATTAAAAATATACAAGTCTAAAAGGCCTAGTATGACCAGATACAGGCTTAAAGGCACTGCAAAGGCCAAGCTGGGAAAAACTGATAAAATTAACGATGCTGAAGAAAGCATTGATATCCCGACACTTAACTGGAAAAGAGAACCAACCAAATAAATTATCGAAGTTATGGTGAATGACGGAGGTCCCTTCTTCATGGTCAACCCAACCTGATTCTTGGATCTATATAGGCGTATAACACATCGACAATAAGATTTGAGATGACAAAAACTACTGCACTCAATAGAGTATATCCAATAACAGGTGCGATGTCAAGAACTCTTGCAGACTCAGCAGCATATTGTCCTATTCCTCCCATATCAAAAACAGTTTCTGTTATAGTTACCCCTGTTAAAAGGCCTGCAACCATTAATCCAGAAAGGGTTATCGCCGGAATCAGAGCGTTCCTTCTGGCATGTTTGTTAATAACTTCTCTTCTGCTTAGCCCTTTAGCCTTGGCAGCCGTTATGTAATCCTTTCCCAAAGATTCCAACATACTTGAACGTGTCACTCTAACAAGAGTTGCTGAGTTGAGCAACGTTAAGACCGTTACAGGCAGAACGAGATGCCTAATTCCATCTAGAAAAATCCAGAATTCCCCATTTATTAAAGCATCAATAGTCACCAAACCAGTATGCCATTTCCAGCTGGTATTTGGACTACCAATATAAACCCTAACTTCCTGCCCGTATCTTCCGGGCGGAAACCAGCCCAAACCAGCATAAAAGATCGACAATAATACTATGCCAAACCAAAAAGATGGAAGAGAAGTTCCAAGAATTGCCAGAACTCTTGATATATGATCAATAGGTTTATCTTTATTAGCACCGGATAGGACGCCCAGGGTCAGCCCGAAAAAAATTATCAATGGTGAAGCATACATGACTATTTCAACAGTTGCAGGTAACCTAATCAGTATTGCCTTGAGAACAGGTGTACCCCCCTGATCTAGACCAAGATCCTGTCTAACGATTAAATCTTCTAACCACTTATAGAACTGGATGTAAACGGGTTGATCTAAGCCGTGTTCTTTTATCGCTTGTTGAATGGCTTCGGGTTTATGCTTATCTGTAACATACATAGCTGCCCTCATTCCTTGAGGAAGGAACTGTATTACAACAAAAATTAGTAAGACAGCTCCTAATAAGACGGGAATTGCGAGCAGCAGTCTCCTTACCACGTAAGCTCTTAAACCCATAATAATCAAAGTAGTTTAGAGTGGTCAAACATATAACTTTGTCGAATGTTTATCGTGTATTTCAACGTTTAGATTTCTTTCCGGTTTTACTCCTCTTCCCTTTAAAAATGCACCATACCGAAGTTGAACTGCCAACAACGCTTAAAAAACCACCGCAAAAAACAAGAGTAGAGTAGGTCTTTCTATTTATCATGGTTTCCTCATAGAACATCATTTGATTTGGGGGATCAAGAGATGCTAAACCTTCACGTAAAACCGTCACCGTATAAGTACCACCCTTTTTAACTTTAAAGATAATATTAGATGAAGAGAAAATTGGTTGCAAGCTAGAACTATCTATTTCAAAATAGGAAACTTCAACAATTTGCGGAGGTCTGCCTTCTGGATAAAGAGGGGTTTGTTCGGCGAGACCATAAAACATAGCTTGAACTTTTGTAATGCCGCCATCGGGAGAAGTTATACTGATGTTTACTGGTTGGGGCTTGTCAAAAATACCTTTTTGAAAAAGTTGGCCCCACTCGTCCGCAGACTCAATGTATAATAAATATGTTCTATCACTAGTCAGATTAGCCTGCAAAATCCACGAATCCGGTGAATAAACAGGATCCGAAGCGGGAACGTAGTTTACCTGTTTCAAAAACATTTCACAGTAAATTAGAAAGGCGATTCCCGTTATAAGCAAGATTATGCCTATGTAGAGCAACTTTTTCTGCATCAACTTTCCCTTGTAGTTTCCATAATTAGTTAACAGAAAGACGCTCTTTAACTTTACCCCATTTGCCTCGTCAAAGGTCAAACTTTTAAAGTGGGACTTTTAAAATAATTTTGAGGTCGTTAAATGCAGAATACTTGGACAAGGAGAAATGTCGACTTAAATTTGTTACTTAATAACGTTAAAGATTTCCTTAAGGATAAAGGTTTTGAAGTAATTATTGAAGGTGTTGAAAGAGGATATAAAATACTTGCGCAAAACTCTCCACATTACGAATTCAGTGGGTATATTTCGATAACTATTATTGGGACACCGAATGAATTTTCAATAGAGCTTAGCTTTTGTGGAACTTCAAATAAAAATATTTATATGTCTAGGTTGTTAACATTTTTTGGTGGCGGTTATCTTTTCTTACGCGATTTAAGATCCCAAGAAAACCGTATTAAATTTGAAAACGATTTTTGGACACACATATATAATATCGTAGAATCTTTAAGCAACACTCACGATGGCAACTAGAACTTTTGAGGAGCAGGTTATATGAGAAAAATCACTTTAAAAATGGTGCTACCTATAATCATTCTCTGCATCAACAACTTGAATTTCGCTTATGCAACTCCTTCGAAAAATGCGTTTTTCATTTGTGTAAAATTTAATGAAAAGATTTCTTCCGGAAAAGCTGACACATGGATTTTTACAGTACATAATAAATATTGCTCAGAAAATGCTGAAGGAGACGCCTGGTTCTTTTTAAGGTTTTATTTGGATAATGAAATTTGGTGGGATGAATACAGCTCTACAACCTATAAGGTTTGGTTATGCAAAAGAGGAGAAAACGTTACACGCGGTTACAGCATTAAGGGATTAGAAGCAGTATTTCCAGTCACGCGTAAAATTAGAGTTGAACTTTACTGGTTGTATGAAGGAAAATCTCGTAAGGAAGATGAGATATCGTTTAATGTAGACTTAACGATGATTATTCCATTGAGACACACATACGCTGTTAGCTATTTCGCATTTTACATAATATTAAGTTTTGGGCTTGCTTTCTACTATTATGTAAGTAAGCTTGAACATGAACATGAGAGATTTCGGAAACCACAATATCATCTCTGAAGTTAATTTCAGAGATTAAAATAAAATATAGCGGCATTAAGATTATATTTTTAGACTTCTAGATTAGCTGATGATGAGTACATGTCAGCTAAACTTCGCGACTTACGGATGCTTTTTATTTTCCTTATAGCCATCGGAATGCAATTAATTTTTAATTTACTTACGCTTGCCCGCATACTTCTAAGGAATTCTTATTTTACCTTTAATTTAGCTGCCTGTTTGTTAACTTTCTGCTTAGTAGTATTATTCATCAAATTAGAACATGGCAAATTTAAGGAGCATGGCTTTTGTTTATCAAGAAATGTTGGAGGCGCCTTTTCTATTTCCTTGCTCTTAGCTGTGATATCTGTTATTGTCAATGTTTTTATACTTGGAAGCATCACAAATTTTGAAGCGTTCCCGCAACCAGCATTGTCATATGGCTTGTTCACGGAAATTTTTGTAATATTCATCACAAATATCGCGATTGAAGCTTTATTCCGGGGCTATCTCCAAATCAAACTAAAAAAGTTAATTGGTTTTCCCTATGCGCTTTTGGTAAGTAGTGTTATGTCCACTTTATATATCTCACTTTTATTATTAAATTCTGAAGTTAGACTCCAGCTAACAATTTTGCTACCAAACCTACTGACAAATTTTGCAAAAAGCTGTTTCCTTGGCGTTTTATTCAATAAAACTAGAACTTTATTGAGCCCTATAGTATTTAGCGCTGGTTTATCAATCTTTTATCTGATAACGCCGCTAAAAGTGCTTGCTCCAGAGTATTTAGTATTAATGGTGTCAACAGCAACATATGCTTTTCTAGTTTTGCTATTACAGTTATCTGCTGAGGAAGAAATTATATGACACTTTAAACACACATTCAACTTGAAATTTTTAATTCAGCAACAGCAATAACTTTTTATATTTATTAATAAAAAATCTTTTGTATTGGGGGAGGGTAATGGATATTTTGATTGAACTTCATTGTCCTAACCACGGACTTGAGCGCTTCAGAATTAAGGTCATTAAGAAGTATAATATAAATAAAAATTTAATAATGCCTCACTTTAGGACAAAACCCAAATATGAATTGAGTAGCTTAATGGTTGGAAAGTCTGTAAACACATATGAGGTTCGGGAGTTTTTAATTCAGTATTTCAAGGAAGTTGGACTTATTGACAGAATCTTAAAGATTCAATTTCAGGTTTGAGTTCTTTATTAAGATCATGTTTTAAATGCGTTGTAAATCCTTATAAGTAATCCTATGATAAAAATGATTAAGCTCAGTTTTAGTAAGGCTATGCTTAGCATACCATATGGTCTTTCTGTCTCGTAAAGAATTTTATAGCGGTTTAATGGAGTTCCTTTGAAAATTTCTTGAACAACTCCGATGACATTTAGTGTTAAAAACTGCAGTAGGGTGATGGAGAAGGCGAATAGTACAATTGATATCGAAATTAAGGCTGTTCCAAGTCCATCCAAGGACGTTATTTTTGCTGAATAGAAACCAAGTTTGACAAGTATGCCAAAGGACGTCATTGTTATTCCAAGGAAAAGACTTATAGCTGACAGCGCAGAGCCCAGGGGAGTAATTAACATTAACCCAACTATTAGAAGGATTACTCCGGCTGTAAATAGAATTATCCAAAGGAAATCCTCGATATATTCTAGGAAAACTTTGTAGGAAGCCATTTTTATCATTACAAGATGACATCTAGAGAAATATAAAAGTTTAGTGAAGATTTGTGAGGTTATGGGTCTGTTTTTCCGAAGTTTGCTGCTAGTTTTAGGGCGTCGTAGATATCTACTATTCCGTCACAGTTTATGTCTGCATTTGGGTTCCAGTTGGGGTCTGTGAGTTTTGAGCCGAAGGCTGCTGCTAGTTTTAGAGCATCGTATATGTCTACTGTGCCGTCTGGCTTTATGTCGCCTGGAATACCCAAATAGATTATTCCATCGGTGAAAGTGTTGTCTGCCGTGTCTGTTTCGCCTTGAACTGGCCAGGCGTAAGCCCAGATAGTGTAGTTGCCCTTAGCAAAGCCGGTAGTGTTCCACGTGAAGGTTAGGGTTGTGGAGGCTTCGCTTTCCAAAGTGACAGTTTGTGTTCCAATGACGAAACCAGTTTGCCCCGTGTATTCAGCCCAAACCTCATCAGCAGACAAACTTCTATTGTAGACTTTAACTTCATCTATGAATCCTTTCCAGACGTACCAAAGCAGGTCTGTTTTTGCTATTTGCATTGGTCTTGACGAATCGCTTATTGTCGCAGTGTATATTCCTGTTGCGTCGATTACTCCGTTAAAGTAGAATGTTACAGTTGAGCCGTCCCATGTGAAGGCCAGATGCTGCCAGACGCCTTCTTGAGGAGCAGTGTTGCTCGCTAGGTCAATCCATGTTGCATCATCGCCTGCACTTATTACTGCATGATATCTCACATCGTTGAGGGCTTCCAGTGCCCAAGCGTTGGAACTGCCTCCGATTTGCCCTTCCCCGTCAGTCCAGTGCGAAGCAATAACTCGGGCGAATCTATCTAAAAACCCAGGGTCAGGCTTCACCCATGCCATTACTGTTATCGCACTTGTTACCGAGGGACTACTTATAGTTGCTGAATCCTCAATCCTGATATAATCATCTGTTCCATCAAAGTATAGGGCCTTTCCAATTTTTCCATCAACCCATGTGGGTCCATTCATCAATGTTCCATGGTTGTTGTTCCCACTGCTATCATGAGCTATTGTTCCAGTTCCTTCATCAAAATTCCAATAACCAACCAAGCCAGTCTGGCTAATGGGTGAACCGTACAGTTTCAAGTTATCAAATTCTGCGTCAACGTAGTCTTCTCCTAGTCTTGCATCTGCGAATATGGCGATTCTGTAAGTGTCGAATGTTTCTGGAGATATGTATGTTGTCTGGTATGTTTGGTCGTCCATTATCCAGTAAAGCTTAAACTCATTTATGCCATTGTAAATGCATTTTAGTTTTATCGGGTATGTCACCGGCCCCGGAGCTTTTACTTGACCTTCGCCAAGATGTGGTGTACCTACACCACCAGGGCTGGGTGGAGCCTCAGGAGTTCCATCTATAACGCTTTCCACTGCTAAATAGCCGAAGTCACGGTAATCAGATGGCCACGCATACCAGTAACCTACGCTTTGAATAAGATGCATTGCTGTGAAATCGTCTTTAACTATAACAATACCTCCACCGTAGCCTGTTCCACTTCCAGTAAGGGATGTCATTTCAACTTCAAGGGTGAAGGCTCCTGAAAAGGCCATTTTGCTTATGAGAACTCTGTCGTAGTTGTAATAGGAATAGCCATAACCGCTTAATCTCAATTTGCCATTTTCTTCGCTTGCCGTAATGAATGGTGGAGATGTTCCGTACTCCATAATTTTCCAAATTCCATAGCCAACCCTAGCCACTTCAATAGACCATATGGATTCATCAATAACTCCATCATCAAAATTATCTTCCAAAAGAGGCACGTTAAAAGGCGTTCCAGCATAAAGCGTCACATCAAAAGTTTCTGTATATGAGCCTTTATTAGCCACAGTAACATACACATCCATATTATAGCCCTGACCCACAACAGTTTTAGAAGGCGTTACGTTTGTAACAGCTACGTCGTGAATAGCTGGGACTCCTGCTGGTGTGAATACGATTGTATTAATGTAATTAAGATTTGTCAAGTCCTCCGCCAGTACATCGTTAACGCCATTTGAGACACCCACTGTTGTTGATACTGGACCATCATTGTATCCGAAATCAATCTGAATTATGCCATCTCTGCTTAATATAACTTCAAAATTGGCAATTGTGCTTGAACCGTAAGCTTGAACTTCCCATCTAATAAGCATATGGTCAGAGTCTAGCTGCCAGGTGTATATGTCGAAAGGCTCGTAGGTCACCCAATCGTCCCATGCAACCGCTATCGCCAGTCTCGTCGCCAATTCAGGTATGCTGTTTGAAAAGCTACCGTCTGGACCTGTGAAGGTTATCAGTCCATTGCTTGAAATGTATATGGTTCTGTAATATGTTCCATAGAATGGAAAGTCAAACGGCAAAACAAATTCCCAAGATCCATCATCAGCATGCCAGCCCATCGGCAATCCGCCACCAATCCACTGATTTGGATGATAAGTCCTTACATAGTACCATCCACCCAAGCTTAAAGTAAAGGCGACGCTGTTTATTATCAATTTATTTCTTTCTGGCTGCGGTAAAGAGTAGACTGGAAATGAATAGTACACGACTGATCCATAGCCTGTTCCAGTTCCATCAAATATGGTAACGGCTGTCCACGAAGTGTCTGTGTAGCGTATAACTTCAAACCCTCCGTTTATTGGTAGGACACCGTCATCGTATGGTGGGGGGTCTCCCATGGCATGGTTGTTGGCAAGCCTTGAGTTACCGGATGGGATAGACTTACCGTTAATCCAGGCGCCCCTGTTCCATCGATGCCCATTGTTGCGTGGGCGACGTTTACCATGAAGTTGTCAGAGCCATGGTTGTAGCCTATGTCTTCTCCTTCCAAAATGGTTCTTCCGCCGTAAGCAAAATAAGACTCTAATGTCGTTGCATCTGTTGGATCAACAGCCCAATCCCAATAGTCACCGCAGGTCCAAATTACAAGATCGAAGCCCAATAGGTATTCCAAAGATGGATTACCCATTATCGATTCTGTCCATACCGAATAGCTATAACCAGCGGCTATAAGCGCAGATTCGAACTCTGGCAAACTTGTCCCATGAATATAGCTTGCCCCGTCATCATCAGCCACGATGAGTATGCGTGAGGGGGAGGGGTTTAAAGTGAAGGTGAAGTGTCCTGTGTCTGGCATCCAATCCCAGTCTGAAGGGATATCACTAACTGCGCCATCGATAACTCCAGTTGTTTGAACGTCAGCAAGATATACGCCTACTACAAAGACGTTTGTGTAATCAGGTGCATCAAGATAAGCCAAAGGAATTGGATTAGTCCAGTCAAACGACCCGCTAATAGGGTCCCACTTAAACATCGCAGTCGCCTCATACCCCACTATAATCAAGTAGTCTGCTCCTATGCCAGTGTTTTGACCAGGATAATATCCGTCTGGCAGTCCTGTGCCAAGGTTTTGGTCTGCATCCATGAAAATTCCGGCATCGATGTCGTTGATTGTTGTCCACGTTCTGTAAAACTCAACTTGGAAATAAACAACACCAGAATACAACTGTCCATATATGGTCTTAAGATTATTTCCCACCCCTTCGTCTGGGTCGGTTGCCAGCAAAACCCAATTTGCTGGAGGCGGTGGTCCTTGTTGTAGTAGAACCGTGTTGGTGAAAAGATGTTTTCCGGAACTTTCATGTCCATAAGACAGAAAATTCGAAATTGTTGGCGTAATAGTTCCACTTGTTTCGATCTTTGGTGTAGCCACCAAAGCCATACCTATCAAAAGCACTGCTATCATTATCGTTGCTTTTCCAATTTTTCCCTTCATTTTCTTTTCCCTTTCATTTAGCGTGACAGAGAAAGACACAATCCATCGGCAATATTACCCTATAAGCTCT
>Ga0105158_1000706_pt1 | contig 13782 bp, 10 predicted proteins | sample LHCtaG_FD_81567 | JGI IMG/M metagenome (GOLD analysis project Ga0105158, IMG submission 81567) | Hot spring microbial communities from Little Hot Creek, USA to study Microbial Dark Matter (Phase II) - LHC4sed_matched | ecosystem: Environmental > Aquatic > Thermal springs > Hot (42-90C) >... | reverse complement strand
TCATAGCCTTTAAGGAAGTCTAGGCTTAGAAGGAGCTCACCACGCCTAATAAGCCTCTCACCAACATGCTTCCAATCCATAAAGAAAAAAGAACCGAACAGAAAAATTAATTAAGCCACAAAGTAAGATTTATTATTTTTGGTCAGTATTTGAGGGAAAATAAATGGAGTTTGTTGCAAAAGAGTTTTGCTTATTGGAGCCGTTTAAATTTACCTCGAGGAAAAGAGTTATAGAACATATCCCTAAGGGCTTTCTCTTGCTGAAACCTATCGTCGCCGGTATCTGCGGAAGCGAAATATTATATTTTAAGGGTGAAAAAGAGCCTGAAAAATTAAAAACAAGACTGCCGATGTGCTTACTTCACGAAGGTGTTGCTGAAGTTGTTGAGACCGGTGAGGAAACAAAAATAAAAGTTGGAACTAAAGTTGTTGTTAATCCCTTGATACCCTGTGGTGAATGCTACTTCTGTAAAAGCCAAAGAGAGAATTTATGCCAAAATGCGAAATACATGGCCGCAACAGCTGATGGATTGGCAAGAACCCTCTTTCTATATCCAGAAGAACGCGTTTTACCCATACCTGAGGATGTGGATCTGGAGGTTGCTACATTAACTGAACCACTTTCCATAACCCTAAATGCTTTTGAGGAATCCGGTGCAAAATCAAGCGATTCAGTCGCTATTATAGGTGATGGACCAATAGGTTATCTTTTAACTTTGATATCTTCCTATATTGGAAATATTCCATCTACAAGGCTTTACTTAATTGGTGTAGTGGATGAAAAACTCTCATTGGCCCATGATTTTGCTTCTACAATAAATTCGCTAAGGGATTATCTAGCACTAAATGAAATTCGTGAAAAAATTGATGTTTCCTTTGAAGCTGCTGGTGGAAGAGCGCATAAAGTTACTATAAAGGAGGCGGTGGACATTCTTAAACCTGGCGGCAAATGTATTTTGCTTGGGATCTCCATGGGTGAAGTGCCGGTTGAAGTTAACAAAATAGTGAACAAGGGGTTAACACTTAAAGGCTCTACACGCAGCAGAATGAATCATTATATTAAAGCCCTGGAATTATTAAAATTCATGGACTTCCAAAATAGGGTTAGACGAATAATCTCGACGAAAAAATTTGTCATTAATGATGTAAATGATCTGACTGAAGCATTCAAATACGCTGATACTGAAGAGGGTGAGTCAAGGATAAAGCCTGGTAGAGTTTTAGTGTATTTTCCATAAAACGAGAGATCACATCCAAGGATCAACTATTACTTTTATAGCATTTAAAGATCTATCTTCGAGACAATTTATTGCTTCGGCGACCTTTTCTAATGGAAATTTGTGCGTTATAAATTTCTTAACATTAACTTTTCTAGAAGCTATGAGATCTAAGGCTTCCAAGTACTGCTTTCTATTAGAAGCATTAGCTCCGTGAATATGAAGTTCATTATAATGTATCAAGTTTGAATCTAATAGTATATTTGAGTCATCTTTTGGCAACCCTGCAAAAAAACTTATGTCAGCGTCTACAGCTGCCATCTCAAGAGCTTCTCTCTGAATATCCTTTGAGGAAGCCGCACATACCACAACATCTGCTCCTAAACCGCCAGTTAACTCTCTAACTTTCTCAACTGGATTACATTTGCTTGCATCAATAAATTCGTCGGCGGGCAAACCGATATTTTGAGCGAGAATTAACCTTGGAGATGTGCGATTAACAAGAATCACTTTTGAACCCATTTGTTTAGCATATTCTACATGAAGCATGCCAATTATTCCTGCACCTATCACCACTGTTGTAAAGCCCGGCTCCCTTTTTTTAAACGGATACCAACCATTAATTACGCATGAAAACGGCTCAACAATTGCGGCTTCTTCGAAGGACAGATGATCCGGCACCTTGATTATGCATCCTTGCCTAACAGCCTCTTTAGGCACAAGAATGAACTGAGCAAAGCCACCGTTGTATTGATAACCTATGGCTTTATATTTTCGTCTGCAACGGTTCTCCTCCCCCCTCCTACATGCATCGCACTCTCCACATCCGATAACCGTCTCAATAGTTACCTTGTCACCTACGGAAAGACCATTAACTCCTGCACCTACCTCCTCAATTACCCCGGAGATTTCATGCCCAGTTATTGGAACGTCAATTTTCTTTTCACCACGAAATATTCTTATATCTGTTCCACAAACGGCGCATGCCTTAACCCTAACTAAAACCTCTCCAGGACCACATTTAGGTTTCTCAACCTCTCTTACCTCAAAACTTTCCTTACCAACAAGAAAAGCCGCTTTCATTTTCATAAGCATTCAAGCCCCCTCCCTGAATCTACTTATTAAGATGTTTTTCTAACATTAGTTGGGCGATGAAAACTTAAATATTTTTGGGATTTTCTTAAAAATTCTTGAGGAGTATAAAAGTCTGCATCCTAAAATTCGTTGGCGAGAACCATGAAGAATAATATTAAAATTTTCCCTGAAAAAGTACAAATACTTATTAACTTGCTTGGTGAGCCTGAAGAGAATGAATTAAATTATACTGGAAAGAGAAAACCAATATCGCGTTTAGAGGCGCTTAAAGAGCTTATGCGTCTTGAAAATGAAGGAATTATTGCCCCGCCTGAAAAGCATGGCTGGGTAAATGTACATATTCATACAAGCGAATCATTCAGCATATTCAGATCTCCCACCGAGGCTGCTTGGGAAGCTTATAGGTCAGGGCTAGAAATTTTCGGAATAAATGATCATTACACCATAGCTGGCCACAAAGAATTTGGTGAGGCGTGTAAAATTTTAGGACTAAAAGCGGTCTTCAGCATAGAGGCCATAGCAATGTCTGAGGAGGCTAAAGTAAGAGGCGAGAGATATAATGATCCAAAAAATCCAGGACGAATATACCTCTGTGGCAAAGGAGTCATACGAGACCTTGAACCAAACTCAGCAGGTAATAAACTTCTTAAGATGATGAGAGAATCTCTAAGGAAAAGATATGAGAAGATGACTGAAAAGGTAAATGAAATCCTTAGTGGGATCGAACCCTCCTTAAATTTAACATTCAATGACGTGTTAAAATGTACACCCCGCGGAAATGTAACGGAGAGGCATGTAGCGCAAGCAGCGGCGGAGCTTCTTAGAAACAATTTTCTAAATAATTATGAGCTTAAAGAGTTTTTACGGAAACTTTTCGGTGACATTAAAATTGATCTTTTGAGTGATGAGGCTCTCCAAGATTTAATTAGAAATGAGCTTTTAAAGGCTGGTGGACCAGCTTACGTAGAAGAGCCTGCTGAGGCTTTTCCAGATCTTGAAAAACTTGTTTCTCTATTCAGAGAGTATGGTGCTATACCAACCTATCCAGTTTTAGGCAACCCAATCACTGAGAAGGAATCTGATTTAAACTCTCTCTTTAATGAACTTGAAAGCTACGGAATCTTTGCAATTGAAGTTATCCCAAAAAGAAATACTGAAGAACGATTAAGAGAGATCTTAGAAGCTGCTGAGAGACGGGGTTTTCCAGTTTTTAATGGGACTGAACATAACACTAAATCTCCCCAACCGCTTGTTGATGATCTTTCAAAAAAGCCTGAGTTTCTTCCAATCTTTAAAAGAGGAGCTTACCTAATTCTTGGCCATCAATTTTTATCTAAATATGCCGGGATAGGTTATGTGGACTCTACTGGAAAACTTACTTTCGAAGATAGAAAACTTGGCATTTCTTTCTTCTCTTTTCTAGGCAGAGTAACGTGGCCGGATGATGTTTTAGATTGGCTTATGATTATTGGCGGAGAAAATGCCCTAAAAGTCGCGCTTGGACTCCACTTTATTTTAGGTGATAAGCCATACAATTGGATTGTTAAGTCGGGATTTAGATTACCGAACGATTTATTAAATGCCATTAAACTGGTCGGTAAACAAAGGATTCTGATGGATAATGAAACAAGAAAAAAGTTTGAAGACACTGTAGAAAAATTCTTCCTAATAGTAGAAAATTAATATTTCGCAATAATACGAGGAAAAAGCAATATAATACGAGGAAAAATTAGGAAAACGCTTTCACCTCATTAATTGTCCACCGGTAACTGGAATAGCTTGACCGGTTTCATATTTTTGCTCTATTACATAATATATTGCTTGCATTATATCCTCTATAGAGCAGCCTCTGCCCATAGGCACCTTAGACTCGTAGTATTTCCGCACATCTTCAATAGTCTTCGCCCCAGGAACCTTGCCAGCTCTTAAGTATTGCACAAAGAGCCCCTCTTTCGGATCCGACCATAACGGCCCATCAAAGTAGTTTCCTGGGCATATTGCGTTAACTTTGATGCCGTCTTCAAGTAGCTCAAGCGCAAAGCTCTGCGTTAATCCAATGCCGCCAAATTTGCTTCCGGCATAAGCAGCATTTTTGTAGCTTCCTTGTAAACCAGATTTTGAGTTAACTTGAATTATATCCATCCAACGTGAGGGATCACGTCTATGCTGCTCAGCCATTACGCGTGCCACGTGCTTAACACATAAGAAATATCCAGTGTAATTCACTTTAGTCACTAGCTCAAAGTCTTCCAGCCTCATTTCTTTAACGCTCCCAGCCTTTACTATGCCAACGCTGTAAACCATTACATCGATTCCGCCAAAAGCCTCAACGGTTTTTCTAACCATTTCTTCCACCTCTCTTTCATTGGTTACATCAGCCTTTAACGCAATGGCTTTACCGGAACCATACTGTTGATTTATTTCCTCCGCGATTCTTTGTGCTTTTTCAAGATTTCTATTGGCAACGAGGACAACACGGGCACCTTCTTTGGCAAAATCTCTAGCTATTCCCTCTCCTATCCCTCCGGAAGCTCCAATCACCAAGGCGACTTTCCCCGCAACTCTTCCCCCTTGAACTTTGTTTTCAGCCATATGATCCCCCTCCTTTAACCAAAATTAATAAAAAGCTCCTATTTAAGCAGTTTCCTAACTCCGAATAAAGTCGTATACCTGTTTCTGTATTTTTAATTCTATCAAATATGAATTGCCTTTCCAAAAACTGCTAAGGCAGCTTCCATGATTGTTTCACTTAAAGTGGGATGTGGATGGATTGTTCTGCCTAGTTCTTCAGATGTGCATTCAAGTCTCATAGCAATTGTAGCTTCGCTAATCATATTAGATGCATCCGGACCAATTATATGAACACCTAAAATTTCATCGGTTTCTTTCTCGGCAATCACTTTAACGAAGCCCTCTCTTTCACTAAGGGCCAGCGCCCTTCCATTAGCGATGTATGGAAATTTTCCAATTGAAATCTTATAACCTAAATTGACGGCTTCATCTTCTGATAAACCTACACTTGCGATCTCCGGCATAGTATAAACGCAAGATGGAATTGTTTTTTGGTCAATTCTTGTTTTTAACCCAGCGATATTTTCGGCCGCTACTAAACCTTCAGCGAGAGCTGCATGCGCAAACATTTTTCCGCCAACAACATCACCCACCGCATAGATATTCGGAATATTGGTTCTCATATGCTCATTAACTTCTATAAAGCCGTCTTTAAATCGAACCCCAATATTTTCAAGACCTAGATCCTCTACATTCGGTCTCCTTCCTATGGCAATCACAATTTTGTCAGCGAAAGCATCTACTTTTTCTCCATCAACGTAGAATGTCAAGTGGATCTTATTATTCTTGATGTTTGCCAACTCGGAAGCGACTTTTGTAAATATTTTAATGCCACTCTTTTCCAAGATTCTACGGAGAGTGGTGCTAATTTCTCTATCAAAGTTAGGAAGCAAGTTTTGTCTTTTCTCTAGGATGGCTACGTTTGCACCTAATGAGCGAAATATTTGAGCGAATTCAACCCCCAGAACCCCGCCACCTATAATAAACACGTTTTCTGGAACCTCCTCGAGGTCTAAAGCATCTTCGACAGTGATTATTTTATCTCCATCTACAGAAATGTTAGGTGGACGTTTAGGTCTGGAGCCAGATGCTATAATGATGTTTTTCGCATTAATGACCCTTTTTTCTCCATTTCTCTCAACAACAACAAGGTTCGGCAATTTTATTCTTCCAACCCCTTCGAAAAGATCAATTTTATTTTTTTCGAGTAAATATCGTACCCCCCGATTTAAACGGTCAACTATAGCTTCTTTTCTGGCTTTAGCATCTTTAAGGTCTACTGAAAAACTTCCAATAGCAATTCCATAATCCTTTGCGTGTCTAATTTTTTCCAGAAGATTAATTGTGGTAAGCAGCGCCGAAGTTGGTATACATCCTCTATTTAAACATATACCACCAATTTTCCATCTCTCAATTAATGCAACACGCATCCCCAGCTGTGAGCATCTTATAGCTGAGGCATAGCCACCTATACCAGCGCCAATAATTGCTACATCGTAAATATTTTCTTTAGACGTAAAGATTACCTCCTAGGATGCAGATATCAAAATTGTTTAGGAATTTTATAGAATAATTATAAAAATCTTTGGGATAAATTCGTTCCGGTAAAATTACAATAAATTCTTAGATTAGTCAATTCGCAATACTCACCTGTATTTTTCAGCTAACAGGGACCTGGCAACTTAGTATATAAAGCCTTTATATGTTAAGTTGCCACGTCCGCTAACAGTATGAAAAACTTTAAAAGACTGTTATTCAGCGATTTTCTATGAGACATGATAACGGTCTCTATGGTTTAAGTGTTAACTTGGAGGAAAAAAGATGCTCGAAAAGTATACGGCTGAAGAGCTAATCGGATATTTAAGGCAGATGATGCGCATAAGAAAATTTGAAGAAAAATACATGGACCTTTTAATGCGGGATATCGCTAAGGGGGCTTCCCATCTATATATAGGTCAGGAAGCAGTTGCCGTTGGCTCTATTGCAGCTATACGCAAAGATGACTATATAACAAGTACACATCGAGGTCACGGACATTGTATAGCGAAAGGCGCGGATCTAAAACTCATGATGGCTGAGCTTCTCGGTAAAGCTACAGGATATTGTAAGGGCAAGGGGGGGTCCATGCATGTTGCTGATGTTAGTTCGGGAAACCTTGGAGCAACAGGAATAGTTGGGTCAAATATTCCCATCGCTACTGGAGCAGCTTTATCAATAAAAATGAGAAAAACTGGCCAGGTTGTTTTATGCTTCTTCGGAGATGGAGCCGCTAACACCGGGGCTTTCCACGAATCACTGAATATGGCGGCCATATGGAAGCTTCCAGTAGTTTACATATGTGAAAATAACTTGTATGGAATGTCAGTATCAGTTAAAAAAGCTTTTCCATTTGAGGATATTGCTGAGAGAGCTAAGGGATATAATATTCCGGGGGTTATCGCCGACGGAATGAATGTGCTTAATGTTAAGGAGACTGTTGAAAAAGCCGTTGAAAGAGCTAGAAAGGGTGAAGGGCCAACATTTATTGAATGTAAAACTTACAGATACTATGGACATTCACTGAGCGATCCAAGAAGATATCGAACGAAAGATGAGGAGGAATTCTGGAAAACCAAAGATCCTATAGGAAGTTTCTCTAGAAAACTACTTGAAGCTGGAATACTAACCGAGGAAGAATTGAAAATGCTGGAGAAGGAAGTTACAAGGGAGGTAGATGAGGCGGAAAAATTCGCATTAAATAGCCCATATCCATCAATTGAATCCGTTTATGAGGATCTTTATACCGAGATTTACATTGACCCAAAAACCTCCATTAAAGATTTATTAACGGCCAAGAAAATGGGGCTAAAAACACGTAAAATCAGCTATAGACAGGCATTGAATGAGGCGTTGAGAGAAGAGATGCTAAGAGATGAAAGAGTTTTCATAATGGGAGAGGATGTAGGCGTTTATGGTGGCGCATATGGTGTTACAAGAGGTTTATATGACGAATTTGGTCCCGAAAGGGTTAGAGACACACCTATATCTGAAGCAGCTATCGCCGGTGCTGCTGCGGGTGCGGCGATGACTGGAATGCGTCCAGTAGCCGAAATAATGTATATAGATTTTATAACATTAGCTATGGATCAAATAGTTAATATTGCCGCTAAAAATAGATATATGTTCGGCGGAAAATCAATTGTCCCTGTTGTTTATAGAACTCAGGGTGGAGCTGGCAGGGGTATAGCGGCTCACCATTCTGGAAGTCTAGAAGCGTGGTTTGTCCATTCTCCTGGACTCTTTGTTGTGATGCCATCAACACCTTTTGACGCTAAAGGATTGCTAAAAACGTGTATAAGAGATAATAATCCAGTAGTGTTCATTGAGCATAAGATGCTATATAACGTTGAGGGAGAGGTTCCCGAGGTTGAGTATACTGTTCCTTTAGGGGTTGCGGATATTAAGAGAGTAGGCACGGATGTCACCATTATCGCTTACTCTCGGATGGTTCACATTGCTCTTGAAGCAGCTGAAGAATTAGCAAAGGAGGGAATAGAGGCTGAGGTTGTTGATCCGAGAACTTTGAAGCCCCTTGACGTAGATACGATTATCAAATCTGTAAGGAAAACGCATAGAGCTTTGGTAGTTCACGAGGCTTGTAAAACATGTGGTTTTGGAGCTGAAATAACCTCTCTGATAATGGAGGAGGCATTTGATTATCTTGATGCTCCCATCGTTAGGGTTGCAGGAGCCGATGTTCCAATACCTATGAGCCCAGTGCTTGAGGCAGCAGTTATACCAAGCAAGGAAAATATTATAGAAGCGGTAAAAAAGATAGTTCGATTATAATGGGGTGTAGAAATTATGGTTGTTGAAATTATTATGCCTAAACTTGGTCAAACAATGGAGAAGGGAAAGATACTTAGATGGCTAAAGAGGGAAGGCGAGAGAGTAGAGAGGGGCGAGATCCTTCTAGAGGTTGAAACAGATAAGGCGGTTTTGGAGGTTGAGTCAAGAGGCTCCGGTGTACTAAGAAAGATACTGGCACGAGAAGGGGAAGTTGTGCCGGTAGCAAAAGTTATAGGATACATAGCCGAGGAAGAGGAGAGGATTCCAGAGGAGGCTTTCCAAGAAACTGCAGTGAGAGTTGAAGCCCCAACGCCCACGCCAACTATAGAGGTATCGGGTGAGGAAAAAATGGAGAAAGAAATTAAGGCTTCTCCACTAGCAAAGAAAATAGCTAAAGAAAAAGGTGTTGATTTAACCCGAGTGGTTGGTACTGGACCTGGAGGGAGAATAACCGAGAAGGACGTTTTAGACTACTTGGCTAAGATTGAAGCCAGCAAAGCCGCCCCATTACCCTCACCTACCCTTACAGCCGCTCCTTATACATCTCCAGAGCGAGAAGCCGCTACTATAGTGCCAAGAGCTGAGGAAATTCAGGTGGTTCCAATCTCTGGTATGCGTAGTGCAATAGCTAAAAAGATGACATACAGTAAAATGAGCATACCACACTTTTACATCAGTACAGAAGTTGACATGACCGAGGCTGCAAAAGTTAGGGAAGAGCTAATTCCCATAATTGAAACTAAAACTGGTGTTCGTCTGTCCTTCACGCACATGCTAATAAAGGCTGCGGCTATGGCTTTAAAAGAGTATCCTCAACTGAACGCTTTATGTGATGGGGAGAATATTAAAATATCAAAAGATGTCAATATCGGCATCGCCGTTGGATTAGAAGATGGGCTAATAGTTCCAGTTTTAAAAAAAGTGGATTCGATGGATCTCGCCCAAATAGCATCTAGAACAGAAAAGCTGATTGCAAAGGCTCGAGAGAAAAAACTTAGCGAGGAGGAATTTACTGGCGGAACCTTCACAATCTCTAATCTAGGCATCTTCGACGTAGACTCCTTTACAGCCATAATAAACCCGCCGGAAATAGCAATATTAGCCGTTGGAAAAATAAGAGATAAACCAGCTGTCGTTAACGGGGAAATTAAAATTAGGAAAATCATGAAAATTACGTTATCCGCAGATCATAGAGCTGTTGACGGAATAATCGCGGCAAAATTCCTGGGAAAAGTTAAAGCATTGCTTGAAAAACCATATAATTTACTACTTTCCCCATAAAAAACCAAAGATACCTTTTTCTAATTCTCTTGATTTGAGGAAGCATAGTTGACGATATGGAGATTGTTAAATTCAGAGACAACATTTGACGCTACAAAAAACTTAGCTATAGATGAAGCTATTCTTCAAGCTAGAATTGAGGGAATCGTTCCACCAACCCTTAGATTTTGGAGAAATAATCGTGCAGTTATAATAGGGCGCTCTCAAAAAGTTTGTGCCGAAATTAATTTCGAAGAGTGCATTAAGGAGAAAATTCAGGTAGTTAAAAGATTTTCTGGTGGAGGAACAGTTTATCAAGACCTAGGTAACTTAAATTATACTATAGTTTTGGACAGCAATGATCAGTTAGTGAGGGGATTAGATATAGCGAAGTCATACGAAGTTCTTTGTTCTGGCATAATTAGGGGATTAAAACTTCTCGGGCTATCAGCGATCAGCTTTGTTTCTCCAGGAAGCATATTTATTCGCGGGAAAAAAATCTCCGGTTCTGCACAACTAAGGAGAAGAAACGTTATACTACATCATGGAACTCTTTTAGTTAGCTCAGACTTAAACATGTTGAAAAAAGTCCTTTCGGTTTATAACGAAGGAAAGAGAAAAGAAAGCACAAGCATATGGAATCCAGTCACTAAAATTGAAGACGAGTTAGGTCAAGAGATAAGCATTTCTGAAATAAAAAACATACTAATTCAAGGATTTAAGGAATCTCTCGGTATAGAGCTGAAGCCAGGAAAAATCACGCTTGTAGAGGATGAAATCGCAAATAAAATTTATTACACCAAATACTCACACCTAAATTATTTTTAGTCATCCCTGATTTTTACGTAATCTTTAACTTACTCAATTTTTTCCAGTGGCGGTATGCCTTCCTTACTCCACCCTCTAACTGCATAATATTCATTCAGCATTATATTAAGATCTTCTTGACTAATAATTTGCCCAACAGCTCCCCCCTCCTCTAGTTTTTCATGCATGATGCGATACGGCAGTATATCATCTTCTCGGGTTATGCCACATCTAACGTTAAACATCCTCTTGAGGCTATATATTCTCTCTCCAGCCTGAAGCAGATGATCAAGAGAAACCGGTATACCTGTGGTGAGCGTGTATAGACCCGGTATATGACCTGGTGCTATGCCAAGAAACTTGCATATTATCAGTGATTCCAGAACCTCATGCCAATTCTGGAGAGCCGCTAATATTCTTCCTTTATCTTTAATATCAAATCTATTTAGGCGCTCGTATATTTTCAGATCAGGCATCCTTTCGCCCTGCTCTATACGATGAATTAAACCTTGCAGATGGCATGCGCCCCTATTTGATACAGCATATTGTAACCCCATACCTTTAAATGCTCGAGGGTCATGCATGGGCATTTCAAGTCCCTTAACATGCATGGCAAACCTATCGGATCCCTTACCTATAATCTCAGAAGCCCTTTTCACACCTTCAGCTAAAATATTACCTAAACCCTTTCTTTCACCTATAGCCTCAATAAGCCCGATTATTGCTTCAGGATCACCCCACTTTAAAACAAGACTGCCTACCTCCTGATTTGTAATTATGCCTTTCTCATAACATTCGATCGCAAATGCTATGCATACGCCAGTTGATATAGTATCCATACCATAGTAATTGCATAAGTAATTTGCCTTAACTATTACGTCTAATCTATCGTTCAATAGAAGTGAGCCTAAAGATGCAAGCGTCTCATATTCCGGTCCCCTTTTCAGCTCTAAACCAGCGAATTGTCCCCCTTCAATTCTTACATATCTCCAGCAGGAGATCGGGCAGTTCCAGCATGCTCTTTTACCCTTAACCATTATTTTATTATAAGTCTCTCCAGAAATATTATCAATGTTCTCCCATTTTCCCATTCTAAAGTTCTTTATTGGAACATCACCATAATGATGAAGCATCAGTAATTCACCGCTTGTACCATATGAGGCGAATATCTGCGTCGTTGGAAAGGACATTATCTGCGGATAAATCCTTCTAAGTATATTTCTTATACGCTCCGGATCTTTTACGGGAATCTCTTTAGTCCCTCTAACAGCGATTGCCTTTAAAAGTTTTGAGCCCATAACAGCGCCCAGTCCACATCTACCAGCCACTCTACCCCCATCGTTCAGTATTGATGCAAAACGGACAAGTCTTTCACCAGCAGGACCTATACAGGCAACTTTGAAATCTTCACCAAGTCTTTTTTTCAGAGTTTCTTCAGTCTTTAAGCAATCCATACCCCAAAGATCGCCAGCATCTTCGATAGTAGCTTCTCCATCACTTATGGCTATATATGATGGTTTTTCAGATTTATCCTCGATTATTATTCCATCATAGCCCGCTCGTTTAAGATCTCTAGCCCAAAAACCACTTGAATGTGATTCTCCCCAAGCATTGGTTGAAGGGGATTTAGCGCAAACAACATATCGACCAGTGCATGGCACCAGCGTTCCAGTTAATGGGCCAGTCATGAATACGAGTTTATTTTCTGGGTCAAATGGAGAGATCTCGGGTTTCACTTCGTCGTAGATTATTTTTGCCGCTAATCCTATTCCACCGATAAACTTTTTTATAGATTCCTCGCTTAGGTTCTCGGTCCATATTTTATCTGAGCGCAAGTTCACTCTCAGAATTCTACCCATATATCCATACATTATTAATTACCCTTTTAAATGCGTTAAACTTTGTATAGCTTCTTTATTAATTCCATGTCTTCTTCAGGAATCAGCGGAATATCTCTCTTAAATATGCTGGCCACAAATTGGGTTGTTGCTACTTCTTCCAAGGTTTCAACTATCGTTTCTGCCTCTAAAAGATTGCTCCCAACGCCTATTACGCCATGGTTCATAAGCACGAGGGCTCTAACGCCTTCTATATATTCTCCTACAAGATTTGCCAGAGTATCTGTGCCCGGAAAAGCCCACGGCACGATTTGAACTTTTCTTAGCACGACTGCCGCTTCAACAGTTATTGGCAGTATTGGTATTCCAGCTATAGCTAGGCCGGTTGCAAAAGGATTATGACAGTGAACAACAGCATTCACGTCTGCTCTTTTTCTGTAAATCATCGCGTGGAAGGGTGTCTCTACTGAGGGCCTTAAGAAACCTTCTAGAACTTTTCCATCCAAGTCTACCTTAAGCAGATCCTCGGGTCCCAATTCCCCTTTAAAAACTCCGCTCGGCGTTATCCAAAACTCTTTGGCTTCAGGAACCCTGGCGCTGACGTTTCCACCTAAAGCTGAGATTAAACCTCTGTTAAAAAGTCTCTTCATTGTTTCGCATATTTCTTCTTTCAATTCCTCTTCGGAGCCAAAGGACAAAAACTCATCCATAAGATCACCCTTGAAGGCAATTAAGGTCATATTAATATACTAATCTAACAATTAAACCTTTTCATAAAGGTTTAAGCCCAAAATTTAAGCTAAATTTTTATTTTGGGTTTTCTTGTATTTATTTACCCCAATGATTTACGATGGACGGGCTGAGTATGTGATGAACTATTGCAGATATGAGGGGTAAATTATTTTGGTGCGAGTGCCCTTTTTCAGGTATGTATTGGAAAGGAAAAGAATATTTTGACATATGATGAATATTATTGTTGAGGTTTAATGGTGAAAGAAGACTCTGAAGTTGAGGTTTTAGAGAGCATCTGCAATGAGGTTAAGGAGAGTGGAAAAATAACGGGTGAGAATTTAACTCGCCTAGCAGTATTGTTTGGCTCTCGCTTTCAGAAAGCTTGGGAGGCTGTTAGAGATAGTAGGGTTAAAAAGTACATTTTTAAGCCTAGTG
>Ga0105158_1000700_pt1 | contig 13821 bp, 12 predicted proteins | sample LHCtaG_FD_81567 | JGI IMG/M metagenome (GOLD analysis project Ga0105158, IMG submission 81567) | Hot spring microbial communities from Little Hot Creek, USA to study Microbial Dark Matter (Phase II) - LHC4sed_matched | ecosystem: Environmental > Aquatic > Thermal springs > Hot (42-90C) >... | reverse complement strand
TATCCGTCAATATAATAAGTAGCGCGGTGTGTCCAAGTCCATTTTATCGAAGTTGAAGATAATGCAATACCATTAAAATCATATGCTCGTAATGGTAATGGTTCATAAGTAAGATTTATGTTTGAAACTTCGGGTGTGTTACTGCCGTCAGTATAAAAAACAATTTTATATTGAATATATCTCCCGCGAGGAACCAATCCTGAGGGATCGCCATTGTTTGGAAGTTTAGCTGTAGAAAAAGATGGATATGTACTTAAAATTGTAAAATAATTATCAGAAGACCTTGCATAAATTTCTACTGTTTGTCCATTTAAAACTTCTGTCCAAGAAGAATAAACAAATTTTGTATTCTCACCTTTTGTGTCAAAAACATCAGACCAATACTCAGCATATTTGTAATACTGACTCCATACTTCAATCTCTTTTGGTGAAACACGTTGTTGTATCTGTGTATCAAAAGTTGAATTATATTTTCTTACCACAATTTTGTCAACAAAGCCACGGTCAAAAAGTGTAGTTCCAGTAGGATCTTTTTGATATTGCCATTTTATAGTATTATCTCCAGAAGGTAAATTAAACGCAGCAAAAGTCCATCCTATCTGTCCACCTATCCTTGCTTGTTCAGCAGCTGCAATATAAAAACTTAAATAATCATAATTCCCTCCTTCAGAATAACATGACCAATAAAACTCTATTCTTGCAGGGTATGATAAAGACAAAGATGTCTGTAAATACACATTAGCTTGGTGTGGAATAGTTCCTGAACGAACACAATAATTTCCTTCAAAAACATTAAGAGTAGCAGTTGACTGTGTAGTAAAATTCCATAATTGATCTGTTGAAGTGTGTATTTCAAACTTTGCACCTGTTGAACCACCAAATACCCAACCTGTATTAGACCAAGGTGTTTGTGTTCTTATTTGTCCTGTCTCCCAATCTTCGTAAAGGTCAAATACTGCATCCCTGTTTGATAACGAATTTGTTGAAACATTACGAATATACATATAAACTTGTATTTTTGTATTATGTGGTATTTGTGGTACTTTAACCCATATTTTTGATCCTGTGGAAGTTGTAATATTCCAGTTTTCTATCCAAAAAGGAATTAAAGTTTTACCATCAGGACCTGCAATACGTATCGCTGTTCCATTCGTATCAAGTTTACCTGCATCAACTAACGCTTTTGTATTTGTGATAAACCAAATTTGATAATCATAAAGTGTTTCATTTATACCTGTTGTGTTAATTTCAATAGGTATCCTTTGTGGCCAGGAAGTGTCCCACCAATCATCCCATAGACGAACTTTTAGTTTACCATCTGCAGTCACAGTGGACCTAAAAAAATACCCATTATCAAAATCTATTTTAGTATTTTCAGTCCAAACAAAGGCAAATATATTGTGGGAAAGAGTTAAAAAATAAAAAGTGAAAATAAAGGAAAGAATATGTTTTTTTTGCATAAAAATATAAAACTTGGAATTTGACAAAAAATTTGTTTGCTTGTATGGAAATTTAATACATTATTTTTTAACAAAAGTCAACTTTTTAACAAAACATTTGTTATTGCATAACAAGAAAAGTTTTCTTTAAATAAAGGTGAAAGTTCAATCTGTTCAAAAAATCTTTTATCTATAGGATAAAAACTTTGCATTTTTTCATAAATCAAGTTCCCTACTTCTTTTGTAAACCTTCTACAAGGATAAACACCACCATCAGGTAATACTGCACAACCATCTTTACCACAGATACATTCTGCAGCATAAACTTCAACTGGTTCAGTATTAAGTATTTTTATAGCAGGAAAGATTTTAAGTTCCTCAAAATCTACATTTAATTTTTTTGAAACAATTTTATAAAATTTTATAATCTTTTGTTTATCTACAACTTGCTCTTTTAACATTTTTGCTCTTCCTACAGGAACAAACCGTTCAAAAATTATTTCTTTTACATTTAAAGAAAACAATTTTTCTAAAAAAATATCAAATGACGTAATTAAATTGTCAATATTGAAATTCATTAATGTTGTCATAATACCTACATTATAAGTTTTGCAAAGATATTCAATATTAGGAAATACTTTTTCAAAACTACCTTTACCACGGATCAAATCATTTATTTCAGGATTTATACTTTCTAACGAAACATAAATTTTGTTAAGTTTTAATAATGTTTTTAGTTTATCTTCGTCAGGAATAATACTACCATTTGTGATAAAATTTATTTCTTTAACACAGTCAAATTTGTCAATATATTCAACAATATCATAAACTTCAGGTTTTAGAAATGGCTCACCACCTGTAATAGAAATTATTAGTTCAAAATTATTTTTACCAACAAACTCTACAATTCTTTCAGCAACAAGTTTAAGTTGGTCAAAATCAAGTTCTTTTCTAAACAGTTCTTTATAACAATGAACACAGTCAAAATTGCAGTACTCTGTTATATGCCATTGTATATAAAAACTTTGTTTCATAAAATTTTAAAAAAAACAGATAAACCCTAACAAGGTTTATCTGCTGTCTTTGAATTAAAATAGAATTAAAATAATATATTTATATTTATCCCAACTTCATAATTTCTCCCAGGTTGAGGATAACCGACACGGTTCACACCTTTTTGGTTAAGTAAATCATTAACCTGTAAATATACTTTAGCAAAATTTAATATACTTTTTTGAATTTTTAAATTCCATAACACAAAATTATCTAACTTCGTTCCTGTTTCACCATCAGAGGAGTATTGAGAATCTGTATATTTAAGGTTATTTATCAAATTTATACCAAAAGGTAAAGAGATATCAGAATTTAATGTTGCTAATATTAAAGGTGAATATGCTTGTTTTTGCCAACCTTTTTCTTCTTCACCTTTCTTTTTTATTCTGTTATCAGAAACTAGGACTGATAGTTTATTTTCAAAATTTTTTATCTGAGAAAAGCCCAAGGTCAACTCCACACCTTGTGCAACTGTTTCATCAACATTTGATGGAGTCCAAGCAGACCATAAATCGTTTGGATCAACAGGATACCATCTAATTTGGTCTTTTATATATCTATAAAAAGGATTTACTTTTAATATAACAACACCAAAATTTTGTTCTACACCAAGGTCAACAGAGTATGCTTCTTCAGGTTTTAAATCAGGATTCCCTTTAGCCCAAATTTGGTCTGGCCAATATAAATCCAAAAACGTAGGCGCACGCCAAGATGTTCCCGCAGATAAAGAAATCTTTGTATCAGCAATGTCATATACAAACATCGCCTGTGGAGAAAACCTGTTTCCAAAAATTGAGTTTGAATCCCATCTGATAGTAGGAATTAAAGAAAGATTTTCATAAGTAAAGTTTTTCTGTATTGCTAAACCTATGTTTGAAACATCTTTTTTAAAATTATCAGTTGGATTTAAAGGATATTTTTGGTCAATTTGTGTATATTCATAATTTAATGAAACAAAAAACTTATATGGTAAAGATATTGTGTTTAAGAAACTTATTGTTTGTAACAAAGAACCTGTTTTATCTGGAAAATTTTGATCATTTGAATTATCATACAAAAGTTTTTGATTATTATAAGAAACTTTTGATGTCAAAATTTCACTTTCATATCCTAAACTTATAAAATATAAATCATCGTATTGTATAGCAAAAGGAGTGGACGCTTTCTTTTCTTTTTCTCCATCCCATTCTGACATAGCAACAGTTGCAGGTCCTGGTACTCCTAATTCTGATTTGTTTGTCAAAGTATTTAATGTTAATTTACCATAAAAAACTGGTAAAGAAAAGTTTGCATATCCTGATAATGAGTTATATTTTGAATTTTCTCTCCATCCATCAGAATGTTTATTTGAAGCATTAATAATTATAGAATAATCTAAAGAAGCATAATCTACTGCTGCATTTAAAATGTATGTGTTAAAACTTCCATATGAAATACTTGGCACAACATTAAGTTTCTTTTCTTTTGCTTTCTTTGTAATAATATTTACAACACCGCCTACTGCATTTGCTCCATATAAAGCAGAACAACTTCCCTGAATAATCTCTATCCTTTCAACAGATTCTGTTGGTATTAAAGAAAGATCTATTGCACCTTTGCCAACTCCACTTATTGGTATTCCATCAAGCAAAATCAATATCTGGTTAGCAGTAGAATTTCTTAATCTTAAAGTTTTTGCACTACCTAGGGTTGCATAATGAGGAACTTCGCCAGTTGTTAAAATATCCAAAAGTTCACCTACATTTTTTGCGTTTGTTTGTGAAATTTCTTTTTCTGTTATTACAATAGTATTAGAAGGAATAAACTTTTGAGGTATTCCTTCTTTTGTAGCAGAAAGAAATACCTCTTTTGCAAAATTTAATGATGTAAAAAGAATAATGGACAAAAATATTTTTTTCATTGTTCTTCCTCCTTTTTAAATAAATTTTTTAAATATAATTAATTTTAAACTTGAAAAACGAGTTGTAATAATATAGTATTTTTTAGCCAGTGGGTTTTTGATTTTTAACCTTAAAAGACTTTCCTCCACAGAAGAGCTTCTTTGAGGATGTTTATACCCACCGGCTAATTTTATAATTTTCTTTTCATATTTTCGCTCCCAAAAATAAGATTAAAAATAAGATTTCTAAAGTTTCATTTATAAATCCAAAAACATCGCCATTTATCCCACCAAATTTGAAATTAAAAAAATATGTGAGCACAACTGTGAATAAAAAACTTGTACAAACAAAAATTAAAGAAATATATACATTTTTTATGATTAAAATAAATAAAAGTAAACTTAATATTAAACAAAAAAATAGGATAAACAAATTTCTATGTAAAAACTTTTCTCCAATACCATCTTTTAATTTTTTACCAAAAAATCCTACAAATACTAACCCAGTTTTACTAAAAACTGGTGTTAAAACAAATACTAATTTGTTGTTATTTAAAAACAATAAATATTTCACCAACAAAATTATAAACAAATATATACTTCCAACAACACCAATATGAGGATCTTTCAAAATTTCAATATAACATTTTTTAATTTTTCCAAATGTAGCATCTACTGTGTCAACAAAACCATCTAAATGTAAAAAATCAGAAAAGAAAATATAAAATGACAAAGTAAGCAATGTTGATATTTCTAAATTAAAAATTTTTCTTAAAAAAATAAAAAAAGAATAACAAATATAACCTATCAAAAATCCAACAAGTGGAAAAAATATAAACATTTTATAACCAAAATATTGGCTATTTCTTTTAACAGGTAAAACTGTTAAAAAACTCACTGCATCTAAAAACAAGTCAATAAACTTCTTCATAAATTTTTTGACACGCCTGCAGTATCAAATGTTGCCATCTCATTTAAAATTTTACAACTTAACTCAATTATACTTGATGCTAAAACAGCGCCAGTCCCTTCTCCTAATCTCATATTTAAAGATAAAATTGGTTTTAAGCCTAAAAATTCAAGTTGTATTTTATGTCCTGGTTCTAAAGATAAATGTCCAGCAAACATGTATTGTATAACCTTACAACTAAAACAACTTGCAACAAGTGCTGCTGAAGTTGAAATAAACCCATCTAAGATAATTGGAATTCTATAATATGCGCAACCTAAAATAATACCTGTCATACAAGATATCTCACAACCACCTATCTTTGACAAAATATCTATTGGATCGTTTAAGTCTGGGTTATTAATCTCTATAGAGTTTTCTATAACTTTAATTTTATTTTTTAATTTTTCATCATCAATTCCACTACCTCTACCTACAACATCTTTTGCAGCTACGCCACAAATAAAAGAAGTCAAAGCAGATGCAACAGTAGTGTTTCCAATACCCATATCGCCTACACATACTAAAAAATTCTCATCATTTTCTTTTGGATTATTTTCCACAAGTTCTTCTACTAATTCTATACCATTCAAAACCAATTGTTCAACTTCTTGTTTTGATAACGATGGTCCTTTTGTAAAATTCCTTGCACCATTGTTTACTTTTTTTATTTTAAAATTTTTATTTTCGCTAATATTAAAATTTTTTTTAACTCCAGCATCTACCACTATAACCTCACATCCAGTATGTTTTGAAAAAACATTAATTGCTGCACCACCTTTTAAAAAGTTTAATACCATCTGGTAAGTAACTTCTTGCGGATATGCAGAAACATTTTCTTCAACTACATCATGATCTGCTGCTACTACAAAAACAAATTTATTTTTTATCTTAGGCTTTTCATGACCACTAATAATAGCAACTCTTTTAGCAATTTCTTCTAATTCACCTAAAGAACCTATTGGTTTTGTAAGATTGTCAAGTATTTTCTGCGTTTTAACTGATATTGAAGTATCAAGTGTCGGAATATTTTCTATTATATGTTTTAGTTTCTCATTCATCAAATTTTTTCTCCTATATCAACTTTTTTAATATTTAAAAACCATGCAGACCAAAAAGTTTCTTTAAACACAACTTCTGTATCTAAAATTTTTATTCTTTTTTTAAATATAGGCCCATCATATACAAAAGTGTGATATTCACCATTTTCACCACAGATACAACATTCATATTTTTGAATTTCACTTACAAAATTTTCATCAACATCTCTCCCAACAAATTCCTTAGGTAAAATTTTTGCATTAACACTTACAACTTTTGCTTTAAAACCTAAATTTATAAATTCATTAAGTAAATCAAAAGTTGGTTTCTTCCATAAAGGTTCAAAAAGTTTAAGTCCAATTTTATCACATTGTTTTTTTATCCAATTAGGATGTTCTTCAAGATAAATATCACCACAAATAAAATATTTTATTCCCAAATTTTTTAGTTTCTTTAACATCATAATAAACTTTCTTTCATAAGAAGAATTTTGTAAACCAACATGATATTGTAACAATTTTATTCCTAAACATTCAGCCTGTAATTTTATTAATTCTTCACTGATTCCATGAAAAGAACTTCTTTTATATTTTTGTGAGACAAAATTTACTAAAAATCTCACATCATATTTTTGTCCTAAAGCATAATATAATGCTAAAGTAGAATCTTTGCCTCCGCTAAAACTTACTGCTGATAGGTTCATTTTACTCTTAAAGCTACTCCTGATATCATAAAATAAAATCTATCTGCATGTTTTACAAAAATTTGGTTCACTTTTCCTAAAACCTGTTGAAATTTTCTTGCTAACCGATGTGTTGCGACCAAACTTAACCCGACTTCGTTTGAAACAACAACAGAAATTTTAAATTTTTTTAATACTTTGCACAAAATTTCTGTCTGATATAATATCTCTTCTTCATTATAAACTTTTAACATATTAGCAACCCAAAAATTTATACAATCTATTATTAAATGTGATGTCTTTTTCAAATTTTTAATTTTATCAACAATGTTGACTTTTTCTTCAATTGTAACAAAATGTTTTGGTCTTGTTCGCTTATGTACAAATATCCTTTCTTTCATTTCTTCATCTTCGTAATAACCCGTAGCTATAAAAAATACATCTTTCTTATTTCTTAACATATCTACAGCATAACTTGATTTTCCACTTTTTATACCACCAGAAATAAAAATAAGTTTCCCCATTGTGTTAATACTCAACCCCTTTTCTTCTTTTTATCCCTTTATCATATGGATGACTAATTTTTTTTATCTCACTTATATAATCAACATAAGGTTTAAGTTTATCAATTATTGTTTTATTTGCTTGTCCTGTAAGAACTAACTCTGTTAATTTTGGCTTCAATTTTATTAAGTTTATTAATTCATTAATATCCAAAACTTTCTCTCTCACACAAACCAAAATTTCATCTAAAATAATTAAATCAAAATTTTTATTAAAAATTTTGGTTTTGATAAACTCTACTACAAACCTTATTTCTTTTTTTATTTTTTCTTTAGGATAATTTTTATCAAAATATGGACATTTTTTAACAAAATGGTATAATTCAACATTTTTAAAATTTTTTAAAATTTTAAATTCGCCATAACCATATTTTTTTGGATCTTTAAAAAATGTTATAAAGCATACTTTAAAATTATGTCCTAAAAAACGTATTGTTAACCCTGCTGCAGCTGTTGTCTTCCCCTTACCATCTCCTGTATAAATATGTATTAATCTATTCATCTTCTGTTTTTCCACATCATTGCTACTGGAATAACATATGGTTTGTTTGATATTGGATTCTCTTTAACTATAACTTGAGTATTGTAAACTTCTTCTAAAATTTCATAATTTAATACTTCGGTTGGCGTACCAATTTTTTTAATTTCACCACAAGAAAACAAAATCAAAATATCACAATATTCAGACGCAAGATTTAGTTCATGAAAAGAAGCAATTATTGTAAGATTGTTTTTTTGATTTATTCTTTTAAGGACATCAAGAATTTTAATTTGATGACCTATATCAAGATGTGAAACAGGTTCATCTAAAAGCACAAGTTCTGTGTTTTGAGCAATAGCTTGTGCTACAATAACTCTTTGTAATTCTCCACTTGAAAGTTCAAAAAGATGTTTATTAAGAATCTTATTAAGTTCAAATTCTTCATATAACCAACTATCTTCATATGGTAAGAAGTTCCAAGGATACCGAGCTAATAGAATAAAGTCACTTACTTTATAATTTAATGAATAATCTGTGATTTTTGTAGCAAAAGCAACTTTTTTTGCATAATCTTTATAATCATAGCTTTTAACATCTTTGCCAAACAAAAATATTTTTCCTTTAAATGGAGTAATAATCCTACAGATAGTTTTAAATAAGGTTGTTTTCCCAGACGCATTAGGTCCTATTATTCCAACAAAATCACCTTTATTGACAGAAAAATTTATATTTTTTAGTACTATTTTATTGTCGTAACCACAATATAAATTTTCTATTTTTAAGATTTCCATGGCAAATCTTTTTTAACTATGTAAATTGTCAGAAATATACTTCCAACTAACCCAGTAATAGCACTTATAGGTAATTCAATTGGAGAAAATAAATTTTTAGCTAAACTGTCACAAAATAAAACAAATATTCCTCCAACAATAGTTGAATATAAAATCCATATTTTATGCCTTAATCTTACAAATAATTTAACAAAATTTGGAACAATAATGCCAACGAAAGAAATCACTCCAACTAATGATACACACAAGGCGGAAATAAATATCACTAAAATTAAAAAAAAGAGTTTAATCTTTTGTTCATCTACACCCAATGAAAAAGATTTTTCTCTTCCTAAAATTATTATATCCAATTTATCACTTAACACCAAGGCTAGTATCATACCTACAAAAATAAGAAAACAAACCACATAGGTATATATTTCTTCTAAAGAAGAAAAACTACCTAACAACCACAACAAAATATAATGTAACCTATACGGATCAAAAACAACTGTAAGAAATATAATAACACTTGAGAAAAAAAAGTTTAACATAATGCCAGATAACACAAAACTTACATCAATTGTTTTTCTAAAAGTTTTTATTAATATAAGAACTAAAATTAATGAAAAAATTATGCCTATAAACGAACCAAAAAATTTAGAAAAAGGCAAATTTAAAAGAGTCACCAAAATCACCCCTAAAGCTGCAGAAGACGATATACCTAAAGTATATCCGTCACACAACGGGTTTAGAAATATACTTTGCAAAACACATCCAACAACAGCAAGACCACAACCTACTGCGATTGAAGCTATAACTCTTGGTAATCGTATCCTAAAAAAAATTAAATGTTCCATTGAATTAGATAAAAATATATTTTTTATATCTATCCCATAAAACATAAAAAAAATTGATATAAATAAAAGACATAACGAAAAAATAAAAAATAAAAAATTTTTATTCATTCAAAATTTTATAAACCTCATTCACAGCAGTATAAAAATTTTTGATTGTTGGCTGACACAAAATATTACTTGGCAACACATAAATTTTTTTATTTTTAGCAGCTGGTATCTCTTTATATGGTTGAAAAAAACTTATTATTTCTTTCTCACTAATTCCCATATCCGGTAATATAATAATATCGGGTTTTACTTTTATAACTTCTTCTATATCAATTTGAGGAAAACTTATTTTTGATTTAATAGCATTTTCTCCACCTGCATACTTTATTATTTCACCAATATAACTTTTATCAGAAGCAACAAATATAGGATGTATACTCAAAATACATATAACTTTTTTTGAATTTTTTAATTTTGGAAAATTGTGAAGTTTATTTTGATATTCTTCAACAATTTCTTTTGCTAAATCATATTTATTAATAATTGTCCCAATTTTAAGAAATTGATATTTAATTTGTTCAAAAGAATTTACTGGGTCAAAAACTATAACTTTTAACCCAACTCTTTTTAACTTATCCACAAGTTCTTTTCTTGGTCCCTCTTTAGATACAACAACTACATCTGGTGATAATCTTACTATTTCTTCAACATTTAATTCTAAAAAAGTACCAACGATTTTTTGATTATTAGAAATTCTTCTACAAAATTTCGTAATTCCAACAACATTCTCACCTTCTCCAAGTATATATAAACTTTCAGTTATAGAAGGAGTAAGAGAGACTATTCTTATTCTTTTGTTTACTTCACTCAAACAAACAACTATAAAGAAAAAAAACAAAAAAAGTTTAACGAAACTTAATCTTATCAAATTTTGCATATTGTTTTATATGTTTTTCTTTAGGTAAAATAAAAGATTGAATTTCATTAATCCATTTTTCTGGCATAACTGTTGGATCATATGTTGTCCTAAATTCGTATTGTAAATTTGAGTTCCTTAAAATGTTGATACTTTCAATGATCTTATTCACATCAACTTTTGCCCTACAAACCAAGGTATATTTCTCTTCCTCTAAAGGTGCTTTTATATCTACAGATACAAAATCAATATAAGGAAGAACTTTTTCTAATACTTCTGGATTGCTTCCATTTGTATATAGCTTAATCAAAAATCCCATATTTTTTATTTCATATATTACATCAAATAAATCTTTTTGAATCGTTGGTTCTCCGCCACAAAAAACTACTCCATCAATCATGTTTTTTCTTCTCAAAATATATCGAAATATTTCTTCTATAGATAATGTAGGACAAAACAATTCAGGATATACTAACTCAGGATTATGACAATAATAACATCTAAAATTACACCCCTGAGTAAATATAACACAGCAAATATATGGTGGAAACTCAATCAATGATGCTTTTATAAATCCACCTATTTTCATTTTAAACAGAAATGTTCAAATTTTAAACATACTTCTAAGTTTAAACTCTTCTTGTTTACCATCATTCCATTGAGAAACTGGTCGCAAATAACCTACAATTCTTGAGTATACTTCGCACTCTGCATTGCACTTAGGACATATTTCAACTTTTCCTGAAAAGAAACCACAATTCGGACAAATACTAAAAGTTGGGGTAATTGAAAAATAAGGTAATTTATAGTTATCACATATCTTTCTAACCAAGTTTTTCACACTGTCATAATCCTCAATTGACTCTCCAACAAATATATGAACAACTGTTCCACCAGTAAACTTTGTCTGCATTTCATCTTGGAAATCTAGAAATTCAAAAATATCCAAGTTGTGATTCACAGGTAGATGAACCGAATTAGTATAAAATGGATGTTTTAAGTCTGATAGCAAACCATATTCTGTTTTTAGTTCAGGAAAAAACTTTTTATCCAATAAAGCTAATCTATAACTCGTACTTTCAGCAGGTGTTGCTTCTAAATTATAAAGATTTCCTGTTTCAATTTGAAATTCTAAAAGTTTTTCTCTTATAAAATCTAAGACTTCTATTGCAAATTTTCTTGCTTCTTCATCTAAGAGATTTTTGCCAAGAAAATTTAAACAACATTCATTCATACCTAAAATGCCTATCGTAGAAAAGTGATTTGTCCAATATTTTCCTGTCTTCTTTTTTATATTTCTTAGATAGAACTTAGAATAAGGATATAAATTATTTTCAGTAAAATTTTCTATTACTTTTCTTTTTATCTCTAAACTTATTTTTGAAAGATTTAAAATTTTATCTAATCTTTCAAAAAACTCTTGTTTAGATCTTGACAAATATCCTATTCTTGGCAAATTAATTGTCACTACTCCAATTGAACCAGTTAATGGTGCTGCTCCAAATAATCCACCGCCTTTTTTCTTTAGCTCTCTATTATCAAGTCGAAGTCGACAACACATACTTCTTATATCATCTGGTTTAAGATCTGAATTAACTAAATTAGAAAAATATGGTATTCCGTACTTACCAGTAACTTCCCATAAAACATCTAATTCTTTATTATCCCAACAAAAATCTTTAGTAATATTATAAGTCGGGATAGGAAAAGTAAAAACTCTTCCTTTAGCATCACCTTCTTTCATCACTTCAAGAAATGCTTTGTTAATCATAATAATTTCTTCTTGAAAATCTGCATATGTTTTATCTTTTAATTCACCGCCAATAACCACCGGCTGATTTTTAAGACTATCTGGAACAGTTAAATCAAAAGTAATATTTGAAAATGGAGTTTGGAAACCAACTCTTGTAGGAACATTTAAATTAAAAATAAATTCTTGTAATGCCTGTTTTACTTCTTCATAATTAAGATTATCATAATAAATGAAAGGAGCTAATAGTGTATCAAAGTTTGATAATGCTTGAGCACCAGCTGCTTCTCCTTGCATAGTGTAAAAAAAGTTTACAATTTGTCCTAAAGCGGTTCTAAAATGTCTAGGAGGTTTGGATTCTACTTTACCTTTTACTCCTTTAAAACCCTCTAACAACAAATCGTATAAATCCCAACCAACACAATATGTGCTTATGAAGCCTAAGTCATGGATATGTATATCCCCATTGATATGTGCTTGTCGTATTTCATCAGGATATATTTTATAAAGCCAATATGTTTTACTTACTTCGGAAGAAATATAATGATTTAGTCCTTGCAAAGAAAAATCTATGTTACTATTTTCTTTAACTTGCCAATCAGATTTAGAAATATAATCATCAATTAGTTTAACATTAAACTTTGAAGCAATTTCTCTTAACTGTTTGTGTTGTTCACGATATAAAATGTAAGCTTTTGCAGTTTTTCTAAAAGGAGATTCTAATAAAACATGTTCAACAACATCTTGTATTTGTTCTACTGAAGGTATTTCTTCTTGTAAATATTGAGTTAACAAACTTAATACTTTCAAAGCAAGATGACTTGCAACTTCCTCAGAAAATTCTCCAGTTGCTTGCCCAGCTTTTAAAATTGCATTAATAATTTTTTTAACATTGAACTTCTCTAACCTACCATCTCGTTTCCTTACAAATTGAAATTCAAATACCGTTCTTGGATGTTCCAATTTCATGTCTATTCCTCCTATAAATTACAATTAAAACTTTTTTAACTACAATTTCTTTCTCATCAAAAGCTACAGATGTATGATTCTTTAAAATCTTAAAATTTATATAATAACCCTTTTTATTTCACATTGAGAATTATGTATATTATTAACTCTATAAAATCTCTCTATTCAACAATAACTGCTATAACTATCTGAGTTTGCGTTTACAAAAATATTGTTGCACTGTGGTCCCATCAATTTTTTGAAGACCTTTTTAATTATTATAAGAATTGCAAAGTGTTAAAGTATTATATAAAATTAGGGAAGATACCTATGTTGAATGAAGGGAAATAAATGAAGATATAAAGTTCCATTGTGTTTCTTCCCCTCCCAACGAAGGTACTTCCCTAAAGTCGGTGATAGACCGGGCTCCTTCAATCCTGTAAAATTACAGGATGAAGATTACCGTTGCGTGGGCAGCGGTCTGGATCTCACAGACACTTCC
>Ga0105158_1000699_pt1 | contig 13823 bp, 14 predicted proteins | sample LHCtaG_FD_81567 | JGI IMG/M metagenome (GOLD analysis project Ga0105158, IMG submission 81567) | Hot spring microbial communities from Little Hot Creek, USA to study Microbial Dark Matter (Phase II) - LHC4sed_matched | ecosystem: Environmental > Aquatic > Thermal springs > Hot (42-90C) >... | reverse complement strand
CTCCAAAAGTTGGATTTTCTGTGGCATATTGCATAGGAAGTGTCGCTAAAACCGCGGCGGCCAAACCTCTTGTTAAGAGAATACCCATTATTGGTCGATCCTCCGCTACTTCGCTACAGCGAATTGTTGCTATTCTCACGGCTATATATCGCATCAGCAGGAGGATAAGCGAAAGAGCTACGCCTATAAGGATGAAGTTTATTGCACTTATTGTAACCATTAGACCAATATATACGAAAAAGAAGGTTCTCAGGAGAAAAGCTATTTCAGATTCGAACCTTCGCATGCCCTCATCGATCAAAGGATATGGGGCGGTTTCCATTCTCAGCATTCGGTAAATTTCACGTTCATTCCCTAATATCATTCCAAAAACAAGGGAGCATAAAGAACCACTTCCGCCAAGCATCTCTGAAAGGGCATAGGCTAAAAGCACCGCAGCTAAGGTAAGCATATAAGAGTATGAGGCCCTTACCTTAACAACTCTTCTTAAGATGCTTAGCCAGATAACCCCAAAAACTATCCCTAAAACTATTCCTGTTGAAAATCTACTTGCGACAGATTGCCCAATGGCCGTCGGTTCAATATAACCCTTTAAAACTATCTCGATGATAACTATGGAGAAAACTATGCAGAGTATATCCGTTATAATTGATTCCAAGCTTAGAATTGTTGAACTTTTTTCATGTATTTTTATTTTTGAAACCAATGACACCACGATAACACTGCTGCTACCTCCAAGAATTGTTCCAAAAAGCATGGAATACATCCAAGGTTTGTCAGGAATAATCATATACATCATAAAAAGAGTAACGGCTAAAACGCTTAACCCAAAACCTGAAACAGCAAGGATTGCAGCCCTTGGACTTTCGGCGAAAACCCTATAAATATTCATCGCCAAACCGCCATCAAACAATATGAAAACTAACGCTAAAGCCGCCAAATAAGGAGCCAATGCCATAACAGTTGAAGCGCTTACTAAGCCGCATATGGGTCCAATGATGATTCCTAAGACTATGAGTAAGATCATGTCAGGAAGACCTGTGCGCTCTAGAAGATAGTTGCCCAAAAAACCTATCACAATTATGAAGCCTGCCAGAATCAATGCGAGGAGAACAGGATCAAGCATCTTAAACACTCCATACGCACTTTACTGGACAGCGGCGTATTTTTACTCTACCTCTGGCTATTTTAGCTTTACTACTTTCGTATAAAATCCGTTATCCTCTTCTGGAATAGGACTTGTTTGAGGATTTCACTCTTCATTATCCATTTTTGAATTGGTATCTGGAATCGACCAGAAATAAAACTTAAGGCTTCGTTTAGAGTTTTGAAGGTATATGGCTTTTGGCGCATGGCGTTTCTAACATTTTCTCTTACCTGCCAAACGCCAACGGGCATTATATAGCCTGGGTGGGCTTCCCTTAGGACTATAACCGTTGCTTGGCGTTGTTCTTTCATGAGTTGCTCGCAGACAGCCAAACGCGCGGCATAGTAGCATCCGCCTATTTCAGCATATGTTGTCCGCCCCTCGTAGCCCTCCCAGTCGGAGTACATGAAAACGCTTTTGCCATGAGGATTCCAGACGGTGCCAGGGTACCATGCTTCTATGGCTTCGTAGCTCCACTTTCCAGGAATCATCAAAACCTCGAAAATATTATCTAGGTAGTGTGACTCATAAACTCTATATTCGCCTATTTCAGGTAAAGTTTTAACCTTGTCCATCAAATGCTTTGAGATTATGCAGTCCACGGCGGTTATGCTCCAGCGGGTAGGCACGAGGCGGCGGTTTCTCTCAAGACCAAAGGCGCCCACGCTGAAGGCCCGCTGAATTTTTGACACTAAAACGCCGCGTTTGTATAGTTCTAAAACAGCCTCGGCGGCTTTTAGATCACCGTCGTAATATGCCTTCTCTATTTGATGGTTCCAGCGGACATTTCCAATATGAAGATCGCGTAAAGGAGCTGAAGGCCCAAAGGGTTGAACTTCATCGTCTAGAATGATGTAGCCCCTCGGCTTCTTCTTGAGAAGAAGCTCAACATCAACGGGCTTAACGGCCAGGGCGAGTTCCCTGGTCTTTTCAATTATTTTTCCAGCTTCCTCGAATTTTTGCACATGAACACGATGTTTTCCGCGGATTAAAAGGGATCTAAAGCCGACAATCTCATCTATAGACTTTCCAAACCAGTATTCTGGCAAATCATAAACACTGGTGTCATCTACTAATGGAGGCACCAGAGGCCCGGCATAAACGTATGGATAGCCCATCCTCCCGATAAATACGCTTGGAGGGGACACTCCAAAAATATCCTCACTTTGCATTAGGGATATGCCCCGTAAGAAGAAGTTTGTCCTAACAATAATGGGACAGCGGACTTTCCCGCAGAGAGCCCTTGCACCCTTACATGCTACACATAAGCCGCTTCTTGAAGCCTTCACTAAAACCTGGTTTTCACTAATCTCGCCAAGAAATTTTGAGTCTTTTAGTACATCAAATAGCCATACGTTTGGAGAAGAATTGTTATTACCCTTAGAAAAGCCCAACTTCAACATTTAAACAATCAGAACGGGTTCATATGCTTTCCGCAATAAAATATACTAGTAAAGTATACTTTAAATAAGCAATATTAGTCCAGAAAAATATTATAAACTAGCCAAGCAGTATACAGACTTACTCAAAGAGTGTTGACGTTATGGCAGATGTGAAAAAATATAGGGGCAGTGAGACCTCAAGCATTTTAACAATAACATTAATGTCATTAATAGTGGTTCTGGCTATCTTATCTGTTTTCTTAACGTCGAGAAGTGAGGAATATCTAAACTTTCTAGATAACGCAACATTGACTTTACTAACAGTTGTGACACAAATTGTTTACCTAATAGGTGGGGGGATCGTTCTTTTTGGAGCACTTGCGATAATAATACGTTTTATACAGAGCAAAATAAAAAATCTGGATAAACCTTCAGGGGTTACAAGATATCTTTCGGGATATCTAACACTAAGCCTAGAATTGTTTATTGGTGCGGAAATCATAAAGACAACGCTAACCAGAACTTTTGAAGAATTTTCCGTACTAATTTTAGTGATAATTAGTAGAGGCTTGTTAGGTTTAATCTTATACTTGGAAAGAAAATGGTGTGAAACAGCGGAAACAGAATAAAAGTTGCGTTACTGCGAAACATTTATCAATATCCGCTAACCCATTTTAGCGGTAAAATGCCTAGAATGATGGAAATGATGCTTGAAGACTTCTACTTTAAAATGCAGCTGAAAACAGACCCGATAATAGATGATACAACCCTAAGAGACGGCATTCAAATGCCAGGCTTAGCTGTGGATCCAGAGGATGCCGCTAGAATAGTTCAGCTTCTAAGCGAGATAGGCGTTGAGAGGGTGGAGATTTTCCATTATCAGAAACCTGACAAAAAAGCTGCTAAAATGATTAACAGCATGAATTTAGACATTAGGGTTGCTGGATGGTGTAGAGCAGTTAAGGAGGACATTGACAGCGCTATAGACTGTGGTTTCGAAGAGGTTGGAATATCACATCCAGTTTCTTATATACATTTCAAGGCGAAGTGGCCGGACAAAACACCAGACCAACTTTTGGAGAAAGTTGTAGAGGTTGTGGAATACGCCGCTAAAACCCATGGGCTTAGAACCTTCGTTCACGGTGAGGACAGCACCCGAGCTGACTGGAACTTTGAAAGGAAATTTATAAACGCTATAGCTGATGCAGGTGCTGAATGCTATCGCATCTGCGACACGGTAGGCATAGGCCTCTCAGATGAGAATGCGCCCTTGCCTAATGGAATTCCAGCTAAGATTAAACGTACAAAAATGGAGACAAAAATAAAGAGCGTAGAAATTCATGCCCATGATGACTTTGGAAACGCTGTTGAAAACACCATTGCAGCCATAAGAGCTGCCTCTGGAGTGTGGGATAAAATCTATGCAAGTACAACTTTCCTTGGAATTGGAGAACGTGCTGGAAATGCTGAAACAGAGAAGGTTATAATGAACCTGTACATGCATTATAATATTAGGAAGTTTGAGGGTAAAGTTAAGAAACTTAAAGAGTTAGCTGACTTTATAGGCAAGGCGACGGGATACGTTATTCCGCCTAACAAGGCAATAGTTGGCGACTACAGTTTCGCCCATGAATCAGGAATACACACTCATGGTGTTTTAAACAATCCATGGACATACGAGCCCTACCCACCTGAACTTGTGGGAAACAAAAGACGCATAACGATTGGCAGGAACTCGGGCAAGAACGTTATTAGGCACAAGGTGATAGAAATCACTGGTAAAACTCCGGACGACAAAACTCTCGCGGCCATTGTTGAGAGGGTCAGGGAAATTTATGAAAGTGGAAGGAAAGCCTCTCTTAAAGAGGAGGAGTTCAAAGCCATTTTAAGGGAGCTAAAAATAATTTAGCATCCGATTTTTAGAAATTATAGTAAAGGATATTTAGCTGAACATTTGTTGAGTAGTTTACGGTTGGATGGGAATGACTGAAATAGGCAAGAGGATTAGACTTGATAGAATTATGAACCGGAACACTAGGAGAACCGTTATAATTCCCATGGATCATGGGGTGACAGTAGGTCCGATCAAAGGCCTACATGATATGAAAAGCATGGTGAACCTTGTTGCCGAGGGGGGAGCAAACGCCGTTCTGCTACATAAGGGAATCATTAGGGCAGGCTATAGAGGCTATGGAAAGGACATCGGCTTGATTATGCATATGTCAGGCGGCACAATTCTGGGTCCTGATCCAAACGTCAAGGTACAGGTGGCGGAGGTTATAGAAGCCATTAAATTAGGCGCCGATGCGGTTTCAATACATATAAATGTAGGATCAAAAACAGAGCCTGAACAATTGAAACTCTTAGGCAAAACAGCCAAGATATGTGAGGATTGGGGTATGCCACTTCTTGCTATGATGTATCCCAGAGGCGAGAAGATTAAAAGCGAATATGATTTTGAAGCTGTTAAGCATGCCGCCCGCATAGGCGCCGAGCTTGGAGCGGACATCGTTAAAACCAATTATACAGGAGACGAGGAAACGTTCAGAGAAGTTGTCAAAAGCTGTCCGGTGCCGGTTGTCATAGCGGGCGGGCCTAAAACAAGCACGGATGAAGATTTCTGCAGGATGGTTTATCATGCAATACGCGCAGGAGCTGCTGGAGTGGCTGCTGGAAGAAACGTGTTCCAGCATGAGAATCCAACAAAGATGGTTAGGGTCCTATGCGGAATAGTCCATGAGGGACTAGACGTTAAAGCATCCTTAGAAAAATACATGAAATGATGTTTCAGATTTAACGTTAAATAAGAAGAGGATTATTCTCTAATGTATTTTTGAATATGCTTTATTGCCTCTTCAACGCTGTTGAAGCCATACTCCACCTTGTTGAATTGCTTCTTAAACTCCATGACTTCCTTTTTAACTTCTTCCGGTCGGCGCCTGTACTTTATAACGTCTAACATTAAGTCGCACAGATATTTAATGTCTCCTTCCCTGAAGCCCCTCCTCGTAACATCCTGAAAGCCTAGTCTGATGCCCGATGGGTTCTCACGATTATTTTGATTGTCATAGGGTAGGAGGTTTCTGTTTAAGATTATGTTGGCTTTTTCGAGGTCTTCGGCAACCCTTCTTCCGCCACCCCACTCCCGTACATCTACAGCCAGCTGATGGGATCTTGTGAAGCCCTTATCTTCGCCTAAAACCTTGAGACCATGCTCGTGGAGGTATTGACCTGCAGTCTGAGCGTTTCTCACAGTTTGCTTTGCAAGCGCCTCTCCAAATATTTTTAACTCAAGAGCGGCAACGCCTACCGCTGGTAGTCTGGCTAGGTGCATGTTAGATGTGCTTAATGGAAATATTGCATGCTGAACTGCTTTTATGGCATTTTCCATGCGGCTATTTTTCAATTCGCCAATTACTAGACCGCCTTGGGGTCCTGGAAAAGTTTTATGCGTGGAGGCTGTCATGAAGTCAGCACCCTCCCTTAAGGGGTCCTGGAACTCGCCTCCAGCGATGAGCCCTAGAACATGGGCTGCATCATAAACCAGATATGCACCCACTTCTTCGGCGACGCTCCTCAACTCCTTAACTGGATGTGGAAAAAGGAACAGGCTTGCGCCGAGGGTTATTATCCCCGGACGGGCTGCCCTTATTACGTCTATAGACTTATCAACGTCTATGTTTAGTTCTTTCATATCATATGCCAAGTTTATTATCTCAAGCCCCAAAACCTGTCCTGCCATACCGGCATAGTCATGGGATATATGGGCGCCGCTGCTTAGGGGCGCTACAACCATTTTCCGGTTTTTCGTAACCATTGAAATGCCCTTAAAGGTCGCTAAGTTTGCATGAGTGCCTGAAACGAGGCGAATATCCGCCCAATTACAGTTAAACAGGTTTTTAACAAGGTCTACGGTGCAGTTTTCAATTATCGTTATGTATTTTTGGCCCTGGTAATATCTCGCTTTAACATGGCCCTTAAGATCATTCTCCCCTTCCGAGTATCTGCATTCAAGGTCCATGCAGAACCTTAACATTTCCTTAACAGCTGGAGACTTGAGACCCTCACTTGCTATGAGGTTTATGCACTCTACATCTCGGTAATTTTCATGAGCCCTAGCCGCCTCAACAAGTTCGATGAATAGACTGGCAAACTCCTCCATTCTTTATCCCTCGAAATTCTGCAGCACAAACTAAAGGCAGTTCGCAGACTTCTCTTATAATTGTTTCGATGCATGTCCCAGATAACTAAACAAACATTTATGCTTTTGAGGTGGTGTATTTTGACTGCTAAGATTTTAATCACGCACAATATTTTTGATGGTAATAGCCCATACAGCAAAATTTAACACTGGGAATTAAAATGGTGGTGTTAAAGTTACCGCATGAGAGATCAGGTAATCAGGCCTAATCTTTGGCATCCAGCCAGGCTTTTGGATGCCTATTTCCACTGTTCACATACTTTAGCAAGTTCAAAAATGAAAACCTTTCTTTCTTCGCCGTCTGAATCCCTTTGTATCTCATTTTTCACATTAATCACTTTATAACGGCCTAGGAAAACATATTTTCCAGGAGACTTTTTCTCAAGTAGGTACAGTGGAAAGTTTTCCTGCATTTGCCTCACAAGCACAAGGTTTCCTCTAATCATCTTCTGATCTCCTCGGCGGCCTTCTCCAGTGTAGATTATTCTATCATCGATTTTTCTATCATGGTAGGGATTGCGCACAGAATCCTCAGGCATTTTATTGAAGGCGGCTATTAAAACGATGTGACATATCCTCGATTTTATGCTCCCCTTATATCGGATGCCTCTGCATGCACAAACATCAAAAATCCTAGAAATTTCCCTGTTTGTCAGAATCTGCCCCTCTTTTAGTGAGGCTATGAGGCCCAAATTCAGCGCCAACAGCATTATATTCTTAGAGGATTAATATAAGGAGGAGAGTTGAATTTGACATACGATCCTGTTCAGAGGCATTTGGCCATTGAGAAGCTTGTAACGCGTATGGGCCCTGATGGACAGGAGAGAAAGTATTATCGTGTAAGGCCAGCAAGATGGTATGGTGGAATAGTTACGGCTGATTGTGTGGGCTGTGGGCTGCTCTGCAGGTTTTGCTGGGTTGCAGATGCTGTTATGATGCGGCCAGCTGATGTTGGAAGGTTTTATTCACCCATCAGGATTGTTGAAAGTTTAATTACGCTGGCCAGAAAGTGCGGTTTAAAACTTTTAAGGGTTAGCGGTGGGGAGCCAACAATAGGAAAGGCTCACCTGCTTGGCGTGTTAGAGGCTTTGGAATTGAAGGGATACAGGTTTATCCTTGAAACTAATGGGATACTCATAGCTTATGATGCAGATTATGCCAAGAATCTTTCAAGATTTGATTTCCTACATGTTAGGGTTTCCTTGAAGGGATGCTGCGAAGAGGAGTTTTCAAAGCTGACTGGAGCTAAACCGGAGGGTTTCGCGTTGCAGCTGGAGGCTCTGCGGAGGCTTGTGAAAGAAGGCGTGAGTTGTCATGCTTCTGTTATGTCTTCTTTCTCGACGAGGCAGAACCTCCAAAAGCTTATGCATAGGCTCGGGGAAATAAACCCAAACCTTGTTGAGGGACTTGAAATTGAAGAGCTTATCCTCTATCCGCATGTAAGCCAGAGACTGCATAGGCATGGGTTGAAATATTTTGCAGCCCATTCGCCTAGTAATGTTCCGCCCGAGCAGATTTAGACTCCTGAGCGGGCAATATTTTAATAGGTTTAGCCTTCGATAATCTCTTGGCGTTGGATATGGAGAGGCGTAACGTTGCTCTTATGGTGGTTCTCATTATTCTATGCTTAAGCATGTCGCTGAATGTTTTGTTTTACTGGTGGCTACAGAGCCTGCAGTCCAGAATTAACGCCTTAAGCGTTGAGAATTTGAGGCTTAAAGAAACGCTTGAGATTCTTCAGAGAAACCTTGAATATCACCATCCTGTCAATGCTTCTCCAGCTGGAACATGGATACATATTGTGGGAGTTGTGAGGCTTGAAAATGGGAGCACATATGGGGAAATCCTCAAAATTTACGTCCGCTTTATAGGAGGGTCGGGCAGCATGTTCATTGCAACGAGTCCCAAAATTGGCATTGAGCTTCAGGCTTCAGCTGAAACAGCTCTTATGGTTGCCCAACAGATTTCAGGCGTTGACGCGTCTACCCTGGACTGCATGCTTACAGTGGTGGCGGATAGGCAGCTAGACGTTATTGATGGCCCCTCGGCTGGAGCGGCTATAGCCATATTGCTCACATTAACGCTTCAGGGAGAAGGCGAAAACATTAGGAGGGATGTGATGATCACGGGTACAATAGAAAGCGATGGAAAAATTGGTAAGGTTGGCGGAATCCTTGAAAAGGCCATGGCTGCTGCAAGGAATGGGGCGACTAAATTTCTTGTGCCGAAGGGTCAAGCCATAACAACAGTGTATAGGGAGGAGGTTACAAGAATAGGTCCTTTAAAGATAATTCAATATGTGCAGGAAAAAGTTGATATTCAAGAGTATTTGGAAGAGCAAGGTTACGCCAACATAGAGGTTGTTGAAGTTTCAAATATACTTGAAGCAATCCAGCACTTTAAAGCCTAAAACCATGTTGAGGCTGTACTGCCTGGCAAAAATTTTGACGTAGGGATAAGCCCTGCATTATGTACGTTTAAGATGGTCTCCTTTGCGTTAAAGGCTTAATGGTTAAGGTTTAATCTTGACTAAAATTGCTTTCCTCCTATAGATTTCAAGCATATCTTTCGTCACCACATGTATCTCAAATGGTTCTTTAACCCCTTTGCTCCATAAGGTTGCAAGGGTTTCTCCAGGCTTCCTATTGGTTACTACAAGGATATCAATGTCGCTTGAGAGCATATGCTTACCCTCAGCAACGCTACCAAACAGATATACTTCTGCTTCATGATCAAGCTCCCTAACCATCCCTGCAATAGCCCGCAGATGCCTGTCTAAGTTTCTGAATATCTCAGCTCTGCGCTTGGCCTCCTCAACAAACAAGTCGCTCGAGAACATCTCTGACACGCTCAACAACATTCTTAAGTCTCTTAATCTCCTCATAAGTGTAGCTTCTGGCAAAATATCTGGAGGTTATGTATGCGTCTTCCAGAGAACCGAGCTCTACAGAGTATTTTGATAAAAGCTCTTTAATTTCTCCGCGCTCAGTAACCCTACGTGCCAGTTCTAGAAGTCTTCTCATATCGTGGGTCCGCGGGTAATCGACTCCAAGCTTCAGGAGATATGCCTTCAAATATAGCTGAAGCGATTGTTCAAGGCTGAAGGCGGCTAGATCATAAAATCCGCGGTCGATCTGTAAGAGCGCGGTCTCATAGAACCTTCTGGATCTCTCGAGAAGATACTCATACTCTTCACGTTTAGTCACAGCAATACCGCCTACATCTCTAAACTGGGCTTTTGTAGTATTTTAATAATAGCTTTCCAGGGAGCCTAATTTAAGGCAGGCAGTCCTTTGTATTATTATCACCATTATGCTTTAGCATGCGATTCTTCATGATCTCAGACTCTTGATGAAACTTCGTGGGCTATTAAACCACTAGAATGCCCCTGTATATTCAGTTAAGGTCATATTTATAACTGATCGACTGTGGACAAAGTATGTGCCGCAGTAAGGTTAAATGTAGTTGAAGGGGTTAGATTGTTTTGGGTTTTATGCATGGTTAAGCCTGGCGTTTTCCATGGTTTATGGTTTGTGCACCCTGACTGCGGCAAGGCGCACATTATTTATTTAAATGCTTTGAAACTATTTCGGTTATGTGTCTCGCTGCGTTTCCATCGCCGAACGGCGACTTAAATGGTAGTGTTTGGGGTTGGTTTAGTGTTTTGTGTATTTCGTTGATTATTGCGTCTTTGTTTGTTCCTACTAGTTTTGCGAATCCCGCCTGGATGGCTTCGGGTCTTTCGGTTGATGTTCTTAGGATGAGCACTGGCTTTCTGATCATGGGTGAGGTGGCCTCCTCTTGGATTCCTCCAGAGTCGGTTAGGATGAGTTCGCAGTTTTTCATCAGCCTTAGGAAGTCGAAGTAGCCGACTGGCGGTAGAATTTGAAGGTTTTCGGATGAAGCCAGCCTATCGTATAGGTTAAATTCCTTGAGCCTTTTCAGCGTTCTCGGATGGATTGGGAAGATTAGCGGAATTGGGCTTTGCAGGAAAGCTTCAACAAAGTTCCTTAAAACCTCTGGATCGTCAACATTTTCGGCTCTGTGAACTGTTACTAGGGCATATTTTTCCGCCTCGAATTTTATTTTGCCCATGATTTCAGACTTAGTTTCTGCTATGGGCAGATGCTGGGCCACGGCATCTATTACGGTGTTTCCTGTAACGTATATTCTGCCATAGACATGCTCATCTTCTAGGTTCTTTTGGGCCTTCTCCGTAGGGGCGAAGAGCATATCGGAGATGTGGTCCACCATCCTTCGGTTATGCTCTTCAGGCATACGCCAGTCATAGCTCCTTAATCCAGCCTCTATATGACCAACTTTTAGGCCTAGTTTAAGGCCGGTTAGGGCGGCCGCCAACATAGTGTTCGTGTCGCCCTGAATTAGCAGCATTTCAGCATCGATATTTGACAAAACCTTCTCAAGCTTAACCATCATCTCGCCTATTTGAGCAGCTGGCTTATGGTTTTCAAGCATAAAACTGATGTCAGGCTCAGGAAGCCCAAGCTCAGCTATGAACTGCCTTGACATGTTATAATCGTAATGCTGACCAGTGTGAATGAAGATGAATGTTATCCTCCTGCATTTGAGTTCCCGGATCACTGGAGCCATCTTAATCGTTTCAGGCCTGGTTCCAACAACTAAGGCTATTTCCCTCATCAGCGGCCCCAGTTCAATAATTAATGTGCCGCCTATTGCTTGATAAAGCTTTGATAAAAAGGTGCACGATCATTTATGCTATGGCGGACAGTAAACGGAATGAATTACCTATATGTAGGGCTGGAACCTTCCTCTGCTTGATTTTTACGATAAATTTAAACTTAAATGGGGAGACATTCTCAAGTTTTTGAGTTTGTTATAATATTTACGCTAGTATTTGGAATTTGGATTTTTATGTTTATGATTTCTTGGAGGTTTTTGTTTTCTTTTATGTTTTGTATGCCTTTGTCTTCTGTTATTATAGCGTGCAATGTTTAAGTGAAGGCAAAGATATGTGATGAATTAAATGCCTTGAAATTGGGCGGTTATTGTTTTGCTATTAGGTTTAGGAATTCTTTGAAGGGTATTCTTTTTACTTCTGCTTCGTCGTAGGCTTTGTCGTTTGAGATTATTGTTAGTTTGTTGCTTATTGCTACTGATGCATGGAGTGCGTCGAAGAATGTTAGGGTTGTATGTTGCGTCATTATTTCTTCGCATAGAATTAGGTCGTTTGAGGATAGGCTTATCTCTTGCAGGTTTGATGCTGTTGCCTTTGCTTTTATATAAGTTAGGGCGTTTAACCTTTCAGTGGCGGTTTTTCCGTGGCTTGCCATGACCTCGCGGATCTCAATTAGAGCTGAAACCGGAAAATATATGGGGAATGGTTTTGCTGCCGCATAAGCCTTTAAAATTTTTGAGACTAAGTCGTAGCGTCTGTCTTTAGGCTGAAAACCGAAGAGGAACTCTGTTTCAACCATGTAACCCGTTTTCAATCATGAAACCTCTTTTGAAAGTTGTTCCTCAGCTCTTTTCCGCTCTTCCCTGCTGTAGGTTATGTCGCCGAGAATTTCAGCTAATGCCTCATCAACATCGTCGGGTATTGGAATCAAAACTATGTATGGCGGCCTAGCCAGCAAGTAAACCTTCTGTCCAACCCTCAGGGGAGTTTTCCTACGTACACTTTGAGTGATCGTAACGCGATACTTAGGACCAACTTCAACAATAGCCACAAACATCACCAAATATAAGTGGCGCCTACAACGATATAAGTGTTACATATTTTAAAATGTGCCACAAATAACAAAAAGTTACACTATCCAACTAACGGAACATGTCGTTATCCTTTGCATATCGAATGGATTAAATTTGCATCCAAACCCAAACTAACAAAGAGGTGAACAAAAACGCAAAACGCAAACACACGAGCACGCAGGCTTCTGCTCTTTCCATAACCTTTTCAATTCATAGAGACCTCATTTTTATTTTCTTCCTCGCTTCGCCCTCAGCAAATCTTAAACACTCTTTACAAGTAAAGTGTTTTAGAGGTATAGGGTTGACTAAAATCAGCATATACGTAAACGAAAAAGCATGGCCCGATTTCAAGAAAGAGGTATTCCAAAAATGTGGAAGCTTACGAAAAATCAGTAGCGAAGTCGATTGAGCGAGCGCATTATAGTATTTCCGTTAGTTTGAGTACTTGGAATTTAGGGTTTTTTGTAGTTATGATTTCTTGGAGGTTTTTGTTTTCTTTTATGTTTTGTATGTCGTTGTCTTCTGTTATTATGGCGTCGCAGTTGTTTATAGCAGATGAGAGGATGAGGCAGTCTATAAAGTCGCTGAGCATGCCCCTAAGTTTAAAGGCTATGTGCAGAATTGTGCTTTCATGTATTGGGAGGATTTTTATTGTTTCGTTATATGTTAGGCTTTTATGCCTCTGGAAATTCTTTCAGTCGGTATTAATCCTGAGGCGGCGTATTTGGTGCCTTTAGCTGAGAGTTCAAATATGGTTATGTTGCTTATGAAAATTTGGTGATAGGTTATACTTCCAATTTTATAGGTGGAAACCTAATATTGTGGGCGTTATTATTTTTTGGTGGTGTCCGCGTGTTTGAAGTTGCCATGATTAATGATTGTGCGTATGTGGGGGAGACTTTGCTTAAGTATTTGCCCTCTGACGTTAAGGGCTTGCATGTTAAGCGTTTGAGGGGTTTTTGGAGTAAGACTTTTGGAATAGCTTATAAGATTATGAGGGTTGAGGCGGACGTTTATCATGTGCACTATCTTCTTCAGGACTGTTTTATTGCTGCATGTTTGGGTAAGAAGCCTTTAATTGGGCATGCGCATGGGAGTGATTTGCGTTCAACCTTGAATCATCCTGTATGGGGCAGAATTGTAAGGTATAATTTGGCTAAATGTGATAAAGTGATTGTTAGCACGCCGGACATTTTAAGTATAGCAAAGAAGTTTAGAGACGACGCCGTGTATCTGCCTAATCCAGTGGATATGACGCTTTTTTATCCTAAGGCGTTAATGTCTCATGGTGGGAAAAAGCGTGTCTTAATTGCCAGCGATTCAAATTGGAGTGTGAAGGGCACGGATATAGCAATAAAAGCGT
>Ga0105158_1000698_pt1 | contig 13865 bp, 15 predicted proteins | sample LHCtaG_FD_81567 | JGI IMG/M metagenome (GOLD analysis project Ga0105158, IMG submission 81567) | Hot spring microbial communities from Little Hot Creek, USA to study Microbial Dark Matter (Phase II) - LHC4sed_matched | ecosystem: Environmental > Aquatic > Thermal springs > Hot (42-90C) >... | reverse complement strand
GGATTATTTACTAAATACAAGCTGTTCAATGAAAAAACCTCATTAGCTATATTTATTGCTCCTATGGTAACTAAAAAGTTTCTGGGATCTCCAAGTTTAGCTAAGGTTTGTGCCATAACTGCTGCTTGACTTACTCCTACTGCTGGTAAAAAGCCGACGATTAACCCAAAAATAGAACCTAAAAGAGAAGATTTAACAAACTCGCTTCTCTTTATTTTCAATTCTTCATCTACTTCTTGCTTTGGAAGAAAAGATTTTTCTTTCAAGCTTATTATTAGAGTAGCTAAACCGAAAAATCCGGAAAGCATAGGAAAAAGGATATTAGAAGAAGATAAAGAAGAATTGAGAACTATTAAGCCAACAAATCCTGAAAGAAGAAAAATAAAAAGAGCAAATAGGATATTTTTTGGATGTTTTTCTGTTAAAATCATAAAAAGAGAAACGAAGAAAATTAGGTAAAAAACATATGGTCTAAGAGAATAATAAAAATCTTTGAAAAATGGAGAGAGAAGAAAAACTAGAAGCACAGAGAAAATGATGGAAAAAATTGCACCACTTAATGCAAGCTTCAAAGCTTCATACCCTCTACCTTCTAGCAAAAGTTTATGGCCGGGCAAGACTGAAATTGATGTTTCACTACTTGGAGCACCAAGAAAAATTGAAGGAAAAAAGCTGGTTACTAATTGAGAAATCGAAACGCTTGCTATAAAAACAGCTAAAATTTCTGGTTTAAAAAATGTGAGTGTTAAGAAAACTGGTAAAAGATTGTTAACATTCATTCCTGGTACCAATCCTGCCAAAAACCCGACGAAAACTCCGGAAAAAATAGCTAAAAAATAATCAATCATTCTATCACTTTAATATCGCTGACTTTCCTCGGTACAATTTGTAATTTTCCTTTGTATTCATCTACCACTCCAGTAACAGAAATTTTTTGCCCCTTCTTCAAATTGATATCCAAATATTTTGCAACATTAGAGAAAATTGGAACATTTATGGATGAATTCTTGTCATAGATTGTTAAGAAGATATTTCCTTTGCTATAAGTTATTGAAACTATTCTACCTGTTGTTGTTATGATTTTTCCTATGTGTGTAGAATCAATCTCTTTTATTGGAACAAACTTTGGTTTTGAAGCTCTAGCAATGTAAAATAATAGAGAAACGCCAATCAAGGAAATCATAAGACTGGCTAGTAGAATTTTATTCATTATATTTTCTTATTGGCTTGAAAGGAAGTTAGTTGCTATAAGATAGTTATAATTTTCTTCTTGCTAAATGGTAAAATATTTCTTGAATCTTTCGGAAACTTCAATAAAGCCAAAATGCAAACAAGCATCTAAATAGGCCCAAGAAATTACAACAGCTTCAAAGGCCCTTATGAAATCTTCTTTCTCAAAAAAGTGTTTTGCATCAGTAAAGTAACTTAAAGCGAGGTTGTATACTTCAAGCGCTACATTATCCTTCAATTTAACTTCCTTTATGATTTCTTCAATCTTTTCTATTTCCTTTTTTGCAAGCTCTTTAATTTTCATAAATTATTATTTAAAGTGAATTCCTAAAATTAATAAAGATGGAAGAGATATTGTTAAAAGTTGCAATCTCTTTAGCCTTAGGTGCCATAATAGGGATAGAAAGAGAGAAAAGAATGAAAGAAAGTTTCGCAGGATTTAGAACGTTTATGCTAGCATGTCTTCTTGGATTTATCTCAAGTTATATCTCTAACCTTCTGTCACTTAATCTGTTACCTCTTTCTCTATTCTTTATTGGCGTGCTTGCAGCGATAAATTTTTACAGAAAAGTTATATACAAAAGGGGGAAAGGAATAACGACAGAAATAGCTTTTATTTTAACATTCTTAATTGGTGTTATTCTTTACTACGAATCGTACCCTTTCATCCTATCAACGGCCCTAGCTCTATTACTAACATTGATTCTAGTGTTAAAAGAAAGTCTACATGATTTTGCTCACAAAGTTACTAAGACTGAGATTGTGGATTTCGTGATATTTGGATTAGTAGCATTTGTGGTCTACCCTATATTACCTGGATCGTCCATTGATCCTTTCGGTTTACTCAACCTCAAATTTATATGGAAAGCTGTTGTGGCCATTTTTGGCTTAAGCTTTTTTGTTTATTCAATTTTTAGGATATTAAAGACAAAAGGTATATTTCTAAGCAGCATTTTAGGAGGATTGATAAGCTCGATCTATATGTCAAACTTCTTTTCAGCAAAACTGAAAAAACCACTCATTTATCCTTATGTAGCATCAACTTCTTCCATGATCTTAAGAGTTTTTCTACTTTCAATCATAATAAATCCAACTTTAACATTCTCTAATCTTTCTTTTTTACTAACAGCAATTTTTGGATATTTAACTTCTTATCTCCTGTCTCAAAAAAACGAAAGAAGGAATGAAAAGATAAGAGTTGAAATAAAATCACCTGTATCTTTCAAGTTCCTTGCTTTTTACATAACTATATTTACTTTGCTCTTCTTTTTAGCAAATATAATAAGTAAGAACTTTGGACTATTGGGGTCCAAGATGATAGCATTAATTGTTGGCTTGATTGATACCAGTTCGCTAACCACTATATTTTCTACATTTCCTGGAGAGAACTGCAAAATACTATTGCTTTTTCTCACTTCTAGTAACATTCTTGGAAACTCTTTATTCATATTAAAAAACAACAAAAAGACCTTCAGGAAAGTTTTTAAATATTTGCTACTGTTAATTTTGCTGAATGTTTTCTTCTTCTTAATAACCTCATAAGTCTTAAACAAAAACAATGCTATGAAAATAGGAGAGATGTGTTAATCTCTTATTCAAATCAATAGAAAGATATCATAAAGGGTTTTGAGAAAAAGGCGTTTCTAATTTGCTCGCTCTTATTCTACTAATTTTCCATTCTTCATAATTACCTTACCGTCGATAATTACTGTTGGTTCTTTAATTATTCCATCAACGTGAAAAGGAACCTCATTAATTCCACCAAAATTAATATTATTTCCTAAAGCAAAGTGACATGTTCCTAAAACTTTCTCATCTTCTAGAACATTGCCTATGATTTTAGCTTTGTAATTTGTTCCTATCCCAAATTCAGCAATCTGTCTTGCTTTTTCACCCAATTCTAAAAATACTCTTTCTAAGTTTTTAGTGTCACCTCTAGCTTCAAAAACTTTTCCGTCTTTTACCTCTAAGATTATCTTCGATTTACTAAGAAGAAAACTATCAAAAACAATTTTTCCGTTAACGCTACTTTCTAACGGGGCGACAAACACTTCACCAGCTGGCAAATTCCCAAGGCTCCCTCTTTCATTTAACCATCCGTCATCCTTGTACCATTCCCTCCCTTCTACGGAAAATTTTACCTTCGTTCCATTTTTTGCTACTACTCTTACTACTTTAGAATTCTTTACCACATCAAAAACCTTGTTTGTGATTTCTCTTACTTTTTCGTAGTCAGCTGTTAATCCTCCTTTTTCTATGCTAAATTCACTTAAATTTGGCATACTAGCAACTCTTATGCCTTTATTAGTACAATCCTTCACCGTTTTAGTATGAGTAAGAGAATATAAAGTAACAGCAACTATTACGTCTGCTTTAAGCATTAGTTCTCTTGCTTTTTTTGTTGGCTCTTCTCCATCCCTACTTCTAGTTTTCATCACAAAAAGTCTCACATTTGCTTTTCCTTTTAACTCTTCAAAAATTTTTCTTCCAACTTTTTCTTTTTTAAAATCAGTTAAAACTAAAACCTTTTCCCAAGGCTGAATACCGAGAAGTTTCACTAAAACTTCACCTAAGCTCATACGAATACTTTTTAGTCTTTAAACAAAAATTCTCAACTCTAACTTTAATGATCTGAATCTTCCAAGAATTCTCGATAACTGCTCGTTTGTTAATGTAAGCTTGCTCTTTAGCCTTTTATCGCTTTTCAACCCTACATTCTTCTGCTCTTAAGTTCTTTTCCTCGCTTCCAATGCTTCAACTAATAAGACTGGTTGTGCTAAGCAAAAATTAGTAAGGAATAATACATAGAATAAAGAAAACTGGTACAACAGTAGCAAGAGTAACATAAGCCTTCGTTAGAAACTTTTGTTAAATAGTTCCTTGCAGAGGTTGAAGTACTTCTCGCTTATCGCATATCTCTTCTTTCTATGCTCAACTATTCCAAGATTCATCATTCGCTTCACTTTGCCAATAAGTCTCGCGGTGCTTATGTTGTATCTAAGCTTATCGATTCTTTTTTCCAATCCTCTACACGTCAATCCGTTCTTGCTGCTGTACAATTCCTTCAAAATATCTAAGTAAATATTATGAGAAGGTCTGTAGGGCAGTTCACCATCAATAAAACCTAGAAACTCGCGAAACTCGGCATCGTAATGGGCCTTTTTATGGTAACCCTCTCTCCCACTAACCCGTTTCTCCCTTTTTTCACGAGCCATGTAATAGTGAATAGTTCTAATGGGCATCTCAAGAATTTCGCTTATATCATAAACGTCGAGACCCGTCCTCTCCAATTCTCTTATTTTATTCTCTACCTTATTGTCATATTCTTTTATGTACAAATAAACAGTACTGCGAGGTATGCTGAGGATTTCGCCTATCTTACGAATGCTAAAACCTTTCTTCCTCAATTCCCTCATTTTATCTATTATCTCTTTGTCGTATTTTCTCATATTTCTCATGAAACTTATTGTGTAAGATAAATTTCTTAAAGCCTCATCTACACTGAAAAATATATTTTGGGAAAAAATCATATTCAAGCCAGGTTATTTGAGAAAATCAAATTTATTCACACTCACAAAAACGATGTGAGAAAGTTTTTACTCATTTGTTCAAGGAAAAGTAACAACAGGAAGAAATATATAAAACCTGAAAGAACTAGACTACGCAATTTGGAAAAATAAAGAAGTGAAAGGCAATGCTCTCTTAAATAAGAACGATTTCGAAATAATCTTACTCATCAAAACTTCACAAAAGCCAACAAGTCTTGGAAAGCATTACAATTAACAACAATTTTTATTATTTCCTAAACTTTTTACTTCTCCTCTCCTTCGTTTTTATTCGCTTTCCATGTTTTCAGAAGACATCAAATCAATACCAATTGTGACCCTACTTTGTTTCAATTAGATGAATTTAGAAGATAGATCAATGTAAATAAGCCTAGAGCTAGTAGCAAGAGAGAAGCTTTTATATAGCAACTTCACATTTTTCTAATGAAACTTGAGTTTTTAGGAGCAATGGGATGTGTTGGAGCTAGTGGAATTTCGATAGAAGACGGTAGTGATAAGATTGTTTTAGATTATGGAACTAAAGTTAGAGAAATTCCTCCTAAATTTCCTTTGCCTGTAGAAGAACCTAAAGCTGTTTTGCTTTCTCACGCTCATTTAGATCATTCCGGTGGAATTCCTTTGCTCGTTAAAAAGTATTCTACTCCAGTTTATGCATTAGATGTGACAAAAGAATTAACAGAGCTTCTGCTAGAAGATTCGATAAAAGTATCGAGAGAAGAAGGAGTTGAATTACCATTTAACGAATTTGATGTCAAACAAACTATGAAGAATTTTGTCCTAGTTAGCTATCATAAACCTTTCAAGATAGGAAATTTTAAAATAACTTATTTCGATGCTGGCCACATACCTGGATCTGCGATGATTTTTGTGGAGAACGATAAAACTAACATTCTTTACACAGGTGATTTTAACGATATAAATACTAGGCTGCTTGAAAAATGCGAAGACAATTTACCAAGAGTTAAAAATTTGATAATAGAAAGCACCTATTCTGATAGAGAGCATCCTGATAGAAAAAGAGAAGAAAAAGAACTTGTTAAAATGATTGAGGAATCTATTTCTGATAATTCTCCAGCAATAATTGCGGCTTTTGCCGTTGGTAGAGCACAAGAAATTTTGATAGTATTAGCTAAGCATGGAACCTCTTGTCCACTTTTCATGGATGGTATGGCAAAAAGAGCTACAACAATAATAAACAAATACAAAAAGTATTTGAGGGATCCTAACGATCTTGAGGATGCCTTAAAATTTGTAAATTATGTTGAAGGAAGGATGAGAAGAAGATTAGTCAAAGAAGCTGTCTGCATAGTAACAACTAGTGGAATGCTGAATGGCGGGCCGGTTGTCAAATATATAGAAAAGTTGCATAGAAATGAGAAAGCAAGCCTAATTTTAACAGGTTGGCAGATTGAAGGTACACCGGGAAGAATATTGCTAGAAACTGGAAGGTTTATCTACGAAAATATTGACATCGAAGTTAAGATGAAAGTTAGAAGGTTCGATTTCTCTGCTCATGCTGGCAGAAAAGGCCTATTTGAGTTTGTGAAAAAAATAAATCCGGAAAAAGTGTTTTGTATCCATGGGGATCACACAGAAGAATTTGCAGAAGAGCTAAGAAGAGAAGGTTTTGATGCTGTAGCCCCAATTGCAAACAATAGGGTGTTCTCTATCTAAATGTTAAAGAGTTTATTATGTTTACAACAATAGTAAATTGTATTTGCTACAATGCGACGATATTAAAATTTGTGAAGAAAGAAGTTAAGAAAGGTGTAGAAAGTATAGAATCTTTATAGATAATTATTTACTTGTAGGTAGTAAAATTTAAATACCAATTCAAAATATTATATGGTGATTCCCATGAACAAAAAGGCCAAGATATACATACTGGCGGAATATCATCCTACCAACCTTACAGCACTATCTTTTCTAAGTGCCTACGAAATAAAAAAAGAAATTGAAAATCAGAAAAACGAACTAATTGAAAAACTTTATCAGGATAGAGATGTAGATATGAATGCTATAAAATTGTTAGAAAAATGCGTCAACGAAATGATAGAGTCTGTAAATATGCTAACTTGTGCTCATAAAATTAGGGAGAAAGAAATGGAGTATTTGGAGCGATTCTTAGACATGTTTGATAGAAAAATTGTTATATATTTAGAGGGCAATACGGATGCTAATATAGGTCGATCGGAAATTATAGAATTAGCTGTAGAGGAAAATCTGAAGCTCGTCTATCTTGATGAAGGAAATATAAGGTATGAAAAACTTATGGATGAGAACAGAAGAATTTTAAAACATGTGCATGAAATTCAAATGGGAAGAGAAGACTTTTGGGTTAATAAAATAGAAGAAACCATAGGGGAAGCAGATTACGCGATAGTTATAGTTGGAAGGGATCATGTGAGCAATAGCTGGAAGGATTATATCAGAAGGATTTACAAGAGAATATCACCGAAATATAGAAATATAGGATACTTTGATAAAAAGTTAAGAAAAAGAGGATATGAGGTTGAGGTGCTCGATGTCACTTGTAGATGATAAAAGCTTAAATAGTTTACTACCATATAGTGAATATGAATTTAAGAGAGCAACTAGAAATATGCTATAAAAACTATAAAAAATGGAAAGAATTAGCGTTTTCTTTAGATGGTATTGAATCACAAAAAGCTATGGAAAGGGCCTTTTTCTGGCTAGAAATGCATTCGGCCTTTTTTGCTGTTGGTACACTTGAAAAAACAAGGAATTTAAGTAAAGGTGATATAGCGAAAATAATTCAACTAAAATCGAAACTAATTGAAAGATTAGCAGAATATGCAAAAACTTTAATTGATGATTTCTAGCCAAAAACTCATTTTTAAATATCTTTTCCTAATTCTAATTGGAGGTGTAAATGATGGCGAAGAGAGAAGCAAAAGCTCTATATGTTAAGTCTGCTGTAAGAGAGCTAGTAGGTGACTTTAGAGTATCAGAAGACTTCTGGGAGGCCTTGAATAAGAGTGTTGAGGAGCTTGTTAAGAGAGCAGTAGAGAGAGCTAAGGCAAATGGTAGAAAGACTGTTAGAGGAGCTGACCTATGAATGAAAATAATAGGAATAACAGGAACTTTAGCGAGTGGCAAAACAAGCGTTAAGGATTTTTTTCTTTCCCATTTTCCTTCTTCTTATTTTATTTCTTTATCGGAAATTATCAAAGAAGAACTTCTAAAGGAGGGAAATGAATTAAAAAGAGAAAATTTTATAGAAAAAGGCAATGAATTAAGGAAAAAATACGGAGCGCAAATACTCGCTGAGGTAGCAACTTTAACTTTACCAAAAACGAAGAAAGATTTAATCATAATTGATGGAATAAGAAATCCTGGTGAAGTAAAATATCTAAAGGAAAAATTTGGAAAAGACTTTATTTTAATTGCTGTTGATGCTCCAAGGGAGATTAGATTTAAGAGGTTGTTAGAAAGAAGGAAAGAGGGAGATCCAAAAACTTTCGAAGAATTTGAAAAGTTAGAGGAGATGGATATTGGCAAAGATCAGCCAGAGTACGGCCAAAAAGTTGGAGAGTGTTTAAAGCTAGCTGATTATTTGATAATTAACGATGGTACAATCGAAGAGCTAAATAAAAAACTCGAAGAAATTTCAAAACTCATTCTTTCTTCATAATAATGACATTTGCATAAGCAGAGGCAAGCTTCTCAAATTTTTCCGCATCCTTTTCGCTGCCAACAATGCTACCATAATGCATTGGAATGGCATATTTTGGCTTGATTGCTTTTACTGCTTCAAGCGCCTCTTCAACATTCATCGTATAAGTCCCTCCTACCGGAAGTAAAGCTATATCAATTCTTCCTAAATTGCTCATTTCCGGAATAAAATCTGTATCGCCAGCATGGTAAATTCTTACTTTATCTATTTCTACCACATAACCGACATAACCCATTTCTTTTGGGTGAAAAACTATGCCTGGTGCCCTAAACTTATTAACATTGTAGGCAGGAATAGCTTCTATCGTTGCATTGTTAACTTTTATGCTATCTCCTGGAGCAAAATAAACTATTCTAGCTACTTTTGACTTAAAATTATCAATCTTTGCCTTACACATTTTTGCTGCAATTATTACAGCTTGTTGATTAACAATTTTATCAATATCATTAATACTGCAATGATCGAAATGGTCGTGCGTAATTAGTATTAAATCTGCATCCTTTTCTGGAACTCTTAGTTGAAAAGGATCTATAAAAATTTTTTGCCCCTTCTCGATTTTAAAAGCTGCGTGACCTAGCCAACGAATATCTATTCCAAGAATATCCATATTGAGTTTTTAAATTGGGATTTAAATGTTTTTTACGCACCTATCAAATATTTAAATATTCACAATGAAATAAACTCTTATGGCAATTAGCGATTTTTTCCCTTTGAGAAAAGAAGAAAAAGAAATTGAAATAAATGAAGTAGAAGAGGAAGTTAGAATTCCTGAAGAGAAGGAAAAGCTTAAAATAAAGATTGAGAAGATTTCTAAAGCTGAAGATGTCGATAAAATTGTTAGAGTAGCTAGGCAAACGATCGTAATAGTTAAAACGCAAGAACTACAAAAAAGAGATTTTGGCTATGCTCAAACTTTAATAATGAAATTGAAGAGAAACTGTAAACAAAATAATATTGATATTGTTGGGACTTCTGATGGCTACCTAATTCTTGCTCCTTCTTTTGTTGAAATAATAAGAGAATAGTTCTTTATAGAAGGTGAAGAAAAATTAGCGAGGAGCAGCTAAAATTAAAAAGATTGATTAAAGACTTGGAAAAGATTAGAGGAAGGCATACGGAGTTAGTCTCTGTTTATATCCCTGCTGGATATAATTTATACGAAATTATAAATCAGCTTGTTCAGGAAAGGTCTACAGCAGAAAATATTAAAAGTAAATCAACTAGAAAGAATGTGATAGCTGCCTTAGAAAAAATAATTCAGTATTTAAGGCTCTTTAAGCAAACTCCTCCAAATGGATTAGCAGTATTTGCTGGAAACGTCTCAGAATTTGAAGGAAAGGAAGATATAAGGCTTTGGGCAATAGAGCCCCCAGAAAAGTTAGAAACAAAGATATATTGGTGTGACCAAGTTTTTGTTTTAGATCCATTAAAGGATATGCTAAGAGAGAAAGATGTTTATGGATTAATTGTTTTAGATGCGAGAGAAGCAACCATTGGCATATTAAGGGGGAAAAAGGTAATTGTTAAAAAGAAATTGGATTCAACAGTACCTAGCAAAACAGTGAAAGGAGGAATGTGTCTGCATAAAGCCACATTAATAAAACTAGCTAATGGCCAAGAAGTTCCGATAAATAAAATAAAGAGGGGGGATGAAGTTCTTTCCTACGACTTTACAAGTGGCGAAATAAAGATTGGCATTGTAGAGGAAGTTTATAAAAGAAAAGTTGAAAAAGCGAGGAAAATTTTCTTTGAAAAAGATTCAATTATAGCAAGTTATGATCATCTAATTTTTGTGAAAAAAGAAAAGATAGAAGAAAAGTTTGTCAAAGATTTAGAAAAGCAAGACATAGTTTTTGTTTTAGAAGGAGAAAAGGTTAAAGAAGTGAAAATAAAGAACATGAGCGATACTTCTGTAGAAGCTTCCATTTTCTTTTACGATTTAGAAGTAAGGCCTTATGGTAATTACTTCGCAAATGGTTTACTAGTTCACAATTCTCAAGGAAGATACGATAGATTGAGGGAAGATGCAATCAATGAATTTTTAACTAAAGTTGGGGAAGTTGCATCGAACGTTTTTTTAGAAGAGAAGGTTGTTGGAGTTTTGATTGGAGGTCCAGGGCCAGTTAAAGAAAGATTAGCAAAAGAAGATTATCTACACTATCAACTTAGAAATAAAATATTGGCAGTTAAAGATGTTGGATATGCAGATGAATATGGTTTGGAAGAACTCGTAAAAAGAAGCGAAGATGTATTACAACAAACAGAGATCTTTAGAGAAAAGAAGCTTTTGAACGATTTTTTTGTCAAATTAAGGGAAGGAGAAAATGTTGTTGTTGGATTAGAAAAAACTTTTAAAGCTTTGGAAATGGGAGCAGTAAATGAATTGATAATTCTAGAGGATTTCGAATATGTTAGAAAATATTTAGTTTGTGAGAATGGACATAAAAAAATAGTAATAGCAAAAAAAGACGAAAGAATGAAGTGTGAAGTTTGTGGTAAAGAAATGAGTGTTGAGAAAGAGGAGGAAATTTTTGATGAAATTGTTTTAAAAGCTGAAGAATTAGGAGCGAAAGTAAATATAGTTTCCGACGACACTGAAGAGGGAAAAGGATTTAAGAGCATGGGTAGCATTGGTGCAATTTTAAGATTCAAGATAGAGTAGCTAAATATCTAAAATAACTTGGGCTTTCCAAATATTATCTTCTTGCCAAATTTTCATTTGATGATAAGTTGCAGCTTTAACAACCGTTCTTGTTTCATGTTTCTCAGGATTTATTTCCTCCCCTTTACAAATAGCTTCCAACTTGAAATTTCTATCATCAACTTTCACTTCAAATTTGCTAAATGCTAAATTTTTACTATCAGAAATATACAGAAGCTCATTAAGCCAATTGAACATTAATGACTCTAAATCATAACCATCTACTGAAACGAATTCCTCAACTTTTTCCTCGATTTGCTTTGTATTTATCATTACTTCGAACATTGCCAAAGCAGAGTTTGCAAAAAGCTCGTTTAAATCTTTACCATAAGCTATAAAAGCAACGTCAGCTGTTGTTATATCAACAAACTCGAATAGCTTCATAAATATTTTTGACAAAGAAATAAATATCAACTTCAATTATTCTTTATGGTTAAGAAGAGAGGATTGCCAAACATTCATGAATTGGTAGTTGTAAAAATTGCTGAAGTTACCCAATTTGCTGCTTGGTGCGATCTGCTTGAATATGATGTAAAAGGGATGATACCTATTTCTGAAGCTGCCGGTAAATGGATTTTCGATGTTAGAGAAGTTGTGAAAGAGGGAGAAGTAAAGGTAGCGAAAGTTATAAAAGTAGAAGAAGATAAAAATCTTGTTCATTTAAGTTTGAAAAGAGTTTCTAAGATTGACGAAAAAGAAAAGCTGAATGAATTTAGAAAAGAAGAGAGAGGAGAAAAACTTTTGGAGATGGCCGCTAAAAAACTTGGAAAAAATCTTGAAGAAGCTTATAAAGAAGTTGGTTTCCTGCTACAAGAAAAATTTGGAAGTTTATATGATGCAATAATAAACATAAAGAAGCTTTCTAGTAAATTGGAGAAGTTAAACGTTCCTAAAGATTGGATAAATGCAATTAGTGAAATTGTTGAAAAAAGCGTAAAAGAAAAGGAAATTGAGCTGAAGTTTGAATTGGAAACTAAAAGTTTAGAACCGAATGGAATTGAAATCATAAAATCTATTTTGAAAGAAGTTGAAGAGAGAACTGGAGGAAAGGTTAGATATTTATCAGCACCAGTTTATAGGCTTGAATTCAAAACAATAGATCCAAAAAAAGATGAGAAAAAAATTTTGACAGTATTGGAAAAAATGAAATCAAAATATCCTAACTTTTCTTTTAGGCGAGTTGAATGAAACTGAAAAAATGTCCAAATTGTAAAAGATATACCCTAAAAGAGATTTGCCCATATTGCACTCAAAAAACAATATCACCATATCCTCCAAGATATTCTCCGCAAGATAAGTTTGGCAAGTTTAGGAGGGAGGCCTTAAAAGAGATCGAATCTAAAAGTCAAATTTAATTTCCATGTTTTCCAATTCCACTTCCTTTCCTTTCTCCAAATTTTCAACCAGTATGCTTTCTGCACCAACCTCTTCTCTTAACCTTTCTCCAAATTTCTCCAAAATCTTTAAAGCTACCTCGCTTTCATCAATCTTTAAAACTATTTTATCCCAAACATTCATTTTTCTTTTCTTTCTTTCTTCCTGTATTGCCCTAACTAATTCTCTAAACAGTCCTTCTTCAATCAACTCTTCATCTAAACTTACATCAAGATAAATCTTACCGAACTTTGTCTCAGCTTCGACCAAACTCTCTTTTTTACCAACTTTAATTTCTTTAACATTAGCTAAATTTTGAATCAAAATCTTTGCTCCTCCGATATCAAAAGGAATATAGACCTCTCTCAATGGTTGTCTTATTCTTATTCTTGCCTTCTCTCTAGCAGCTAAAACTCCCTTCAAAAATTCTGCAGCGCACTCAAATTCCTCTTCCAACTTTTTGTCAATCATTTTTTCATCAACAACAAGCCAACCAGCTTCAAAAACACTTTTCTCATAATCTCCTTCTAGCCTTTGATAAATTTCTTCTGATATGAAAGGTGAAATTGGTGCCAGCATTTTTGCAACATTTATCAAACAAACTTTTAGAACTGAGAGTGGAACGCTTCTTTCCTCAGAATAAATCCATGCCCTATCTCTTATCAACTTTACATAAGTTCTACTCAGATCTTCAACCACAAAATTCAGAATTTTTCTTCCAGCCTTTTCAAATTCAAAACTTTCAAGGTGATTTGTAACTTCTTTAATAGTAGAATTTAATCTTGATAAAATCCATCTGTCCTCTATTTTCAAGTTTTCTAATGTGAATGAAAAGTTTTCTTTTGAATATGTTTCAAAAAATAGTAATGTATTCCAAAGAATGTTTAGTGCTGCTCTAACTTCCTCAGCAACTTTAAAACTAAAGTTTTGCTGCTCCCAAGGAGGGCTCTCCCAACAATAGTAAAGTCTTAAGATGTCTGCGCCTAATTTTTCTAGTGCATCTCTAGCCAAAATAACATTACCTAAGCTTTTACTCATTTTCTCTCCTTTTTCATCCAAAACCCAACCATTCATTGCTATAGCTTTATAGGGAGCTCTATCAAAAACTGCAACGCTCGTAAACATTAAGCTATAGAACCAGCCCCTGATTTGATCTTGGCTTTCATCTACTAAATCAACCGGCCAAAGTCTCTCAAAGACTTCTTTGTTTCTATAAGGATAGCCTAAAGATGCCCATGGGGCTATTCCACTATCAAACCAAACATCTATAACATCTGGTACTCTTTTCATATCTCCT
>Ga0105158_1000695_pt1 | contig 13903 bp, 13 predicted proteins | sample LHCtaG_FD_81567 | JGI IMG/M metagenome (GOLD analysis project Ga0105158, IMG submission 81567) | Hot spring microbial communities from Little Hot Creek, USA to study Microbial Dark Matter (Phase II) - LHC4sed_matched | ecosystem: Environmental > Aquatic > Thermal springs > Hot (42-90C) >... | reverse complement strand
CGGATCGCTGAGCGGGGCCTTCAGGTCGACAGCCACGTGTTCCACGCGCACATTTCTGAGGATGTGCTCCAACGCCCTGGGTATGGTCGCGTTCGTGTCAAGGCTCAGCATGAGCCCCGTTCTCTCCCTCACGGCTTTGTAGAGTACTGTGAGAGCTCTGTACTGGAGCGTAGGCTCCCCACCAGTCACGTGGAAGTACTCGACGAAGGGCGCCGCTCTCTCAACCTCGTCTAATACCTCGCTTACCTTGACGAGCCGCCGCTCCTGGCCCCGGGCGAGCCGCGAGTTAGCGCACCATGGGCACCTGAGGTTGCAGAAGGAGGTCCATAGGGTGAAGCTCACACTCTCGAGGACGTCCACGAGGCTCACATCCTTCCAGCCACCCACCCAGAGGGCCTCGTCCATGTTCGTCATACCACCGGTATAACCTGGGCCACTATGTATGTAACGAGCGATACCGCGTACGCCAAAACAAGGGACATCGTAGCGAGGAGCAGCGTCAGCTTTGGACGCCTGAATTGGGCGTGGAACGTTGCAAGCGTGGCTAGGCAGGGCACGTACAAGGTTACGAATACCATTAAGGCGAGAGCCTGGGAAGGAGAGAGGGCGAGGCGGGAGATGGCCTCCGCGGCGCTAGTGGAGCCAGTGGCTATGATCAGCGTTGCCAGTACGCTCTCCTTTGCTACGAAGCCGGTCATCAGGGCAAGGGCCACCTCCCACCTCCCCAAGCCCACCGGGGTCAGCAGAGGCGCCAGGGCCGACCCCACGATGTAGGCGAAAGAGCTCTCAATGTTTTCCACGTAACCCGAGGGGCCCAGCCTGAGGAGCACCCAGGTGGTCAGGGAGAGAAGGAAGATAATGACTCCAGCTTTCCTCAGGAAGTGGACGGCATTGTCTACCGCGTACCACCAGATCACCCTGAAGCTCGGCACGTGGTACGGCGGTAACTCGACCAGCAGTTCGGGTACTTCCTCCTTTGGAGAGATCACCCTATTGAGGAGTAGGGCGAGGAGGCCTGCTGCGAAGAGCGCGATCAGGTAAGCTAGCACCAAGGCGGCAAAGGCTGCTGCCGCGCCGCTGAACAAAGCGGTAGCAAACGCCAACAGTACAACGAGCCTGGCCTGGCACGGCACTAGGGGGGCCACGAAGGACGACACGAGTTTCTCCTTGTCGCTCGGGAGTATCTTGGTTCCCATGACCGCGGGTACGTTGCAGCCGAAGCCAAGAGTCAGGGGCAGCAGGGCCTTTCCCGAGAGCCTTACCTTCCTCATTAGGGCGTGGGATGCTACAGCAATGCGCGCCATGACGCCGGTGTCCTCGAGGAATCCGAAGAATATGAAGACCAGGAAGATCAGAGGGAGGAACGCCAGGATCGCGCCCACGCCGCCCAGGACCCCTTCAGCGATGAGTGAAACGAGCAGGGGGCTTGCGCCGCGCGCAAAGAGCACGCTTGTGGCAATATCAGCGAGCCCTGAGAGAGCCGTGTTGACGAGGCCCGATAGTGTGTATCCCTCCACGAGCTCGGCCAGGTCATCGTAGCCAAGCGCCTCGAGGATCTGGACGAAGGGGAACCCTGTGTTTATCGCGAAGGCAACTACAAGCACGCTCATTAGGGTTGCCAATGCCGCAGGTAGACCAAGGAGCCTGCTCAAGTATATCCTGTCAAGCAGCTCGGACGCGCTTTTCCCGACAACCCCCGAGTAAGCGACACAGCTTCTCAGAAGCTCGGATATGAACGTGTACCTGGTGCTGGCGGCCAGCAGTGCAGGCTCCGCGTCCAGCTCCTCCTCGGCCCTCCTCCTTGTTCTTTCGACCTTCTCGAGTAGCTCCGGGCATGCTTCTGCAAGCACTTTCTCGAGCTTGCTGTCCCCCTCCAGCAACCTCAGGGCCGCCCAGTCTCGCGGGTAGTCCTTCAATGCAGCGCACTTTTCCAGATCTCTCTCAAGGAGGGCGGCGTAGTTTGCCAGCCCACCGTAGTTCAGCTTGAGGCGCTGAGTTCTGACGGCGCCGCTCGCCACGGCGAGTATGCTCTCGATTAGCTCGTGGAGTCCTTCTCCGCGCAGCGCCGAGATACCCACTACGGGAACCCCCAGTGCCCTAGACATCCTGTCAAGCGAGATGTGCAGGCCGCGCCTAGCCGCGGCGTCCATCTTGTTCACAGCCACCACGACGCGGTCGTAGAGCTCCAGCACCTGCAGCACCAGGTACATCGTCGTCTCGAGGGACACGGCGTTCACGACCACAACCACGACATCGGGCTTCTCGCGGACGATGAAGTCCCGAGCTATCTCCTCCTCCTCTGAGAGCGCGCTCAGGCTGTAAGTCCCTGGCAGGTCGACGAGCCGTAGCACAATGCCGTGATGCTCCAGCTCCCCCTCGTATCGGTCGATGGTTTTCCCGGGCCAGTTGCCCACGAAGCGCCTGGCCCCCACGAGCATGTTGAAGAGCGTACTCTTTCCGACGTTAGGTGCCCCGGCTAGGGCAACCCTAACCCTCTTTCCGCCACCTTTCTCGTGCACCCCGCTCTGAAGCGGGGTGCCCGCGTGTTCATGAGCTATGCGTGTCACTGCTCAACCACCTCGACAACGATCCTCCTCGCCAGCCCCCTTCCTATGGCAAATCGCGCTGAGCCGACCTCGACTACGATGGGCCCTGCCGAGTTGCTGATAACCCTTATCACGGCTCCTGGCACTACCCCGAGCTCCATCAGCCTCCTAGCTTGGCCGCTGTGGTGCCGTATCTCGACAACCCTGACCCGCGTCCCAGGAGGGACTAGCTCCAGAGTCGTCCTACGATAGTCCACAGTCATAGCACAGCGGTACCTATTTTAATTCTTTTACGCGGGGCGAGAAGGCTCTACGAAGTTCAGCCGCACCTACGGGTAGGTTCTTGCGACGGTTCTCGGGAACGCGACAGCATCCACTATGTGGTCGAGACCTGCTATCCACATCACCAGCCTATCCATGCCGAGACCGAAGCCAGCATGGGGGACTGTGCCGTACCGCCTCAGGTCGATGTACCACTTGTAGTCATCGGGGTTCAAGCCGAAGCGCTTGATTTTCTCCACGAGCTCCTCCACTCTGTCTATCCTCTCGCCTCCCCCGATGATCTCGCCGTAGCCCTCCGGGGCGAGGAGGTCTGCGGAGAGGGTGACCTCAGGCCTTGAGGGGTCGTTCTTGTGGTAGAACGCTTTCACCTGCTCCGGGAAGCCGCAGAGGAAGAAGGGCTTGTCGAAGAACTCTGTGAGGGCTCTCTCCTCGTCGGCCCCCAGGTCGTCGCCCCACTTCACCTGGAGCCCCTTCGACTGCAGAAGCTCGATGGCCTTGTCGTAGCTAATTCTGGGGAAGGGCGGCGCCACGTTCTTCAGGGGCTCCAGGTTTCTGCTCAGCAGCGCGAGCTCCTCCTTGTTCTTCTCCAGGACCCTCCCCACCACGAAGGAGATCAGCTCCTCCTCCACGCGGAGGATGTCCTCCAGTCCCGCCCAAGCCACCTCGGCCTCAGCATGCCAGAACTCGGTCAGGTGGCGGCGCGTACGCGACTTCTCAGCCCTGAAGGAGGGGGCGACTGTGTAGACCTTCTCGAGGCTGTAGATCAGCGCCTCCAGGTAGAATTGTGATGACTGCGTTAGGTAGACCGTGCTTCCATCTATGTACTTCACGGGGAAAAGGGTCGCGCCGCCCTCTACTGCTGCAGAGATGAACATTGGCGCCTGCACCTCGTAATAGCCGTTGCTCCTGAAGTACTCGTGCACCGCGGAGAACACGGTGTCTCTGATCTTGAGCACAGCGGTTAGCTTCCTGCTCCTCACGGCCAGGTGTCTCACGTCCAGTAGGAACTCCTTGGAGACGTCTCTCCTTATCGGGAAGTTCTCGGCGAGCCCCACGATCCTGAATTCCTCGCCGACGACCTCCTTGCCGCCGGGCGCCCTAGGGTCGTCCTTCACCGTGCCGCCTGCGATCACCGACGATTCCACAGTGACCCTGGCGGCCTCCTCGTAGCCGGGCGAGTCGGGGCTGAAGACGAACTGCACGATGCCCGTGGAGTCCCGCACAACAACGAAAACTTTTCCACCTAGGTCGCGCCTCCTGTATACCCACCCACGTGTTCTAACCCTGGCTCCCGGGGGGCTGCTGAGGATTTCTGACACCTTCACGAACCGCACCTCAAGCACCACCCACTTCGCGCGTGCCCGCGGGGACAAGTACTTTTCGCGAGCTAGACGATAGGCTTTCCAAAGCGCTCTGTCCTCACAGCCGCGAGCTTCAATGCCAGGGTTTCTCCAAGCACTTCAGCCGCCCTCCTCCGCGACAGAATCTTGTTGTTGTTCCCGCAGTAGGGGGAGAAGATGCACCGCGGGCACCCGTCCTCGCAGGTACACCTCGATGTTATGTCGAAGGCGCGCTCCATTGCCTTTTCCAGCTCTGCGAACAGCCTGGCGGACACGCCGGAGCCCCCTGGGAAAGCGTCGTAGATGAATATGTGCCCCGAGGGGAAGCTCACCCCGCCTAGATCAGTCGGCGAGGCTCCCACGACCATCTGCGCGGCGTAGATGAGAGCATGCTCTATCGCGTGGAAGGCCTCGGCGTTGTGCAGCTCAGTCCACTCGGCCCTCGGCGGGAACTCGATGAGCACACCCTTGGTCCTGAACGAGTAGCTAAGCTCGCTCTCGAGTAGCCTCTGGGAGATGGTCTGCCCCTCCGGGAACGATTTAACCACGTACCCGTATACCACGTCCTGCACTCTCAGGGTTACGTACCGCACCGGGATGCCGTAGACCTTCCTCTCGTCGAGCACCTCCTCCTCCGACGGCATTGTGTAGTAGAGCGGGGAGGTTACCACGGGAGGAGCCTTCGTGGGGACGAGCTTCACCACAGCCCTCTTCCCCTCCAGCCTCATAGAGAGGTAGGCCCTGCCTGCGTGGAGGTACACGGCGCCGGGGAATAGCTCCTTTATAGCCTGCGGCAGCTCCCGGTACCCTATCACCTTGCCCGTGTCCGTGACTATCCTCACCTGCTCGCCGACACCCCTGATGTTGTCGCGCTCGCGCAGAAACGCGATACCCCTCCTTGTCGGCTGCAGGTACCCACCGCTCTGCCTCAGCAGCCCCTCGGACAGCATGCGGAGTGCCACACCTCTCTCGAATTCGTCGAGCTCGTCTAGTTTCAGCGGTGTGTCGAGGCTCATGGAGAGTAGGTGCACCTTCGCAACCTCCTCGTTCTGGGGCTCGAGGAAGACGGGATCCGGGCTCTGCCCGTAGAACTCCTCCGGATGCCTCCTATAGTAGCTGCTGATAGGGTCGTTCCCGAGCACCAGGAAGACGTAGCCAGCCCTCCTCCTCCGCCCCACCCTCCCGGCCCTCTGCAGGTACTTCGAGAAGGTCGGCGGCACCCCGTACATGATCACTGCGTCTAGCTCGCCTATGTCTATACCGAGCTCAAGAGTCGGCGTGGCGACGACGGCGTCTAGCTCCCCCCTCCGCAGCTTCTCCTCAACCTTCCTCCTTTCCTCGGGAAGGAGCCCCGCCCGGTGAACAGCGGCCTTGACCCCCTCCCGTACCGCGAGAATCGAGAGGCTCTCGGCGAGCCTGTGGCTGTCGACGAACACCAGAGTTCTCAGCCCCCGCTCGGAGAGCCTCTTCAGGAGCGTCAGGACCTCCGCGGTACGCGACCTGGCGGTGGGCTCTAGCATGACGTGGTAGACGGGGGCCCTGCGCGCGGGCTCTGCGACAACTATAGCAGCGTCCTCGCCGAGCATCTTGGACGCAAAGTCCTGGGGGTTACCGATGGTTGCTGTAGCCGTAACTAGCTGAGGGCTTCTCCCGATGACCCTCCGGAGCCTCTTCAGCACGTAGTAAACATGCGATCCGAAGACCCCGCTGTACACGTGTGCATCGTCCAGGATCACGCATCCCACGCGCCTGACGAGATCCTTGAACCTCTGCGACTGCCTCAAGGAGAGGTGCAGCATGTCCGGGTTCGTCACCAGCAGCCTGGGCGGGTACTGGAAGATGAGCTCTCTCTCCCTCTCCGGCGTGTCGCCGTCATAGGTCGCCACGCGGAAGCCGAAGATTTCGCTCGTGTAGCTCTCAACCCTCTCTATCTGGTCCCTGGCCAGCGCCTTCGTCGGGTACACCAGCACTGCGAGCTCCTGGGAGCCCGACAGCATCCTGTCGAGAACAGGCACCAGAAAGGCCTCCGTCTTGCCGCTCCCGGTCCCCGCGACCACGAGGACGTTGCGCCCCTCGTTTATCAGCCGGATAGCCTCTGCCTGGAACTCGTAGAAGCGGTGGATCCCCCTCCTTTTCAAAGCCCTGACGAGCTCCTCCGATTTCACAACCTCCTCGACAGGGGGTCCTAGCCTAGGCTCGACGGGCTTTTCCACTTTGACGTACACGACCCTGTGCCCACTATCGTTCTTCAGCTCCTCCAGTAGCTCCTCTGTCACAACATCTTTATCGCTGCTGCGCCGTATAAACCCGGTCGCGCGCAGTGTACGATGAAGTCGCCCTGACGGTTCTCGTAGACGACATGCCCTCCGTAGAGGAGGTGGCCACTGCGCACGGACTATCCATACTGCTCCGCCTGCGCAGCGGGACCACTACAAAGGAGCTCCTCTTCGACGCGGGGCCTAGCGCCAGGATCCTGCTCTGGAACCTCGGGGCACTCGGCGAGAAGCTAGCTCCCGACGTCATCGTCGGCAGCCTGATGCACTACCACCACCTCGGCGCACTCGCACAGCTAGGTCTTCTCAGGAGAGCCCTGCTACCCCCGCCGCCGCTATCCGTCAGGAGGAGGGGCTTCCTGCTGAGAAGCATCCCGGGGGTGCCGGGGGTGCAGCTGCTGCTAGCCCTAAACCCCTGGCCGGAGCAGGCCCTCCTCGTGGAGAGCAAGCTGGGCAGGGTGCTCGTCGTGGGCTGCAGCGTTCACGGGTTTTACGAAACATTTGGCCGCGCTATTTTGCAGCTGGGCGCACCCTTCGCGGTGATCGGGGGGCTGGGCTTAAGCTTGAGAGACTTCATCAACCTGAGCTTCCTGAGGGCGCTCGCGAGGGCGGGTACGAGGCTCTTCCTACCCTTGCACTCCACGGCGTGGGAGGCAAGGCGCTTGGTGCTGGAGAAGTATAATAAGTTCCCCCTCGACTTCGAGGTTCCCGGAGTGGGGTGTCAGGTTGAGCTACGCTGAAATCATAGTGGTGCTGGCAGCTGCGGCGGCTGCCTACAGCATTGGGCACTGGGCTTCGAGGCGCAAAGCCCTAGCGGAGAAGCTAGGTTTGTCCATCGAGGGTTTCGCGGTGGTTCTAAAGTGTAAGCGCGTCCACGAGTACATACAGCGGGTTGGGGCAAGGCATGCGAGGGTGCTGCGCGCCTTCGGGGATGCGGGCGTAGTTGCCGGCGCCTTCTTGAGCGTGGCAGGGCTCTTCTATCTTCATGCCAACCTCTTCCAGCTCCTGGTCCGCTCTCCCGCTGCGAGCCCCGTAGTGCCGCTCGTCCCAGGCTGGACGGTAGGTCTCGACGCCCTCCCCTACTTCGTGGTCGCGGTGGCTATCGCACTGGTACCGCACGAGCTAGCCCACGCGCTTGTCGCAGCCGCCGAGTCGATACCGGTGAAGTCCGTGGGGGCTTTCCTGCTCCTGCTCTTCCCCGGCGGTTTCGCCGAGCTCGACGAGGAGGAGCTGGAGAGGAGGCCTACGAGGACCAAGGCCAGGGTTCTCTCGGCGGGCAGCCTGGCCAACCTCCTGACGTTCCTCCTCTTGCTGCTAGCAGTTCAGCTGCTCGTGAAGCCCCTCGGCGTGCGCGTCGTCGAGACCCGCGAGAACTACCCCGCGCACGGCGTCCTGGAACCGGGCGACCTGATAGTCGGTGTGGGCGGGGTTAATGTTTCCACGCTCGGAGACTTCTCGGGGGCTCTCTTGAGGTACAAGCCGGGGGATAACGTGTCACTCGAAGTGATCAGAGGGGGCTCAGCAGTGAGGGTGTACATGAGGCTGGCGAGCCACCCCGAGGACCCCACGCGGCCTGCGCTCGGCGTGGTTATCGAGCAGGCTTTCAGCAACGATGCTCTCTACAGCGCGCTCTGGTGGTCCCTGGTGCTCTCCGGCAGCGTAGCTCTGCTGAACATGCTGCCCATCTACCCGCTCGACGGCGGCAGGCTCCTGGCGGCGGCTTTAGGCTCTCTAAACCCGAAGAGTAGGAAGAACCTGGTGACGGGTTTGAGCGCTTACACAGCCATCCTGCTGCTGCTCAACGTGTTTTTATCAGTGGTCCCATCTCCGTAGGAGGTGGGGGAGGATGCGGTCCTCGACGAGCTTTCTAGCCATCGTGGCTCCAGCGATCGTGTCCACGGTGTTTGTTGCAGTGCCGCTGGAGAGCTTGCTCAGCACCTACCCGGTACCTATTTTCGCCTTCTACTGGTACATCCCCTGGCGCGGAGCTGTTGTCTCGCTCACGCTATGGCTCGTAACGGGCATACTATACAGCGATAAGAGGTACTATCTAAAGCTCAGCTTCCTAGGCTCCGCAGTCACTTTCGCAGCCTACCACTACCTCACACTCTTCCTTATAAACCTCCGGTCACCCGTTCGCCCGTCCCTCCTATTCTATCTCGTGGGAGACAACAGCCCTCTCTTCCTTGATGTGGGGCAGGTCGTGCTTATTCTCACAGCGCTCGCCTTCAGGAGGGAGCTCAAGCTGGTGCTTCGGAGCTTCAGAGCGCCCGCTGGAAGCCGAGAATAGGAAGATTCCGGCAGAGCTCGCCCAGCTGCAGCTCTCTCGTAAGGAATTTCTGGGAGCGAGACCGGGGCAGCGTCGCTTTAACTACCAAAGAAAAGAGAGACCAGTATTTCCAGCGCAGCGCTGCGCGAGAGCAAAAAACTACGCTCCCTCGCCGAACTCGACGCGCTTTAGGGGCGGGGCATTTTTCAATCGCGCGAACATGTGAAGAGCGAGTGAGGAAGCGCGGGGCAGGGGCACGGACGAGTGGCTTTGAACTAAATTCCTTAAAGGGGTTTTTGTCCCCTTGGTTCTCGCAGGTGTGACACGGTATGGCGGTCGAAGTCCTCGAGGAGCTGAGAAAACTACCCGGTGTGGAGAAGGTAGTGCTGCTTTCGAGTACAGGCATACCTGTCGCCGGTGAGGACAACCTAGCGGTCGCGGCTCTCTCCGCAGTAGTAGTGGATAGCAGCACTCGCCTCATGCAGGAGCTCTCTGCAGATTACAAGTACACAGTAGTTGCCAGCGGCAACAGTGTAGCGACAGTGCTCCTCAGGCTCTCCGAAGACCTTTACGCCGCGGTGCTGGTCGAGAAGAAGAGCCTACCTCGCCTCCTAGAGAAGCTTGATTTAAGCTGATCTCCACAGGAGGCTTTTTCTCTATTTTTCTTTTTTCTTCGTCTCTACTCTCAGCGCAGGAACTTCTCCTCGTACTCCTTCAGGTACTTTGCTGACTCGCTCGTGCTTATGAACAGCCTTGCGACGTACTCCACGTCCTTCTTCGTCACCTTGCCGCCGTACTTCTCTGCAACGAGCTTAGCGGGGGCTAGCAGCTGCACCGCGTACCTCAGGCTTCTCTCGACGCCCAGCCTCACTAGCTCCTCCAGCGCCTCTTCCTCCAGCTCCACCCCTTCCTCGTGCGCCCGGATTTTCAGGATCTCCCTTATCTCGTCGGGCGAGTATTCGCTGGTCTTGATGATTAGCAGCCGGTCGAGCAGGTCGAGAGGCATGCCATGGGGAGCCTCAATGTCTGTGCCCCTTATCCTTGTGTAGCCGCGGTTTGTCGCCAGGATTATGATGGGGCTGAGCTCGCTCTCCATGGCCCTTGATAGGAAGCTGAACGCTTCGATGTCCAGCATGTGCGCATCGTCGATGAAGAGGACGCCGGGCAGCAGCTCAGCTCTCCCCGACTCCACCCACTCCTTCACTAGCTTGTCCACCCTGGCTCTGACGTCCGGCGGTATCTCCCTCTGGGCGGGGCTGCCGAAGAGTATGGAGAGGAGGCTCTCGCTGTGAGCGTTCATCTCGTCCAGGTCGTGGAGGGTTAGAGTGTACACGAACTCCTTCTCCTTGTAGATGGGACCGCTGGGAACATCTACCAGCTCCCTCGGGGATATATCGTACTCGCTCGCGTAGCCCTTAGCCCTGCCGACGCGCGTGACTCTGCCTGTCTCCTCGTCTATCCATATCACGTCACCCTCGGAGACCCCCCTCTGCAGGATCTGGTAGATGATGTTGGAGTCCACCCTCAGCGTCCTGGTTTCTCGTTCTGTCTTTATTGTGCCGCCTACGGGTACCTCTGCGTACGGGTTCAGCGGGTGCCTGCCGTACCTCACCTCGAGCTTCTCCACGACGCCCTCGTATATCCAGCGCCTCTCCCTGATTCTCACGCCGATGGCTTTGCGCATAGCCTGCATGAGCACCTCTGTCTTCTTGACCTCCGCTGAGTAGATCTCGCTACCGCTGAGCGCCATGAAGGGGGTCTCCGGCCCCAGTTCCCTCGCGATAGCCACCGCCAGAGCGGTCTTACCCGTGCCGGGAGGTCCCACGAGAAGGATCCCCCTTCCGGCCATCTTCCCGGCCCTGATCAGCTGGACGACTAGCCAGGCAGCCCGCCTAGCCTCAACCTGTCCCACGAGACCGTCGGCGACCGGTAGAGGCTCGCCGTCGCGCACACCTAGTCCGCGTATGTGGCTGTGCGCACCAACCCTGGCGCGCTCACTCATCGCCTCTCCCGAATAAGCCAATAGTGTGCGGTGGCTTACTTAAAAACCATAGCGTATCACGGAGGGGACCAGTTGCTCTCCTCGTCCACCGAGACCACGACATCCTCGCTGAGCAGTCCGTCCAGGCGCTTGAAGACCCACTTCCCCTCCTTAGAGAACCACACCGCGACCACGGCCTCTCGGTTCATGTACTTCTTGAACGCCTCGATGAACGAGAACAGCCTGGACACCTGCTCCCGTCTTATTTTGACCTTGCTCTCCTGGGTTGTTTTAACCTCGAAAGCCACCACGAGGTCCTTGACGTTGTTCACAAGGAAGACATCGGGGAAGCTGCGGGAACCGCTCACGGGCACCCTGAATACATGGTTCGCCTTGTTTGCGGATAGCATCTTCACGAGCTTCCTCTCAACGTTGAACGCCCTGCTTCGCCGCCCCCTCACGTCGCTGGGCATGCGGTGCCTGTACAAAGCGCCCGCAAGAGTTTATTAGCTACGCGCAGCACTTTTCGCTGGGATGATGAGAGTCATGCCAGCGCGAGGGATGAGCTCAGTCCTGGGGTAGCTGACATGAGTGCGCCCGCGCGCCCACATCTCGCCTCTCATCGCTTGAGGCTCCCGGCGCCCCTCACGAGTCAGGGTGGTCATGGGCACCCCCTTGCGGGGGCTCCCGGGGCTTCTGGGATCCACTGCTTGCGCGGCTTCACAGCCTCTTCGGCCCCGCGGGCTGGTGCCCTAGGGAGAAGTTTCCTCCTGGCGGGAGGGTGCCTCCCCTAGGGAACGGGTGCCTGGCTTAGGGTTCACAGCAGGCCTTTCGGGTGCTTCTCCAGCCACGCGCGCCGCCCCGGCCCCCTACCCCTCGCCCGCTCTCGCTCCTTGATCCGCTCGGAAACTTTCCACACCACCACCTTTATATCGTGCCTGCAGGCGGGAGCGCGGGGGCCGGGGCCGATACGAGGGGTCAGCCGTGAGGGTGGGGAGGTGTGTGCGCGCGCGACATGAGTGGAGGGGGTAGGGGGGAGGAGCTGAGTCGGGAGAAAGAGTCTCCTTTCGACACACCTCTTTTTACGCTGCCAGCAGTACTGGTAATCTTCTTAGTACTGCTGGGCTCGGCGCTTCTCGGGCTGCTAGTCCTGCAGTCCGACGTGGCGAGCAGCCTCAGGGCCTTCTACACCGAGGGTGACACACCGCTTGGCGCCGCTATCAACAGCCTCTTTTTCTTGATCCTGGTTCTAGCCGGCGCGGCGTTGCTGCTTGCACTGGCGCAGAGGCTTGACGTTCTGCACATGATGCTCGCAGCAGCGATTTTTGTATCCTATTGGGGCATACTGGAGATTTACGCTGGCATGCTCGTGGGCAGCAGGGAGCTCTACGCGCTTGTGGACACGTTATCACTCGCGGTAGCAGTGCTCACAGCACTACTAGTCGTGAAACCCCTAAACCTGACTCTGCTGAGCGTGCTGCTGCTCCTCTACGGCACGATGGCCGGGCCCTTGTTCACAGCGATGCTAACACCGCTGAGCACAATCGCAGTATCCGCCACGCTGGCCGCCTACGACGCCTACTCAGTCACCAGAGGTCCCCTGAAGAAGTTTCTCGAGACTGTGAGCAGGCAGCCGGGCCCGGGCGCTCCCCCTAGGGAGCCTCTGCGAGGAGCGCTTGTGCAAATAGGTCCCCTAAGCCTCGGCATGGGTGATGTGCTGGTGTACTCGATGCTCTCCCCAGTCTTCCTGGCGACCCCGAGCTTCTCCCCTGCCAGGTGGCTGGCGTGCTCCGCTAGCCTCCTTCTGGGCTTCCTGGCCACTCTGCGGATGCTCCGGCGCAGGCGCTTTATGCCAGCACTGCCGCTGCCCGTCTTCTCCTCCCTAATCACATATGCTGCATGCTACCTTCTGGGGCTTTAGCACACGATATGCGCTCTCTCGCGCCCCCCGAAGCCAGGGCGATCTCGGCATCCTCTAGCAGTAAAGCTTATTTTCCAAGAGCGGGTTGTGAACTATTGCATAACTATGAGCTCCGAGAGGATCAAAGTCTTTGTCCTAGTAAACACTCAAGTGGGGAAGGAGGATGAGGTTCTCAAGGCTCTTAGAGGACTGGAGTACGTGGAGGAAGCCTACATTATATACGGGGAGTACGACGTGATCGCGAAGCTCGAGGTTCCAGCGCTCGAGCTCCTTGACAAAGTAGTCACAAACATAAGGAGTATGCCTGGTGTGACTAGAACCTCTACGCTTATAGCGGCGTCCCGGTAGAAGGTAACGGGGAGATGAGGAGCGCGTTGGAAAATGAAGATAGGATGATGCTCGAACGGGCGGGCTGATCCCTTTTTCTAGCAGCGCTCAAGGACGACCTCTTCTTACGGGTGATAGTCGACCTTGGAGAATACGAGAGCTGTCACTACGGAGCCATAGAACCCCTCCGGCACTTCGATCTCCTCCACTACGTATCTCGGCTTGTCCAGATTGAGCTCCTCGCTCTCTACTATCTCCCGCCACATGCTCTCCAGCTGCTTCAGAGTCTCCTGGGAGGAGTTGCTGTTGTGGAATTCGAGAACATAGCCGTGCGGCCTGCCTCGTGCCCACGAGATCCCCGCACTTATCCTCGCGGGGCCTCTTGCCCTTTTCTCGCTCATCACCACGAACGCTATGGTGCCCGGCGGAAGGGGGTGGAAGTCCTCTTCCTCGGCGTCTGGGGGCAGTATCGAGGAAACAGGGACCAGGTTGAGCTGGTGTATCCCGGCGCTTTTCAACGCGTTATTGAAGGCCAGGAGGTCGGATGCTCTGCTCAACCCTTTCCCTCTCACCACGAAGAACCTTCTTGGGTACAGCATTGCCTCGCACTGGGGTTTTGCGGGCGCGGATTATATAAAGGGTTTCGAAGAGCCCGACCCCGACCCTCTCCTCGACGGCGACCTCGCCGAGCACATCTTCTATGAGCTTAACGAGGTTTTCAGCATTGGCGAGGGAGGAGGCAAGGATAACTAGGCTGCCGCCGTCTTTGAGTGCGGCGGCAGCCTGCAGGGCTAGTTTTGCGGAGAATTCAATCCCACTGGCACCGCCGCACCACAGTGGCTCGCTGCAGTAGTCGCAGGGCAGGTAAGGCGGGTTAGACACCACTAGGTCTGCTGAACGCTCCCTGAGGGCAGAGAGCCTGTCTGAGACCACGACATCCACGTTGGGCAGCTTGCTGACGCGG